>ERZ761609.57-NODE-57-length-171539-cov-20.853322_pt1 | contig 171539 bp, 157 predicted proteins | sample MGYA00511163_ERZ761609 | MGnify/ENA primary metagenome ERZ761609 (study PRJEB28899, sample SAMN02445070) | bioreactor sludge metagenome | biome: EBPR sludge | place: Australia: Brisbane, Thorneside Wastewater Treatment Plant | collected 2011-12-16 ... | reverse complement strand
TTATAATGCAGCTTAAATTAATGTTTAACCTGTAGCCGTATTTTAGGACGTGACAGCTTGTTTTGATCGGCCAGAATCACGAAATTAGTATATAAAATAAAGCGATTATGAGTGTAATTGAACTAAGAAAGAAGATAATGGAACGGGTAAGTTCAATTGAGAATGAAGAAATTTTGAAGGAAATTTATGACATTATTGAGGCAGAGGCCGATTTGGAACCAGTATATAAATTGACTGATGAAGAGAGGAATGCAATTGAAATCGGACTTAAAGACCTTCGGGAGGGGAGAGTGGTCTCCTCAACAAAAGCCAATGAACTTATCCAAGAATGGCTAAAGAAATAGTCTGGACCGAAACCTCAGTTCGGGATCGACTAGTAATATTTCAATTTTGGCTTATCCACAACAAGTCAGCAGTCTACAGCAACAAGCTTGAATATCTTTTTAATGAATCCGTCAAATTACTTGCCGAGTTCCCTCAAATGGGAACTCCAACTGACTACCAGGACTTAAGAGTGAAGATTGTAAGAAATTACAAACTCTTTTATAGAGATACTCCTAACCGAATTGAAATTATTAGAGTTTGGGACACAAGGCAAAACCCTAAAGATTTGAAGCTTGGGTAACAAGCCAGCTGCTAACATTGTGTATACGCTATGTGCTTAACTCCCCCACTAGCGCAAGCGTCCCACCTGAGCTATCTAAGTTTTTCCACACCTTGAACGGAAACCAAAAAAGCGCTAATTTGGTAATGGCTTATGAAAGGTTGCATGAGATTACATCCAAGGTGTCAGCAACCATTCTCTGAACCACCAGAACTCAAATACAGTATACTATATGACATCAAATCGACAAAGTAAATTGCAATTGGTTGGAGTTTTGCTCATATACCTATGTTCAAATTCATTTGGACAATCAAATAACACACTTAGTGCACAGCTTTGGGAAAGAGTCAATGACTGCTACTCAATGTTTGAGGATATGAATGATGATGGCATTGTAGATGGTGAAATAACTGATGACTCAAAAAACGGATTCTTGCAGATATCCGGAAGCTGGCCAACCTGCGGATGCGACTGCACCAATATTGTTGGAGCATACAGGGGCAAAGACGGAACATATACATTCCTGGAACAAGAAACATGGGGGTGTTCATGGATAAAAAGAATAAGTTCGAATAGGAATCTGGATGAAGTATTTCCAGATGACCTTGCAAAAGCATTTGCTTCAGAATTCGATGAGAAAACTGTGATGGCGTGTTTTTTTCTGAGTGTTGACATCCCAAGAATTGGGACTGATACGAAACTGGTATTAGGAGTCATCCCTTTTGGGATGAGCATTCAGAGCAATAGTATTATCAGTTTTGAGTATACGGAGAAAGAGAGTTACTCGAATTGCAAGTCACTCTATGAAATAAAGAGCATCGCCAGAAAAATCCAAAATACTGAGACCTTAGATTATATAGTGAATAATAAATTTAACGAAATATCAAAACACGATATTGCTATTGTTAACGAGGCTATTGGAGATGACGACAGTAGATTTAAATCAAAAGATGAACTGGTCAAAAGTATTCAAGATATCAAAAGGACATATGAATTATATATGCTCATTGAACACGAATCACTAACCCTAGGATGGAACCGAGATCGATCCAAATTCTATATTAAAGAAAGAGGAGCTAAGCCAAAAGTTATGACTTTTATGGAATTCTTGATGGCTAACCGTTTTTGGAGTCCTGCTTGCTAATAAAAAGAGTTGCCAACAAGGCAGTGTATCATGTACCTCACTGCGTATCTGAACTCGCTTGTTCTTTTCTAAGTTTTTCCACAGCTTGAACGGAAACACAAAAAGCGCTATTAGGGTATTCTTTAATCCCACTCAGAGTCACTCGTAGAGGACGCTGAGACCTGGTTACTGGGGTTCCAAAAAAGTATTCCGCACCACCAACAACAAACAACAAACAACCCTGAGATTACTTCGCTCCCTTGCACAAGCCATCCCTTCAGCTCGTAATGACGATAAACTCGTTCTTTGTTACGAAGGGCAGACATCCCGTTTGGCGGTGAGCCTTCCCGCTGCTTTTACCGCCATCAACGAATAACCAATTAAATGAGTTATACTTCGCCCAGGCAAGCAGGCCATTAATCTCCTCATCATGCATATAGTGAGGTATTAATCCTCAAAAGGCATTCGAATGTTGGTGATACTTAATGAATAACATACGCATGTCAGATAAAAGGGATTTTAATTGTAAAAGAATCTTAATTGTAAAAGAAAATTCCTAATTTGATAAATACGTTTTAAAACCATAACGATTGAGCGGATAACACTCAAAGTGGTTTTAGTTTTAATTGTGATCAAGGAAACTGATGATGGGGGAAACTAACCATAAGTATGCGATTGATCAGCCATCTATTGTTGCAGTAACAGACGAAAAGGGAATTATCACCTATGTCAATGATCATTTTTGTGAAATATCAAAGTATACTGCTGAGGAGTTAATAGGGCAAGATCATCGGATTCTCAATTCGGGGTATCATTCAAAAGAGCTGTTTGCTGAGCTTTGGGCAACTATTAATAATGGTAGCGCATGGAAGGGTGAGCTGCGCAATAAGGCCAAAGATGGCACTTTATATTGGGCAGATACCACAATCGTACCCTTCCTCAACAAAGACCAAAAGCCTTATCAATTTGCAACCATCCAAACGGTAATATCGGGCAGGAAAAAAGGGCAGGTTGCACATAAAGAAACCTTTGAAGAGCTTTCTCATTATAAGTACGCTCTGGATCAATCGGCCATTGTTGCTATCACAAATAAAAGTGGAATCATTACTTATGTGAATGAGAAATTCTGTACCACATCAAAGTACAGTAGCGAGGAGTTAATCGGGCAGGATCATCGGATCATTAACTCAGGATATTATTCAAAGGTGTTTTTTAAGAAACTATGGTCAACTATTCTCAGCGGAAATGTATGGAAGGGTGAGCTGAGGAACAAGGCAAAAGACGGCTCTTTGTATTGGGTGGACACAACTATAATTCCCTTTTTGGATAAAAAAAATCAACCTTACCAATTTGTTGCCATTCGATTTGATATTACTAAAAGAAAAAAAGTAGAGGCGCAAATCAAGTTAAGTAACAAGAAGGCCATACAATACACTCAGGTACTTGAGTCCAAAAATGCTCAGCTAGTTGATTTCTGCAGTATTATTTCGCACAATTTGCGAGCTCCTTTGACAAGTATATTAATGCTGGTTGACTATTTGGAGCAAACCAAAAACAAAAGTGAACGCAACGAGGTATTGGTGAAAATAAAACCTGTTGTTAATCATTTGTTGGATGTTTTTAATGATCTGGTAGAGGCCATTCAAATCCAGTACGACACTAATTTAGTGCTTGAAAAGATAGATTTAAATGACTGCTTGAAAAAGGTTTTGGTTGGTTTTGATACCCAAATTCAAGACTGCCGCGCTGATGTACAAATCGATTTTACCCAGGCACCTGTAATTACATCACATCAAAAATATATCCATAGCATCTTTACGAATTTGATCAGCAATACGCTGAAGTATAAATCACCAAACCGAAAGCTGATTATAATTATTCGGTCTTTCCTAAAAGGAAAAAATAAAGTAGTACTATCTGTATCCGATAATGGATTGGGAATTGATTTGGTTTTGCATAAGGAGCAGATTTTTAAAATCCGCAAAACCTTTCATAAACATCCTGAGGCTAAAGGCCTGGGTTTGTTTATGACTAAAACACAGGTTGACGCGCTTGGAGGAAAAATCTGGGCGGAAAGTCAACCCAACAAGGGAAGTATTTTCTTTATAGAACTTAAGCACATAAACACATGAACTCTTACAAAAAGCTTACACTGGTAGATGATGATGAGATTTTCGTTTTCTTAACGAAAAAAATGATAGAGCAAGTCAAAGTGATACACCTGCTCAATGTTTTCGGAAATGGTCTCGATGCTTTGAATTTTTTAAGAGATAAGAAAAACGATGCTGATCTATTGCCTGAAATCATTCTTTTGGATCTTAGCATGCCTGTATTGAATGGGTGGCAATTTCTTGAAGAATACACTAAACTATATCCCATTTTTGGAAAAAAGATTATAGTTTATGTTTGCTCTTCATCCATTTCATCTACTGACATTAATCGAGCAAAATCAATAAATGAGGTTTCTGATTATGTCATTAAACCTATTACTATTGACAAACTCAGGGAGTTGGTGAAATTCTAGGTGTGCAATCGCTCCAGTCGGTGTTGAGCGCAGGAGACGCAGGAGACAGTGTGGCTCAAAGGCAGGGCAGCCTCAGCTTGAAGGTAAGCAATATTAGAGAAATCAATTAATCACTCGTAGAGGACGCTGGAACCTGGTTACTTGGGCTTCCCAAAAAGTATTCCGTACCACCAACAACAAAGAAAAAACAACCCTGAGATTACTTCGCGGCATTGCACAAGCCATCCCTTCAGCTCGTAATGACGATAAACTCGCTCTTTGTTACGAAGGACATCCCGTTTGCTGGTGAGCCTTCCCGCTTTGCTACACACAACACCAACAAAGGCAGACTCCCGACAATTAGAAGATTCTTATCAGCAGCTTACGTCTCTCTGAGTGTAATGGGAAGAGTCTCGTATGAAAGTGAGATTCTTCGCCTCAACCCTCTCCCGATAGCTATCGGGACAACCCGCGGAGGCTCAGAAAGACGGCATTACAAGACAAGGTATTGCATGGTCAACCAACAAAGGCAGAACAAAAAAAAGTAGTTGAGTAAAACCTTTGTGGGGCTACACCGTTCACACAAACAACCAGACGAGAGAAAATGAAAACATCCATCTGCCTGATCCTATTCCTGCTTTCCCTATCCTCCTGTCATGCGCAAAATAAAAGATCCGAAAACCAACTCGTTGGTGGACCCTGTGAAGGATGTGAAGCCATTTACGAATATGGAACCCGGAGCCTTACTTCCGTTGATACGCTTCCAAAATATATTGAAACGACACCCAAGCTAAAGGTGACCGGCATTGTCTATCACAAGGATGGAAAAACACCCGCAGAAAATATTATTCTTTATATCTATCATACTAATCGAGAAGGCATTTATGAGACGCTGGGCAATGAACAAGGTTGGGCAAGGCGACACGGCTATATCCGTGGCTGGGTAAAGACAGGAAAAGATGGCCAATATACTTTTTACACTTTCAGGCCTGCCTCCTATCCCGACAGATCGGAACCGGAACACATCCATATCACCGTAAAGGAACCTTCCAAAAACGAGTATTACATTGATTCCTATGTTTTTGATGATGATCCTCTTCTCACAAAATCAAAAAGAAACAACTTGTCCAATCGGGGTGGCTCTGGCATCGTGCAGCCAAAACCTGAAAATGAATTATTAACAATAAGGAGAGACATAATCCTTGGCTATCTTATTCCCAATTATTAACAAGCATCTGCCACCCTTTTGTTGGTGAGCCGTCTCGCCTGCTTACACACACCAACAAAAGCAAAGAATAATCTCCAGGTTTTTTAGGAATTTGAAAGGGAGCACTAAAAGCACTACTTTGTCTGTGGCTTATACAAGGTGACACAAATGCATTCCAAAAAAGAGGCAAACCTTGTTCCATTTGATTTCTAAACAAGATTGATCAAGTCTAAACAACACTAAATACCAATATCATGTATAATCTCAAAATTATTTCTTCCACTGTACGTCCCGGACGTAAAGGCCCGATTGTAGCAGCGTGGATAACTGAATTGGCTAAACAAAACGAAAACTTTAATGTTGAATTATTAGACCTTGGAAAAATCAATTTGCCCATGATGAACGAACCCAATCATCCCGTATTAAAAAAATACGAACACGAACACACCAAACAGTGGAGTGCTAAAATAGACGAGGCCGATGCATTTATTTTTGTAACAGCCGAGTATGATTATAATTATCCGGCTCCATTACGAAATGCACTGGAATACCTCGCGAAGGAATGGGGGTATAAGGCAGCAGGTATTGTAAGTTATGGTGGTGTTTCAGCAGGCACAAGAGCCTGCAACAGTTTAAAAGCAGACTTGTCTACACTCAAAATAGTGCCTTTAACAGAGACGGTAAACTTTCCATTCTTTAAAAAAAATATAAATGACCAGAATGAATTGGAGGCCAACGATATTTCGCACAAAGCTGCACAAGTTATGTTTAAACAGTTAATCAGGTGGACCAAAGGCCTGAAATTAATACGAGAAGATATAGACTAAAATGAGTCCACCTGCGGTTGGCAAAACAACATGCTAGTTTAACCATTCACTTTGCGCAGACGGCTGTAAGACATACACCAACAAAACGGCTCGCAATACTTTTTGAAAAATCATATTAACGTATCTTTGCCCGCCTATCTAAAGGCGGAAATCATGGAAGACAATAAAATGCTGAACTTTCTTAAATCGGTATTAGAAAATATACCTGCTGACTGGCTGAACCTAACCACCCATCGACTGGATATTTATGATGAAGAATTGGCCAAAACTGAATTTTTAGAACAGTTTGAACACTTATATAAGAATAATAATTCTGCTACCCCAGTAGCTATCGGGGCGGCACTAAACAATTTACCCACTGCCTACGACTATATTCGATTGGGTCATCCACTGTCTTGTGTACTGGAATGGGCCATGGCCAAACTGCAACATCTCAACCCGGAAAATGTAATCAGTTTCTCATCCAGGACGGCTCCTGTTTTGGCCATTCTTAGAAAGAATTTATTCACTCATAAAAACACCACAATCTTTTACAAAGGCGAACTGCCCGATTACTTTGATGCGGAGGTACTGAAAAATGTTTATGGTTATCAATTTGAACTAAAGCAGGTTGCGAAACCGGAAGAGATCAGTGTTCCTGATAGCGATCGGAACAACCACAGCACTGTTTTCATTTCGCAACAAGATGAAATTGTAACTCGTGCTCTTTCTCCCAACATGGACTTTCACATCAGCACTTACGCTCACCTGGGAAGTGTTGTATTGGTCAATGGCGAGCAAAATGAAAGTTATATATCAGAAATTCAGCATGTAAGAAGAAGGGAGACCATTGCCATGACACCGGCCAATTGTCTTGTGGCTTTAAAAACGCTAGTCGCCAGTGCTTCATTAAGTGATCTAAAAAATCCAGATAGTTACCGCGATGTTGAGAAAAACAAAACCCGTGTTTTAGATTCGATCAAAGAGATTACCGGTACAACTACTAAGCCTCTTCTTGGTTCCAGTGGACTGTCTGTTCAGTATGCGATTATGATGGGGCTAATTGACGATGCACTGGAAAACCATAAGGGAAAGGCCATCAAATTCATTGTTCCTCCCAATTGTTATGGCGGAACCAATGACCAGGCCAGGCGCGTTGCCGCATGCATTGATAATGTTGAAGTGGTGGATTTGCCTGTTGATGGCGGCAACGATATGGTTCAAAGCCTTGATATCGTTTTAGATAAAATTGCTAAGGAAGATGCTATCCCTTACATCATCGCAGAGATTCCAACCAATCCCAGGGTTGAAGTTCCAGACCTTATACAACTAAAAGAGGTGTTAAGTCAAACGCGTAAAACGGCAAATGGTAAAATTGCTATCGATCCGGTTTTTATTTTAGATCAAACATTTTGTCCTAACGTACACTTTTTAGGAGAAGGTGAAATACTCTCAACGGTCAGGGCGATTTCCTATGCCAGTGGATCGAAGTTTCCAAGTGGCGGATTGTGCACTGCGGGCTACTGTGCAGGAAATAATAAAACAGAAGCCCTGATGGAAAAAATAGAAATGCATCTCCGGCTTTGCGATAATGAGGCCACCCCTCTTCAAATTGAAATATTGGCAAAACAATTGCCTTCCATGAATCAAAGAATCGAGGACGCTTACAAGAATACACGTGAATTTGTAAACTTCATCCACGATACTTTACCAGCCGCAAAAATCAATTTTGTTTCAGAAGAATTGGCACATCAGGGATTTACACCTTCCGTGTTTTCCTTAGATCTCCCCACAAAAGGCAATACGGATGAAGAAAAAGAATCATACAAGAGGGCGTTAAATCTGAAATTAATCAATTTAATGATTGCCGAAATCCCCAATGAAAGCAAGTTCTGTGTGAGCTATGGTCAATTAAAAGGTTGCTACTGGACGATACCCGCAACCTCGACCCAAGGCACAACCAAAGAAGGTGACAAAGATTATATTGTGCGGGTAGCCCTTTCCCCCAAGATGGACCTTGAACTTCATAAAAAAGTATTTTTAAAGTTTGTTGAAAAATTCGTCTCACCTTAATTCTATTCTAAGTCACTTGCAGAAGACCTGAAACACAATACCCCGTTTGCTATAAGTTCTCCACTTCGTTTCCTAACTTAAAAGTAAACATCACGATAGTATCCCTAAGACAATTGCTAAGAATCGTATCAACTAAAAAATGAAAGAAAATTCACGCAATGCAACTGAAAGGTTCTGGGACAGAGCGGCTCCGAGTTATGACAAGGAAGAGCAAAAGCATGAGAAAACGTATCATTTGGTAATCGAAAAACTAAAAGGCTACCTACAACCGACAGATTTTGTTTTGGATTTCGGTTGTGGGACAGGACTAGTGGCACATGAAATTGCAAAGACTGTAAAAGGAATTTATGCTATCGATATATCTTCCAACATGGTGTTGCTGGGAAAAACAAAAGCGGAAGAACTGCAACTAAAAAACATACAGTATACACATGCCACTATTGATAATGACAACCTGAAGGCAGGCACATTCGATGTGGTTCTGGCTCTTCATATCTTGCATTTGGTTGAAGACACATCCATCACCTTTCAAAGAATAATGGAATTGTTAAAGCCGGGCGGTCTGCTCATCTCCGTGACTCCCTGTATGGCGAATAAGCCTTTGTTTAGCAGTATACTCTCCCTGTTGAGCAGAATAGGAATTGTTCCTGACATTACTTCTTTTACACCCAAGCAACTGGAACAATTGCTGGCCGATGAAAATTTTGCCATAGTTGAAACCGGGAAACTCGCTGGAACATCCAATCAATATTTTATTGTGGGTAAAAAAATTATCAAAAGTATTTCAGTTGTAAACTCTTAATAAAATCTAACCTAACAGGTGGAAAATATAAATCAGGACATTGAAAATCATTATCACAAAGAAGGTCTCTTTGAAGAAATTATCCTACGACTCACCGAGAAGGGAATTGATATAAACAATGTATCACGAGCTGATATATCCGCGATCGATGAGCTCCACGTTCGCGGTGCGGCCGTCTCTGAAGAACTCGCTCACTCCATTGATCTGAAAGGAGCTCATGTACTGGATGTAGGCTGTGGTCTTGGGGGGCCATGCAGGCTGCTGGCCGATGAATTGGGTTGCCAAACTACGGGTATTGATTTAAGTAAAGAACACATACGAACTGCCACTCAACTTTCCCGGCTGGTAAAACTGGATGACAAAACCACATTCGTAGTAGGAAATGCCACACAACTTCCTTTTAATGACAATACCTTTGATGCAGTTTGGACTCAACACGTTCAAATGAACATTCCTGATAAAGAAAAATTCTATACAGAGATATTCAGGGTCTTAAAACCGGGTGGTCATTTTCTTTATTATGATATCTTTAAAAGTGGCAAAAGTGAAATCAGCTACCCCATGCCCTGGGCGAGTAATGAAACCCAAAGTTTTCTCATTCAATCCACAGCCATGGAGCAGATTTTAGATGATTTAGGTTTCACTAAAATCCAGAGTAAGAATCAAACTCAAGCCGGTGTCGATTTCTTCGAGCACATGATAGCCCGACTAAAAGCATTTGGTCCACCAACAATTGGCATCAACGTGCTGATGGGTGAAAGCACACAACCCAAATTGATGAATCTTCTGGATCATTTGAAACAAGGTGAGCTGATCATACAAAGTGGAATTTACAAAAAAGAGTAGTCAGAAAAGGGGAATCAGAAATAACAATTATCTTTTATCTTTGTTAAAGAACTCAAATCCCTGGATGATTTAAGCGCTAGTCCATGATATACCGAATAATACTATTTCTAGTGCTCAACTTCGGTGCGCTGGCCATCGGTGGCCTTTTTACCGGAAAGGGAGTTTCATCGGAATGGTACACTACATTAAACAAAGCACCCTGGACACCACCCGGATGGGTTTTTGGATTTATGTGGACCACCATTATGATTTGCTTTACCGTGTATATGGCTCATACCTGGGGAAAGGTAGCTAATGTTAAAATTTTAGCAGTTTTATTTACACTGCAATGGATACTGAATGTCTCCTGGAATCCCGTCTTCTTCTACTATCAAAATATTACAGCAGGGCTCATCATAATCACCTTACTAACAGTACTGGTCGGCTATTTATTACTTCACTATTGGTCGCATACAAAACTGTATTCCTTGCTGGTGGCTCCTTACTTTATCTGGCTGTTGATCGCCACTTCATTGAATGGTTATATTTTACTGAAGAATTAGAACTCAGGTACGGATTTCACTACTTTTTGTTAACTTAGTCCTGCCTGCCTTTAATGTTCCATTAATCCAAACAGGCATGAGAGCAATCTATTATATCGCTTTTGTACTCTTCCTGGGTTGTACCTCCACTCCACCTTTTGAATACGACCTTATTATTTCCAATGTCAATCTCATTGATGGAACAGGCAGTAAGATGAAGAGCCATGTCAACGTGTACATTCAGGATGGGAAAGTCAACGCCATTGGCACCGCACCGGTTACGCAAACGGAAAACGTGGTAGATGGTACTAACAAGTACCTGATTCCGGGTTTGTTTGATTGCCATGCGCACACAAGTTCTTATAAAGAAGATTTCCCCCTTTTCATCCATTATGGAGTTACCAACATTCTTTGCCCCGGAGGCAGTAAAACCACTAATGATTATTTCGCAAAAATGAGGGCGCTTGGCAATCAGGACTCCTTACCAGCGCCTCGCGTTTTTCATACCAGTCAACATTTTACCATGGAAGGTCGACACCCGGTAAAGACCTATCCTGGGGGAAGCTGGGTAGAAGGCGAAACGGTGTTCTACCTCAGGGATACACTTCAGATCGATTCTTTGGTAAAACAAGTTACTCAATATCCCATCGTGGGGATCAAGCTTACCATTGAGGATGGACCTACCCCACCTTTTGTAGAGCGCATGCCGCAGGCCTTCGTTAATAAAGTGGCGAGTGAGGCGCATAAAAATGGAACAGAGGTTTTTGTACATGTGAGTGACAACACAGAATTATCCATGGCATTAAGAGCCGGCATCAAAAACATCCTACATTTTACCGGTGTCGATCTGGATTTTGAAAATGGAATCCCATTGATAGACTCGATCTACAACAGCGATCTTTCCTGGGTGACCACACTCATGCTGGACAAAAGCTTTATTTACCCGCTTCATAAGGATTGGGTTAAAGAAGTAGAAAATATAGGTCTTTTTAATCCGGAAGAAGTGAAACTACTGAAAGCCCCGGCACAGATAAGGCAAGCCAAACAAATGAGCCTAATGTATAAAGCCTATGGTATTGATAATCCCACTTTGGAAAACATTATTAAACCCCAGGTAGCCGATATCAAAACCCTCTACGATAATGGCGTTAACATGGTGCTGGGAACAGACACAGGTAACAACTTCATTTTTCCAGGATACAGTTTGCATGAAGAAATGCAGCTGATGGAACTGGGTGGCATTGCTTCTCTGGACATCATAAAAATGGCAAGTTTTAATGCCGCTAAAATGCTTAAGGTATTGGAGACACAAGGCAGCATTGAAGCCGGCAAGGCTGCGGACATGATCCTGCTGGACAAAAACCCCCTTGAATCGATCAGAAATACACTATCCATCCGCACCGTATTTAAAAACGGCATTGTACAACAGAGGTTGAACCAGAGATGATCAAGCAAATAAAAAGTTGTAAATAACCTCACTTGTGTAAATTTGTTTGTTTATCAACTATAACACTACTTGCCTTTTAGCCAGATCATAACGAACCCAGCACTTCCTTTTAAGGAACACCGCATTTACCGGATATTCAATATCTTGTTAATCCTGGCAGTGCTTGTATTGATCTCAATTGCTGTGTTCCAATTGAGTATCAATGCCATTCCGTTTTTCTGGATATGTGTTGGCGAAATTGTTGTTTTCGTGACCCTTCTCATCCTTCATATAAAAGGACATTTTGCAACGTCCAGGTATATCTTTTTCGTGTTTTCTATAGTGATGGAAATCTTCGGAAGTCTGGTGAGTGGTGAAAATAGTGGGTTCGACTTTCTTTTCTTTGTTACTGCACTTTCTCCACTTCTATTTTTTGATAAGCGATGGCAGTACCTCTCCCTATTCATTTTCAGTATAACGGCTTTCGTTGCAGTTAAAATTCTATACCAGTATGTGCCTCCAGTGGTGGTCATTGAAAGGCAGTTATTTCCCTACTATTTCAATATTGTTACCAGCGCGATACTTATCTATTTTGTTTACGAGCTTTTTAAAAAGGAACACCTCAAGCACGAAATGGATCTGAACAAGCAACGGGACATGGTGCAAAATCAAAAGGAAGTACTCCTGGCCACAAAGCAACAGCTAGAAGCACTTCTGGAAGACCGTACAAGAAAACTAGAAGAACAGAACAAAGGTATTTCTAAATACGCCTTTCTTAATTCACACAAGGTGAGAAGCCCTCTGGCTCGTATTCTGGGTTTGGTCAATCTCACTCAGTATGAGGACCTCAATGACGATGATACCCGAACCTATTATTTTAATGAGCTTAAGACCAACGCCACGGATTTAGATGATGTGTTGAAAGAAATTAGCGAAATTCTTAACAGCGATTTGGAAAAATAGGGTACTATTCTTTTAGGTCGGAAATCCAACATGTTTAAAAATTTATTTTAAAGGCCTCTTTTTAATCATCCCTCCATGCGTGTCCTTTACACTGCTCATCACAATAAATGCATTAGGATCAATCTTCTCTGTTTCGGCTCTTAGTTTGGCAATTTCCAATCGAGTAACTACAGTGTACACGATATCAGTAGGATCCAGGTTATCACCTCGTTTTCCATAACCTCGCTTTCCATTGTAAATAGTTACTCCCCTCCCCATGCGTTCAGTTACCATTATCCTCACCTCCTCGCTATGCGATGAGATAATGGTGACCCCAGTGTATTCCTCCACTCCCTCTACAATAAAATCTACTGTTTTGGATGCAGCAAGATAGGTGAGAACGGAGTACAATGCGCTCTCGACACCCAACAGGTAAGCAGCAACAGAAAATATCATAATGTTGAAAACAAGAATAATATCACCTATTGTAAGGCCAGTGCGCTTGCTGAGGTGGATAGCCAATACTTCCGTGCCATCCAACACCCCACCGCCCCTGATGGACAAACCAATTCCCGCTCCGAGGAAAAAGCCACCAAACACTGAAATCAATAATTTATCGGAAGTAATTACCGGGTAATCAATTAGAGCAATTGCAAGGGCAAGTCCCAGGATGGCCGCTATGCTTTTAAAGGCAAACGATCGGCCGATCTGGGCATAGCCCAAAATCATAAAAGGCAGATTAATAACAATAATAAGTATTGGCAGTGATAAAACAGTAACATGAGTGACCAGTAAGGAGATACCCGTGACACCACCATCAATAAAGTTATTAGGCAAGAGAAATCCCTTTAATCCAAACCCCGCTGACAAAATACCCAACCCGATCAGTAGCGCATCTTTAAACAAATGTATAGCAGTTACCCTTATCTTATAGAATTCTTTAGCAACATCATAGTTGCTTATTTTCTGATTCGGATTATTCTTTTTTAAATGATTCCATACCCTCTGGAAAATGACTTGTTTAAAAAATGGATTGGTTTTGTTCATTGCCTGAGAAACATAAATAATAAAATGTCCTTGCGGGTATTTCTACAAGGTAAAGAAAAATGCACGTACAGCAACACGGACCAAGAACCAAAGATTTGGGTACAGTTATCTTCTTTTAAATTTTCCTTCCCACCAACTAGCCTCTTTTTGTTTCTGGATTTCCCCGTCATCAAGCATCTTTTGCAAGCGGGTATTTACTTCACCCTGAGAAGTAAGATGATATTGTCCACATTGATCACATTGGTAAACATTGACCGGACGACTACCCTTTCCATAATTGTATGCAATATGCGCACCTATCAACGCCTCCACTGCCAGGTCGTAGGTGGGGTGGCTTCGTTTATGAGTGGGACAGATTTGCATATCAATACCTAAAAGGAAATTTACAATTCATTTTTAGCAAATTTACTATTAACTTATGCTGCCAAGCACCTAAACCAAAATCAATTTAGCTATGAGGACACTCAAAATCAATCATGCAGCCGTATGGGTATGTATTATTCTACTCCACGGACTGGGCTTTGCCTGGTATGGCTTTCTGTTTGTGGAACCCTGGATGGAAATGGTAGGACTGGACATGGCCACTGCTGAAGCTAATCCACCTGGAATTGGTATCTGGGCGACCAACACCATCGCCACCATTGTACCTATCTACGTTTTGGCATGGCTTTTTAGCAAGCTCAATGTTGATACGGTAGTAAAGGGGGCAGGACTTGGATTGCTTCTCACCTTCTCATTTGAATTCCTTAGCACCATGGCCGGCAATATGTTTGCCGCACAACCTTACGCACTGGTTTGGATCACCGGTGGGTTCAATCTGGTGGGCATTGGGTTGAGTGGTGCAATTCTCGGAGGTTGGAAAAAGTATTCCGAATTAGATAAATAAGGGTTGGGTTTTTAGTTCATCCAACCATTTTTGAAAGAAGCACTGGCAGTTTGATACCAACTAATGGCCTCCTGAAGTAGTGTGGAGTCTACCTGCGTATGTTCAATTTGTTCATTCCCTCTCAAAGTAAAATATTTTAACTCTTGCTGCGGCATTAATACAACCAATTCCTCTCCCTTCATGTATCCCAGGCTTTGATAAGTACTAACAAAGGCCCTCTCCCTTCCAGGCTCAAGTTTAGCCATGTCGTATCCAAAAAATTTACTCTTATAACTAAAATTAAGCAACCCCAAAAGTGTTGGTCCAATATCAATTTGACTCATTAACCTGTCCATCGTACCAGGCGCAATAAAACCGGGAGCATAAACAAGCATAGGAATGTGATACTTATTTACTGGGAGTTCCGTTTTTCCTGCACTGGAGGCACAGTGGTCGGCTACTATAATCAGTACCGTATTTTTAAACCATGGTTTCTTACTAATGCTTCTTACGAACTGACCAATGGCGTAATCCGTGTACTTCACAGCTCCATCCCTGCCTGTATGAGATGGGATATCTATCCTTCCATCCGGATATGTATAAGGTCGATGATTAGAGGTGGTCATAATTTGAGCGAATATTGGCTTGTTCTTATTGATGGTTTTCTCAATTTCCCGGGTCGCCAGATCTAATAAATTTTCATCTGCCACACCCCAAATATTTTCATAATCAATTTCTTCGTCCTTCAATTCCACCCTATCAACCACATCATAATTATTATGAGAAAAGAAATAACTCATGTTGTCAAAATACCCATACCCCCCATAGATGTATTTACTCTCATATCCTTTCTCTTTGAACACTCTTCCAAGTGTAAATAAATTTTCATTATTCGGTCTCCTTACAATGGATTGACCGGGTGTTGGTGGTACGCATAGTGACAGTGCTTCAAGGCCACGTACAGTACGTGTACCTGTTGCATACAATTTGGTATAGAGGCGGCTGTGCAATGCCAATGAATCAAGAAAAGGAGTGATGTTCTCCTCATTGCCAAAACTTTTCATAAAGTCGGCACTAAAACTCTCCACGCTAATCAAGATGACATTCTTTTTGAGTTCAGGTCCATTAGCCACTATTCTTCGTTGTAAAGAGAAAGAAGAAGAGTCTATAAAATGAGATTCTTTGGTTTTCAACAATTGACGAACCTGTTGAAAAGCTTTGTCTTCATCCATTCTTTGATAAAACTGATCGTAATCAAGTTCGTTATTCAAATAAGCAGCAAACAATTCATACAGTCCATTCCCAGCCAATTCATTGGCCAAAGCAGAATTGCTAAAGCGATGTGCTTTGGTATTAACAGTAAAGTAAGACAAGAGAGGAAGAGTGATAATAATCAAGAACCATATTGTTCTTCGTTTAAATGACATAACGGTGCAATTCTAAGTCCATGAGCGAAACTGATAAACAATGAGGGCAGAGAAAGCGAGTGCTGCCCCTATATACCATTCAATAGGATACGATTGTTGAATGTTTCCTATGACTTCTGTAGTGTATACCAAATAGTCAACTGCTATAAAATTGAATCGCGTTGTAAATTCTTCCCAAAAGAACCATTCAGAAATCGAATTGAAAATCAATAATGAAGTGAAGAAGAAAAGAATAAAATTGAGAACATACTTGTGCCATCGCTTATTGTATATTCTCTCCGGGCAAAGCCATAAATAGATAAGAACAGGGATAATAAAATAAGTGGCATTAATAAGGTCAAAAAAGAACCCAATGAAAAACGCCTCCAGAATATTGAGGATGGATAATTCCTGTATTCCGTCAGCAGCTATCAACAAGAACAATCTGGTAAAAAACGAAATACTTACCACCAACAAGCTAATAAGGACTAACAGGCCGAAGCGGTGGTGTTTAACTTTCTCCAAAAAAGACTTCATACCCAATCGTACTCTCTACTTAAGCCCTTACGCAGTATTTCATCCAAAGGTTGGTCGGTGGTCAAATTAAACTAAGGGTTGTCCTGAGGATAAATAAAGAGAACGGAATCTGAGAGCACGGCAGACCCAAAAACACCTATTGCTCCATCGATCTGGGAGTCGATAAAAACAGGCTCTACAAACGGATTAAAGATGGACTCCAACTGACTGTCTACACTCTTATAAAATTGAGCAGTCCTTTTATCCAATGATTGCATAAAAATCCAGGTTGAATCGCCTTCCTTATATTCAAAGGAAACCTCAATAGCCATAATTAATAATTGTCCGTCAATATTCTCATCACTAAACACGGTTCTCCCCAGATCCGTAATTGGAAACATATTGCCATTGGTGCAATCAGATCGCACATCTCCCAAGGTGTGGGCATGCAGCCGGTCGTTATCAATCATTCTGTTCATTTGAAATCTGTAATAGTTCTCCTCTCCTGCTTTATCCTGCAATTGAATAACCACACCATCATGGCCGCCATACACATCAAAAAACTCCTCGGTATACTCAACGGAAGAAATATTTACTTTCGCTTGATTAATTGTAGTGGAGGCAGCATAGCTCTTCCCTCTATAAGATATGTTCAGATCGTATGTTTCTCCTTGTTGTGCTACTGCCCCACCCTGATAGAATGGAATCCATCGACAACGGAAGGGGTCAAAGACGCTGTCTGCCTGCAAGGTTAATGCTACTCCACGGTTGGTCAGTATCACCACTGCCCCTCTGGCAAATACTTCCTGAGGCGCCACTTCTGGTTGAAAAAAAGGCAAGGCTCTGCTCACATAAATACGTGGCACCTTTCCAGGGTATAGTATTCCCTCAATAAACAGTTGTTCCTCATAAGCCGTATCGGGTTTAATCTCAATATCCTTTTGACAGGAAATCGCCAATAAAAACAGTATCGTCCAGGCCAGGTACTTCATACACATCAGAATTTAAAATTGTAAGAGACACTTGGTATAATGGGCAACAAGGAAACTTGCTTTGCCTTTGGTTTATTCTCATTGTGATCAACGTAGAGATAAACAAAGTACGGGTTGCTACGACTGTATAAATTGTAAAAACTGAAAATCCACTCGGAGTCATACTCCTTCCCAAATATTTTTCGCCTCTTCTTATAGGTGGCTGAAAAATCAAGTCGGTGATAGGAAGGAAGCCTTGCGTTGTTCTTTCCTTCATAAATAAAGTAGTTTCCTTCAAACAGACTTCCCCCATTGGCCACATTGATCCTGCCGACAGGGAGTGTGAATGCATTTCCAGAAGAATAGACAAAAACACTGGACAGCGTCCATCGCTTATTGAGACTGTAAGTCCCAACCAATGAAACAGAATGTCTTCGATCATATTGAAAGGGAAACTTCTGTCCAAAATTTAAATCCGCGAATTGTTGATCCGTTTTCGAGAGGGTATAGGAAATCCATCCCGTCAAGCGACCCGTATTTTTTCTTAAAAAGAATTCAACTCCTTTACTCCATCCCTTACCATATACCAAAGCAGTATCTACATCAAAGTTTTCCACCAATTGATTTCCTGCAGGAAAGAGCACCTGATTATCCATGGTTTTATAATAAAACTCTATACTGGCTTCGTATTTATTCTGATCAAAATTATTGAAATATCCCAGAGCGAATTGTTCAGAAAGTTGAGGCTTCGTTCGCAAACTTGAAGGCACCCACACATTGGTAGGCACCGATGCTGTGGAGCTTGGCACCAGGTGAAGGAACTGATTCATCAGAGTATAAGACCCTTTGATCGATGAAGTCGGTGTCACAGAGACCTTCAGTGTTGCCCGAGGCTCTATTCTAAAGTATTCTACTTTATTGGAAATAAAAGCGGGCGCTCTTATCCCGAGACTTGTCGATACGTTTTCACTAATATTAATTTCATCATTTACATAAAACGCCAACTCATCAAAATATTTAGAAGGTATCGAACCAATGTTCAAACTCTGGTTACCCGAAGATTGAGCTTCTGTTTTACCCTTGGATAAGAATTCATGATTGGTATAATGGGCACCAAACCGAATGGAATGATGAAGGTTTGGCAAATATTGAAATTCGGTTTTTGCACTGATATTATTAATCCCTGAAAATACCTGAGAGAACGAATTGTTTTGTACAGTTTCAATATTCTGATCGTACTGATTATAAATAACAGAGGTATTCAAAAATAGCTTTTGGCCAAACAAATGATTCCACCTTAATGTTGCTGTAGAATTACCAAAAAGAATTTTATAAAAAATACCTACTGTCTCCTTATACTCAGCATTATCTCTACCCGTGAAATAGCTCAAATACAACTTATCATTTGCTCCTGCTTGCCAGTTCAACTTTGCGTTGATATCATAGAAATGATAATTAGACCGATTGCCCTTAGCTGTAAAAGGGCGTGCGAGCAAATCAATATAAGTTCTTCTTCCAGACACAATGAAGGAGGCCTTCTCTTTCCTGAGAGGGCCTTCAAGAGAAAGATGAGAAGTGATCAAACCAATCCCTCCACTACCTCTTACTTCTCTGTTATTCCCTTCCTTCATCGTTACATCCAGGATGGAAGACAACCGCCCTCCGTATTGAGCCGGAAATCCTCCCTTAATCAACGTCACATTATTAAGCGCCCTTGAGTTGAACGTACTGAACAAACCAAACAAATGATTGGGGTTATAAACTGTTGCTTCATCGAGTTGTACTAAATTTTGGTCCGTGTTACCTCCGCGAACAAAAAAACCGGTAGTCCCTTCATTGCCCGACTGAACTCCTGGTAATAATTGTACTACTTTCAGAATATCTGTCTCGCCAAGAATTACGGGTAATTCACTGATCCTGGTTACAGGAATATCGATGACACCCATTTGTGCCCTTTGTACATTTTCATCCGAACGTTGAGCCTCAATAACAACCTCATCCAAAACATCTTCATTTAATACCAATTCAATATCCAGTTCGAGGTTGTTATTAAAATATATTTTTTTGATTTGAGGCTGATAACCCAGGTAGGAAAACACAACAGCAATACTGTCCTGCATGGGCAGCGTTAAGGAATAGAAGCCATAATTATTTGTAGTGGTTCCTTTTCTCATAGAAGTAATGTATACCGTGGCTCCAATCAACGCCTCACCCGTTTGACTGTCCTTCATCGTTCCGCTCAGTGTATATTTTTTTTGAGCCACACTTTCATATGACAATAATCCGCTCAATAAAAAAACAATAGAAATCGATGAAGTTTTCATAACTATCTAGTTCAATGAAATGATTGCATTTATTCCAATATTTTTATCCTGATAGGTAGGGACAGCCATAATTTTAGACCTCCTTAGTCTCTTTTGATCATGAAAAAAATAAACCAGGTTAGTGGAGAGAATTCCTATCCCAGCCCCCACAAGCACATCCGTACTCCAGTGTCTGTTGTTCATCATACGAAGCACTCCCACGGATGTCGCAGTACCGTAAGCCAAAACACTATATAAAGGATTTTGCTTGCCATATTCTTTGTGCATAAAAGTGGCCGCTACAAACGCTTGTGCAGTATGGCCGGAAGGAAATGAATTAGGCATTCCTGTATCAGGCCTGGGCACAGAAGTGAATTTTTTTAAGGGAAACACAAAGGTCATCATCAGCAACTCTGACTTTGTCAATAACCACATTTGGGTCGCGAAATCATGCTGCCCTTTAATTCCCAATCCATTTAAAGCAACCACTCCTGCAATTGGAGCATACTGCATATAATCATCTGCATGAGAACGGAAAGTTGAAAATTTTTCGTTGCGCTCCTCATACAAGTCTGCCCTACCGATAATGTCAATATCAGAAATAGCCAATAATCCTGCTCCGCCCAGAATAATCGGAGCGCTTATCGTTTTTCTTAGATTGATTTTATTTATCTCTTTATAAACTCGTAAGGAATCCGCCTGAGCATTTGCTAAATGAACAGTACTTAGACAGATAATAAAAATGGAAATGCGTAAATTGTTCATTAGGAAGAGTCAGGTTTATACCCAACACGCCAGCCTAAGCCAAATGGTGGGTTGAAATATTTATATTTTTTCTGACCAACCGTTTTCGCAAATATTGCGTAATGTCAAGACTGGAGAAGTAATTTTAAACACAGGTTATCGAGGAACGAGACCTATATCAACTACTTGATTCCTGCAGAAAAGGGAATCGAAATAGTCAGGATCGGCTATATAAGGAATACTATGCCTATTCCATGGGTATTTGTTTGCGTTACTCCCGAACCAGAGAAGAGGCGGTTGAAATTGTAAATGACGGGTATATTAAAATTTTCACAAAACTCGATAAGTACTCAAAAGGGTTGTCCTTTAAAGGATGGCTTAGGAGGGTTATGATCAATTCTGCTATTGATTATTTTCGGAGGAATGAAAAGCATTACAATAGCCTGGATATTTCCCACGGCCAATATGAAACAACAAGTGAGACCATTATAGATCAAATGGCAGAAGAAGAAATTATCGCTGCCATTCAAAGACTCCCCCCTTCTTACCGTATGGTATTTAATCTATTCGTTATTGAAGGTTATAAGCATGAGGAGATTGCCAATCAGTTAAATATTAGCACTGGCACTTCCAAATCGAATCTTGCCATAGCAAGGAGTAAACTTCAAAAAATTTTATTAAGAGAACAGCAAGTAAGCAAGGAGCAAAATGGATGATAGTCAATTCGATAAAAGCTTAAGAGAGAAGCTGGGTAGCTATGAGCCGCCAGGATTCGACCCTGCTGCATTGGCTTCACTCCATCACCAGATGGCGGCCATTACAGTTACTCCCTGGTACGCGACCTATAGAACTGAGTTAATTATGGGTGGTACTGTATTGCTATCTGCCTTACTTATTATCTGGAGCCAATGGATGTTTACACAAAACAGTACTGCAGATCTTGAAGCTGAGATACTGGCACTGAAAACTAAAAATGAAAACGCTGACCAACTTCGTCAGGAACTCAATCACCTCAAGGCGTTGAAGCCTGATACGATCCGCATCATTGAGTTCCAGGAGCAGCCCTCCACTGTATACCTCTCACTTCTGAGAAAGATTGACCGACTGGAGAGTGAGCTCAGAACAATGTTTGAAGATACTTCAAGAAAAAATGAATTACTTCTGGCGCAGGCCAATGAAAAACCAAATGATGCACAATTTATCATCAGCGAACCTTCCCTATCCTATTATCCCTTGGCCAACAGAATTATTCCTCGCGAAAAAGAAAAGGAAAGCAAACGCGCCATAGCCAATGAGCTCCCGCTGATTCTGGAATCTCCTGAGAAAAAACTTCCCGTAAAAACAATCAAGGAACTTCAAAAACACTACCAAAAAGGTATTGGCATTCGGCTTGGGCCCAGCCTATTGGTTTCGCGCGGCTCTTTTGATCCTGGTGACAACCGATATAATTTTGGAGGCGGTGTACTTGCCGACTTTATTGTATCTCCTTCATTAAGTGTTGAAGCCGGTATCCATCACACGCAAAGGCATAACCGAATTTCCAATGCGGATATTTTGGAATCGGGTTTTCCGGGAGCCGATCCATCATTGGGCGAACTTAAAAATATTGACATCGATTCGTGGGTATTTGAGACTCCTTTGAACATCAAATACCGCTATCCCGTTTCCATGCAATCCAATTGGATAATCGGTGGCGGTTATACTGCCATGATATACACCAAACAGATTCTAGAATATGATTATCAGTTTGGCGCCAATCAATCGGCTTCAATTAATTCCTCCCTATTGGACAAGAATGTAAAGATTTATCCTGGTACACTCAATGTGTCTCTTGGCTTCAGTAGTGAATTAAAGAACAAGAAAATAATAGAAACATCTCTTTACTATCAGCATGGACTGGGAAAGGTTGGGCTTGAACAAACCACTCCTACCTTCATTGGGGTAAGAGGCGCGTACTGGTTTACCTTGAAATAACCCCTCTACAAACAAATCGTTTGCAACTCTTTGCCATAGTTGTCACCTTAGCAAAAATTTTAGGACACTCATGACGCTTACTTATTGGATCATTGGTATTACCGTTGTGGTGAGTTGGTATTCATTCGACAAACCTGAAATACTGGGCAAGCTCTTAATGAACCCTTATAAGGTTTCCAAAAACAGGGAATATTACCGGTTGATAACCAGCGGATTTGTCCATGCCAATTTCCCGCATTTGTTGTGGAACATGTTTTCGTTTTACTTCTTTGGCCAGGTTGTAGAGTACTATTTCAGTTATCTATTTGGTGCCGCTGGGCCTATTCTGTTTATTGTGCTCTATGTGCTGGCCATCATCATCTCGGACTTATCATCTTATTTCAATCACAAAGACAACCCCAGGTATAATTCATTAGGGGCTTCCGGTGGTGTATCCGCCATCATTTTTGCTTCCATCCTATTTCAACCGCTTCAGGACATCTGTTTATATGGCATCCTGTGCTTCCCCGGATTTATTTTCGGGATCGCCTACATCATTGGTTCCTATTACTATGGAAAAAGGGGGAAAGACAACATCAATCATGCTGCCCATATTTATGGAGCGCTGGTGGGGCTCGTTTTTTGTATCATCATTTATCCTCGTTCTGTGATGCTTTTTATCGATCAGATTAAAGAGTGGCGCCTTTTCTAGTGGTATTTGCCGAAATTACTGTCCGCGCCTGTTAATTATAGATAGTATTTCGTTTCTTGCGCCTCGTTTAAACTGAAAATCATGCGCTATCTATTAATAGGTCTGTTGTTTGTAAGCACACTCGTATCAGGCCAATCAAAAAAAGAATTAAAAGCTGAAGTAATTAAGCTGAAAGCTGAAATTGAAAGCCTTGGCACCGAGCTTGACGCTCTTAAAAACCCGCCCAAAGCAGAGCTCAATAACGAGCACGAAAAAGCCAGTTACGGATTGGGCGTGCTGATGGCCTCCAACCTCCAAAAACAAGGATCAGATTCATTGCTTGTTGAAATTCTCAACGAAGGTATGCGTGATGTAATGAATGGCTTACCCACACAAATGAATGAGGAAGAAGCCATGGCCATCGTACAACCATATATGACCAGGGCCATGGAAAGAGAAATAGAAGCATTGAAGAAAGAGGGTGTTGACTTTCTTGCCGCCAACAAAACCAAAGAAGGTGTTAAAGTGACTGAAAGTGGGCTACAATATAAGGTGTTGACCACAGGCACAGGAAAGATGCCCAACGCGGCAAGCAACGTAACCGTGCATTATATAGGCAAACTTATTGATGGAACCGTTTTCGATAGTTCTATAGAGAGAGGCGAACCAGCCACTTTTGGGGTGAGCCAGGTGATCAGTGGATGGACAGAAGCAATGCAACTTATGCACGAAGGGGATAAATGGGAACTTTATATTCCATACGAATTAGGATATGGAGAGCGTGGTGCCGGAGCGCAAATACCTCCGTTTTCAACTTTGATATTTGAAGTGGAGTTGATTTCTGTGAACTAGTCAGTACTTCACTTTAATTCTTGTTCCGGGCATTGGCATGATAAAGTAATCGTTGGGTTTACCCAATCGGTCTATCCGCTTCCTTACTTTTTTAGGATTTGTACTGCGAACCAATCGTTGATCATGGAATGACTTTGGTGTGCGAAAAAAATCTTCCCAATGGACAAACATCAGTTTGTCGGGTTGAATGAATTCAACCAGTTGATTGGGATAGTCGTCAACATTAGGTGCCGATGCATAACACACAATTGCTAAATCAACTCCCTTTTTATTTAATTCTTCCGAAGGTGGAAATCCGAATGGATGCTGGCTGGCCGAGGTTTGTAAAAACACACGCAGGGTATCCGTCCCCATAAAGTCTACCAGAAAGGAATAAGTCTCCCCCGTAGACCATTTAAACGCTTTCGTTTTACTGTTGGAGTAGATCAGGTGCTCATCAAAATATTGCTCCTCCAGCGGTTTATCCATGTACAATTTCTTTTTTGTGTGAGGCGCATGGTCAGATAAAATAGGCAGCACCCGAATAGATGGCGTTACTGAAATCCACTCATATTGCTGATCAGTAGTTGTAGGGTCATACACATGCTCCTTAGTCAGGGCAGTCAGTCTCACTTCTTCTTCCTTAAAGTTTTGCATGATTTTAGGCAGGTAATTATTACCATATACTATATCCATGTTTTTGAAATAGTGACTTTCTATCAGCAAAGGCAGATCCATAACGTGATCGTAATGTGTATGAGAAACAAACCCTGCCTGAACCACAGATGGGGATAAAAAATACTCAAAATTGGTTTTCCATGTATTATAAAGCGAGGGGTTGCTTTTCACCTTTCCTAACAGTTTCAGTAATTTCTGATTTGAGAAAAACGGATCGGTGATAATTGCTTCTCCATCTCTCTCTAATACCAGGTTTCCACTTCCCAGGTAAACAATATTCATTTCATTTTTCGCATCGGAGCGAACCGGAAATACCGCTTCACTTTTTTGAGGAATTATTTCCGGGTAGAACCTTGAAACAGAATGTGTGCAGGCAGTCAGCGATGCCAATGCAATGAGGGTAAGATATCTGAACATTGAATAAAGGTATAAAAAATGAGGCCTCGACTCAACAGTGTTCCATTGCCTCGTTGATTTGATAATTTCTTAATTTCGCACCTCACCTTACTGGTACACATTGCCATTTGACCCATTTCATATCGATTTACCGATTACGGAAGTAATTGATGATGTTAAAGGCAATCTCAGGGCAGGAAATACCCTCATCGTTAATGCACCTCCCGGAGCAGGAAAAAGTACCCTGCTTCCACTCGCCCTATTGCATGAACCCTGGCTGGAAGGGAATAAAATTTTAATGTTGGAGCCGCGAAGGTTAGCCGCCCGATCAATAGCCGCCAGAATGTCTTCGTTGCTCGGTGAAGAAGTAGGAGAAACTGTTGGTTATCGCATCCGTTTTGAAAACAAAATCAGCAACCGAACAAAAATCGAAGTATTGACTGAAGGCATTCTCACGCGAATGCTTCATAGCGACAATTCACTGGAAGGTGTCGGACTTGTCATTTTTGATGAATTCCACGAGCGCAGCATTCATGCCGATGTAGCGTTGGCATTATGCAGGGAAGCACAACAAGTATTGAGGCCTGACCTGAGGATCATGATCATGTCCGCCACACTCGATATGCCTCAGCTCACTGATTTATTAAAGGCGCCTGCCGTGGTCAGTCAGGGAAGGCAATACCCGGTTGACATCCATTATGGAACCGGGGTAGACATGTTCATGATTCCTGAACTGATGGCGCGTGCTATTTCAAAAGCAAGTAAAGAACAAGAGGGAGATATTTTGGCATTCTTTCCGGGAGAAGGAGAAATAAGAAAATGTGAGGAGTTATTAAAAAAAGAATTAAGGGGGTTTATGATACATCCCTTATTCGGACAACTCCCCTTTCACAAACAACAGGCGGCCATCATGCCTAACAAGTCCGGTAAGCGAAAAGTAGTGCTTGCCACCTCCATTGCTGAAACCAGTTTGACCATAGAAGGCATTACCACTGTAGTAGATTGCGGTTATGGAAGAACTTCCCGATTCGATCCTAACTCTGCACTATCAAGATTGGAAACAGTAATGATTTCCAAGGATGCTGCCGACCAAAGAGCAGGAAGAGCAGGAAGGTTAGGGCCGGGCAATTGCTATCGCCTTTGGACGAAGGCAACACAAGCACAACTGCAAGCACATCGTTCTCCTGAAATACTGGAAACAGATCTATCGTCTCTTGTACTCGACATGGCCCAATGGGGAATCATTGACATCAACCAACTCACCTGGCTAACTCCTCCTCCTAAGGGAACTGTGGCACAGGCATCAGAATTGTTGCATGAACTGGATGCCCTTGAGAATGGAAGAATAACGGAGCATGGAAAAAAAATACATTCCTTACCGTGTCACCCCCGCATTGCACACATGCTGGTGTTGGCAGATGAAAACGACACACTTGAATTAGCAACCGACATTGCAGCAATTTTAGAAGAGCGCGATCCTTTGCCACGTGATTCCGGAATAGATATTAATCTTCGCATTGAAGCATTAAGGCGTCATAGGAAAGAAAATAATTTAGGAAATAAGTTTAGCCGCATTGAAAAGATAGCGGCATCCTACCGAAAATTATTTGACGCTGAGCCTGACAATGGGACATTTGATCCCTATGAGACAGGAGTGTTGCTTTCCTATGCTTACCCGGAACGCATTGCCAGTGCCAGGCCAGGTAACAATGCACAGTTTCAAATGGCCAACGGCAAATTGGCCATGGCGGGTCATCGCGATGATCTGGCACATGAATCCTGGCTTTCCATCGCCCACGTAAATGCTCGGGATGGCATGGGTAAAATATTCATGGCCGCTCCACTCAACCCCAAAGACCTCGCTCCGTTGGTAAAAGAAAAAGAAGTGATCACCTGGGACACCCGCAAAGGTGGTTTGATTGCTACAAAAGATCTTCGCATAGGCAGCATCGTTTTACAATCAAAACCTTTACCCTCACCCGATCCAAAACATCTATCAAAAGCCATCTCCGATGCCATAAAACAGGAGGGAGAAAGGTTGCTTTCATTTGATGAAAATGTAGAGCAATGGCAAAACCGTGTATTGAGTTTACGCAAGTGGAATCCGGAAGAAGAGTGGCCAGAAGTAAGTACGCACACTTTATTAATTACCAACGAAGAATGGCTTAGTCCTTACCTCAATGAAGTAAAGAAGCCTGACGATTTGAAAAAAATTGATTTGGTGTCAGTTCTGAACAATATCCTCGACTGGGAAAAACAAAAAGAGTTAAATCGCTTGGCTCCTACCTCAATTGAAGTTCCCAGTGGATCAACCATTAAGATCCATTATCCTGCTGCTGGCGAACCTCCGGTAATAGCGGTAAGACTACAAGAGATTTTTGGGATGGCCGACACGCCTAAATTGAACAACGGAAAAAACAATTGTGTTCTTCATTTATTGTCACCGGGCTACAAACCTGTTCAGATTACTTCAGACCTTAAAAGTTTTTGGAGCAATACCTACTTTGAGGTAAGAAAAGACCTAAAGCGCAGGTATCCGAAACACAGTTGGCCAGACGATCCCTGGACTGCAGAAGCAGTGAGAGGAGTAAAGAAAAAGAAATCGAATTAAGTCTTTATAATCAAGGTGTATTTTACATCTACCTTATTTAATGCACTCCCTTGATTTAGAGGTTATCTGGATTCCACCTCTGCCAGAAAATCTCTTAACGATCTCATGTAATCCTCTGGATTATCCCGGGTTTTGGCATGACCTGCATTAGGAACGATGGCCACTTTAGAACCCGGAACCAGTGTTTGGTAATAATAAAGTGTCTCGGGCAATACCTCATCGTATTCACCACCAATAAAAAGCGTTGGCTTAGTGATGGTAGGCAGGTCTGTCACACGATCAAAATCGCGCAACGTGCCCGTTGCATTAAATTCTGTTGGACCCCACATATAATTATATATCGCACGATTTGAGCCTGGAACATCTTCACATTCGGCTGCAGGTGTTCGTGGTCCTTTCTTCCTTGATCCAAAGTTGATATTAAAAGTATCGGTAGCAGCCAGGTAGGCTGGAGCAGTATAATCACCTAACGCTTCATATTTATTAATAGTATCCTGAACGGGTTGAGACAACCTTGAGATCAACACTTTTGAATCTTTCATCCATTGAGGTGTTCCGATCAGTGGTCCGGAAAAAATAACAGAAGCGATAGCATCCGTGTTTTTGGTGACCATGTACTCCACAGCAATAGAACCGCCCCATGAACTTCCTAATAAATGAAAGCTCTTCAAATTTAATTCCTTTTGAAGTGCCTCCACTTGTTCAACAAAATAGGGAACCTTCCACAGACTTGTATCATTGGGATGATCTGACATTCCTGATTCCAGTTGATCAAAAAAGATAATGGGTCTACCATTGGCCAGGGCCTGATAGGCTTCTATAGAACCACAGCTTCTGCCTCCCGGGCCACCATGCATGACCATTAAAGGTTTTCCCGATCCGTTACCAATTACCTTGTACCAAATTTTTCCTCCTGTCACTTGTACATAACCTTCATGAGGCTGGAGAGATTTTTTACAACCTGTAATGGAAAAGGCCATAATTCCGGCAAGTGCGATAAAATGTAGTTTCATATTGATTATTGAAAAAGAAATTGAATAGCTCCTGGAAACTCCCGTTGCCAATACCAGATTTTATGCTCACCATCTGCATCAATTTTCAATAACAGATTTTCCGGAGGCCTTGATTTGGATTTCAGAATATCAAATAGTCTTTGATTGTCCTCAGGAAAATTGACGAGATGAGTAAATTCCTGTTCGCCTACTACGGCAAATATTTTCGCATCTAATCTCACTTCCCCCCTGGCTGCTTTACTAAATACTGAGTCGGCATTAAAATGAAGTGCAGCTGAAAAAAGTGCAGCCTTACCAAACACATCCGGGTATTCGGTCAAAGCATAGAAGCAGGCCAGACCACCTAAGCTTGCACCCATGATGCACGTATTCTCCCGATCGGATTGAGTTCTGTACTCGGCATCTATTTTAGGTTTAAGTGTCTGCGTTAGGAAATCGAGATAAGCCTGTCCATTTCCTCCCAGATGATTCTTATTCCAAAATAAACTAAAATCTTCATGGCGTGTACCTTCGTCACTCTCAATCCCTACTACAATGGCGCCATCAAATCCCTCTCGCTCCAAATCTCTCATCATTTCATCTACATGCATCTCCTGACTGTAATTAGGATTGGTCTCAAAAATCCATTGTGCATCAGAAAAATAAATAACAGGATAGGATTTTTTGGATTGACTATAGTCCCCCGGGAGGTACAACCAAATGGTCTTTGTCACTCCCAATTGAGGGCTATCTATATCAAAGACAGAATACAATTTTGGATCTTCATCCTCTTTGCATGAGAGCAAGAGTGTAAAGCACAATAGAGCAATAACCAGTCTAATACGGTAAACCATTTCACACAAGATAAAAGGAATTTACCAATTGATTCTCACCCATTCTGGATTAATCCTTGATCTCCTCTTTACCATTTGCATGTTTGGCAAACCTGCCGCGTTCGCAAGGATGAACATGATCATGACTTTCCCATGGCCATCCTCCAAATTCAGTTTGCTGATATTCCGCTATGGCCTCCTGAATTTCAGATTGGGTATTCATTACAAACGGGCCGTATTGAGCCACAGGTTCTCCAATTGGTTTTCCCTGTAAAAGTAAAATCGAAGCTGGCTTAGCACCATTATCAATTCTAATATCAGCATCAGGGTTTACAACTACTGAATGATAGTTAGAAATATGCTTTCCATCTATGGTGATGTGCTCACCTTCGTAGAGGTATAGAGTTCTGTTAGCATCAGCACTTGCTTTTGGCAATTTAAACGAAGCACCCTCCTCCATTTTCAACATCCATATTGCCACATCATTGGTTTTGTCATTGGCCCATGAATTCGGAGCGGGCTCAAGTGCCTGTACACCTTTTAGTTTTCCTGCAATTATTTTGAAGGATGTCTTCCTTCCGTTTTCATCAGCCTCTTCTTGCTCAGGAATACTTTCATTCCACAGCATAGCAAAATGAGGCTCCACCAGTTTATTTTTTTTGGGCAAGTTCAACCAAATCTGAAAAAGCTCAAGGTGGTTGTCCTGCTCTTTATTAAGTAATGGAAACATCTCAGAATGCTGTACTCCCTTACCTGCCGTCATCCATTGCACATCCCCATTACCAAAACGGCCAGCGGCACCTAAGGAATCAGAATGATCAACTAAACCCTTTGTTACAATAGTGACCGTTTCAAACCCTCTATGCGGGTGAGCCGGAAATCCTGGCACTCTACTACCATGGTACATGCGCCACCCATCTTTTACAGTGAAATCATTACCTATGTTTCTACCCGACAGCGATGCATCCGGCCCCATATGATCATTTCCTTTCGGGTAAAAATCAGCATGGTGAACGCAAAACAAAAATGGATCGCTGGTTTCCCATGGAAACTCTAGAGGCTTTATACTGATAATAGATTTACTCATACTTGATATTTCTTAGAATTTGAACGTGTATAACATAGAAGGCAAAAAATATGTTCATCCACGATGATACCCAAACATCGCTATTTACAGCAAACTCCCGAAAAGAGGGTGATGGAATTCTAAATAAAGAAAATCATCTTTGAATGGTTGCAGGGAGACCAAAGTGAAGTTGCAAAAAAGGTGTAAAGTACTCTTCGCAATTGAGGCGGTGGCTATCATGTCGGTCACCGCCTTTTTTTCATTTAGTATACACGACAAACAATTATCACCTGATAAGTAATAATAAAAACGATTTCATTTTTTAATAATGATATAAGCTCCAATAAGAGTCATTCCCAGCGCCACCACCAGCTCTAAAAACTCCCAGGCACCCCACTCCACTACATTATTAACCCTGTAAATACCAAAGGCAATTCCTAAGCCCACATACAGATAGCCACGCAAACTCCTAAAACTCATCAGCCTAATTAATTTAATTTTTGCTCAATTCTTTCCATCCTTTCACACAACTCCTGCAACTTGTTGAGAATAAGGATATGCGTCTTTTTAGCATCTATCCCAACGGGATTTGCGTCACTGTGAATTAAGTTTGCTATTAGCTCATAATCTTTCGCTGCAACTTCAAAATTTTTATTTTCCATATTATTTAATATTTAGTTTAAACATTCCACTCATAATAATTATGATCAATATCCAGATCAAAACCTGTTTTGGGATATAATCCATTTCCTTCATGATTTGACTTGGCCGTCTCCAACATCATTCCACAAGCACCCGAATCCCGGCAGAGTTTTTTGGCTCGCTCAATTAAACCAACAGAAAAGCCCTGTCTTCGATAATTTTCATTTACATATAAATTATTCAACAGCCAGAAACGTTGCATTCGGGTAGAAGAGAAGAGTGGAAAAAGTTGCGTAAATCCCGTCATAATTCCTTCGTCATTGAATGATACGAAAATCTCCGACTCATTTCTTTCAAGTCTTTCTTTAAGAAATGATTGGGCGCCCTCAAGATCAGACTCCTTTTTATAAAAAATTCTATACTGATCGAACAATTCAGCCAAAGACCGAAGGTCACTTAATTCTGCCTTTCTTATGTTCACCTTTCAATCTCATTTTTAGAATAACATATCTTCTACTCAATATAGAAATTTTGTTTATATATTATTGCTCTTATTCTGCGGCTTACAACCGTATCTTCTATTTAAAACCTAAATCAGAATAATCATGAGTTCAGATCGCAGGAAATTTATAAAACAAATGGGGCTTGGCCTCGCAGCCAGCAGTTTGGCAGCAAGCCATCTGGCCTGTTCAGATTCCAACACTCCTATCAGTGGAAATTCTGAAAGTTTGTTGGCAACCCGCAATGGGCAACCCGAACCAGCACCGCTTGGATACGATCGACTTCCGCTGGAGTGGTACAAAGCCAACACACAACGCTTAAAAGATAAAATTGCAGATAAAGCAGTTGATGCTATTCTTATCCAGAATGATATCAATGCGGTCTATTTTACAGGCTGCTTCAGGGGGAGTGGTGAGCGCACTACCTGGGTAATATTTCCAACAAATGAAAAAGATACCGCCTATTGGTATGGCCCTGCTATTGATCGTGATCTTATCACTTCCTGGTGGGCCACTGAATTTGAATATTACTTTTGTTATCCTCATGCTGTTGGCGGCTTCCCAAATAAAGGACAGGTAGTTCAGGGTGAACGAAAAGATTTGTTTGAATGGTTACTGGAAGGACTCGCTAAAAAAGGGATGGCAGGCAAAACAATTGCAGCCGACTTTACACCTTCTCCAACACAGTTAGCTACTGCTAATAAAGTATTACCAGGTATAAAATTTATAAACATTAGCGATGAATGTTTACAAATGAAAATTATCAAATCCAAAGAAGAGATTGCACTCTTTCAGCGCACCTATCGCTACTTTGATAAAGTACATTCCTTCGCAAGAGACTTTATTCTTGAACATGGCACTAATGTCACCGATTTTGAAATCGGGCAGGCGCTACAACTGTATGCGATACAGATGATTATGAACGATGTAAAATACGATGGCAAACCCCATTCAGCGGTAGGTATAGATTCTACTTCGCACTATGTACGCACCGGAGTCTCTACAGCCTATCCACACCCTAATCAATTCTTTTACAATAAAGTAAAAAAGGGCGAGTCGCTATATGTAAATACAGATTTGTACCTCGGAGGTATGGGTGGAGAGTGCTACCGCAATTACCTTATCGCCCCCTGGACAGACCACCAAAGTAAAATGTGGGAAATAGTCTCTGACACAGTTCAGATTATGGTAGAAGAAAGTAAACCCGGTGCTATCTGTTCTGATGTGGCTTACAAAGTTCATCAGCATCAGGTAAAAAACGGAATGCAGCAATACATCTACCATCGGCCAGGTCACGGCACGGGGCAAAACCTTCAAGGGCATCAGGCACCTTACTTAGCCTTAGGAGATTACACGCCCATGCAAGAGGGAATGATGTTTAGTGTGGAGCCTGGGTTATATGATTCTGAAAAGGGAATTGGCATCAACCCCAGCGATAACTTGTTAATTACTAAAGACGGAGCCGTGCTCATGAGTCGTGTGCCATTTAGTAAAGAGTGGAGTTACCTGACTTTATAATTATTCCTTACGGATAAATAAACCATATCGTTCAGTTACTATCGCATCCGGAGACTTTGTTATGTGGCCATTGATGATCACGTATTCAAAACCATCAGCATATTGATGTGGCTCTTCGTAAGTTGCATTATCTTTTATTTTTAAAGGATCAAATACCAGGAGGTCAGCCTTAGAGCCCACTTTCACTTCTCCTCGTTTTTTCAATCCAATGATAGTCGCAGGCAGCGAAGTCATTTTTCTGATGGCATCAGTCAGTTCAAGGCTCTTCGTTTCATTCACATAGAGCCTGATAATTTTTGCAAAAGATCCATACCCTCTCGGATGGTGCATGGTAGGCGACCCATCAGAAGAAACACACACTAATGAATCTTGGATGAGCACGGTTTGCAATTCTTCATTCATTACAAAGTAAGCTCCCGAACCGCCCTCCGGTCCTATCACATCGATCAACACCTTTTCAAAAGGCATTTTTAAAGAGTCGGATACCTGCGTCAACGTCATTCCCCGCCAGGCCCCATCTCCAAATAAAGTAGCATCAGGGCCGTTACGCTTCATAATGCGCTTCCGTAAAAAGTCTTCAAGCTCTTCTCTTCTTGTTGCCTTAATTTTTCCAAAGTCATTCGGGGCCTTTGCCCAATCCGGAAATACAATGCCAATACCTGTATAGCTGGCGGTATAGGGATATACGTCTGCTGTAACATTTAGCCCCGCTCTCCTGGCTGAATCTAAAATTGATAACAATTGCTTTGCCCTCTCCTGGCCTTTTCCATACACCACTTTAAAATGAGAGATATGAACAGGTGCGTACGAACCCTGAAGCAACAGTTCGTTGATTGAGTTTTCAATCTGGTCATCATCTTCATTGCGCATATGGCTCATGATAATTCCTCCGTTATCACCTACTACTTTTGCCAGCGCTTCCATTTCCTCAGCTTCAGCATAATAACCAGGTGTATATTCCAATCCCGTGCTCAACCCAAAAGCACCGCGTTTCATACTTTGTCTCAATATTTCTTGCATGGATGCGAGCTGTTCTTCGGTAGGTTGAACGGAATAATTAGTACCGGACAGTTCTCTCAATGTGCTGTGACCAACAAAGGTGATTACATTAACGCCTAATCCAGTAGAATCAATTTGTGTCATCCAGGGTGAAAGATTTTCAGAAGCATAACTAAATCCATCTTGTCCCAATGCGATGGTAGTTACTCCCATGTCTCTGAAGTTTTGAAAGTCTGCATTCGCTACAGGATCTCCGTGAGCATGCGCATCAATAAAGCCGGGAGTAATTATTTTTCCTTTAGCATTAATAATGTGATCAACTTCTACTTTTTTCAAATCCACATCCCCAATAAATGCAATGGTATCAGCCCGAATCAATACATCGCCCGAAAATTCTTTTGATCCGGTTCCATCAATTATAGTCCCGTTGGTTATCAAAATATCAAAGCTCCCCGTAGGCGAGTCCGAATCTTTACAGGCATAAAGCAACAGTCCAAAAAATATAGCTAAAGAATATTTAAAGAAATGAGAATACTTCATAATATGCTTTTTATCCATCCACCGTCTACAGCAAGGGACACCCCCGTGATATAGCTTGCCCGCTCGCTTGCCAAAAAGGCTACAGCTGAAGCAAATTCTTCTGGTTGGCCAAATCTTCCTAAAGGAATTTCTGAAGTAACATTGGCAACCGCTGGATTACCTTCTATCAATTTAATGAGCCTGGTCGTTTCAGTATAACCTGGCATCACATTGTTCACAGTAATATTATACTTTCCCAATTCATTAGAAAGTGATTTCATCAAACCTGCTACAGAAGCCCTGACTGCATTGGACAATATCAAATTATTCACTGGCTGTTTCACTGCTTGCGAAGTAATGGCAATAATACGACCCCAGTTTTGCTTTTTCATACCCGGTAAAAATCCACTGACCAAACCAACAGCACTTCCCAACAATTGTTGGGTGGCCTTATCCCAGTCCTCCTGACTAAACGATTCAAATTGGCCAGCGGGAGGGCCGCCTGTGTTCGTTACCAAAACATCCACCTTACCCAATTCACTTAGTACGGTTGAAATGATATGATCGCGGTCTTTCGGTTGGGATAGATCACCAACAACAGAAAGTACCTTTGCACCAGTTGCTCTGATTTCTTCAGCAGTTTTTTCCAGTGTTTCCCTATTCCTTCCGTTGATAATCACTGAAGCTCCTTCCTCTGCCAACAACATAGCTACTGCCTTCCCCAATCCCTGACTCGATGCAGCCACAAAAGCTACTTTACCCTTTAATCCTAAGTCCATTATTTTCTTAAATAATCGTCTGTACCATCTAACCAGTCTTCGCGGGGCGGTGACCATGAATCAATTTCTACTACATCACCGATCATCAGTGCCTCATGAGGTACATTGGAAGGAATGACCACAACATCACCAGCATCCAAATCCATTTGTTGCTCCTTGTTGGCGCCAAACCAAAATCTCATTTTCCCAGAGACTACCTGAGTGATCTGCTCATGAACATGATGATGAAGTGGCACCACAAACCCATCTTTAAAATTCATTTTAGCAATCATCATTTTCTCTCCCGTGATAATTCTTCTTTTCATAGAAGGGTTTACTTCCTCCCGGGGAACAGATTCCCAATTAATTTTCTTCACCATAGTTAGCAATATTTTGGTAGTACATATTTGTCGAACGACTAAGGTAAAATAATTTGATCAATTGTACGGTATCGTACACATCTGTACATTTTTGAATGTTCAAAAAAAACAAAACCCTGAATAGGGTCATTATTGCCTCATTTCCCAACTGGCATGTTCCTTGAGGAAATAAAAGCGTACTAACAAACCTAATATGCGTACATTCTTTACAATCACACTTATCTTTCTTGGCATTACCACTTATGCTCAACAAACAGTAAACGCTCAGGATATCATTAAAAAGATCAACTCGGGTGAAGACGTAATCTATAAAAATATTACTGTAGAGGGATACCTTGATTTAACTGATTTGAATAATAGAAGGCGTACAGAATCTTCATTTGATTTCTTTGGAAAAGGGAATGATACCTACGAGAGTTCGGTGGAGGGATCGCTTACCTTTATTAACTGCACTTTCACAGATGATGTAATTGCTTATTACCATGTAGAACGGGACAATGATACTTTTATCGCTCACTTTGAAGAAGACGTAGTTTTCCAAAACTGTACGTTCAGGAGAAAAAGCGAATTCAAATATTCCGAATTTGAAGAAAATGCTGACTTCAGTGGTTCGATATTTAACAGAGAGGCCAACTTTAAATATGCAGAGTTTTCAGATGCGCCCAATTTCTCGGATGTCAGCTTCAGAGATGATGCCAATTTCAAATATGCTGAGTTTCCACGAGGAGCCTCATTCCAATCAGCTACATTTTTGCAGTTGGCCAACTTCAAATACACCAAGTTTCGCACCCCGCTCAACCTCAAAAACATTCAATTTAGAGGAGAAGAGGATTTTAAATACACTAAAGTAGACGGGCAAAGCTTTACGGCATATTTGCTAAAAAATCGCTAAACTTAAAAAATCAGTATTCTAAGTGCATTGTTTCCGCAGGCCAGTAGTTCTCCTGCAACACTTATAAAGCAATAAGACCACCCATCAATTGTGGCCTTTATAGAAAGGTTTATCAAATAAATTTACGCGAAATTAGGCGTGAATTGAGATTATACATAGGATTGGCTTTAAGCTGGCTGTTGGCAACTGCGGCCATTGCACAGGGAATCTCCAGAAAAACCGTAAATATTAGTGAGACAGAAGCACTCATAAAGATTGATGGTCGACTGGATGAATCTGTATGGAAGGATATTGCGCCTGCCAAAGACTTTATCCAAACGTTCCCCTACGATTCTTCCCTATCCGATACGCAATGTGATATCTATTTTACCTATGATAAAGATAACATCTATATAGGCACACGATGCAACGATCTTGATCCCACCAAAAAATTCGCCATTCTTTCAAAACGCAGAGATTTTCGTGGCCCTGGAATTGAAAGTGTAAATGTTGTCCTGGATCCTTTTATGGATCAGACTAATGCGTATTCTTTTGGTCTTAACCCACTTGGTGTTCAAAAAGAAGGACTGGTAGTAAATGGCGGAAACCAATCAGAGGACTTTTCTTTGGACTGGGACAATAAATGGGAGGGTGAATCCTATATTGGTGATGGTTTCTGGACATCCGAAATGGCTATACCCTTTAAAACCATTAGGTTTCCAGAAGGATCTTCAAAATGGTATTTCAATGCTTATCGTGTAGACAGTAAAACCAATGAACGTGCGACATGGAATAGAGTTCCCCGTAACTTCAGACCTTACTCCTTATCGTATACTGGTGAATTGATATGGGATAAACCACTTCCGAAACCAGGTGGTAATATTTCTGTTATTCCCTTCGTTTCTTCAGGTCTAAACAAGGATTTTGAAGAAGGTACCGCAACAACATTTCAAAAAGCCATTGGTGGTGATGTAAAGATTGCCCTCACACCCTCTATGAATCTTGACTTAACGATCAATCCCGATTTTTCCCAGGTGGAGGTTGATAAACAAGTAACTAATGTTGATCGATTTGAAATTTTCTTTCCTGAAAAAAGACAGTTCTTTCTTGAAAATGCTGACCTGTTTGCTTCGTTTGGAAATGAAAAAGCCCGCCCTTTTTTCTCAAGAAGAATTGGTGTAGCTATTGACACTTCTACAGGATCTAACGTACAGAACAAAATTTATGGAGGGTTCAGATTAAATGGAAAATTAAATAATAGACTAAGAGTAGGGCTGCTCAACATGCAGGCGGCTGAAGATAATCAAATTCAATTACCCAGTATAAACTATACTGTAGCTGCAATTCAGCAACAAGTTTTTAGCAGATCCAATATCTCGGCTTTTTTTATTAATAAACAATCATTTAATGGCACTTATACAGACAAACTATTTGATGAGCAAGTAAACTACAACAGAGTAATGGGCATTGATTACAATCTGGCATCCATTACCAATACCTGGACTGGAAAAATTTTCTATCATCAGAGTTTTCAGAAACAAAAACCTGGTGAACAGTATTCACATGGCGCATCCCTTCGGTACAGCACACAAAAATGGGAAGTAGAATGGGACCATACCATGATAGGCGAAAATTACAATGCAGAGGTTGGCTTCGTAAAGAGAACCAACATCAATAGTATCATACCTAAAATAAGCTATAAGATTTATCCAAAAAAAGGGATAATTAACAACCATGGTCCAGAATCAAACATTGAATATTTTTGGAATGAAGATGGTCGTACCGATCAGCTTATACGTTTTTCTTATAATCTAAGGTTTCAAAACAATGCGAGCGCTCGCATCTCATATAGCAATGAATACACCAAATTAATAAATGATTTTGACCCCACCCGCTCGCCAGATGAAGACAACCCACAGCTACTGGCAGCTGGTTCTGATTATAACTATCAAAGCTACTGGATGCGTTTTGAGTCCGACCCCCGGAAGTTATTCTCCTATGAGCTAAAACATTCAGGAGGTGAGTATTTTAATGGCACACGGTATGAATATAGCCCTTCTATTACTTACCGATTTCAACCCCTCGGAAGCCTCACACTGGATTATAGTTTAAATAGGATAAAACTCCCTCTTCCTTACCCAACCAGAGATATTCATTTAATTGGGCCCAGATTGGATTTAACACTGACCAAAAAGTTATTCCTCACTAACTTCATGCAGTTCAATACACAAAATACAAATGTGAATATCAACGCCAGACTGCAATGGCGATTCAAACCTGCCAGTGATCTATTCCTGGTTTACACGGATAATTATATGTTCAGCTTTGAAGACCCCAATACCAATTGGATTCCGCGCACAAGAGCACTCGTTTTCAAAATGACTTATTGGCTTAACCTCTAGATGTAATTAAGCAACTGACTTCAGCTCCTCCTTATTCACATCAAAATCTTTTCTTTTTCTCTTCCAGCGTTTGTGCGTCCAAAGCCAGTAAGAAGGTTCATTTTTTATATCTCCCTCCAGCATACGAGTATGCATTTCACTGATCATCCCTACCTGTAATTCTCCAGGGTTTTCACAAACCAGTTTATACTCCATCTCGTAGTAGCCTCTCTTCACTTTATGAATAAAGCCATAAATCACAGGTGTGTTATTATCCCTGGAAAATTTTTCAGTTCCAAACTGAACCGCTGTCTCCTGATTTAAGAATTCCGTAAAGTAAGGTTTCTGAAAATGTTTAGGACACTGATCAGATCCAAAAATAAACGTGACAGGTTTTGACTCATCCTTTACAATTTGTTTTGCCTCCTCATAACTTTTCATCCATAATCCAAACTTGGATCTGCTTTGCATTATTTTATTGTTCATGAATTTATTATTCAGCGGAGTAAATAGTGCCAATGGCTGGTGAGGTAAATGCCTGGCAACACTTACAGCAAATAATTCCCAATTACCATTGTGGCCACCGACTAACGTAACGTGTTGTCCCTTATCAAAAAACTTTTGAAAAATTTCCGGATTGCGATGAGTAAACCTTCTATCCAATTCAAATTCAGAAATTGAAAATGCTTTTACGGACTCGACAATTAAATCACAGAAATGAACAAAGAACTCACGTTCAATATCCAACCGCTTTTTGGCGGACAATTCAGGAAATGAGTTTTGAAGATTGGCACGCACCACTGCTTTACGATAGCCCACCAAATGATATACAACAAAAAACAACCCGTTTGATATTCCATATAATATCCAACTAGGTAAAAGGCTGAAGGGTCTGAGAACTAAATAATACAGCAAAGGCATAATATCAACAAGCTAACCATGAGACAATTGGCCACAATTTAGGCTCAATAATAAGGCATTCCAAAATTAGTCCCATAAACAGTGTCAGGAGATGGCGAATTGCTTGGCTTCATTCGTAGATGGATTGTATCACCTATAGAGTCGTGGTGCATTATGTATTTAGATGATCCACTAAAAACTTTAAGCATCATTTCTTCTGAAGGGAGGTTCTTCACATTATTTTCATCGAACTCATAGGCATGAGGATATTTAGTTTTTTTAATTCGATCCACCGCTTTCTCTATATCATAATTCACATAGCGAAAACCTGCTTTCGAATCCAAATGCAACCAGTAAGCTCCAGGTTTTCCAAAAGGCAGCCACCTCACAATTTCCTTTGATAAATTGAACAGGAATTTCAATCGACAACAGCTTGTCCATACACTCACGAGACATGGGCCCAATATTACATCACCACCCACTACATTTTGATCAACACCTGATCGTTCTGCATCATTGAGTACAGCCTCCAGGGCAGGAAGGTTTCCATGAATGTCATAGATTGCAGCAATTTTCATGTTAATAATGGGCTACTCAACTATAGTCACTCCAATGCATGAATGCATGGATTCATAGATTTTAAAAATCCACTCCAAAATTTCTAATCAATTTACCGAAAGTGTAAAAACTCCCCACTTAAAGGGAAGAAAATAGCACATTTACTAACTATGAGGCTTTCTATAAATCCATTTTTAGGATTCTTCCTGCTCCTTTTGTCCGTGGCGATTCATGCGCAAACAAAGGGTCCGTTAAAAACCCTTCATGCTAAAGAAGCCATTGACCCTATTAAGTTAGATGGGATTTTGGATGAGGAATCTTGGAATATCGCTGAAAAAGGTGGGGACTACTGGCAGTTATGGCCTGGTGACTCTGTTCCAGCCAAAACGAGAACTGAAGTTATGATCACCTATGATGATAACTTTTTATACGTAGGCGCCAGGCTCTACCATTATGATGGGAACAAGTACATTATCAATTCCCTGAACAGAGATTTTCAGGGACCCGAAATTGATGGGTTTCATGTCAATTTCGATACTTACTACGACAATACAAATGCCTTTAACTTCGCCATCAATCCATCTGGTGCCCAGCGAGAGGGCACATTGTCTGATGGCGGAAGTGGAAGAATAGATGTTTCATGGGATAACAAATGGTTTTCTGAAGTGCAAGTGACAGATGAATATTGGAGTGCAGAGATGGCAATACCCTTTAAAACCATTCGGTATAAAGAAGGGAGTACAAAATGGGGTTTTAATTCATTTCGGCTCGATGGCAACGCAAATGAGAGGGTAGCCTGGACAATTATCCCTCAAGGGTTCTCGATGAGCTCCCTGGCTTTGGATGGTGAATTGATTTTTGACAAACCCTTAAAGAAACCAGGACCCAATATTTCCATTATTCCATTTATAGCAGGTGGCACATCAAAAAATTATGAAGAAGGAACCCCACGCGATAACAACTTTGCAATTGGAGGAGACGCAAAAATTGGTGTAACTCCTGGCCTTAACCTCGACTTAACGGTAAATCCTGATTTCTCACAAGTGGAGGTGGATCGTCAACAGACGAATATTTCAAGGTTTGAACTCTTCTTTCCTGAAAAACGACAGTTCTTTTTAGAAAATAACGATCTCTTTTCCAACTTCGGTGGAAGGGAGTCGAAACCATTTTTCTCAAGAAGAATTGGGATTACACTGGACACAGCCACCGGTCAAAATATTCAAAATACCATTTACGCTGGAATGCGCCTCAGCGGAAAACTGGATAAGAACTGGCGGATCGGTTTATTAAATATGCAGGCAGCACCAGATGACAAAAACGGATTGCCTTCCTATAACTATGGAATGGCAGTACTTCAAAGGAAAATATTTTCCAACTCCACTGTGTCTGCTTTTATGGTCAATAAGGAGGCTGCATTTAATGACAAAGAAAAAGCCTATGACATCGGGTTAGATCACTACAACAGGGTGTTGGGTTCAGAGTTTAACTACCGATCAATAAATGGCAAGTTCAGTATTTCCGCCTTTTACCATCGTTCGTTTAATGAATTGGATACGCTGGACAAAGAATTTTCCTCTGGACTGGAGGTAAACTATCGAACCAGGAAGTATAGCATCTTTAGTCTATACAGAGAAGTGGGGAATGATTATACGGCTGAGGTGGGATTTGTTCCTCGTGTCAATTTCAAAAAGTCTTTCACAAGAGGCCAATACAATTTTTATCCGGTAGGAAACGCCATCAGTAGCCATGGTTTTTCTTTAGAGTATGAACATACCTGGAATAATGAACACTCCAAGACAGATCAGTTTGCCAGCGTTGGGTATGAAATCAATTTTGCAAATCTTTCAAGACTTTCTGTAGAGACCACTTTTGATTACACTTATCTTTTAGATGATTTTGATCCTGCCAGAGTCAACAATGATTTATTCCTGAAAGCTGGGACAAACTATACCTATTCACGTATTCTGTGGAAATACAGCTCCAACACAAGAAAAACCATTTTCTATAATTTCAATGGATCAGTGGGACAATTCTTTAATGGTAATATTTTTAATCTTGATGGTAACATCAACTACAGAATAAGACCAGTATTTAATTTCTCACTTGATTACAATTATAACAAAATCCGCTTACCCGATTCTTATAACGATGCTGACTTATTTCTCATCGGTCCAAAATTTGAATTTACTTTCACCCGAAATCTTTTCTTCACTTCGTTGATTCAGTACAACAATCAACTCGACAATATCAATCTCAACGCAAGGTTTCAATGGAGATACAAACCAGTCTCTGACTTTTTCCTTGTGTACACCGACAACTACCTTAGCTCTCCTATTTTCCTTGGGGCACGAAACAGGGCAATTGTTTTTAAACTAACTTATTGGTTGAACTTATAGGCTCATAATAGCCAGTTGCCAGTCTTAGTCCGCTTAGCCCTGTATTCAGTGGTCAGGCGAGCGAAATGCTTCATTGTAGGCTTCAAAATCCTTTTTCTTTCTCTTCCAGCGCTTATGTGTCCAAAGCCAGTAGGAAGGCTCATTGCGAATATCTTCCTCGAGCATTCGGGTATGCATTTCAGTTATCAAACCAGTTTCTAATGCTTCCGGCTTTTCACAAATAAGCCTGTACTCTACCTCATAGTATCCCCGTTTTATTTTATGTATAAACCAATAGAACACCGGAGTATTATTGTCTTTGGCAAATTTCTCAGATCCAAACAACACACCTGTTTCCTGATTCAAAAATTTCGTCCAGTAAGGCTTTTGTACTATACTGGGGCTCTGATCAGATCCAAAAATAACTGCAATCGGCCTTGCCTCCTTACTCTTAATTATTTGTTTTACTTCTTGATAACCCTTCATCCACACCCCAAGCTTTGAACGGCTCCGGGTTAGTTTGTTGTTCATGAATTTATTATGGAGAGGAGCATAGAGCGCCACTGGCTGGTGGGATAAATGCATGCCTGCACTGACGATAAACAATTCCCAATTGCCACTATGGCCACCCACTAAAGTGACGTGCTGTCCTTTGTCGAAATACTGTTGTAATATTTCCGGATTGCGATGAACAAAACGTTGCGCCAGCTCCTTTTTAGAAATGGAAAATGCTTTTATGGTCTCTACAATCAGGTCACAAAAGTGCACATAGAATTCGCGTTCTGTTTTTCTGTAATGCTCCTCTGTCCAGTTTGGAAATGAGTTCCGAATATTGGTTTTCACTACCTCCTTCCTGTAGCCAATCAGTCGGTAGATGACCAAATAGAATGCATCAGAGATTCGATACAGCATCCAACTGGGCAATAGACTGAAGGGCCTTAATATCAAGTAGTATAAAACACGCATGACGCCACCTTTGACTCCTTGTAATAATAAGAAGTTATAGGATAACAAGCGATATTATTTTTTTATAAGGAAAATAATTGATTCGCTAAGCTAGGTAAGGCAAAACTGGTTTTCATTCTCTCCTCTTATTATTAATCAAAATCTCCACTCGTCTATTTTTACTCCTCCCCTCCTCCGTTTCATTCTCTCCAATTGGCTTCGAGCTACCAAACCCATCAAAAGTTATCTGGTCACCTTTAACCCCCTGGTTGATCAAGTATTCTGCCACTACCTCTGCCCGCATGGTTGATAATTCTATATTGTACCTTTCCGTGCCTACATTATCGGTGTGCCCCGACACCCTCGCTTCCAGTGTGGGGTTTAACAACATGAACTGCCCTATAGAATCCAGCACATCCAACTGTGCTTCCTTTAGTTTATAACTATTGGTCTCAAATAAAAACTCACTAAGGATGATCAGACTATCTTGTTTCAAGATAGGAGCCGATGGTATTGTCATTGGCACAACAACACTATCGCTCAACGCCTCAGTAATTTCCTGAATGGTATCTGACCTGATTTCCTGAGGAGCAGAAATTGTCTTCTTGTATCTCTCATACTCTCCTTTCTTAGCATTCTTTCTGATTTTCTTTTTTAGCTTCTCAATACTAATAGAGTGCAATACTTTTCTCCTGCCTATCATCTTTCTGCACGAGTAATTAAAACACAGTATTTTTTGAAATACATTATGGTGACCAGACCTTGCCAGTGCCCATTGATTGGCTTCAGGCAGATGCGAAACAACCTTCGGTGTTTTTGGGCTCCCATATTCCCTACCGGTATTTACTGGCACGAATGGGCGCTCTGAACAAGCACCAATTAAGGCAATCAAAGCAATAATTTGTAAATGATTTTTGATATAGATAAGGCAGCCAGTATACATATACCACCTGCTATAGCTACGACTGACGAGTTCAATCTTACTGAATTGCATTTGCTGGCGCCAACCATACACAACCTAGCAATTTACTCGTCTTTTAACGATAACCCTACTATGGAAATTGTGCCTCGTATAGTAAATTCCTATACTTTTTATTGATACACCATGCTCACGTAGGCTACCCAATGCCGGTTGGTAGACAATGCCGACACCGTCATGCCAATATCCTCCACCTCTATCAGCGGATGGTCGATGCTGGTTTCGTACCCTAAGAAGGTACCCGTCAGTTCCTCGTTGTATTCCAACTCATTCAACTTGTTGGCAAAGGACAGCCCAAAGGGAACGGAATACCTTCCGCACCACACCCATTTGTATTCCTTGTAGTCTTCCTGCTGCACAGTATACTCGGTAAACAGTTTGATCTTATCCGCAGTGAGTTCATTGGTGAGGCAGGTGTTGATAATCTCCAAATCCATTTGGCGTGCTTTTTCAGTCCCCGCTTCATCGGTGCCCATAGGTGCCATGGTGGTAGAGCCACCCCATTCCAGATCGCCATAATGAACGGCATCATTGGAGATCACAATGGCAACATCTTTGCCATACTCCCAATTCTTTTCTCTCAAAATCTCTTGAACAGCCTCGGCCAGGTGAGTGCTGATGGAATCAATTCCCTCATAGTTGATGTACGGCACCAGTATAGGCACGATCTCTGCCGATCTGTTTTTCTTATGAAGGAAAGGAATGATCGCCTCCAACGAGTGTTCAATAATTTGCATACTGTCGTGAACGATAAAATCTTCTCTAGGTAGCTTACCCATGATCTCTTCATTGAGCGATGATACCTTTATTCCTCCATAAGGTGACTCCCATTCCTTGAACGTGCCAAAGATTAGTTTGTCTTGTAGCTGATAATTGCGTGCGCTATGGGCCACACCTATTAATATTATGTTAGGAGCATTGATACCCCTTAGCGATTCATAATACAACCTGCCCGCAAAGCGGTAGTTGTCGTGGGGGCTAATGACTGCTTTCCATTGCAAATCATTGACAGAGTCCTTTAAGCCCAATCTGCTGTAAACAGAGTCCATCTGCCAGTCATGTTGGGCATAGCCACGTGCATGGCGTACCTTGGTATCCTCAGGCAAACTGCTTTTATCCGCGGACGGCTTGCAACTGAAACCAATCAATGCAATACTTACTATCATCAATAAACTTCTCATTGTCTTTTTTGGGTATCCGATCAAGATAAGAATTTTGATGGCCGATTTCAAAACAATGCATAATAGTAGCGCTATAATAGCGCGCGTTTGCAACGCGTGCCCCTCTCCTCTCCCCAAACAATAATTACTTCTATAAATACAATTTCCAAAGGCCCTTTCTTCTTCGTATAATAATCCCTAGCAGAGTTATAACGATATTCTTCCGGTTCATCCTATAATAGCGCGCGTTTGCAACGCGTGCCTCTCCTCTCCCCAAACAATAATTACTCTATAAATACAATTTCCAAAGGCCCTTTCTTCTTCGTATAATAATCCCTCGCAGAGCTATAACGATATTCTTCCGGTTCATCCACAATCTCCGCAACTACTGGGTTATCATGGAGGTAATCCAATTTTTGTTGCAACATCTCATTAGTCGACAACAATAGCGGATGGTTCCCATCCTGCCAAACTTTATAGTCAGTTACTCTATTCAACCCATTGGCTACATCCATGAAAAAATCAAGTAGCCAGCCCCTTCTGCTTTCATGAATTCTGTCGATAACCTTTACCAATTCCTTGGCTGTAAACTTTTTAAAATCACGAAGAATATTAGACAACGGCTCACCTTTGGTACTAATGATGAGATGAAGATGACTGGGCATAATGCACCAGGCATGAATAATCAATCCCTTTTGTTTTTGGCAATATTGTAAGGAATCAATAATTACATGTTTAAGTTCAGGTCTTGTGAATAGATCAACCCAACCTACGATAGTGGCAGTTACAAAGTAGATTCCATCCGGGTCGTTGAACTTATACTTTTCCGACATAAATTATGTTATAAATAAAGCACGCGTTGCAAACGCGCGCTAGTATTATCCGCGGACGGCTTGCAACTGAAACCAATCAGTGCAACACTTACTATCATCAATAAACTTCTCATTGTCTTTTTGTGTATTCGATCAAGATAAGTCTTTTGAAAGCAGATTTCAAAACAACAAGTAGCTACAGTAGCGCGCGTTTGCAACGCGTGCAGTGTTTTTCATAGGGATTGCTTCACTCTTACCCTCTTGCCATCCCTTCAGTTCGCAATGACGTGAGAGGTATTAAAAACAAAGAACCCAGAATCCAGAATCTTAAATTGAAAAGTGAGATTCTTCACGCCAGTAGGCAGTCAGGCTGATAGGCGATCCCAACCGACCTACCGATTACCGACATACCGATTCACCGTCTGCATATCTCCTTATATGGACACCACTCACAAGTCTTCAGGTTCGTGGTCTGGTCGAACGGACTATCAGGATTGTATAAATCCGAGAGGGTGTCGTGCAGCAGGGTTTCAAACTCATCAAAATACTGCCGGGCATCGTCTATCGTTCGCTTGTCTTTGCCTTTGCCCAGCGGATGGCCAAAAGAATAGCTGGGTTCGAACAGGTTCTTGCGATTCATCAGCCCCGGAGTAAGCCTCGCCTCCACTTTACGATCTTTATAATAGAGGTAGGCGTACAACATAGTCTGGAAAGCCGCTTTGTTGCGTTTGCCATCCCGGTCGAAAAGGCTGGCGATGCTCTCTACTCCCAGTTCATCCTTACCGGTTTTATAGTCGATGATGCGTACCGTTCCACTCTTGCTGTCCACCCGGTCGATTTTCCCTCCCAACACAACCTCCTGATCGCCTATTGGGACGGTGGTGATGAACTTTTGCTCCAGGGCTTCGATAGTGAAAGGTGCATAGCCCCTATCCCGCTCAATGATCTTGGCCATAAACTCCTTGACGATGGTGCGCACCACAATGCGCTGCCCTTCATAAGTCACCGGTTTATCGGGATCCAACTTATACAGTTCGATAAAGGCTTTGTCGATGAGGCGGTCTACCCGCCTGACCCAGTCTTTATACCCGGCCTTCTCTATCATGCCTTTGTTCTCTTTGGCCAGCTCATCATAAAACCAGTACACCACATCGTGCAATAGGTTTCCAAACAGGCGAGCATCGAGGTCTTCTTCCACTTCATCGGCTTCGCGCAGGCGAGCCAGGTGTTTGAGGTAAAACCTCAGCTTACATTCAATAAAGTCGTTGAGGGCCGAGGGAGACAGTTCGCGCTTCTGCTCGGGGTCGCTGCCGTCCTTAATATACTTGCGCAGCAACTCCATCGTCTCTGTACTCTTTTCTACCGTCACTGGCTCGATGGCGTTGATCTGCACGGCATTGTGCAATACATGATGGGCAATGGGCAATCCTGATTCATACACCAGCTGTTGTACAAATCGGCTCATCTCGCCATTGCCAATAATGTCGGGTTCTGTATTATAATAGAGACTTATCTTTTTGGCACGCTGTTGCAGTCGGTAAAAGAGATACGCATACATAGCATCCTGATGATCGTGGGTTGGCAGTTGGTAGGCCCTGCGGATGCTGTGTGGAATGTAAGAGCCTTGCCTTGCGGCCGAAGGCAACATGCCCTCGTTGAGTGACAGCATAAATACATTATCAAAATCCAGGTTTCGCGTTTCCAAAACACCCATCACCTGCAGTCCTTTCAATGGCTCTCCTGTAAATGGAATCTTCTGCGACATTACTATCTGGCGGAACAGTTTTTGGAACCCCCTCCAGTCGGGGTGCTTACCAGAGTCGTGCAACACTTCATGCAATCGCGACAAATGCCGGTGAAAGTGAAACGCGTACTCCCGGTCAAAACTTTGATTATCCGTAAAAGAGGCGCCCAATGCTTTTACAATCCCCAACAAATATTCAGAGGCCTTCTCCTGTTCCACCACCTGAAATAAGCCTTCAAGAATAGTATTCTCCCTCAAAAGTTCTTCCTGCGAAATGTAAACGCGGTTGGCCGATATGATACTGTAACGAATCTTTTGCGCTTCCTCTTTTTCTAAAGCAAGGATATAAGCATGCGCCAGGATGGCCGTTACCTGTCTGTGACTAAAATAATTTCCCTTGCGCTGCAGTTGCAGATCGATAAGCAAATCAAGCAAATTGTACAAGGGTGTGTTGCGCAGTGGATAACCCATCGTTACGTTGACATCCGACAGCTCCGGTGGTAACGAGTGCAGTATCGGCAACAGCATGCTTTCGTCTGGCAGCACAATCACCGTCTTTTCTATCTCGCTGGGTGGTGGCAGGTTTTCACTCAACGCCTGTCCTACCAGCTTGGCCTGACCGATACGCTGAGGTACACCCGTTAATTTTATTTCTTTGGCTGCGCCCTTGAAATTGTTGGGAGGTACTTCAAATGTCCTTGAAAGTATGGGGTGGTTTCTATACTGCCTGAAAAACTGCCCTGCCTCTTGCCACTTGTCTTCCATGTAGTAGGCATCGATGTCCCAATAGCAGTTGGCTCCTTCACCCACAAAGTAACTAATGATGTTTTCTTCCGCTTTCGTCAGCGCGTTGAATCCGGCAAAAATGTATTGGTCTCCTTTTTCGCTTTTGCCCAACACGCCTTTGCTCATCACTTTCTCCGCCACTTCTTTGTGGATCATGCCCTCATAGCCGAGCTTTTCTTTCTTTAGCGACTTCATATATTCTGCATATACCTTAGGCAACTTCCTCCACACCTTTAAAAACTCTTCCTTGCTGCCTGCGGGCTTCTCTTCAAAGCTCACCCAAAATCCTTTCAAGAACTCGCGTTGCTCCTCGGTAAGAAAATCGAATGACTCATCCAGTTCTTTCAGTTGGCTGAGGTCTCTGAACATCAGCTGTGCGTTCACCATGTACTTGTCCACCTCATCGAAGTCGCGCAACAGCATATCTCCCCAGAAGTAAAAGCGATCGAAAGGTTCTTCACTCTTCATCACTTCGTTGTACACCTTATATAATCTGTAGATCAGTGACAAGCGGTCCGGTTCCCTCAAGTCCGACAAGGAAGAAAAGAAAGATTCGATACTGATCAGCTTGGGAGACCATGCAGGCTTGGTCAGACTCTCCGACAAATATTTTTGAAAAAACAATGCCGCTCTTTGGTTAGGGAAGACGATAGTGAGGTTTCTCAGGTTAGGATGGGCAACTATCTTTTGGGCGATATCTTTTAAAAATGGTTGCACCAGTTTTTAGTTATGAGTTATTAGTTTTAAATAGTTAACGTCATTGCGAGGAATGGCCAGGAAATGAACGGAGGAATGACGAAGCAATCCTTCAATTAAAAACATAATTTTTAATAATACTTGTTTACCCAATGGGATTGCCACTCCGCCTACTGGCGGATCGCAATGACGGTTTATATTACATTCGCTCATCTACAGAGGATTCAAAACAATTACAGTTATTTAAAATTAGAACAACGATAGGGTAGATCCAGCAAGTACCTCCACCACCTCCAACTCCTCCAAATACAACAAGTAACCCTGCACATTGGGATAGCCCATTTGCGTAAGCAACCCCGCATAACCTTCTACTTGTTTCCTGTCCTGGTCTTTCTTCACTCCTGTTTTATAGTCTATGATTACTGTGTTCTTCTTTCCAAACATTACCCGATCAATACGACTTTGTCGGCCACCGGGGATGAGCACCGGCACTTCATTGCGCACTTCCCACTCCTTACCAAACCAACTGCTCACTACTTCATGATCCAGCATCTTCTTCAAAGCCTCCGACAAGACTACCCGCTCTTCTTCGGTAAATTCATTTTTAATATGCAGTTCATTCAGCACGCTCTCTGCTTCCGACTTATACTTAATGTGTGCCAACAACCGGTGCAGCAAAATGCCATAGTTGATGCTCGCGCGCTTTTCACTGATGCCTGCTTCGAAAAACTCTGCACCTTCTCTTTTAATGACCAGTTTTTGCCGCCAGTCGTAAGATGCATAGTGTTTCAAAGATTCCGGGAGATAGGTGTTCTTAGGCTGTGCATCGTTCAGCAATTCTAAAGTGCCCATTCGCAGTTGATCCTCTTTAAAATGGGGTGACAACTTTTCATTTCCTTCAATACATTCATACACCAAATCACCTGCTGACGATGGCTTCCAATCTCTTTTTTTATTAGGCTTGGAGGCGAATGCAATCAATCCCTCTTCAGCGCGGGTAAAGGATACGTACAACAGGTTCAGGTTATCAATAAAGGCTTTGGTATATTCTGTTTTATAAGCCTCCTCAAAATAAGTGTTCTCCAAACTGCTGCTGTAGCGCACCGCCAGGTATCCCATCTTATCAAATGGTGGCTGATCCGACTGCACCCATAATAAGGGAGATATCTCATGGTTCAATTTCCAATTCAAAAACGGAATGATCACATACTTGAACTGTAAACCTTTTGCTTTATGAATGGTCAGCACGTTGATAGCATCTACATTACCAGCAACCTGAATGGACTTTTTACCCTTTACATTCTCCCACCATTCCAAGAAAGTAGCCAAATCATTTTTTTCCATAGAAGAAAACTCCAGCACCAAATCCTGAAAGGCTTGCAAGTAGGCCAGTTCACTTTCTTCCTTTCCCAACTCAAACATGCGAATAAGTTCTTCTGTCAGTTCAAATACAGAAAGTTTATTCAGCCACCCCGTTTGCTTCAAAAACTCTTCGGGCAACAGTCCATCCATATGAAATTTTCCTGCCTCGAGAAACACTTTGTCCAAAGCTTTTTCCTCGGTAACTTCAAATGCCAACTGTCCACGTACTATAGCATCGTTGGGATTGTGCAGATAGCGCAAGGCACTAAGCAACAGGTTCACAGAAGCAGCGGTGTCTAATCGCAACGACTCATTGGAAACCACATCGTAGCGATAACCAGGTTTGGCCTGTGTGTTTTTGTATTGCAATAGTTCTGTAGCAATACGCTGCCCTTCTTCGTTCTTGCGCACCAGTATGGCAATGTCCCTGAGTTTTATTTTCTTGTCCTGCAGCTCCTCCACCAACTCGGGAAGGCGCTTCATCACTTCGGCTGTCCAGTCTTCATCATCATCCGGCTTCTCAATAAAATTGATTTCCACAAACCCTTTACCCGGATACTTTACTGTTTCTTGCTTAACGTCTTTAAAAGCTTCAGTTGCCATGGTCTGTCCCGTGATGTCACTGACGATGCCCGAAGCTTTCTCGAAGATGGAATTATTAAAATCCACCACCACTTCTGCACTTCGGTAATTGGTATTGAGCCCTTTGGTATCTGTTGCGATTTCTCCAATGGCTTGCTCCACTTCATTTTGCAGCAACTGTTGATCTCCACCCCGCCAGCGGTAAATGGATTGCTTGACATCACCCACCACCATACTCGACTGGTTCTGATCGATGGCGTCCTTCAACAAAGGGAAAAAGTTTTTCCACTGAAATCCTGACGTATCCTGAAACTCATCGATGAGATAGTTTTGAAAATAAGACCCCACCTTCTCATAGATAAAAGGAGTGTCACTGTTGTTGATCACTCCATTCAAAAACTTGGGGGCATCGGCCAGCAGCATGATGTTATTCTCCTGCTTATAGACTTTAAGCTTTCGTGTGATGTCTGCGATCAAACCGAACGCATAGAAATTCTTTAATACCTGTATGATGGAGTTGTACTTAGGCCCGTTTTCCTTATCGTAGTCCACCATCTCTATTAATATTGGGTAAAGATGATTAGCCGCAATTTCAATAAAACTATCTCTGTTAAGCTTCTTTTTGGGAGCCCAATTATTTGGACTGGCAATGTATGCCTGCATCGTTGCCTTACTTGCATCCTGCTGCCTGCCTTTAGAGTATTCCAGAAAGTACTTATATGCTGATCCGCGATCCTTGTTATTAAAATCATCAATGGTAACACCCTTTTCTTCAATAATGCGAAGTGCTTCCTTTGCACGCTCCTTCATGTGCTCCTCAAATTCTGCAATCTCCCCTTGCAGCACCTTCATGATTTCTACATAAGGATTCGTTTCACTGGTGGGTTTCTCCAGCTGATCTTCAATGGCCTGAAATTCTTCACTGAATATTTCTCTGGCGAATCCATTGAGGGCGGCCACAATATTCCAATTCTCGCCATCTAATAAGCGGTTTCTGGAAAACTCCACTACCCAATCGGTAAGCTGTTGGTTGGTGCCCAACTCATCCATCAATTCATTCACTACTTCCTTCATCACCAAATCATTCTCTACCTCCAGCCTGAAGTTGCCCAACAGTCCTGCTTCCCGTGTAAACGACCGGATTACTTTTTGAAAAAAGGCATCGATGGTGCTAATGGCAAACTGAGAGTATTGGTGTAGAATAGCGGATTGCACCACTTTGCTCCTTTTTCGTAATTCCTCTGACGTAAATCCCAGTTCTTTTTCAATCTCTGCGGCCAGGTTATTCTCCAACCCGTTGGCAAAGTCGTTGAGGTAATGAAGAATACGTTCCTTCATCTCCTGTGTGGCCTTGTTGGTGAACGTTACCGCTAGTATATGCTTGAAGTAATCTGTTCTCGAAGCCAGTGCCAACTTCAAATAGGCCTTTGCGAGGGTTCTGGTTTTCCCCGAACCGGCTGACGAACGATAGATATGAAATGGTTTTTCCAGAAGGACTTAATTTTGAATTCAGAATTCCTGAAAGATAAGAATCAGGAAACAGATAGGCGACAAAACCTTCTTTGAAATTACAAGGATTGCAGTATATCCCACGAAATGTATAAATTGAGATAATTCGGTTATGGCGAAGCTTACGACTATCTGGAATCACTTCTTCTACTCCTTCCCCATGCAGTTGTTGTTCAACAACTTTAAGAGGAACCATGTGCTGTTACTTTGCTGGATTCTTTTAATCGCTATGATAACGGGTAATTTTGGTAAATACCTTGGCATTCCTTACCTCTTCCTTGACCCTGAATACCTCAACAAGGTCAATTTTACAAGCTTCTTTATCATAGGAGCTGTTCTTTCTGGCTTTACCGTTGCCTTCCATATCACCTGTTACATTTCTGATGGTCATCGTTTTTCGTTTGTCGGTGCCCTAAGCAAACCCTTTACCAAGTTTGCTCTTAACAACAGCATTTTGCCCATCGCCTTTCTGATAATGTATGTGCAGCAAATCATCAGCTTTCAGATCAACAACCAATATGGTACCCCACAGGATTTAATGATGGACTTGTTGGGCTTGTTCAGTGGCTTTGGTGTATTCACCGCCTTATATTTTATTTATTTCTGGTTTACCAATAAAGACATCTTCAAGTACATGGTATGTCGCCTCGATGAAAAGCTCAAACAAAAAGTGAGAGTAACCCGAGCCAGTGCCATGAAGAAACTGGACATTGCCCGCAAAAAGCAGGTGCGCGTTGATAACTACTTCGATTATACTTTTCGCTTCAAAAAAGTAGACGATCACAAGGACTTCTACGATCGACAAACGATTATACAGGTATTTGACCAAAATCATTTCAACCTTGTCGTTATTCAAGCGCTCATTTTAGCGGTCGTTCTTGTGTTGGGTATTTTCAAAGACAATCCAGCGTTTCAGTTGCCTGCTGCAGCCAGTTCTATTATTCTACTTACAATCCTGGTAATGCTGGCAGGTGCATTTTCATATTGGTTCGGCTCATGGTCGGGCACAGCCAGCCTGATTGTATTTTTAATATTTAATTATCTGGCCGGTCAGGATTTTTTCTCCAAACCCGAAAAAGCTTTTGGTTTGAATTATTCAGTGGCTCCAGCAGAATACTCTGTTGAAAACTTGCAACAGTTGGCTTCGCCCGATTCCATCCGAAAGGATAAAGTCATCACACTGAATATTCTCAACAACTGGCGTAAGAAGTTTCCGAAAGATCAAAAACCGAAAATGGTTTTCGTTACTGTAAGCGGTGGCGGTAAACGAGCCACGCTATGGGCCATGACTGCACTTCAAACAGTGGACAGCATTACGCATGGAGCTGTTATGGAAAATACTGCTTTAATCACCGGAGCCTCCGGTGGCTTGATTGGTGCAAGCTTTTATCGCGAACTTAAACTCAGGCAAAAACTAGGTGAACCCATAGACCCTAACGCTGTTGATTATCGTGAAAGTCTCTCTACCGATAACCTCAACCCCCTCATCTTTAGTTTTCTGGCCAATGGTATTTTCCTTGGTCTCACCAAATTTGAATACGCAGGACAAAACTATGTGAAGGATCGCGCCTTTACATTTGAAAAAGAATTGGATGAGATCACTGAAAATATGCTCGACAAACCCATCAGTTTCTACAGAAAACCCGAAGCAGAAGCCATCATCCCCATGATGATTTTAACACCTATTATTACCAATGACGGAAGAAAGTTATATATCTCCCCCCAACCTGTAAGTTACCTCGACTCGGAAATATTAAGTGTGCCTGACTACACGGATAACAAAATCGGAGGCGTTGATTTTAGAAAACTCTTTATCAATCATATGAGTGACAGCCTTCGATTTCTTTCTGCTCTCAGAATGAGTGCCACCTTTCCCTACATTACTCCAAATACCACATTGCCCGCTGACCCCTCCATTGAAATTATGGATGCTGGTGTATCTGATAATTTTGGATTATCTACTACAGCGCGGTTTATGTATGCTTTTAGAGATTGGATCAACGAAAATACTTCCGGTGTTATTCTGTTATCCATCAGGGACTCTCCCAAGCTGGGTGAAATTCCGCCCCAGCAGGGTCAGACTCTTATTGATAATATCACACAGCCTATCAGCAGTGTGTACAACAATCTTGAAAACTTTCAGGACATCAATAACGATGCGCTAATTGGACAGGCCACTGCCTGGCTGACCCAACCGTTGGATCGTATCGAACTTCAATACCAGTCAGATAATTCTTATGTTCCCATTCTTCAAAAAATGGATAGCATCAGGCAAAACAATGCACGTGCCTCCCTTAGCTGGCGCCTTACCACGCGCGAAAAACAAAATGTAATGAACAATATTCATTCCACCAGAAACAGGGCTGAGATGGAAAAGTTGAAGGTTTTACTTGAAAAACCAGTTGACAACAACCAATAGGCAATTGACAATAATTGTCAATTGTCAATTGTATATTGTCAACTGTCAAATTTTAGCGACCCCCCGGCCCCATCAACACTACTCCACTCCTCGCGCCAGTATGCTTGCCCTCGTCAACCACCAGTTCACCATTAACAATTACATAACTAAATCCTTTGGAATACGCATGTGGTTTTTCGAAAGTAGCCATGTCCATCACCTCAGATTCTGAGAACACAACGATATCCGCAGCATAGCCTTCTCTTAGCAACCCGCGATCTTTGAACTTAAATTTTTGCGCAGGCAATGATGTCATTCTTCTCACGGCTTCCTCAAGACCAATTACTTTTCTTTCTCCCACATAACGGCCGAGTACTCTTGCGTTGGTGCCATATGCCCTCGGGTGCGGCATATTTTTCCCAAACTCCACAATCCCTGCATCTGAAGCTGTCATCGTGAACGGGTATTTCATAATCCGCTCAACGTCCTCTTCATTCATGCTAAAGTACACCATCTGAACGCGGCCGCTCTTTATCAATTCCATGATGGTTTCGGCTTCGTCCTCCGTCCTGGCTTTTCTTCCTCTGATTCTATTTACCTCAGCTATGCTTTTGCCATTATAAGAATCATCAGGACCATAACGCGCAATCACTGCATAGCTGTAGTCTTTTAACTGTTTTCTTTTCAAACTCTCCAACATCTCTTTTCTTATCTGAGCACGCGTAGCGGGGTTATCCAACCTTATATATAAAGAGTCGCGCCCTCCGCTGAAAGCCCATTCTGGTAAAGTGGTGTCCAAAGTGGTACTGCTGGCGATATAGGGATATTGGTCCATGGTTACATCAATCCCTTCTTGTCGCGCTTTGATTACCTGTTCTACAGTACTCACCGACCTTCCCCAATTGGTTTTATACGTTACCTTGAAATGAGAAATCTGCACCGGCATCTTTGCCTGCCGGCCAATATTTATTGCCTCCTCAATGGCATCCGTTACATGATCTCCTTCGTTGCGGATATGAGAAGCATACACACCATTATATTTGGACGCAGCTTTACCTAACCCTATTACCTCTGGTGTTTTCGAATAGGTACCGGGCACATAAATTAAACCAGTAGACAATCCAACTGCTCCGTCCTGCATTGCCTGCTCCACCAATTGCTCCATTGCACTTTGTTCTGAGTTGGTGGGATCGCGTTGTGCATCTCCCATTACCGTTCTCCTTACTGTATTATGTCCAATTAATGACGCCACATTCAAAGACATACCGATACTGTCCAACCGATGGAAATATGCTTTCATATCCACATTGGAGCCACCACAATTTCCTGTCACTACAGAAGTCACTCCATCATAAATAAAATTATCAGCTGTTGGTACATCCCACTCATCGCCTTCGATGTGTGCGTGTACATCAATAAACCCTGGTGCTACAATCAGTCCTTTGGCATCAAGTACTTTATTGGCTTTCGCATTGGACAATTGCCCGATGGTATAAATCTTTCCATTCCAAATTCCGATATCACCATAGTACCAGGAATTCCCTGTACCATCCACTATTTTCCCGTTTTTGATCAGGATGTCAAAGTTTTGTGCATATCCGGTGAATGCAATAAATCCAATCAGGAGACTAATAATATTTTTCATGTCGCGTGTTTTGTTCAACGAATATTCAAAATTATTTTATTGCGCACAAACGCACGGCTCATCCCATATTCTTGTTATACTTGAAGCATAGGATTTATGGTTTACGCGAAGCAAATTCTTTCTTTCTTTAAAGGACTACACCTCACCAATAGGCTGCCCAAAGGCGTAGAAGTGATGAATCCCTATCAGGACGAGGTGGCCTATTCTTTTTGCAAAAAGTTTTACAATAAATACTATAACAATAACCATCCAAGAAAAATTATACTGGGCATCAACCCGGGAAGGTTTGGAGCAGGCATAACAGGTATACCTTTTACTGACCCGGTGAAACTGGAAGAAGAATGCGGCATCAAGAATGACCTGGCTAAGAAAAGGGAACTCTCTGCCGACTTTATTTATTTGATGATCAATGCTTTTGGCGGCAAGGGGATTTTTTACAATCAATTTTATTTTGGGTCAGTAAGTCCATTGGGGTTCACCAGAGATGGAAAAAATCTTAACTACTACGATGACCCTGGATTACAAAAAGCAATTCTTCCCTTTATTCTTGAGTCCATTCAAACTCAAATCAATTTCGGGCTCAACAGGGAAGTGGCCTATTGTTTAGGGGAAGGGAAAAATTTTAAATTTCTTTCTGCACTCAATAAGGAACATGGTTTCTTTAAAACTATCATTCCGCTCGCCCACCCCAGATTTATTATGCAATACCGCAGAAAGACGATGGATCTTTTTATGGACGATTATTTGAAAAAATTCAATGATCCCGAATCATTCCTTTTAAAGAAATAGTTCTGTATAAATTTCAGGCTCCTAACAATTTTGATTCTCTACCTTTGACTATTGATGAATATACAAGAAGAACTTTCTCATACCTTGGATCTTATCCGTCTGGAACGAACAGCTGATCTGGAACAATATCGACAAAAAGTACTTCTCACTCCTTTACACAGAAAAACCAAAGAAGGAATCTGTTGGTATCCTGTTAAACTTCGAAAAGATTATATCGGAACGGGTGAACGATTGATTATAGAGGTAGAACGAACCACAGAATTAGAACAAAAACATGTCTTTCAAAGTGGAAAGATGGTGAGTGTCTTTAGTAATGCCCATCAAAAGCCAGAACGAGATCATGTAGGCGGAGTTATTAACTATGTCCGCGACAATCAAATGATCATTACACTCAACTCAGATGACCTCCCCGACTGGGTAGACAATGGTCTGTTGGGCATAGACGTAATGTTTGACGAGATGACGTATCGGGAAATGGAGCTGGCCATGAAAAAAGTAATGAAGGCCGAGAACTCAAGGTTAGCCGATCTTAGAGATATTCTTCTTGGCAAGATCGCAACTTCAATTCAAGAACACATTGTAGCCGACCACCCCAAACATCTTAATGAAAGTCAACAAAAGGCGCTTCAACACATCATATCGTGTAATGATGTAGGAATTATTCATGGCCCTCCTGGCACTGGTAAAACCACTACCCTGGTACAGGCTATTGCACAAACTGTTAAAACAGAACAACAAGTATTGGTTTGTACACCCAGCAACGCATCCATCGATTTATTGGTGGAAAAGTTAAGCGAATTCGGACTTAACGTAGTTCGAATTGGACACCCTGCTCGTGTAACGGAGCAAACGCTAAGCAAGACCCTCGATGCGAAAATTGCAGCCCATCCCAATTTTAAGGAACTCAGGATGATGCGTAAGAAAATGGAGCAACTCCGCAACCAGGCTTCCAAGTACAAACGAAATTTTGGATACAAAGAGAAGGAAGAAAGGAGGTTTTTGAGACAAGAGGCCAATGCACTGAAAGCAGATGCTGACGTATTAGAATTTCATATTATCAATGATATCCTTCATAAGAGCGATGTAATCACCTGCACGCTGGTAGGCGCATCTCACCCAACACTGAGAGGAAAAAAATATAAAACTGTCTTTGTCGATGAAGCAGCCCAGGCCTTGGAGCCTGCCTGTTGGATTCCAATTTGTAGGGCAGAACGTGTCATTTTTGCTGGAGATCACTTTCAACTTCCTCCCACCATTAAATCCAGGGAGGCAGCAAATAATGGCCTGGCAGAAACGCTTTTTGAAAAATGTATCAAACGGCACCCCGAAGCGGCAAGTATGCTACAAGTGCAATACCGAATGCATGAAGACATTATGGGCTTCCCATCAAAATATTTTTATGATGATCAATTAATTGCTGATCCAACAATAAAAAATCATCAATTGCCGAATCAGTCACCCATGCGTTTTATTGATACTGCAGGTTGTGGTTACAATGAAACACTGGATCCAGAGACATTGAGTAAATACAACGAAGATGAGGCCAGGCTACTTATCCATTCGCTGGAACAGTTGGTTGACCAAATAGGCCAACAAGAATGGATACATGCTGGATACTCCATCGGAATCATTACACCCTATAGCGCACAGGTGGCAATTTTATTAGGCCTGGCGGAAGAAACTCCTCAGTTGAATGAGATTGCTTCACTTATCTCGATCAATACAGTAGATGCATTTCAGGGTCAGGAAAGAGATGTCATAGCCATAAGCCTGGTAAGGTCTAATGATAGTGGTGAGATTGGTTTTTTAAATGACATAAGGAGAACAAATGTGGCCATTACAAGGGCCAGAAAAAAAGTAATTATAATTGGAGACAGTAGCACTTTATATGCTAATCCCTTTTACAATGAACTGGTAGAATACGTTCAGAATAAAAATTATTATCAAAGTGCCTTTGAACTCATTCAGCCCTAGGTAAGGTTATTGTAAAAGTGGTTCCCTTTCCCACTTCGGACTTCAGATTAACTTCCCCATTCAATCGGTTCACAATCTCCTTTAAAATGTAAAGACCCAAACCAGAGCCAGGAACTTCTTCAGTTCCTCTGAAAAACATTTCAAAAACTTTCTCTGTATATTCAGACTCAATCCCTCTTCCATTGTCTTCTACTGATATTACATCATTTTTTAAATTGGCTTCCCTTTTGATTTTAATAATAGGTTTGGGATTAGTATCTATTCTATGAAACTTAATCGCATTAGAAATAAGGTTATTCAGAATAATTTTTAAGCGCATCCCATCGGTAATGATGGGCTTGCCTGTATTGTCTTCAACCTCAAAAGATATCTTGTCATAATTGATGACGTACTGGTAACTTTGGAGAATATCGGCAGCAAAGTTTTTGAATTGATACGACTCATATCTAATTGAAAGCCTTGCATTACGTGAATACTGAATCACCTCCTCAATAAAGGATTCCAATTTATTCACACTCGTTTGCATCATATTCAAATATTTCAGTTGATCCGCCCCCGGATTCTCCAATTTCGCAACATTAATTAATCCTAAGATGGATTTGAGCGGTGAGCTTAGATCATGTGAAGCACTGTACACAAATCTGTCTAATTCAGAATTTCTCAGCTTGAGCTCTTCATTTGCTTTTTCCAGTTCCCTGGTCCTCTTTCTTACTAATTTCTCTAGAATTTTTTTTCGTTTATCACGAATATTCATTCCTAGCCCGTATGAACCGAGCGAAACGAAAAGCAGGAATAACAGTCCAAGAAGGATAACATCCCACCTGTTTATCATTTGAATAAAAAGTGAATAAATGGGGCTCATTGACAATCCGTATTTCAATTCCATTCCTCCGTCACACAATCATGCCATAATACATTTCCATCTGCCGAAATTCAGGGAAGCAAATAGCATATTTTATTGTTAAAATTCGTATTTATACTTACAGGGTTTAGGATTATTGCAATAAGATTTAGTGCCAACAATCAAATTATGATTGGATTAAATTATTGTTCGGTGTATGTTACCGTAAACAAACCTCAACCCGATGAATCTACCTGACACAAGAGCAAGGGTTTTCCTTTTTGCTGCGGGCTTAATCAGTCTCCTTACATTAGTCTCTCAATGTACTTCAAAACAAGGAAAAATCACCTCGGACGATATAAAAGGAGCTCAAAACTTAATAGGCATTCAATTCTCCAATCAGGAGATTGATACGCTGGTAAGCTACCTGGAAGAAAACAAGAAAGGTTATGACACCATGCGCCTTTTTAAATTGGATTATGGTACTGCACCTGCCCTCTATTTTGATCCACGGCCTGATGGATTTGAGCGGAAGATACGAGAGGGCCAATCAAATTATAAGTTACCCGATGATGTAACCAACCCGGAGTTAGAAGAAAGGATTGCCTTTATGACTGTTGCTCAACTGGCCAACTTAATCAAGAGCAAAAAGATAACATCTACCCAATTGACCAACATATACCTTAAAAGATTGGAGACCTACAGAGACACACTGCAGGCAAGCGTTACTATCACCAGAGACCTTGCCCTTCAACAAGCAAAAAAGGCGGATGAAGAAATAAGTAATGGAATCTATAAAGGTCTTCTTCACGGTATTCCCTATGGTATTAAAGATTTGTTCTCTGTGCCAGGGTATAAAACCACATGGGGTGCAATGCCCTATAAAGATCAGGAAATTGATGAAAAGGCCAGGGTCGTACAAAAACTAGAGGATGCAGGCGCTGTTCTCGTGGCCAAATTAACTTCTGGCGCACTGGCCAGAGGTGATGTATGGTTCGGTGGTAAAACCAAAAATCCATGGGACCTCAATCAAGGTGCAAGTGGATCTTCCGCTGGCTCCGCATCCGCCACTGCTGCGGGATTAGTTGCCTTTTCAATAGGCACCGAAACATTGGGTTCAATCATTTCGCCATCCACACGTTGCGGGGTAACGGGACTACGCCCTACATTTGGTAGTGTAAGCAGGGCTGGGTGCATGAGTTTATCGTGGTCAATGGATAAGGTCGGGCCGATCTGCCGCTCTGCTCAAGATTGCGCTATTGTTTATTCCTTCATAAAGGAAAATGATAATACAATAGAAAAAGACCACACGGTAGTGAATTATGCATTTGTTTTTAATCCACAATCCGACCTGAGCGGATACAAAATTGGATACTTTAAAAAGCTTTTTGACAAAGATACATCCAGGGTAGGATCCAATAATAACGAAACATTAGAGACACTCAAACGATTGGGCGCTCAACTCGTTGAAGTCAATCTACCCGACAGTATTCCATATGATGTCTTTGATGTCATTTTAAGAGCAGAGGCCGGTGCTTTTTTTGATGAACTAGTACTTGAGCACCGGGACCGCGAGATGGTGGAGCAACATAAAGGTTCACGTGCCAATTCACTGCGTCAGTCTAGATTTATCTCAGCTGTAGAATATTTACAAGCCAACCGACACAGAAAAGTTCTTATTGAAAAATTCAACAAAGAAATTAAAAACCTGGATATTATTGTTTCGCCAACCTACGGGCAATACCTATCCCTAACAACCAATCTGACAGGTCACCCGGCCATATCTATCCCAAATGGATTTGATCAATCAGGGCATCCTACCTCCATCACCTTGCTGGGGAATTTGTACGATGAGGGACCCATTTTAGAAGCTGCGTATCTCATACAGCAGTCTACTGAGTTTGATGAACAACATCCGGAACGATTTTTGAAGAAAATCAAATAGTTTGAACCTTAGGAGATTACATGTCGTCTTAACACAACGGTGTTTATGAATACGATGAAACCGTAAACTTTATCTGAAAGGAGGTTTGAGATGGAGCAACGATTTGGTTCTTGAATGGAAGAGCAACCTAGTAAAAATACCCTTCAAGCATTAATTAACGGGACAGGAGCTGTAATGGAAGTTGCCGAAACTGGGTGTCTATTTTGTTTTAACGTAACCTATTGAACCGTTTTTTTTCAGAGATTTCGTTACATTCGTTTTGCAAACCAAAACCCCAATATCGTGCGACCACTTTTCATTCTCGTAATTCTTATTGTTTCTTCCGCTTTTGTTGCAAGTCCTCCGATTATCGACAAAAAAATAATCAAAAACGACATGCCGTTTTTGGTCGATTTTTATAAAACCAGGCACAAAAATCCTGAGATTTCCCTCCAGGAAAAGGAGACCTCAAAAACACTTGCTACTGAGCTAAAGAAAGTTGGATTTTCTGTAACAGAAAATTTTGGAGGTTACGGTATTGTTGGAGTTTATAAAAACGGCAATGGCCCAACAATTCTTTATCGTACTGATATGGATGCCCTTCCCATGTATGAGAAAACTGAGCTACCCTATCAAAGCCAATTGAAGGCATCTCTCAACGGTGAGCAGGTTGGCACTATGCATTCCTGTGGGCACGACATCCATATGACTACATGGCTGGGAACAGCCAGGGCCATGGTGGCCATGAAAGATAAATGGAAGGGAACCCTTTTATTAATTGGTCAACCTGCCGAAGAAATAGGAGCGGGCGCAAAAATGATGTTGGAAGCAGGACTTTATGAAAAATTTGGGGTCCCTAATTATGGCTTAGGTTTACACTCGAGCCCTACGATACCAGCAGGGCAAGTAGGTATTGGAAAGGGATTTGTAATGGCCAGTTCTCAGAGCGTTGATATCAATGTCTTTGGAGTGGGGTCGCATGGAGCTTCCCCTCATATGTCTATTGATCCAATAGTATTGAGCAGTATGCTCATCATGGAGCTGCAAACCATTGTGAGCAGAAATGTGAAACCTACTGAATCAGCAGTCGTGACAGTAGGAACCATCAAAGGTGGTACTGTAGGTAATATCATTCCTGATATGGTAACGCTAAAACTGACCGTTAGATCATTCAAAGATGAAGTGCTTGATGTTGTAAATAAAAGAATAAAAGAAATCGCCAGAGGAGTGGGCATTGCGGCTGGACTGCCGGAAGACAAAATGCCAGAAGTAATTATCCATGGGGCAGGGCCTGCCAACTTCAACAATCCGGCCATGGCTGAGCGAGTGATACAATCAGCCATATCCACCATAGGAAAAGAAAATGTGATAGATGAAGAGCCTGTAATGCTTTCAGAAGATTTTTCATACTATGGCCAAACTGAGCACAAGGTTCCTACTGTATTTTATTGGCTGGGTACAGTGCCCGATGCACGTATTAAAAGTGGTGATCTTCCCGGATTGCATTCTCCGTACTATTATCCTCAACCAGAGATTTCGATTGAGACCGGGGTAGGCGTTACCTCTCAGGCATTACTTGATCTGTTCAACACTAAAATGTAACAACTTCCTCTGGGTGAGCATGTGTGATTTTCAAAAAACGTTTCTCATCCCCATGATAAATAGTTATTATGTTTGCCTGGGTGGGGAATAATTCCATTAAGAAGTTAGCTTTTACCTCTACCTTTGTCCACTTGTCAGGGCAATCAATTTTAAAGTAAAGCCAAATAGCTTCACCGTTTGCCTCACAATTGACTAAGGTGAGGGTCGCCAACTTGTTGTTGATTCGATAGCTAAAGTATTTTTCGAAATAAGCTTCTACCTCACTCTTACCGGAATCACAACTGGAGGCATCTAAAAAATTAATGCGTTTTTTAAAAGCATTCATCATTGCATCCTCCATATCATCGGCAAACACCTTTACTTTAACAGTGGCGACAGCTCCCAAATCCTTATGATCCACCTCAACCAATGAGAGATAAATCGCGTGATCATCGGCAGGTTGGCCCTCCCAATTGAATGGAAAGCTCAATAAAAACAATAGAAAACCGAATAGTTGAACTTGCACTGTTACCGGGTATCCGGCAAAGATAAAGGTTTACCTCCTCATTATTTTAACATTAGTAAGCTCATGTTCATCAGGCCATGGGAAGGTGTAAGTGGCACTTTCCACTTCAATCAAGCTAAAGTCGGCATTCGCTTTAAGGTTTGTAAAAATAATATTGTAAGGCCGAACAAGATTTGCATCATTGGCATTGATGCGAAGGCGACCAAAGGTAGTCTCAGTAACGACCTCTGTTTGCACCGCTGCCGCTCCCTCCTCGCCTTCAACAAATATTTTTTGATTCGTCACTGCAAGTATTTCCGGATCACCACCTACAATATCAAATTCAACTTTTATTTTTTCATCTGGTGTGGTGTAAGTCCATGATCCTATTAAAGATGTAAAACCTACTTCATCCTCCCCGCATCCAAATAACAACGATAGTATTGCTATCAAATAAAATCCACGCTTCATAATTTCCTTTTTTACAAAATGACCCTACTGATATTGCAACATGATCGTACACTTGATTGTTCCTGATTGAGCAAAGTAACCCATTAAACACTCAACTCGAATACCTAAGTTTGCGTGAACCTACCCCGTTATCGTTATTATGGCTTTGCTGGAAAAGTGGCTAAGAGTGAAAAAATCCAAAATACCCGAATCAGGGTTAGGTCTGTTTACTACAGTAAAGATCATGAAGGGTACATGTATCGTTGAATACAAAGGGCGGCTAGAAAAATGGAGTGAAGTGAAGGACCAGGATGGTTATAATGGATACTTGCTTAAGCTAAACACACGATGGGTCATCAACGGCTTATCTTATAAATGTGCCTTGGGTAGATTTGCCAATGATGCTAAAGGCATAAACAGAAATGACAACTTTTCCAACAATTCAGAATTTCTAATTGAAGGGAAACGTTGCTTCCTATTTGCAAAAAGAGAAATTAAACCAGGCGAAGAGCTTCTTGTGAGTTACGGAAGAGAATACTGGGATCTCATCAAACGGATCGCAATAAAACATGGGAAATAAGCGCTGGTAACTATTTTCCGTTACTTTCAGTAAAATAGGTTTGCTATGAATAAAAAGGATATATATTTGCGCCCCATAAGTAATTCATTAAACACTTACCGTACTTTTTTATGACTAAAGCAGAACTTATTACCAAAATTGCAGAAGATGCAGAAATTACTAAGGTAGCCGCTACTACAGCGCTTAACTCTTTTATTGATGGAGTTACAAAGACTTTGAAGAAGGGGGACAAATTAACACTGGTTGGTTTTGGTACATTCTCTGTTAGCAAAAGAGCAGCAAGAAAAGGCCGTAACCCTTTCACTGGTGAAGAGATAAAAATTAAAGCCAAAAAAGTTGCCAAATTTAAAGCAAGCAAAGAGCTTTTAACTAAATAATCAAAGGCAATCACATAAAAAACCCCGAAAATCCGGGGTTTTTTATGTTCTAAAATTTACATCCTGGAATTATTCCTCCAGTATTTCAACATCTACACGGACATTTTTCTTTGCGTTGACACTGTTCTTATCGTGAATCATTCTTCCCCCGCCCCAAGCTTTAATTTCTATTCGATCCTCATTCACACCCTGAGACACTAACCATTCTTTAATCACTTCTGCTCTCTGCCTTGATAGCTCTTTAGCGGATCCACTTCCATCTTTTACGTCATTTGCCAAAGAGAAAAAGGATTTACTAGGCCCCATAGTAATCAACCTGCCTCGTGAACTCCCGTTGGTATGTCCATGCAACATTATTTTGTAATTAGGATTCTCATTCATCATAGTCAATAGGCTATTCAATTGATACTTCGATTCAGGAAGCATGATTGCAGCATCATTATAAAAGAACACATTGTAAAGTGTATGAATATCTCCTCTATGATAACGTGCCAAAGCAAACTTAACTACATAATGATTACCCTCCCATTCAATAAAATGACTTGTACTGTCATCAGGAATTTGTCCATACAAAATCGTATGTTGAACAGGCCTATATCCAAATACATTTGCAATCAGTGAAATTTCCCCAGTCTTGCTCTTAGGATCTGGAAGGGTTGTATATTCGTTTCCTTTCACCTTTTCAACAAGCCTCGCCCTGTCAACATCAATCACCTCTACCTCTCCTTCAATTGGGTTATTGTTAGTGGCATTAAATAGACTTAAAAAAACGGATGCCTCCGCAACAGGTTTAGGCTCTGTAATTGGTTCTTCCTCTTCAACTACTTCTTCAATAGGATTTTTCGGTGCAGCCACTTCCATCTCTGCTGCTTTTTCCACTGTGTTGCTTTCATCTTTGACCACACTTTCTGGTTGCACAGGCTCGTTCACCTCTTCAACTCCATTAGAAGCTACGGTTTCATTTTCCTTTGCTCTAACATTCTGAGGAATTTCTTTTTCGGGCTCCGCTTTAGTAAGCATATTGACATTTGAATCCAACTCTCCTTTCATTATTCTCACCCAGGCCTCTTCAAACCCTGCTTTTTTACGGATCTCAAGCATCTCTTTAATTGACTCGTCAAAATCCTTGTAGTAATCTAAATAGACATATATATAATTCCGATTAGTATCAGCACCGTATTTGGCGTTGATACCATCTTTATTATTTATATGGTTGATATAATTTTGCGCGTAGATGTCCTGACCTAGTCGATACGCTGCAACGACCACATAATAACCCGATTCCAATGGAACAGCAGCGCTCTGAGCATTACCCTCGAAATAGGGGAAGAATTGGGAAAGTAATAGTAAAAACAAGATTCCCTTGGAGTATGCGCGCATGATCAAAGCCTTTTGGTTGTACTAAATATTATGCAAAAATCGCACTTTTTCAAAGGCTTTTAACATTATTGACTCCCTCTCAACTACTCATGTAAGTTTCTGAGGATCTCTTTCAAAAAACCAGCCCCATACCCCGTTAATTGGACAAATGCAGCTGGTCCCACAAGTAAGGTTACGCTGAGAGATTTTGTTTTTTTATAGGCAGAAACGGCTAAAATGAGAATATAAGCCAAATAGACCATTCCTGAAAAGGCACTTATACGCACGTCAATAGGTATTATAACAATCGATAAGACCATCCCAAGCAGGAAAAGAGATGGAAACCAATGTGTTATTTTGATGGCTCCAGGGTGGGCATTATTTACCAATACCCGACCTCTCCCAAAATTGAATACTTGCCAAAAAAATTGCTTGAAGTTGGTGCGCCTTTTATGATACACAAAGGCATCGTTAATATACCCTACCTTATAGCCCAATTTCTTCATCCGAAGGCTGAACTCAATATCTTCGGCATACCGCTCAAATTTAAAGCCACCAGTTTTATCATAAACCTCTTTACTGATGCCCATATTGAAACTGCGTGGTTGAAAGGAGCCAATTCTTTTATCTCCTCCGCGAATACCACCTGTGGTGAATACAGAAGACATGGTGAATGCCATTGCCTGCTGGAGTTTGGTAAAACCTTCATGTCCTTTATCCGGCCCACCCCAGGCATCTAATGGAGTTTGAGCAAGGTATTCGTCTACTGCTTTAAAATAATGGGGAGGAAGAATACAATCAGAATCAAACACCACAAAATAATCTCCCTTTGCCTGTGCAAAACCAAAATTCCGGCTAGACCCGGGACCACTGTTTGGTTTAAAGAAATACCGTATACGAAGTTTGTTGGTATACCGTTCATATACCTCCACGCAAGTAACAGTTGAACCATCTTCAACTATCAACACCTCAAAATTTGTAAAAACCTGGGCAGTCAAACTTTCCAGAAGCTCGTTCATCTCCTGCGGCCTGTTGTATACAGGAACAATTATTGAGTATTTTGGCGTTGCACTCATAAGAAACAAAAGTAATGAATTGATTACATTCGCCTCTCAAGCAAAAAAGTTACCTTGAAATCCCAAACATAACCCCTCGTGAAATCACCAGGTATTTCAGTATCATGAAACAGAGCATTTTATTTTGTCTGTTCTTTCTGTTTTGTCATTCTGTTTCCTTTGGTCAGCCGGCTGACTACAGTAAGGACGTGGCAACGAAAGAATCTATTATCCATGCACTTTATGAGGTCATATCCGGCCCTCCTGAACAACAAAGAGATTGGATGCGCTTCCGCAATTTATTCTTGCCTGAATCAAGATTGATTCCTACAGGAAAAAATAAGCAAAATGAATTTACAATACGCGCCATTTCGCCCGAAGCGTATATTCAAATGTTTACAACAAATATTAAAAGTGGATTCTTTGAAAAAGAACTACATCAGGAGGTGGAAGAATACGGCACCATTGCCCATGTCTTCAGTACTTACGAAACACGCGAAAGTATCAATGGTGCGGTGAGCAACAGAGGCATTAACAGCATCCAGTTGTACAATGATGGAAATCGCTATTATGTTGTTAATATTTTTTGGTGTGCTGAAAGTATGGGCTTTACTTTACCATCTAAGTATCTTAATTAAATTTTTTACATGAAACTACCGACTCAATTATTTCTCTTTTTTGGAATTATATTTTGCGCACTGACTGGTGTAGCTCAAAAAATAAAAAACCAAGATGAGCTAATTCAAAAACATGCGATTGAATCATTTAAAGATCTTTATGCATTGCTAAGCATTCCTAATGATGCGCATTATCCAAAAGACATCGAAAAAAACATTAAGTGGTGTAAAGATGCGTTCGCAAAAAGAGGGTTCACCACAACACGTTTAGAAACTCCTACCGTGCCGTTGCTTCTGGCTGAGCGCAAAGCAAAGAAAGCTTCAAAAACTGTACTTATTTATTTACAAATTGACGGTCAGCCTGTAGACAGCAGCAAATGGTTCCAGGAGAGTCCATGGACACCAACATTAAAAGAAAAGAATGCAAGTGGAGAGTGGAAGGCCATCAGCTACGAGCGGTTATACGAGAACTATAATCCAGATTGGAGAGTTTTCGCGCGCTCTGCCTCTGATGCAAAAGGACCCGCTGTGGCATTCCTGGGCTCATTGGATGCAATGATAGCAGCAAAAGCCGAACCTAATTACAACATCAAGGTAATAATGGATTTTGAAGAGGAATTAGGGTCCCCAAGGCTTCCTGCTGCTGTTACCAGGTATAAAAAGGAACTGGCATCCGATATGTTCATTATTTTTGACGGGCCAAGGCACGTAAGCAATGAGCCTACATTGAGCTTTGGTGCACGAGGTATCAGTGACATCACCATAACCACTTATGGTCCACGCCAGCCGGTTCATAGCGGCAACTACGGTAACTATACACCCAACCCAGCGATGCGACTTTCTCAGTTGCTCGCTTCCATGAAAGACAAAGAAGGAAGAGTAATTATCCCTGGGTATTACGATGGAACCACACTCACTGACAAAGAAAAAGAAACATTAAAACAGGTGCCCGATAACGAAGAGGAGATCAATAAATTTCTGGGAATTGCGGAAGCTGATAAAATCGGAGAAAACTTTCAGGAATCGCTTCAATACCCAACCTTGAATATCAGAGGACTCGATGCCCTTTATGTAGGCGATAAAGCCAGAACTTTAATACCTGCACAAGCCACCGCTGAAATTGACATCAGGTTAGTACCTACCAGCGATCCTGACAGGCTTATCGGTCTTGTGAAAAAACACATAGAAGATCAAGGTTATCATCTTACAGCAGGAGAGCCAACAGAAGAAGAGAGACAGAAATACCCCCGATTGGCTTCATTCACATCAAGCACTTCGTACCTGGCATTTCAAACCCCCTTTGATTCGGAAGTTGGTTTATGGTTAAGCCGTGCGATGACCCGAGCATTCGGTAAGGAGCCTATCAAAATCAGAACTGCGGGCGGTTCAATTCCTATCTCCCCGTTTGTCATTACCTTGGGAATTCCTGCGGTAGCTGTCCCCACCGTAAATGCAGACAACAACCAACATGCACCCAATGAGAATATCCGCATTGGTAATTATGTTGAAGCCGTAAAAGCTTTCTATTATATTCTTACAGAAAAATTATAAGTTGACTTAGTCAACCCACTCCGCAATAAACAAATTAGTATCTCGTGTTCCTCCATTATTTCTATTGGAGCTGAACACGAGGTATTTTCCATCGGGCGAAAACATTGGGAATGCATCGAAAGTATCATCATGTGTGATGCGTTCCAATCCCGTTCCATCTACATTTATCATGTAAAGGTTAAATGGAAATCCTCTTTTTGTTTCATGATTTGAAGCAAAAATTACTTTCTCGCCAGATGGGTAGAAGAACGGAGCCCAGTTGGCTTGCCCCAGGTCGGTCAGTTGACGCAAATCACTTCCATCTACGTTACAAATGTACAGTTCCATATTGGTAGGCATCACCAATCCTTCTGCAAGCAGATCCTTATAAATCTTTATATCCTCAGGTGTCTTTGGACGTGAAGATCTAAAAATCAATTTTGTGCCATCCGGTGAAAAAAATGCCCCTCCATCATATCCCAATTCATTGGTAATCTGCTTTACACCTGTACCATCAATATTCATGGTATACAATTCGAGGTCGCCTGTGCGCAAGGAGGTAAAGACGATCTTATCTCCCTTTGGTGATACGGTAGCTTCAGCATCATAACCGGGCTCATCAGTAAGTTGCTTCACGATATTACCATTTAAGTCGGCAACAAAAATGTCAAAGTCAGGGTAAATAGGCCATACATATTTACCGTCTTCCCTGCGTGCGGGCACAGGAGGGCAAGCCTCATTGCCAAGATGGGTAGAAGCATATACAATAGTTGTATCACCGGGCATAAAAAACGCACAAGTAGTTCTTCCTAACCCAGTACTCACCATTTTTGGCACTGAATTGTTGAGATCATCGGTAAATGGATTTGTATAAAAAATCTGATCGCATTCAGTTCCAAATTTTTCACTGGTAGCCTGGAACGTAAGCATCGAGTTATCAAAACTCCAATAGGCTTCAGCATTGTCGCCACCAAAGGTTATTTGTTTGATGTTTTTCAGGTGCTTTTCATCATCGTATAGAAGTGTATCAGTAGCTGCTGTTTGTTCAGCATTTTGATTTTCAGACTTCTGACCACAAGCAGCCAAAATGACAATAAGAAATAGATAATAAAACTTCATGAGGTATGTACTAAGTGTTAAATTCGTGCTTTAATTTCTGGTCGCAAATTTAACTGTAAGCACTGCAATACTCAACTTTATCATGATAAGACACACACTTTTATTTATAGTTTCAGTCTCAATTCTGGTTTCCTGCAACAAAGGAAAAAAGAGCGTAGCCGAATTGGGTATTTCTTTGAAAAATGACGTTACTTTTTTAGCAAGTGACGAATTGGAAGGAAGGGAGATTGGCACTGAAGGGGAAAAAAAAGCAGCCGCCTATATTGTCGATCGATTTAAAGAAATTGGTTTAACCCCGGCTGGAACCAATAATTACTTACAGGAATTTGAAGTTACCCCAGCTCAAAACCCCCACGAGCAAGCTAAAATAGGTGCAGGTAACGATTCCTTAAGCATCATGGGTACTAATATCGTAGCCATGATAGATAACCCTGGTGAAGAAATTATCATTATAGGAGCGCATTATGACCATCTCGGCTATGGTGGAGTAAGTTCGTTGTACCGCGGAGATTCATTGGTACATAATGGGGCTGATGACAATGCGAGTGGTGTAGCGGTAATGATTCAACTGGCTGAGCTATTGAAAAATCAGCAGTTACAAAAAGATATACTCTTCATTGGGTTTTCTGGAGAAGAAGAAGGCCTGTGGGGATCGAACTATTTTAGTAAAAACCCTACCATAGACCTGAGTAAGGTAAGCGCAATGATCAATATGGATATGGTTGGAAAGTTAGACGAACAAAAAGTACTGGCCATTCATGGCACTGGAACGTCTCCATCATGGGAGGCCATGTTGAATAAAGTAAATTCAGATTCAATTCCTCTGCTTTTCAGGCCATCAGGAGTCGGGCCTTCTGATCATACCTCATTCTATCTTCAGGATATCCCTGTATTGCACTTTTTCACAGGTCAACATGAAGACTATCACAAGCCCACTGATGATTCAGAAAAATTGAATTATGAGGGAATGGCCAAAATAGCACTGATGATTGAAAGGATTGTTGGTGAATTGAATACAGCTGACAAACTCACTTTTACCAAAACCAAAGATGAGTCCAGTGACACGCCCCGGTTTACTGTTACACTTGGTGTCGTTCCTGATTACCTATATGGTGGTAAAGGCATGCGTATTGATGGTATTACAGACGACAAGCCAGCCGCTGTAGCCGGACTGCAAAAAGGTGATGTGGTTACCCAACTGGGAGATTTTGTGGTAGATGGAATGAACGGCTACATGGAAGCCTTGTCCAAATTTGAAAAAGGTGCTGAGACTACTGTAAAAGTGAAGCGAGGTGATGAAGAGCTTACCTTTCCGATTAAATTTTAATGTAAGCTCGTTTAACATTTTCTTATCCCAAAGAAGGTATTAATTTGCTGCCTGATGGATAATTTTGTTGTATCGGCCAGAAAGTATCGTCCGCTCGGTTTTGATGAGGTTGTAGGCCAGGAGCATATTACCACTACGCTCAAAAACGCTATTGATAACAATAAGCTTGCTCAGGCTCTTCTCTTCTGTGGCCCAAGAGGAATCGGAAAAACTACGTGTGCGCGCATTGTAGCCCGAATGATCAATGGCTTTGAAGAGAAAGCAGAGGTTAATTCACTCAATATTTTTGAATTAGATGCTGCTTCTAACAATTCTGTAGACGATATCCGGAATCTGATTGACCAGGTGCGGTACCCACCTCAATTCGGAAAATATAAAGTCTATATCATTGATGAGGTTCACATGCTTTCCACTTCAGCATTCAATGCTTTTTTGAAAACATTGGAAGAACCACCACCTTATGCCATTTTTATTCTTGCTACCACAGAGAAGCATAAAGTCATCCCTACTATACTTTCCCGTTGTCAAATCTTTGATTTTAATAGAATTCAGGTTTCGGACATCAGCAGACAATTAAAAAAGATTGCCGATCGGGAGAAAATTGCTGTAGAAGACGAAGCACTTCATCTTATTGCGCAAAAGGCGGATGGTGCCCTTCGCGATGCCCTCTCTATTTTTGACTTGATGGTCACCTTTTCATCCGGTAAGGAAGTGACCTTTAAGGACGTACTGAGCAACTTACATATTCTTGACTACGACTATTACTTCCAGGTAGTGGATAGCTTGCTGGCAGAGAATATGAGTCAGCCATTGTTATTGCTTGATGAAATATTGCGTAAAGGATTCGATGGTCACAATTTTATCGGAGGTTTCAGCGAACACATTAGAAACCTTTTGGTTGCTCAGGATGCACGAACCATTGACCTGATGGAAGTCCCGGAAGCGACCAAGAAAAAATACTTGCAGCAAGCCGGATCTGCACCTCCTTCCCTTCTTCTATCTTGGCTGAGCATTGCCAATCAGTGTGATCTCAGTTACAAGGCCAGCAAAAATCAGCGCCTTTTGGTTGAGTTAGCGTTAATGAAAATGGCACACGTAAATGCCATAGTGAAGCCCAATGGAGCGCCCTCAGAAGAGGCAGTAAAAAAAAAAGTGAAGTAAGCCCGGAGCCAACCGCTAAGGAAACAGACGTTGCTCCCTCGCCTCGTCCTGTTCAAGAAGTAATTCAGCCAGCTGCTAATCCACAGCCTACGCCTTCAAAAACAAAATCCAGCGGTAGGCAAAAATTAACACCTAGTCTTACTGATCTTTCCAATGGAAAAACTAAATCATCCGAGGCACCACCCAAGGAAGAAAACAAACCCAACAATACAACCGCGGTAAATGATGAACCTGTAACTCTGGAAGCGTTAAAGATCGCGTGGAACGAATTTACCGAACAAAGAAAAACACAGGTTGGTGAGTACCATCTGCTGAAACAAGAATTTGACTTCCAAAACAATCTGATTACTATTCATTTGACAAACCCTGTGGAAGAGCCACTCTTGCAAACCATTCGCAATCCGCTCATCGAGTTTCTAAGGGAACGTCTTAAAAACAGAAGCATCAACGTGACCAGTCAGATTCGCGAAATACAAGCACAAAAAATAGCTTATACCAACAAAGAAAAATTTGATAAGCTGGCTGAGCAAAATCCCCTTCTTAAGGAATTAAAGCAGAGGTTGGATCTTGATACTGACTTTTAAATATGGATCAGCCATTCAATTAGCTGATCCTTTTTCTTGTAATTACGCCTGCAACAATATCTTCAGTAGTTCAGCCTCTAGTTCTCTGGAAGATTCTAATTCTGGGCACTTGGTTTTCTTAAACCGATGAACAGAAAAAAATAGGTCTGGACGCATTAAGAATCCAGACCTATAAATGAAAAACCGGAGTAAACTCTTAGCTCGCGCTTTTAATCAATTCAAAATCGAAGGCAGGTCGACCCCTTTCTCCAGATTGAATAAGAGCAGTGAACTTTAATTTATATATATTACCGTCTGCATCCTTGATAAGGTAGTACCGATCTGTTTTAAGGGAAGGGCCGGAACCAGGACCACCACCTGATCTCCAACCAGAACCAATGTTGATTTGTGAAGTACCAAAAGTAATCCCTGCAAGATCTGCCTCAACAAAATTCTCATACGCAATATTTGCAGATAGTACCTGAGCGGTTCCTACACCATTCATGTTTTGTAAAATAACATCTTGAAAATAATAGGGTACCGGACCTGATCCAAAGTTGGTTGAGTTGGTAAAGGCCGTCCACGCTATATCCCATTTTTCTTTGGCTGGCTCAACCTCTACGGCACCCGTAGTCAAGCTTACATATTGAAACGAATATTTTGAATCTTTGGTAATCTGAATTTCTGAAAAAGTAGTAGCAGAAATGTCAGCATGCTGTAAGGTATAACCTGTTCCGTTTCTAACAATTCTAATTTTTTTCCATCCCAATTGTGCGGGAGGTGAACCAAGGCCGTTACCTCTATTTACAATATAAACTTTGTTTTCATTAGCCGTTGCCGATATCGATGCGATTGCAGTCTTGGATAAATCTCCAGCAGGGTCATCAATCCAGGTAACAGCTTCAGGAACCCAAGCCGGTGGTGTATCAGCATTGATTGCCGCAAACACTGCATCAAGAGAAAGTTTCGCTCCAAAGCCTACTGTATCTGCTGCCTTAACTGAATTGAGATCAGTTTTATCAACCGCCATGGCCATCATGCCATTGGATGAATTGAGTATTACCCTGAAATCATCACCCGAGCTAAAACCTAAATCCCAGGCTGTTCGCGCAACAGCTGTTTGACGTTTGGCACTCAAGTCAATAAACACTTTGTTGGGATAGTTAGCACCTCCTCCATTGATATCAATTGATCCTGCTAATGCCAAAATCTCTCCAAATGTCAATGACAAAGTAGACTTCGATCCAACCACTAACGATTGGACAGAAGAAGCCATGCTAAATTCTATAGATTCATCTCCATCCAGTAAAACTCCTGCTGATTTAATCACTTTAAAAGATACTGAAGTAACATCCTTTGGAACATCAATTGACAATACTCCTGCTGTACTGGCCGGCTCCGTAGTAAAATCTGTCCCATAAACTACTCCAGTAGTTTCAAACGACAGTGAAAGAGTTCCAGCCTCTGATGTTGTTCTAGAAAAATTAATACTTATGAGAAGTTCAGTTTCGTCAGCACCAAATCCTAATTGATCTGATTCAAACTCTATCGTATTATCAGGCAGTTGTAGTTCATCTTCACAAGCTGAGAAGCCAATAGTGAACAAGGCAATGAATATATATTTAAATGGATTAGACATGATTAAGATAAATTATATAGGTTAATTGTAATTATTGATTGAATAAGAAATTCCAAGAAAATAAGACCGTCCATAGCCTATGGGCCTGCTACCGCCTGAAATATGAACTCCACCATCTACAGATGTATTGTTGACATTGACTACATCAAATAGATTGCGAACTCCGGTAGTGAGAGTAAAATTTTTAAATAAATCTTTCTGAACACTGAAATCTACCCAGTCGTAGCTGCTAATTTTTGCCAAAGAAACTGTCTCTACACCGCCCACATCAGCTATTTCAAAATAGGGAGTTGCACCTGTATACTTATGGTACAAAGACAGAATAAGTCCTGCGGGCGGCACTTTATAACTCACTGTAGTAACAACTTCGGGTGACCATGTAAACTCATCGAGATTGTTGGCACTTTCAATGTATTGATTGAATCTGCCAATGTAGGAAAACCCAACTGCTGCAGTAAATTTGCCTGCCTTAAGATTACTCCGGAGTGCCACCCCTTTGGTCTTAAACCGATCAATATTAAGATAAGTTGTGATTAATGTATTCCCTGGTTTTTGACCAAATCCAATCATGTTTTCTACCGTATTATAAAACATTCCAAGGCTGGTACTAAAACGAAGTTGATCAATATCCACCACTTGCCAATTCCACGAAGCATTGTAGCTGTGAGATAATTCTGCTTTTAAGGTTTGGTTTCCTTCAATGGCGTGGCTTGCGTCAAAAAAATCAAAGTAAAGTTCCCTCAAGGAGGGTGCGCGAAATCCACGCCCATAGGAAAAACGCAGGTCATGATGTTTGGACAATACTAACTTAGAGTTGATCGATGGAATTACAGGAGGAGCTTTGTAAACTGTATTATGAACCACTCTTATGCCAGGTCTGATCTGCAAGCCATTTACGATTTGCCATTCTATTGAACCGAAAAAGGCGTAATCATTGATATTTTGAGTCCCCGATTGGATTCTCCCACCTTCACCTTGTTCGAGATTAATATCAAATCCAGGTTGAATGGCTACTTTGTCGTTTATTTTATATTGAAATGTTCCTCGTGCAGTCGTTCCTCCAAAACGATTTACATCCTGTAATCCCGCACCAAGTGCAAGGCGTTTATCTCCGGTTGTTTTGTTTACTGTGCTGGTTTGTGTTTTTCTTTCATAGTTGGTGTAAGCAACAGCTCCATTGAAGTTAAACCTATCAGAAAAATTGTGTGACCCCTGAACCTGATGCATGAGCCTATTGGTGATATAGTCTTGATCCAAAGCCTCGTTCCCTTCAAATATGCCTGGGTTGTAAATATTTTCGTTCAGGTAATCCAGTCGGTAATACACATCGCTTTTCTCTGTCCTGAATCCCACCAATCCACTTGCCAACCATTGTTTTTTGGGATGCCATTGTTTGTCCCTATCGGGTGCATTACCCTGCCAGCCACCAAAATTGTTCCTGCTCAAATCAAGGTGTGTATAAATTTTATCCCATGAATAGCCCCCTCCCAAACTTTGGTTGTGAGTGCCTTCTTCAAACCCATATTCTTTACCCGCTGTTTCCTCCTGCGCTCTTGCATTAAGGCTCCAGGTGCCCACCACTTCTTTTTTGGTGATAATATTAATTACGCCAGCCAGCGCATCAGCGCCATATACCACAGACATAGGCCCCTCCACAATTTCGATTCGTTCTACTGACTGAGGATTAATCTGGTTAATATTAATTTCATTGGATGTGCCTTGCCGGCCTACCATAGGTACGCCATCGATAAGCACTTTTACATTTTGTCCTGAAAGTCCCTGTAAGGATAGGTTAGAACCCCCAAGTGCCTGATCCTGAGAAAATCTAACATTTAGTTCAGTGTTTAATACGTCTTCAAGCTTGGTAGCGCCTCTTGCCTGAATGATCTCCATAGGAATGGTGCGAACTGTATATACAGATTTTTTTGCTGATTGCGGTTCAAATTGACCTGTCACAACTAGCTCCTCAAGAAATCGAGTAGCCAACGTATCCCCCAGCTGCCCCTGTGCCTGCCCTGCCATAGCGGCAGAAAGAAATAGTAAGGGGCCAATCAATTTTTTCATGTGCGCAAAGGTTAAAATCAATCCATTTAAAATATACCCACATAAGGATAATAAGTGTCCATTGAATACTTTAACAAATTCATGGACAAATTTTGGTATTTTTGAACCCTTAATGGATGAAATAAGTTAATAACAGCACTGACATTTGTCATTTTTTAGATGAACACAAGCCTATGAAAGCAACTTTGTTAGAGAAAAATACCCAAGAAGGGATAATTCGGGAGCTTTATGACCGGGATGAAATAGCCCTAGCCGCTGTAGAGAATAAGGGAGATGAAGCATTTTCGTGCCCTGCAGAATTGAAAAAGAACCTCATCCACTTCTATTTCTGTATGGAGGGAAGTGCTTTGTTCGAATTTGGACCTCATTATTCCCGAGAAATACAGAAGAAGAGAAATTACTTCTTTTATAACCCCGAAAGTGATCTTCCATTCAGAATTAACCTGGCGCCCGATACCCGCATGGTCTTTCTAACAATCTCTCTCAAAAACCTCCATGAGTTGTTTTTGCACGATACTCTTCCGTTCCTTAAACCTGAGACCATCAATAGAAAGTTTTATGATGAAAGAGAAATACCGGCATCCCTAATGGTGGTGCTGAATCAACTTTCTACTGTTAACCTTAGTGAGGCTGCTGAAAAACTCTATTATCAGGGTAAAGTGTTGGAGCTGCTGAGCCTCTACTTTTCAGAAAGAAAGGCGGACACTGAAAGCTGCCCATTCTTGAATGATGAGGAAACAGTCCGAAAGATTAAACGAGCAAAAGAATTATTATTAAAAAACAGTGAATCACCTCCCAGGTTAAAAGAACTGGCAAAAATGGCCGGGTTGAATGAATACCAACTCAAAGTGGGCTTCAAACAAATCTATGGCAATACTGTGTTTGGTTTTTTACTGGATCACAAACTGGACAATGCCCAACTATTGTTGGATACTGCAAAATTCAAAGTAAACGAGGTGGCTTATCAGATTGGCTATACTAATCCAAGTCATTTTATAGCTGCTTTTAAAAAGAAGTATGGGGTGACTCCAAAAAAATATTTGATGAGCAAATAACTGCTGCTATCTTTTACTAAACAGCATACCAAAAACTCCTCGTACCAGAGATCGGCCTACCTGTTTGCCAATAGAAGAATCCATTATTTCTTCCAATGCACTTTTTTCTTTTCTTCGTGAAGAAGACCTTTTTGGAGATGGTTCTGCTATTTTCTGCTCCTCTTCAGTTTTCATTTTTTTAGAAAGCAATTCATAAGCACTTTCAGGGTCGATGGCCTCTTGATACTTCTTGTAGAAATCGGATTGACTTAAAAGTCTCTCGTATTCTTTCTCGTCCATTGGACCCATTACAGAAACGGGAGGCGCAAGGTGGGTAGCTACTGTTTCCGTTGGAATTCCCTTTTCATTAAGCACGGTAATAAATGCCTGCCCTGTTCCCAGTTGTGTAAATTGTTTTTCTATGTCGTAGAATTCAGATTTAGGAAAGGAATTAACTGTTTCCCGAAGTGCTTTCACATCATTGGGGGTAAACGCACGGACCACATGATGAATCCTGTTTCCTAGTTGGGATAAAACATTGGCTGGTACATCCTGGGATAGTTGTGTACAAAAAAAGATACCCACACCTTTTGACCGTATCAATCGGATCACCTGATCGATCTGATCGAGAAATGCTTTAGGAGCATCTTTAAATAGCAGGTGCGCTTCATCCAGAAAGAAAATAAGTTTTGGTTTATCCTGGTCACCAGCTTCGGGAAGTTGTTGGTACAATTCCGCCAACAAAGACAACATAAAGGTTGAGAAAATGGCCGGCTGATGTTGTACATCGGAGACATTCAGCAAGCTTATCACTCCACGTCCATCCACCTTCCCGAACAAATCTTCTATATCAAATGATTTCTCACCAAATAGCTGACTCACACCTTTCTGCTCCAGCACTACAATTTTCCTCAAAATGGTACCCGCTGTTACTGAAGATATTTTGCCGTAATCTTCCTTTATCTCCTTTGCCCCCTCTCCTTGTGATAAATAGTTAAGTACTTTTTTGAGATCATTTAAATCAACTATGGGAAGCTTCTTGTCGTCTGCATATTTAAAAATCACAGACAATACGCCACTTTGCACCTCGTTTAACTCCATGATTTTACTCAACAAGACGGGCCCAAACTCTGCGACTGTAGCCCGCATCTGACTGCCCAACTTCCCACTGAGGGAATACAACTCTATAGGAAAATAAGATGGCATAAACTCAATCCCAAGAGCAGCAGCGCGTTCCTCCAGTCTGTCATTGGTAATACCTTCTTTTCCCATCCCAGACAAATCACCTTTCATGTCGGGCATAAATACCGGGATTCCCTCTGCCGACAATTGCTCTGCCAGAAGTTGTAATGTCCTAGTCTTTCCAGATCCCGTAGCCCCAGTAACCAGCCCGTGCCTATTCATCATCTTTAGACTGAGCCTCACTTTCGCCTCAGCTAATATTTCATTATTCAATATTCCAGCTCCCAGAAAAATAGATGACCCTTTGGGTGCATACGACTTTTGAACCGCATCAATAAATTTCGCTTTCATAGTGTTTCTCTTAATGAGCAAAATTGTGGAATTAAGAACAATATTCGGTGGCTATCCAATCCTTTTCTTCATTAACCAGTCTGTTTGCACATCATCGCCCATTTTAAAGGGGTGTGTGCCAAATTTTTCAAAACCCCAATCCATATAGAATTGCTGTGCCTTAATATTTCGCTCCCAAACGCCTAACCAAATCCAGTAAAAACCATTTTTCTTTCCGTATTCAATGCACCTCTTCAACAATGCCGCACCCGCCTTTTTTCCCTGATGTGCATTCAGAATATAAATTCTTTCCAATTCAACAGCAGGTTCTTTAATCAATCCTTTTACCTCCTCACTGACCCTTACTTTGGCATACCCCACAGGGGTTGATTCATCATAAGCTAAAAAGAACTGACTATTTGCGTCACTGATCTCTTGTTCAATTTTCTCCAACGTGAAGGCCGTATCAAGATAGGCCTTCATATTCTCAGGTGTGTTCTCACTTGCAAATGCAGCTGCATAAGTTTCCTTTCCCATTGAAACCAAAAGAGAAATATCCTCTAGCAATGCGGCTCTGACCTTTATCATTAATTTTTCTTATCCCTATAATTTTGAAAGGAATATGCAAATCCAAGTGAGAACGCCTGGCTCAGTTGCACACCACTATCCTGATCAAAGTCGTAGAGTAAAATGCCACCCAAACTCACATTGATGAATTTATTCACCTTTGCTGTTAAATTCATATCCACCCGATGATCAATTGTTTTCGCCTGAAGTGTCTGATAATTGGCAAAAAAGAGATACCTCCACTTTAGGTTCAAATTTTCTGCAATATCCTTGTTGTACTCTGCCAACATTTGAAATGCCAACGCTTCTATACGAATTGTTTCGCCCGCCTTCACCCCATAGGGAGCCAGTGAGTCTACACCGAGATATTGTTCACTTTTTTGAACTATAGTCAATCTTGATGCTATCGGGGCCAATCTCAATTTAAAACTCTCGTCAGGAGAATATTCAAAACCAAAAGACCCAGTAATAAAAGCTGGTGCCAAAAAATTGGAAATTAAGCGACCCTTCTCTACCCCATTTGCATCTTCTTCATATTTAAACCCTTTAGTAAACTGTGATGAGAAGTTGAGTGCGGTAAACAAACCCCATTTTTCATTAAAGCCATAACCATATTTGGTATCCAAATAAATTCTATCCAACGTTTTTCTAAATCCCTGCCCATCATTATTCACCATTCCAAACAAAAGATCCATTTCATTTGTCCACGATCTTTTCTCCCTCTTGTAATTGATCTTGGTGTTGAGAAAGGCATTGAATCCGAAAGAATTCACACCTCCAGCCTTCCAGTTTGAAGAAAAAGTGGATTGATTGAGATTGAGGCCTGCTTTAAAGCCTTTTTTCCAAAAAGTGGTGGTGTCAATCCGAACAATCTGGGCCGAGGCCACAATCGAAAATGCAATGAAGAAGAAAAGGGTGATGAAAAATTTAACAGAAAACATAAAGGCGATTTTGATTACTGCTCAAAAATAAAAGCAAAATCAAAGACTAACCAACCTAAATGTTATTGAGTTTAATCTCCTCAAGGGCTACTTCAGTGAGTGGTTTGGTGATAAATTTTATAACATGATTGTTATTTACAATCTTATCAATATCACGCTTGTTATCTGAGCTGGAGAGGATAATCACCTTGCACTTATTTTTTACCAGTTCATTAAATTTTTCGAATTCGTAGAGGAATACAAAACCATCTACAATAGGCATATTGATGTCAAGAAAAATAATATTAGGAAGTTCAGTTATATTATTTTGATTTTCTTTCAAATAATCCAGTGCACTTTTACCTGAACTCTTCACTTCCACCCGTTTCGAAAACTTAGTTATTTCTATAATACGCTTACTGATAAAATTATCAGTATCGTTATCATCCACCAGCATTACTAAATCAATTACCTTATCCAAAGTTTCCATCAAAATCAAATCAGCTCCAGAACACTATTTATTAATAATAATTAACCCCATCAGCTCCAAAAGTATGATTTTCAGCAAAAAGATAGGTACTTCTTTGTCCATTAAGTCAATCAAGTAAGTATTTTAGAAAAATTGACAAAAAATGAAACTAAGGAAGCAGTATTCTTAATTTTTCACCTAATGACAGGTTAAAATCTTTCTTCCCATTCCACTCCATCAATTCCTGAATAGTAACGCCATATTGCCGTGCAACACTGTACAGCGTATCTGAGGGTTTCACTTCGTGAACAATGGGTGAATTGTGTCCCTCGAAATCAACAACCGCATTTGAAGATCCTGGAGCATTACTCACAATTAATAACTTCTCATTTATTTGAGTATCAGCGCTTTTGCCTTCCTCCAAGGCATATTGTGGTTCTTCAATTGGTGCTGGGTTTGGAGTTGGAGTTGTTTCGTTAAATGACGCTTGACCCCAATTAAATTCTTTGTCAGTATCTAATTCTACAATTTCGCCCTGTGGTGGTACATCTTCTTTAGGAGGTTTGGCACTACTCATCCACAACATAGCACTGGCACTAACCATGTCATTTTGATCCAGACGATTGAATTTGCGCAATCTTTTAAGCTGAACGCCATAAGTCTGGCTTATCAACCACAAATTTTCCCCTTCCATCACCTTGTGATAAGCCTCTGAAGCTCTCCTTTTCTTCTTTTCAATAAAATATTTATTTCCTGGAATTACTGTATGATCAATTGACACATCATTAAACCGGAGAAATGCCGATAGGCTAATTCCCGCCCGATCTGCCAGCGTGGTAATCCTATCTCCGGGTTTGGCTACCATCACCGGTACTCCGTTGACAAACTGCATTGGTGCGGCAATTGCTGAGGCTACTCCTGTTTCAATCAGCACAGGCGTAGGAGGCGCACTGATGGATAATTTCGTGAAGTTTTGATCATATGCTCCTTGTGGGATAAGAACGGTATATCGCTTATCATCTGGTATTGACCCTCGTCTCGCCCATTTGTTATACTCCTCTATTGTTTCCAGGTCTACCTTGTACTCATCGGCAATGTCTTTCAGGGATGTTTTACTTGCTGTTTCGTAGGTTACTAACTTCAATTGAGCGTCACCCTCAAGTGCATTTTCAAAAGCTATTTTATGCGCCAGGTATTTTTTTACATACCAGTATGTCTTTCCATTGATCTCCATGTGCTTGGCACCATTATGTTTATCGCCAACTGCTCGCTGGGCGCCTCCTGCTCCCATTTGATATGCCTGCAATGCGTATACCCAGTTATTAAAATAGAAATTATTTTGTTTTAGATAGCGCGCGGCTCCCCTGGTGGAGGATATCAGGTTCATCCTCTCATCTACATCCTTGTCTACACGCATTCCCACCTCTTCGGCAGTAAAATCTTTGAATTGCCAGAAACCCACAGCATTGGAAGTCGAAACCGCATCAGAAATCAACGCACTTTCCTGTAAGGCAAGGTACTTGAAGTCATCCGGGAGTCTTTCCTCACGGAATATTTTTTCAATGATTGGAAAGTAAGTTTTTGCCCGTTCTACTTTCATGTTGAAATAGTACGGGTGCTGGGTGAGTGCATCCACATCTTTTTGTATTTCTCGTCTTGCATCATCCTTGATAACAAGGGTCATGCCTGCGAATTGCATTTTGTGGGGCACTTCAGGAGTCTGGCCGTTAGAGACAGCGGCTCCCAAAAAAAATAGTGCTGCTGCAAAAAATCTCATCTCTGAAACAAATGTAGGAATAAATCTTAAATTATTGAATATCACCTCACAACGATCAGGATATTCAGATCTTGCGCAAAACCATTATTCCATCCCGAATGGGCATCAATACGTGCTCTACCCGGCTATCCTCACACACCTTTTTATTAAACTGTATGATTGCCGTTGTGTCCTTATCGGGCTTAGAATCCAATACTTTTCCACTCCACAGTACATTATCAGCTAAAATAAAGCCTCCTTTAGTCATTTTATCGATGACCAGATCATAGTATAAAGAATAACCTTCCTTGTCAGCATCTATAAATACCAGGTCAAAGGATTCCGTAAGCGTGGGTATTAATTTCTTGGCATCCCCAATTCTATAATCAATTTTGTCATTCAATTCTGACTCTTTAAAATATCCCCGAACCCGATCCTCTAGTTCCTCATTAATATCTAAGGTGATTAGCTTTCCATTATCAGAAAGACCTTCGGCCAAACAAAGTGCTGAATACCCGGTATAAGTTCCAATTTCAAGAATAAAATCAGGCTGAATCATTTTACTAATCATCGAAAGAATCCGCCCCTGCAGATGACCCGATAGCATTCTCGGCTTGAGTACCGACAAATGTGTTTCGCGACTGATCTTATGAAGAAGATCGCTTTCAGGTGCAGAGTGCTTTTCCGCGTAGCGAAGAATATTTTCGTCAAGAAACTCCATATCAATTTATCAATTTGGTTCCATCCTTAAGATGCTGAATTGTTCTTCATCAAAAATATCATTGGCAAGTTCCATCAATGTTTGGGGAGTGGTCTCTCTTATTCTGGAATATGTTTCTTCAATTGGTAATATCTTACCCTTATCCAACATGCCTCTTGCCATCATAATCATAAAACCACTGTTGTGCTCTTGTGCCATTGCCAATTGTCCAAACAACTGCTCCCTGGCTGCATTCATTTGTTTAATGCCCAACGGCTCTTCTTTTAGCCTTCTCAACTCTTCACTTATCAACTGAAGACTCTTACCCATTTGGGTGGGCTCTGTACCGAATGAGATCATAAATAATCCTGTATCCGTAAAAGGATAATAATGAGAGCCAATGGAATAAACATATCCACGCTTTTCGCGCAGGGCCCAATTGAGTCGTGAGTTCATACCAGAACCACCCAATATATTTACCAACATAAAGAATGCACTTCTTCTTTCATCTTTTAATGGGTACGCAGGCCTACCCATTGCGCATCGTGATTGACTCACATTGCGATGAATCAATACCTCTTTAGGTTTATATTTTGTAAATCTCTTCCTTCTGCTCGAAGAGGTAATCCGCGGCATGTGTCCCATGTATTTCTCCGCCAACCTGATCACCTCCTCCATCGGGATATTACCCACACAGGAAAACACAATTTTTTTTGTGTCTAAGTGTGCTTTGATAAAAGACCGAAAGTCTTTCCTTCGAAATGATTTTACCGTTTCCTGAGTACCCAGAATATTCATCCCCAAGGGATGGTCAGTAAAAATAACATTGTCAAAATCATCATAAAGAGAATCCTCAGGATCATCCAGGTACATGGCCATCTCTTCCAAAATCACATTGCGTTCCCGTTCAATCTGATTCTCTGGAAAAACAGAATCAAACGTAATATCGGTAAGTAAGTCCACCGCCTTTTCAAAATACACATCCCGCAATGAGGCATAGAATAGTATCTTTTCTTTATCGGTGAATGCGTTCAGTTCCCCACCTAAAGAGTCGAGCTTATTGAGAATATGATAGGCATTTCTTTTTTTTGTACCCTTAAATGCCATGTGCTCCCAAAAGTGAGCTATCCCCTGATTCTGTGGCGTTTCATCACGGCTGCCTATATTCAGCATGATTCCACAATGAACAATCTTTGTAGTTGTGATTCTATTATGAACCACCCGAATACCGTTCGAAAGTGTATAATGTTCTATCTCTCTCATATGAACTCGCAAATTAGTCATACTGCGGGGTTCTTGGAACTTATTTACCATCCCAAACACGAACAATCTTGCCCGATAGCGGGCAGGAGATTTGCGCTACACCATATATTTTTTGTAAAATCGAAGTAGTAAAGTGGCATAACAATTGTAATTCTTTCAAATATGGAAACTCAAAAAGTTCAAACTTGCTTTACCATTACTTTTACTCAAGAGCAGTACCTCCATGCGCAAGCCTACATTGAGGATATGAAGCGACACCCGAAGAGAGTATTCTGGATTGGCAAGCAGGGAAAAACAGATGATGCTCTGGTGATAGAGCAAATTGCACATCGTATTCTTTCCGGCTTCTACCACGATGATCCTTTCAATGCCAGCAGACATATAATTAAAATGGAAAGTATGACGGCTGCATGACGCTGATGCCGGATACTGAATTATACGCGGTCGAGCACTTTTTTGATGAGGGCGTCAACCACTTTTGTAGGGTTTTTAGAAAACTTGTTTTTAATTCTGTTGGCAATTACTGCATTGATACTAATCGCTTCGTGTTCTAACATTCGGGCGAAAGCATAGTAAGCTGATGTTTCCATTTCAAAATTAGTCAACCAGAAATCATCCTTGTGATAATAGTTGGCATCATCCAATAGCTTGGGAAATTGTAATGGTAACCGGATTACTCTTCCCTGAGGCGCATAAAAACCAGGGCATGTTACCGTATTTCCTCTTAGCATACCTGCCCCCATCTTTTCCTTTAAAAGTTCAGAGCCCGCTATTACGTAAGGTCTAAAATTCAATTTTAATTTCTTCTCTATGTCTTCACCTATAGATAGTTCAAAATCGCTCAAACTCAGTTTATAGAAATTCATAAGATTATCAAACCCAACTGCGTAGTCCGTAACCAAATGTGATCCCAAAGGAATATCCTCCTGGAGTGCCCCTGAAGTACCTATACGAATGATATTGAGTTTCTTCTTTTTGGTTTTTATGGTTCTGGTTTTCAAGTCCACATTAACCAGTGCGTCCAATTCATTAAAAAATATTTCAATATTATCAGTACCAATGCCCGTACTAATAACCGTAATGCGTTTGTTCTTATATCTGCCTACGTGTGTAATGAACTCCCTTTTGTTCATCTCAAACTCTATCTCATCAAAAAATTGGCTTACAGCGTATACACGATTGGGGTCGCCCACTGCAATTATGGTATCAGAAATATGCTTAGGCAGAAGATTAAGGTGATAAACACTTCCGTCTTTATTCAGAATCAGGTCTGTTTCTGAAATTTTGGCCACAGGTATTAACTCTTAATTTTTTGTGCTGGATTTCCGAACACAGTTTCACCTTCACCTACAGATGCTATTACAACAGAGCCCGCTCCAATTCTCGCTCCTTTTCCAATCACCACTCCCGAAACGATTATGGCTCCGGCACCTACAAAAACCTCATCTTCCAATAAGGCATCATGACCTATGGATGCTCCTACACCTACTTGAACAAAATCTCCGATCCTGGTTCCAACTCCCACTGAACTACCTGCATTAAGAATATTGTGATGCCCGACTTCGCAACCTACATTTAAAATCACTTTGTTGTCAATCAGATTGCCATGACCAATTTCACTACGCAAAGAAACTGTAGCTCCACTATGAATAGCATTAGCTGGCTGCACCTTTCGTTCATCATTGAGCATTTTAACAAGATTTTTCCGTAAACGATTATCATCCGTTGCCACAAACGATTCACATTTTTTACCAATCAATTTCAGAAAGGATTCATCATCTGTACTTCCCAGAACGATCACATCATCTACTTCCAAATTGTGTAGTCTCTTATCATCATCAAGAAATCCATAAACAACAACCTTATTTTGCTCAAAAATTTCTTTGGCAATTCGTCCTAAAGAATTGGCACCAAAAATAATAACAGGGTTTTGCATAATCACAAAAATAGAACAAGCCGTCCACCCATCCGAGTTTAGTCTATTTTTAATTTAACAATCTTACCTAAAACAACTTGGGAAGGATAGTATAAGAGCAGAAAAAAGAAAAAAGGAAGAAAGCCGACCCTGTAGCGCGATAAGGTTCCAAAATTAGGAGTAGAAAGTGTTAGAAAAATTGCTAAAAGGCAAATGTATACCACCGCGCCTATAATCAGTAAACGATACTTTGAATTCCATGCATTTAAGATATATCGCATATTAAAAATAAACAGCACCAACAAAAGTAAATTCTCTATGGCAATAACAATCTGAAAAAACGAGACACTTTCAAAAATAACCGGCCTGAACAACCCTGAAAACAAAGCCCACGGACTATTCATTACAACACTTCCCCAACGAGGCTCAAGATTATAAAAGTGAACAACTGGGCCGGAGTGAGAGGCTATTACATAAGCATTGTGATTTTCAACCACCACGTGTAAAAAACGACTCAAATAAAAATTAGGATGGATGTTGCTCGCACCCAAAACAATAAAACCAAAAACCACAATCCACAATAGGGTTTCAAAAAGCTTGTTGCGCCCGGGAACCACCGGAAGCACTAACCTCACAAGTAAAACAGTAGTGATCGCTGTAGGTATAAAAAGTGCAGCCCAATAATATTTCAATTTCCAGAGAAACAAAATCGCGATAAAAGTAAAAAAGCATTCCCACGGTTTACTTTTCGCTTTATACACCATTGTGAGTAGAAATCCCGCCAAAAACATCAAAGCAGCAACAGCGAGACTTTCCTTAATAATACCAGAGCTCCAAAAAACAAACGTTGGCACAAAAAGAAATGAAATGACGGCAGCCCATTTTCCCTCTGGAAAATGAGCGATCACCTTATCAAGTGCATACCAACAACCCAAAAATGAAATGATGGAAAAAGCAATGGACGATACCCAGTAATTATCAAAGGATACCAATGAAACCAGGCTTAAATTCTTTATTAAAAAAAGTGATCTGCCCTCCTCATTTAGCAGTCCATTGGTTATATCAGAGAACTGATCTCCAAATAAAATAAAATTGAAATAATCACTCGGCATTTTATAAAAAAAAGTGTTCAGCACCTGCGCATCACTAAAAAAACCAAATGTATCACCCGCTGAATAGTAATATGTGTACACGAGTCCCACACATATACCCGCAACGGATTTGATCAATAACCCGCCAATAAAAATAGGTTTTAGTGCCTTACCCTGACCAAGAAATAATTTTGCCAGGAAAAAGATAAACATACCCCAGAACAACACAGAAATTATCAGTATCAAGGTTTGGTTGGTTTGAGAATATCAACTCCAATGTTGCAAGCTAAGCACCTTCTCTTTAAGCAGTAGTTATTATTCAGCTCTATTAAACCCTGAGAATCGAATGCATCTTTAACAACAAGTCCTATTTCACTCCAGGCTTTTGTGATTTTATTTTTTTCTGCCTTAATGCCATGGAGCAACTCCACTGCCCTATCAATCATATCCTGGTCATCCAGCGATTTCCCATAAGCCACCAAAAGGGGCACTACGGTATTAATAATCAAATTATTGACACTCTCAATACCAAGTCCGGAAATGGAACGAGCAGTTTTGCGGCCAAACCGATAATGACCATGCCAATAAGCTGAAGTGCTCACATCGAATAGTTTAACTACATCTGCATCGGGTTCTATCAGTTTTGAGAAAAAATTTCTGTTTTTGTGAAAGAGCGCGCTAAACTGTGCAATGCGTATGGTAGGGAAGTTGGCAGGTCGAAGCCTCAAAAATTTCCAATTTTCCTTCTTCAACTTTTGATTATCCAAACCATACTTTGCGGAAAGGATTTTATATTCTCGTTGTAACTCTTTAAAGTAATCATCCTTGATTCCATAATCGAGAAATCCCGCCTGCCCGAATAACAATGCTTCTATTTGGGTCAAATTATCACCATGCTTTAGTAGCGTTTTTCTGCGAACGGAATTGGCCAGCTGAAAGAAGGGGTCGTAGTTGATTTTAAAACCAAAATTTCTTGCAATCAATTGATAAGTAACTTCTTCCCAATCACTATTCACCGGCTCCAACAAATGACCAATTTGTTCTGCTTTGTTTTCCAAACGTTGCATCAGGGCTTTGTCCAGCATCCCGTGCTTTACCAAGTCACTGACTTTTGGGAAAATTTTTTCGCAAGGAATTGAAGATGGACTATGGACAAGTTTCTGATACTTTGTAATCAAGGATTCATCCACCCTATCTTTCAATACAAGCGTTGGAATTGGAGTACCGTCATTTCTTAATACCTCCTTATCCTCATCCCATACTACGTGTAGTATTACATTCTCGTAGGCTCCATCTACATCATGATGATGATCATACCAACCAGATGATTTAATATGAATTTCAACACTACCAGCCCAGTCGATATTACCCAATTTAATTTTAGCATTACTAAAGTCAGGCCCGGAATCTCCGTTGAGTGTACCTGGAAAAAATACTTCCAGCTTTTCCCCTGAGGAAACAAACAAATCTTTTTTGTCAAAATATTGAAACTGCCAAATGTAATGGAGGAAGGACTCCTGCATAGCTGACTATTTACCTAAAGATAAGTATCGAGCAGCATTTTCATTTCTTCTTGTAGCTTTTTTGCTTCATTTCTGGCTACATCAGCAAAATCCTCATTAGGGGAAGCATAGATAATCCCCCTTGAAGAGTTAACAAGCAAGCCACAACGCTTATTCATACCGTGTTTGCTTACCTCCTCCAGGCTTCCACCCTGAGCCCCAACCCCGGGAACCAGGAAAAAATGATCGGGAGCGAGTGCCCTAATTTCCGAAAGCTTATCCGCCCGGGTAGCCCCCACCACATACATCATGGCATTAGCGGTTGCCCATCGTTTTGATTTTTCGATCACCTCTTCAAAAAGTTTTCTTTTGGTATCGCTGGCAACAGTCAGCTGAAAATCAGCACTCCCTGGGTTGGAGGTATGCACCAAAAGAATCACCCATTTTCCATCCCTCAAAAAAGGAGTTACAGAATCTTGCCCCATATAAGGAGCTACTGTAATGGCATCAAATGACATTTGATCAAAAAAAGCTTTGGCATAAAGTGCTGATGTATTGCCAATGTCACCACGTTTGGCATCGGCTATGGTAAATACTTCTGACGGAAAATAATCCACCGTCTTCTGTAAGCTCTCCCAGCCCTTTGCACCCAAAGCTTCATAGAAGGCAACATTGGGCTTATAAGCCACCGCAAATTCCCTTGTAGCATCAATGATCTGCTTGTTGAATTCAAAGATGGGGTCATCTGCCCTCAGAAGGTGTTTGGGAATCTTATCAAGATCCGTATCCAGGCCAACACACAGGTAAGACTGCTTCTTTTTGATTTGATCGAAAAGTTCGCTTTGGGTCATAGGGCAAAAATAAGCAGGTTAGTAAACATTGCTAGGGTATGGTGGGTTTTCTGGCGTAGGCACTGGAGAACAAGGAAAATTTGATCCTGTACTGCGTTTGTCAGGCCGGAAGACCTGACTGCATTTTGGCATCAAAGCGTTTTCACTGCCAATAATTTGAGATAATCCTTTTTTAATTTTAAATCCCCTTAAACAAAAAACCCACGCTAGCGTAGGTTTTTTTTACTTTAAAATAATTTTTCCAGATCACCTCAAATCAATCACTTCTACTCCAGGATATTTCTTTGGATCAAAAGTGAAAAAGGAATCATCTACTTTAACATTGGGTACAAATTTGCTGATGGAGTATTTATAGCGGTTCCCCGACTTATCAAACATGACCCAGCTTTGAATGCTCTTGTCTTTCTTAGCGATGTTCATTCGTATCTTAAAGTACTGCGCGTCCTTTTTCTCAGGCACTAAATCTACTACTTCGCATAATACACCACCATCCATCTGATCCTCCAGGTAAAGGTACTTATACCCTTTCTTGTACATAACGTAGAACTTGGAAGGGTTCATCTCATCTGAATCGGGATCTGCATTATCAATGTTTACCTCTGAGGCTGAGGGCAAGTAAGTCCATACTGTAGTCCCGTTATTGATAATCTCCTGATCGTCCACAAGCAATTTGAATTTATCTCCCTTTACGGTAATTTTTCCTTTGAATTCTTCATGAATTCCGTCAGTGTCATTGGTGAGAGAGGATGTAAGATTGGCCTCAAATGAGGTCAGGCTCTTATATTTGGCACTCATGGCCTCCAGAATCTCCAATGCCTTGGGGTCATATTGGGCAAATAGCAGCGTTCCGGTAAGGATAAATGTTAGGGTAAATAGGCTCTTTTTCATTAATTATGGTTCAATGCGTTATGACGGACTATGTTTTTCTTTTAATTCATTCAATAATTGTTCCAAACTTACTTCATCAGTAATTAAAACTTCCCTGGCCTTAGAACCTTCAAAAGAACCAACTATTCCGGCCGCTTCCAACTGGTCGATAAGCCTTCCTGCGCGATTGTACCCCAGTTTTAGCTTACGCTGAATCAGGGAGGTGCTTCCTTGTTGATGACTAACGATGAGGCGGGCAGCTTCTTCAAATAAGGCATCTCTTTCTGATAAGTCAACTGTAGCTGCTCCTTTATCATCGTCTCCCTCAAATTCCGGAAGCATGTAAGCCGACTCATATCCTCGCTGGGCTCCAATATATTCACAAATCTTCTCCACCTCATGGGTGTCTACAAACGGGCACTGAAGCCGGATAACATCCGATCCCTCCGACAAAAGCATATCCCCTTGCCCGATGAGCTGATCCGCGCCACCAGCATCCAGGATAGTCCGTGAATCAATTTTAGAAGTCACCCGAAAGGACAGACGTGCCGGGAAGTTGGCCTTTATCACACCGGTAATCACATTGACAGAAGGGCGTTGTGTGGCTACCACCAAATGTATACCAATAGCACGTGCCAATTGGGCAAGTCTGGCGATGGGGGTTTCTACTTCCTTACCTGCTGTCATCATCAAATCAGCCAGCTCATCAATTACCAACACGATGTAAGGAAGAAAGCGATGACCTTCTTTTGGGTTAAGCTTGCGCGAAACAAACTTGGCGTTGTACTCCTTCAAATTTCTGGCCCCCGCATCCTTCATCATTTCGTATCGATTTTCCATTTCGATACAAAGTGAATTGAGTGTATGCACTACTTTACGCGTATCGGTAATAATGGCGTCTTCAGTACCAGGGAGTTTGGCCAGGAAGTGCCTTTCCAATTTACTAAAGAGCGACATCTCCACCTTTTTAGGATCGACCAGTACAAACTTGAGCTGACTGGGGTGGCGTTTATAAATTAGAGAAGTAAGTATCACATTCAATCCTACTGACTTTCCCTGCCCTGTGGCTCCCGCAACCAACAGGTGAGGCATCTTGGCCAGATCAATAACAAATACTTCATTGGAGATGGTCTTGCCCAATGCAATCGGCAATTCCTTGTCCGACTTCATGAACTTCTCGGTACTGAGCACCTGACGTATGCCTACCATCTCACGATTCTTATTCGGCACTTCAATGCCAATCGTACCTTTGCCTGGGATAGGCGCAATAATACGGATACCCAGAGCCGCCAAGCTCAGGGCAATATCGTCTTCAAGGTTTTTAATTCTTGAGATCTTGATACCCGCCTCCGGTACAATTTCGTATAGTGTTACCGTAGGCCCGATGGTCGCCTTTATGCTGGTGATTCCAATTTTAAAATTGGTAAGGGTCTCCAGAATTTTGTCTTTGTTCTGCGTAAGCTCTTCCTGAGTCACCTGTACCTTCCCGGTATCATACTCATCCAGAAGATCGAGTGTTGGAAATTTATATTTACTCAGATCCATGGTGGGATCATATACACCATGCTCAGCAACCAATTTATCAGCCGCCTGGTCGGTATCCGATTTTGGAGCCTCTACCACGAATGATGGCTCCGCTTTTTTCTCAACAGGTTTCTCTGGCTTCTTTGTTTCTATCGGTAAAGCAATCTCTTGCGTTTCCTCAATTTCCGCATCCTCTTCTTCTGCCAATAATTCTTCCTCCTCAGATGCTTCGTCCATTTGTTTAGCCACCCAATTGTCCCCCTCATCGGTATAGCCACTTGTAGTTTCACCCTGGAGAATGGCATCATTCCCCATTGGTTTAGGATCCTTTACCTGAAAGGCATTGATGGCGGTGACATTGAAGAAATAAATAATAAACACAAATAGTGAAAACACAAGAACGAGAAATGTTCCCCAACCTAAAAGGCCATCAGAAATTTTAGCCAACTCAAACCCAAGACCTCCACTGAGAAAATTTATTTCATGTACACCTGATATGCTATTGGTGATATACCCCAGTAAAAGACTTAACCAGAGGCCCGAGAATACGGAAAATACAAATACAGAAAAAAGCGGCAACAGCATCCTCTTAAAAACCATTTTGAATCCGAGGATGAACAATATGGGAGGAATAAAAAAAGCAGATATCCCAAACCACTTAAAAATAAAATAATGAGATGTAATAGCTCCGTACAATCCCAGCCAGTTCTCCACCTCTCTTCCGGAATCAATTAGCCCTGTCTCTTTTACTGAGTCTACCACGCTTTGATCTACCTTCCCTGTGAACAGGTAGGAAATAAAGGCAGTAACCAGATAAAGTGAGGCAATTAAAAGAAAAAAGCCAAATGCAAGCTGCAGACGCGGGTCACTAAAAAAGGAGAAAGAAAAGTTAGACTTCTTATCTTTTTTCTTTTTGTCAGCCTTCTTAAAAGTGTTGGACTTGTATGAGTTTTGAGCCATTCTTCAAATATGCTACAAAGCTAAGGAATAAATTAAAACGACTAAAGAAGCCATTGGATTAAGTCTGGCGCTCAATTGTAACTTTTATCTCCCCGGAATTTGCAATACCCAACGGTCTTTGGTGGCCCCTTACGTGAACCAGATTTCAATATTTTGAGTAAATTCATTCTTTCTTGAAAATCCACTTGAAAAAACATCTCCTAATATTATCGGCTCTGCTATTCAATATTGTTTCTCCAGCACAGAATGTAAAAAGGGATAGTGCGGAGATATGCAATGAACTTGGTAAATTATACCACACAGTCGGAAAGAATGATTCATCCCTATTTTTTTATCACAAAGCAATAACCCACACTGAGAAAGAAAGCCAACAACGTCTGGATGCATATCAAGGGCTTTCAGTAACTTTTCTGTGGCTTACACAATTTGATTCAGCCAAATATTATTTAACCCGCTCTCAAGATCTTGCCGAACAAATTCAAGACTACGCACGTCTTGCCGGTATATACAATAGCTGGGGAAACCTTTACTTGCAAGAGGGTGACAAAACGGAAGCACTAAAAAAGTATATCTACACCGCAAAGCTTCAGGACAGTTTACTCAATGATCCATTAGGAAAGGCAACTGCTTTGTCCAACATAGGCAACGTACAATACTTAATGGGTAACCTCAACACGGGACTTGGATATATTCAAGAAGCTCAGGCTCTGGCACAGGCCCACAATCTAAAAAAAGTCATTGCCTATACTTCTCAACTGATGGGGCGAGTTTATCGAAAGCAAAATAAATTAGATGAAGCGCTTATAGAATACCAAAAAGCATTGAATGCATATTTTCAAATGGGGTTAAAGCGAGAAGCCTGCGAAACCTATGTAAGTATTGGCAATATTTATTTTGATAAGTCTTCTTTTCAAAAAGCTCAAAACGAATATAAAACTGCACTAAGTATCGCTAAAGAAATTTCGAATGAGCCGCTTCGTGGTATGATTTATATAGCCCTGAGTTCTGCACTTCATCAAATGAAAAGGAGCAACGAAGCAATACAATATGCCGACTCCGCACAAACAATCGGGAATAAAATTAATGACAAGTACACTGTTTTAGATGCTTATGAAATCCTCTCTGTGGTTTTTGAATCTCAAAAAAAATATAAAGAATCTCTTTTTCACTTTCAGGAATACTCAAAATTGAAAGACAGTCTTAATGAAGCAGCCAATAGAGGGCAATTCGAGGAGTTAGAAATGAAATATCAGAATGAAAAAAAGACAGCTGAGATTGAATTTTTGAAATCTGATAAAGCGTTAAGCGAAGCCAACCTTAGTCGCCAACATGTACTTCAAATCGGCACAACTGTGGCACTACTTTCAGTAATCATAATCAGCTTGCTGTTGGTAAATCGATACCGGGTGGTCAGCAAAGGAAAGCGTTTACTCGAAATTGAGAGGGTAAGAAATAACATCGCCCGTGATTTGCACGATGATATCGGATCCACACTTTCAAGTATTAATATTTTGAGTAAGGTAGCACTAGTTGAGCAAAAAAGTAACCCGCAACATTACCTTCAAAAAATTGGAGATCAATCTGCCCGCATTATGGAAGAGATGAGTGATATCGTGTGGTCTATTCATTCTGGAAATGATGCTATGGATAAGATAATCACTCGGATGAGAGAATTCATTTATGAAACCTTCGAACCTTTAGACATTACCTGCCAATTCTCAGAAAAGATAGAAGGAGAGCTTTCACTGGATACAGAGAAAAGAAAAAATCTCTTTTTGATTTTAAAAGAAGGAGTAAACAATGCTATCAAATACAGTCATGCAACTCATATTGAAATTACCCTAATAAAGATTAATCAATCCCTTGTGATGAGTATCAAAGATAATGGACAGGGTTTTGACGAGAAAAATATAAAAGCAGGAAACGGACTTCGAAATATGAGAGAACGGAGCAAGGAAATTCATGGGAACATAACCATCAATAGCAGCTTGGGTAATGGCACAGCCATAAAACTCACTTTTCCCATAACATGAACATGCTATATCATTTACGGAAACACACCCTCTTATTTGCATAAATAATATGGCAACTTACTCAATCATTCTTTACGAAGACAACACTCTACTAAGTGAAAGCATTCAATCCATGTTTCGTTTGAGTGAAAAAGTAGAATTGATTGGAGCATTTGAAAACCCAAAGAAGGCCACCCTACATATCAAAGAACTAAAGCCAGATTTATTAATCATGGATATTGATATGCCTGGCATGAGTGGTATTGAAGCTGTAAAACAAATACGGAGCATTGATAAAGAGATTCCTATTCTCATGCTCACCGTCTTTGATGACAATGACCATGTGTTCGAAGCCATATGTGCCGGAGCTTCAGGTTATCTCCTAAAGAAGCATATTTCCAACAGGCTTTTTAGCGCCATTGATGAAGTACTGGAGGGAGGTGCGCCTATGTCTCCCAGTGTAGCGCGAATGGTGTTGGCTTCCATGCATCAAAAAGCACATTCAAATAATCCATATCACCTTACACCTAAAGAGAGCGAGGTACTTACCTCATTGAGCAAAGGCAATAGCTACAAATTAATTGCAGATCAACTAGCCATTAGCATTGATACAGTACGCTCTCATATTCGAAAAATTTATGGAAAGTTACATGTGCACTCACAAACCGAGGCGGTAAGCAAAGCAATCAATGAGAAACTGGTTTAATTGCATTCTATTCGCTGTAACCACTGGCTTGCTACTCTCAAGCTGCAACCTATCTGTAAGAGACATATTTGTTATACCCTCCGAATTTGAAGAACAAGAATACATTTGGTTAAGCTGGAATGAAACTGGGTTTTTAGGTGGTGAGCCCTATTACACAACTGTTCTTGAGGTCATTAAAGAAATACATCCTTTTGTTAAAGTGAAAATTTTTTATGGGCCTCAGTTATCATATAACAAAGAGCAATTAAAATCCAGAATATATAATGTACTGGTTGGAAGCAAGATCGATACATCTAGAATTGAACTATTCTACAATGAAATTAAATACGGGGCAATCCAGGACCCTGGCCCTTTTTTCCTAAGGAATAAAAAAGGAGAATTGGCCGTTGCCGATTTTGGGTTTCAACATCCGGACAAAAGAGCAGAAGCAATTGATCGAAATGTTGCTAAACAAATGGGATTACCTATCATTTCATCAACGTTAATTTCAGAAGGAGGCGCCTGGCAAACCAACGGTGAAGGAACTATGTTGTTGGTAGAGTCAGTGGAGTTGGATCGGAATAAATCGATGACCAAAGGCCAGATTGAAGAAGAGTACAAACGAGTGTTGGGGGTAACCAAAATTATATGGCTTAAGAGTGGATTAAAGGATGAAGAGTGGGGAAAATTGGATAATGGAATTTATGGCATTGGAACGGGTGGTCATATTGATGAGTTTTGCAGATTTGTAAATACCAACACTGTTTTATTGGCTGAAGTAAATGCAATGGATACCATCGGTGACGAAATTGCCAAAGAATCATTTCTCAGGTTAGAAGAAAGTTATCAAATACTAAAGCAAAGTTCCACTGCAGATGGAAAATCTCTTGAAATCATTCGCCTGCCTACCGGGCCCATGATGACCAAGAAAGTCAATTTAACAAGCCTCAACAAAGAGGAGCAGTCGTGGTTTGAAAACCCAAGCTCTGATTCTGTTGAGTTCTATTTAGCCACTGGCTATATGAATTTTGTTATCGCAAATGGCATTATCGTCACTGCAAAATTCTGGAAAGAAGGCCTACCAAACGAATTCAACGAAAGAGATGAAATGGCTAAACAAATTTTGGAAAAAGCATTTACAGGTAGAAAAGTGGTTCAAGTGGACTGCATGCCTTTGCATCATGACGGAGCAGGGCTTCACTGCCATTCAAGAAACGAACCTAAGTCCGTTAGAGCGAAGCGATAGATATTAAATATTACCCTAGAATAGTTTGGTCAGAAATTTACCTCGTTGATCGCCATTTTATCTTTTTTAAACCCACCCTTCGAGGCAGATGAAGCCACACAGGAGGCCTGAGTTAGGTGTTGCCTTTCTCATATTGGAGTCTGGAGCCAAACCCTGATGGACACCACTTTTTGCTTATAGCATTATCATGCTATATCCCTAGACTCCAAATCTTGTGAGATTTGGGTTATGCAAAATCAATGTTCAAAAAACACATGGCAAAATTCGGCTTACTTGTAATACTCATTATTATTTCTACTTCGAATAACCTTCCCGCTCAAGAAGTACCTGTTTTTCAATGGGCAAAACATACTGTGGCTGGCGGAGGTGACGAATATGGAAATTCCGTTACGACAGATTTTGCAGGCAATGTTCTCAGCACGGGTGAGTTTACAGAAATAGCAGACTTTGATCCCAGTACAGCGGTATTTAACCTCACTCCCGTGAGCAATTCCAGAGATATATTCATTTCAAAGCTTGATCCCAATGGCAATTTTCTTTGGGCAAAAAGTATTGGCGGAGCTGGACTTGATGCTGGAACTTCCATTGCAACTGATGCTACAGGCAATGTGTACATAACGGGTTATTATATTAATTCAATAGATTTTGATCCGGGGCCTGGAACCTTTATGATGGGAACCAGTGGTTATCAGAATTTCATTTTAAAGCTCGACACTGATGGCAATTTTATTTGGGTAAAAAATATTAACGCTGAATTCTCAGCAGCATTCATAACCACCCATAGTTCAGGGTTTGTTTACATCACAGGTTATTTTGAAGGAAGTGCTGACTTTGACCCAGGACCAGGAAGTTTTGTGATTTCAATCCCCAACAGCCCCGGGAATGGAGATGTCTATGTACTGAAACTAGATCTTGACGGCAATTTTGTTTGGGCCCGAAACCTTGGAGATCCTTCAGGGCCTTCAAGACCAAGTCATATTTCTATTGGACCCTCTGGAGAAGTACTCACTTCTGGAAGTTTTCAATCCACTGCCGACTTCGACCCGGGGCTTGGAGCTTTTAATCTTGTTTCTTCAGGCAGTTCTGATGGTTTTATATCCATGTTGGATGCAACTGGTACTTTTGTTTGGGCAGTAAGTATGGGAGGAGCCTCGTTGGATGGTGTGGCTGGAGCTGAGATAGACGCCTCTGGCAATACCCTGGCTGCCGGAACATTTGCGGGGACAGCTGATTTTGATCCTGGCCCAGGAACATCAAACCTAACCTCAGCTGGCTCTACCGACATCTTTATTTTAAAGCTTAATGCTCTGGGCAATTTTTTGTGGGCGACAAGAACCGGAAGTACTGGGGCTGATGAAGCTAAGGCGATGTCAATAAATGCAAGTGGAGACATCTATACCACCGGGTATTTCAGAGGAACAGTTGATTTTGATCCAGGAGCTGGAATTAAAAACCTTGCCAGTGCTGGAAATCAGGATATTTTTATTCAAAAACTCGATGGCTCCGGCAATTTTGTGTGGGCAACCCGCACCGGATCAGCAAGCACAGATATTGGAAATGCAATACATTCAGATGCCTCCGGAAATATTTACCTCAACTCCTATTTTTATCAGACAGCCGATTTCGATCCCACATGCGGAGTTATTAACCTTAGCTCTGTAGGAAGCACTGATGTTTTCATTCAGAAGGTCAGCGCTGGTTTTACCCCAAACATTGTATCACTCGCTCCGGATATTGGCCCAGTTGGAACCGCTGTGACAATTACAGGCAACTTCTTCTCAACCACCCTCAGTGAGAATATTGTCCGATTCAATGGGGCAGTCGCCACAATAACAGCTGCCACAACAACCAGTGTAACCGCCATCGTACCGTCAGGTGCTTCAACTGGCATTGTGACACTTCGTGTTGGGTGTTACACAGGTGCTAGCCCTACAAATTTTAATGTAACAACAGGCTCCATCAGTATTACCAATTTCACTCCTTTGTCGGGCTCGATTGGCACAACTGTCACCATCACCGGAACCAACTTTAGCACTACCCCATCCAACAACATTGTAATGTTTAATGGAACATCGGCCGTTGTCACTGCAAGCACAACAACCTCGATTACATGCACCGTTCCTGCAAGCGCAACAACCGGGAAGATCTCGGTAACTGTTGCAGGCAATACAGCAACCAGCGCAAATGATTTTACTATTCAAGCTACTAGCTCGCACACTATCACCAACTTTTCCCCAACCAGTGGACCTATTGGAACAACAGTTACCATCTCAGGAACAAACTTCAGTACTATACCTTCAGAGAATACAGTAATGTTCAATGGAACCATTGCAACCGTTTTGGCATGCACAACAAACTCAATAATAACTGCAGTTCCGTCAGGAGCTACCTCAGGGAAAATAACTGTAACCTTATCTGGCAACATCGCTACGAGTGCACTTGATTTTACAATTACTACAATCAGCAATCAACCTCCAGTTATCAATACTACTGAAACAACTGTGTCCATTGCCGGCAGCATCTCCATTGATTTAACTTTACTTATTTCAGATAGTGATAACAATCTTGATCTCACTACGCTGAAGATTGTCAGTCAGCCATTAAGCGGGGCTTTTGCACAGATCACCAATAATGTGCTGATCATCAATTATACAGCAATCAACTTTTCAGGTCAGGACAGAATTTCCATAGAAGCATGTGATCTATTAGGAAGTTGCACTCAGCAAGAGTTAACAATTAATGTAGTTGGAGATTTGATTATCTACACAGGCATCTCTCCAAACGGAGACCCCTTCAATGAGAAATGGATCATTCAAAATATTGAGTCGATGCCAGGCACGAGAGATAATAAAGTTTCTATCTATAACAGATGGGGAGATTTGGTGTTTGAAACTAAAAATTATGACAATAAAGACCGAGTTTTCAAGGGAATAAATAAGAGTGGCGATGAGGTAAGCTCAGGGGTTTATTTTTACAAAATAGAATTTGCGAATGGAAATAAAGACTTGACAGGATATCTTTCCGTCAAAAAATGACTGGTTCGACTAATTATTTTTTAGAATCGCTTTATTCATTCTCTTCACAACCCCTGGCCCTTCATAAATAAAGCCTGTATAGAGTTGAATTAAATCAGCACCTGCGTTCAACTTATCAAGAGCATCCTGAGGATTCATAATACCCCCCACACCAATGATAGGATAGTCAGGACCGAGTTGCTTTCTCAAATAACCAATCACCTCCGTAGATTTCGATGTCAATGGTTTTCCACTCAAACCACCTGCTCCTATGGTGCCTACTTCATCCGAAGAAGTCTGCAACGCCTCACGACTAATGGTGGTATTGGTTGCAATGACACCATCCGTTTTAGTTTCTTTCAGTATTTCAACAATGTCGTCAAGTTGGGAAGTAGTGAGGTCAGGAGCAATTTTTAATAATACCGGTTTTACTTTTTCCTTAGAACGGCTCAATCCCTTGACATGGGACATCAATCTTTTCAGCGGTTCTTTATCCTGCAGCTCACGCAGGCCTGGCGTATTGGGTGAACTGACATTTACAACGAAGTAATTTACATGCGGATGTAACGCTTCAAAGCATAACATATAATCGGAAAATGCCTTCTCGTTAGGCGTGTCTTTGTTCTTACCAATATTACCTCCAATAATTACTTTTGAGTTCCTTTTTTTTAATCGTTCAACCGCCTTCTCCACTCCCTCATTGTTAAATCCCATCCTGTTGATCAGTGCCTGATCTTTAGGCAAGCGAAAGAGGCGCGGCTTCTCATTACCAAGCTGAGGCCGAGGAGTAAGTGTGCCAATCTCAATAAAACCAAATCCAAAACAAGCCAATTCATCAATAAGTTTTGCGTCCTTATCAAACCCAGCAGCAAGGCCCACCGGGTTAGTAAACTTTAACCCAAAGAGCTCCTTTTCAAGTCGGGGTTTTTTATAATCAAACAAAGCCCGCAGCAGGGGTTTAAACCCAGGTATTTTACCCTTTAAGGACAGCACTTTAAAAACGAGATGATGGATGGCTTCCGGGTCAAAGAGGAAGAGAAAAGGGCGAACCAGTAATTTATACATTGATCACTTTGGGTTGCTGCAAAGATAACGCATTAACTTCTTGGATGAAATTCCTGGATTACTTGTCTTAAATAATCCCGATCCAAATGGGTATAAATTTCAGTGGTGGTAATGGACTCATGGCCAAGCATCTCTTGTACGGCACGTAAATCTGCACCACCTTCAATCAGATGAGTAGCAAACGAATGCCGGAAAGTGTGAGGACTTATGACTTTTTTAAGTCCGATTTGTTCTGCCAATCGTTTTATAATGGTGAAGATCATCACACGTGTCAGCTTTTTTCCTCTGCGATTGAGAAACATATAGCTCTCAAAATCCTTTTGCACGGGTACATGTACTCTTATTTGCTCTTTGTAAATGGTAAGGAATTTAAGCGCATCCTTACCCACAGGCACAAGCCTCTCCTTATTTCCTTTTCCTACAACTCTTAAGAAACCCACATCGAAATACACATTATTCACGCGCAAGTCTACCAATTCTGAAACCCTAAGTCCCGAGCTGTAGAGCACCTCCAACATGGCCCTATTCCTTCCACCTTCTGGTGTAGACATATCAATGGCCTCCAAAAGCTGTTCAATCTCGATATAGCTAAGGGTATCCGGTAGCTTCCTTCCCAGCTTGGGTCCCTCGATCAATAGTGTCGGATCCTTATCCAACAATTCTTCATAAATCAAGTACTTATAAAAAGCTTTCACTCCCGAAAGAATTCTTGCCTGGCTGTGTGCACTCATCCCCAACTCACTGACATAAGTAAGGAATGCTTGTAAGTGTTTTGAGGTAATTTTTAATGGGGACAATCCCTTAAGACTCATATCAGCAAACTGCTGAAGTTTTTGGATATCCCGCACATAAGCTTCGATTGAATTGGCTGAAAGCGACCGTTCCAATTTTAAATAATTGCCGAATTGTTTAATATGCACATCCCACATACGCAGTCAAAATTCAAGATTCATTACTCAGAAAACAAGTATGACCCCTTAACTCGTTTTTGGTTCGTAAATGACTACCCATTATCTTTCCACAATGAAAATCCAAATTATCAACGGGCCTAATCTCAATCTCTTAGGAACACGAGAGAAGTCGATCTATGGAGACCAAACCTTTGATGATTATCTAAAAATACTTCAAAACAGATTCCCGGAAGTCGCTATTGATTACTATCAATCCAATGTGGAGGGTGAGATCATCAATAAACTTCATAAAGTGGGGTTCTCATACGATGGTATAGTGCTTAATGCTGGCGCTTACACCCATACTTCCATCGCCATCCATGATGCGATTGGTTCTATCACCACAAAGGTGGCTGAAGTACACATTTCTAATCTGCATGCCCGGGAGGAATTCAGGCATAAAAGTCTGATCACATCAAAGTGTGTGGGGCTTATTACTGGTTTTGGAATGGAGGGCTATGCTATGGCAATCCAATATTTTATTTCAAAATAAATTTTCACAAAAACATACTCGGGTAGCACAATAAAGCAAGTCCTTAAATAAGTTCTATTGCCAAAAACATAAAAATTATTTTCTTGGGCAAAAATTAACATTTGATCCATTGAGCATGTACAGAAATATTTTCATCACCCTCATCTTAATCGTCAGTTTATCCTCGTCCGCATGGTCGCAAAAAAATATTACCGACCAAAACAATGGATGGTATATGTATTTTGGGAACCATAAAATATCAGACAAGTATAGTTTACACACTGAATACCAGTGGCGCAGAGGCGAAGTGATTAAAGATTGGCAGCAATCATTGACAAGAATTGGACTGGATTACAAATTATCACCCGATGTAATGGTTACAGCAGGATACGGCTACATTGTAACACACCCCTATGGAGATCAACCAGTGCCGTTTAAGTTTCATGAACATCGTATCTGGGAGCAGTTAATACTCAATCAAAATGTCGGTCGGTTTTATTTTAATCACCGATTCAGACTTGAACAACGGTACATAGAAAATAGAATCAATGATGGATCAGGCAGCTCAAATAAAGATGGGTATACGCACAAAAAGAGAGCGCGGTATCGGTTTATGGTTAACGTTCCGATCAACAAACCTACAATGGAAAAGGGTGCTTTTTTCGCAAGTGTATATGATGAGGTCTTTTTACAATACGGCCCCAATTTCGGATTGAACTATCTTGATCAAAACAGGTTATATGGTGCTTTAGGTTATGTTCTTTCGTCCAATGCCCAGGTACAGGTGGGCTACCTCAATCAATATGTAATAAAAGGTAATGCCGTAGACGTAGAGAATAATCATACCCTTCAATTTTCTTTGACTTACCATTTTGACTTTAGAAAGAAGAAAACGGACAATTAGAACATCACGATTTGATAATTGCTAATTTTGCTCATTAACTTTTATCCATATGGGCACATTTAACATAACCGAGGTATTCTCAGTTACCCTCATTCTGTTTTCAGTCATCGACATCCTGGGTTCAATTCCATTGATCCTTATGATTAAAAAGAGGGACGGCAGGATTTATGCCGAGAAAGCAACCATCATTTCCGCTGTACTTATGGTTATTTTCCTATTTCTAGGACAATCTATCCTTATGCTATTCGGCTTAGATGTGGCTTCCTTTGCCTTGGCCGGGGCCATCGTCATTTTCATTATTGCCCTGGAGATGATATTGGGCATCACCATAATCAAAGATGACCCTGAGGCCAGTGGATCAGGATCAGTGGTGCCCCTGGCATTCCCATTAATTGCAGGAGCCGGCACCCTTACTACCATTCTCTCATTAAGAGCTGTGTACTCAGAAATAAATGTATTGATTGGCATTTTGGTCAACACGGTTTTTGTCTATGTTGTTTTGCGACTTGCGGGTTGGCTGGAGCGTGTCATTGGAAAATCCGGTTTCTCTGTACTGAGGCGCGTATTCGGGGTTATCCTCCTGGCGATTGGTGTTAAAATATTCAAGTCAAACATAGGAACTGTTTAATTAATGATTCAAATTTTTACAGATGGTGCAGCGCAAGGAAATCCAGGGCCTGGCGGCTATGGAACCATACTTCGCTATGGAAAGCATGAAAAAGAACTCAGTGAAGGTTTTAGATTAACTACCAATAACCGAATGGAATTGCTGGCCGTTATTGTAGGGCTGGAGTCAATAAAAAAAAGTGGCATCCCTGTTACTGTTATATCTGACTCAAAGTACGTAGTAGAGGCAGTAGAAAAGGGATGGATATGGACCTGGGAGAAAAACAATTTCAAGAAGAAGGCCAATCCGGATTTATGGAAAAGGTTTATTCCGTTGTATCATAAATTCAAACCCAAGTTCAAATGGATAAAAGGGCATGCGGGACATGCCGAGAACGAACGCTGTGATCAGTTAGCTGTAGATGCTGCACAAGGCTACAACCTTAAGATTGACGAAGAATACGAAAAATCCAAAGCTTAGTCTAAGACGCGCTCTTCTTCGTCTGCATGAATACCCAAAGATTTCAACTCTTTTAAGATGGGGTCGTAGAGCTCTTTACTTACAGGAATACATACACCCCTCTGCGTTACTTTACCTTCAAGAAAAAGTTTTGCAGCAATAGCTAATGGCAGACCCACGCCTTTTGCCATAGCAGTATTAACTGAATCATCGCCCAACATTATTATATAAGACTGAATTTCATGAGTCTTTTTACCTAATTCATAAGTAAACCGATGCCACATAACAATCATGTCCTTATCATGTGGTTCCAGTTTCCATCGTTTATTAAGAATCTGTTCTAATATCTGCGCAGGAGTCCCCTTTTCAAGTCCAACCAAATCATTGTTAAAAAGTCCTGACCATTTAAGTTTCTCCATTTCAGCACTTGATGCTTCTAGTCCGAATCGGGCAATAAGTTTTCCTTCCACCATCTCCACATCATCATAGGGCAAAAAAGAATTGATAAAATTGCGATGCGTCATTTTATTCACTTCCTCCATCTGATAGGTATCATCTGTGCACCCCAATTGCACCAGTATGTTCCATGCAGAACAAAAACCTTCATTTCTTAACGTCCCCCGTAACATGGTTTTTACTCCGTTCAAACCATAGGTATCCATGTATTTTAATGAATTGCGATTGGCATACCCCTGAAAATTCCCATACTTAGGAATTTGCACGTTGGTGGTACGGGTAAATAATTGAGGGTACGAAATGAATTTGTACTGATTTTCCTGCTTAAATTTCGCTGTCCCTTGTCCCGCCATCACAACATTACGAGGGTTCCATGTAAATTTATATCTCCAGGGGTTATCAGGGTCAGTTTCTGGTGCAATTAAACCACCTGTAAATGATTCGAAGGACAAAATCTTACCACCCTCTGCTTTTACTCTATCTATTACTTCCATCGCGCTCATATGATCAATTCCAGGATCAAGCCCACATTCATTCATAAATAAAAGTCCTTTCGATTTTGCCTCCTCATGGAATGAGTTCATTTCGTCCGACACGTAGCTTGCATTGAAAAGGTGTTTGCCAAGAGAGAGACAATGTCTGGCAACTATAGGGTGAAAGGCAGCCGGTAATAATGAAATAACAACATCCGATGACGCAATCACCTTATCGCATAACTCAGCTTCTTCAATATTAAAACGAATAGCGGTTCCATTTTTAGATTCCCCTATTCTTTCTTCAGCTGATTGAACATTAAAGTCCCCCACGGTTACATGCCATCCGCCTTCAGCAGCATGATCCAGCAAATAAGTGATTGCCGCAGAAGATGATCTTCCGGCACCCAATACCAATATTGACTTTTCCTTCATTTCGCAAAACTTTAAAACCTAATCTCCAGGTTTTCAAGCGCCAAATTAAAGGAATTATGTCCAATTTCTTTTTAGGAAGACGTGGGTTTATTAACTTAGAAGAATACCTTCCTTCATTGCCTATGAAAGGACTATTGACCTTTGAGCAAATTGAAGATTTGGATTCAGAATCCAAATACCTTGTCCATAAAGCGAAGGATGCCGCTCAATACGCCTATGCTCCCTACTCAAAATTTCATGTTGGGGCTGCTCTTATTCTTGAGAATGATATTTTAGTGATCGGAAATAATCAGGAAAATGTTGCTTACCCTATGTGCATGTGTGCAGAACGCGTTGCATTATACACAGCTGCCTCCTCCCATCAGGGTAAAAAGATAAAAAAGATGGCTGTTGTGGCTCATAAAAAGAACCAAAAAGAGCTTACAGCCGCTACCCCTTGCGGAGGTTGCAGACAAGTAATGCTGGAATATGAAACCTTGCAAAACACCCCTATTCAAATTGTTTTGCTGACTAAAGAATCCAAATGGACAATATTCCCTTCAGCATCGTTTTTACTACCATTCAGTTTCAATAAGGAGAACCTTATATAATATCGTAGTTAATAGCACCCCAGAACCTTTATTAATACCCTATTATCCTCTAAATTGAGCCAATAAATAATTTTCTTATACTGTTATCCAAGAATTAATGACTCCACTCATAATTGCAGAAACCCCTGAAACTCCTAATGTATTGATGGATAAAACACAAGGCAAATTTCATGTAGCCGGAAGGTCTCTCATTGAGAATGCCAATGATTTTTATCACCCTATTGTTGAATGGTTAAAGGAGTACGCAAAGGAACCAAACCCTGAAACTGACATTTCATTTAAATTTGAATACCTTAATATTAATTCGTCAAAATCCGTATTGGATTTGCTTACAGTTTTGGAAAAAACAAAAGGAGTAACTGTCACCTGGTATTTCAATGAAGAAGATGAAGACATGGAAGAAATTGGAGAAGAATTGGCTGAGCTCGTGACCATACCTTTCAAATTTGAGATATACTCTTAAATGTGCCTGCATTTGTTAGAGAAATATGAGTGAGGAAATATTAAAGGCACTTACCCAGTTATTTGCTATCATCACCAAACAAGATGGTGGTGTTACGGTAAACGAACGTCAATACGTCAATCGCTTCTTCCAGCAGGAACTTGATCAGGCCTCTGTTCAGGCTTATCTGGAGAGATACGATAAATATTCCGGGTACAGTGAAAAAGGTCCGGCACATCAAATAACAATAGCGGCCCCTTCTGTCAAGGACTCCATTGTCACACTGGGCATTTGTAAAAAGATCAATCGCACCCTCACTCAGAAACAGAAAGTAATTGTACTGATAAAATTGCTTGAGCTGGTTGGTTCGGACAACAAGTTTACTCCGCAACGAATGGAAATCATCAACACGGTTTCCACCGTATTCAACATCAGTGCACAAGAATATAAAATGATTGAAACTTTTGTGGTCACCACCAGTATGGCCGATCTTGATTTCGCAGATATTCTTGTGGTGAATGCGCAGCCCGAAAAAGCAGCAAAAAAACAAAAGCACATTCAGACCGAGATAGACGGGAATCTATTCTTCATGAAAGTTCCAAGTGTAGACCTGTATTTCACACAATACCTTGGTAATCAATCCCATTATCTCAATGGATTTGTCATGCAGTATAACCGCATCTACCTTTTCTCTCATGGAAGTACAATAAAAATACAATCAGGTGACGCACTCTATTACAGCGATATCATTGCTGACTTCAACGAAGAACTTCAGACTACCAAGCTTTCCTTCAATGCCATCATTGAAGAGTATCGATTTCGAAACGGAGCAATAGGGCTGAAAGATATTGTAGTTTCCGAAGGTCCCGGTAAGTTAATTGGAATAATGGGTGCCAGTGGAGCTGGTAAAACAACCTTATTGAATGTACTTGCTGGCTTGGAGAAGCCAACAAAAGGGGAAATTCTAATTAACGGATACAATATTCATTCCCGGCCAGATAAAATTAAAGGCGTGGTAGGTTATGTATCCCAAGATGACTTGCTCATTGAAGAGTTGACAGTTTTTGAAAACCTGTATTATAATTCAAAACTCTGCTTTGCACATTTTTCTGAAAAAGAAATAAATGATCGGGTGCAGGAGGTGCTTGAAAACCTGGGACTCGAAACACGCAAAGATTTGAAAGTAGGAAGTGTTTTGGATAAGAAAATAAGTGGTGGGCAGCGCAAAAGGCTCAACATTGCACTGGAGCTTATTCGCGAACCTGCCATTCTATTTTTGGATGAGCCCACCTCCGGGTTGTCCTCCAGAGATTCAGAAAATGTAATTGACCTCCTCAAAGAACTTTCCCTAAAGGGCAAGTTGGTGTTCGTGATCATTCACCAACCTTCGTCAGATATTTATAAAATGTTTGACAAGATAATTATTATGGATACCGGAGGGTACCCAACCTATTACGGCACTCCGATAGAGGCTGTATCTTACTTTAAACGTGCTACCCATCAGGCACATAGCAATAGAGGTCAATGTGAAACCTGCGGAAACGTAAACTCAGAACAAATCTTTAACATTATTGAGGCCAAAGTAGTGGACGAATATGGACAGCCAACCAACAAACGGAAGGTGACACCAATGCAATGGCATGATATGTTTAAGAGTAAATTTAAAATTTCAACCTTAGCCAACGAAAAGGAAGATCCACCTCAATCCCTTCACATTCCCAGTAAATTAAAACAAACACTAATTTTCGCCACGCGGGATTTGAAAGCCAAAATAAGCAATCGTCAATATTTGCTTATTAATCTTCTTGAGGCACCTTTTCTAGCGCTTATCCTTTCATTTATCATCAAATATAAAAGCGCGCCAGGTGGCCAAGCCTATTTATTTCGTTTTAATGAAAATCTACCCGCATATCTTCTGATGAGTATAATCGTTGCCCTGTTTATGGGGCTAACTGTGAGCGCTGAGGAGATCATCAGAGACCGTAAGATCTTAAAGAGAGAGTCATTTCTAAATTTAAGTTGGAACAGTTACCTCGTATCTAAATTGGGCATCCTTTTCCTCTTGTCAGCTATCCAAACTTTATTGTTTGTATTGGTGGGCAATCTGATATTAGAGATAAAGGGGATGACGCTGGCTTTTTGGTTTATTCTTTTCACTACATCATGCATGGCCAATGTCCTGGGATTAAATATTTCTTCAGCATTTAATTCCGCAGTTACTGTCTATGTATTGATTCCTCTTTTACTCATTCCACAAATGATCTTGAGTGGCGTGCTCTTTAGTTTTGATAAACTTCACACCGTTATTAGCAACAAAGAAAAAGTGCCTTTTGTGGCTGACCTAATGGCTTCCCGGTGGGCATACGAAGCTTTAGCTGTTCATCAGTTTGTCAACAACGACTACGAAAAAGCTTTCTATTCTTATGAAAAGGAGGCATCAATTGCTGATTTCAAATCAGCTTATTTGGCCGATGAATTACAGAAGCGAAATCAGTTCGCACTGAATCACTTCCAAAGTGATAATGACTCGATCAGAAGGGAAGTTGGCGCTGCATTAAACATCCTCAAAAATGGGCTCTCAAAAGAATCCTTTACGGAAGGACTTGAGGGCTCAAGTCCTTCTAGAGCGCTAACTGTTGAGGGATATTCAAAAGAATTTGGCAATCAACTTGAGTTGTATTTAAACAACTACAGAAAACATTACCAAAGTGTATACAACGAGCAAATAAAAATAATGGACTTAAAAATGTCCTTTTTTGAAAAGGAAGGGTTTGATCTCAATGAGGAAAAAAACAATTATTATAACGAGAGCCTTGCTGACCTGGTAAAAAACGTGAACACCAAAGAACGGCTGTCAATTGAGAATAACAGACCCATTCAGCTAATTGACCCCATTTTTCAAACACCAAACCCAATTCATCCCCTGGATTATCGCACCGGATTCTTTTTCCCGAAAAAGAGCTTCCTGGGCATTCAATTCGACACCTATATCTTCAATAGTGTGGCCATATGGCTCATGACGCTGGCCCTTTACATTATGCTATATTTTGAGTTGCTAAGAAAACTCCTTAAAACTTCCGGGAAGGTCACATTTGTAAACCGAAAGTAAATCTTGCATTTTTGGCAAGTGACAGTTGATTTTTTTACTTTGTAACGATAAACGATCGGTTATGAGAATTTTAGGTGTGGCTCTGGTAGCCATGTTCTTATTATCCTGTAGTTCTGGGAAAAAGCCAGATGAGCAGGCTTTTGAAGACAGTTTGGATTCAACATTAAATAAAGGAGCATCCATTGATGAAGAGGTAATTGGAAGTATTTTGGATCAAATCCCTAGTCCTCTGGAAATTTCCGTCTTACTGGAGAAATCTGGCATTAAGTACAATGCAGATTTATTGAATTCCCCGGATAATCTACCCAGGTATAACAGTAATTATAAAATGGCCCTCAATCTGGGCATTTATGGCACTGACCTGGGATACACCAATATCTATGGCCAGAACCAAAGCGGAATCAAATATCTGGCTTCCATCAAGAGTTTAGCCAACCAACTGAACATTGGTCAGTTTTTTGATATTGAGACAATTGGAAGACTGGCAACCAACAGCAAAAATCTTGACTCCTTGCTGCTTATTACAACACAAAATTTCAACACAATCAATCATTATCTTCAACAACAAAACAGATCCAATCTCAGTGTTCTGTTACTCACTGGAGGATGGATAGAAGCCATGCAAATTACATGTCAGGTAGCTGCCAGTAACCCTAGCCACAGTGAACTCAGAGAGAAAATTGGGGAGCAAAAGATTACTTTGGAGCAAATTTTACTCCTTTTTTCCTTCTATGAGAAGGATGAAAATATGGCATCGTTATTGAAAGACCTGAAAGAACTAGAGGCAGCTTTTAGCAAGATCAATATTACCTATACCTATAACGAATCATCAATGGAAGTGGTAGATGGTGTTGCGGTGATTAAGGACAACAGTACCTCAACAATTGAAATCACTGATGAGGACGTTCGAAACATCATGTCCAAGACCAATTCCATAAGAAACAAAATCATTAGCTAACATTGCATTCAATATGAAAAGGATAATATTTTCAGTTTTTTTAATCTGCATAGCAAGTTGGGGATCAGCTGGATTGGTTGGCCAATGTGATGCTGACAACCTGAGCAATGCTTGTATCCCCAAATTGACGAGTGGCTTCAACTTTCTCAAAAGTTATAAGATTGACGGCCTTGGTGGAGCAAAGGATAAAGTAGAATACTCCTACGTATTTACAAAGGGAACCCAGTATATGATTAACCTGTGCGCTGGAGGAAACGGACCTGATGGTCTGGTGGTAAGCTTGTATGATTCTCAACGCAATAAAGTAGCCAGCAGTAAGGTAAATGATCAGTTTATCTCTGCTATCGCATATCCGTGCAACGCAACAGGCATATACTATATTCAGTACACTTTTGATGGATCTGCCACCTACTGTGGAGGAAGCGCATTAGGTTTCAAAAGATAAAACATCTCAATTATTAATGCTCGCAACCGCTCTGATCACTTGGAGCGGTTGTTGTTTTTATTAGCATGAAAGAACAAAGATTACATTTCAATTTCGAGGCGAGGTATTACACCCTTGGGGAGTTAACAAAAAGCACTCAACAAGTTTGGTTCGTCATTCATGGATACGGACAATTGGCTCAATACTTTATCAAGAAGTTTGAAGTACTTAAAGATGAGAACATATATGTAATTGCACCCGAAGGTCTTTCCAGGTTTTACCTTGAAGACATACCTACAAGAGCAGCCGGAGGAAGCAATCGTGTGGGAGCCACCTGGATGACAAGAGAAAACCGAGAAATGGATATTCACAACTACATCAACTACCTTCAAAGCGTCTATGAAAGGGAGTTGAATCAGATAGACAATCCACCGGTTTCCATTCTTGGATTTTCACAGGGTGGTGCCACAGCCACACGTTGGGTATTAAGCGGAAAACCTCAGTTCGATAAATTTATTTTATGGGCAGGAATATTTCCACTAGATATGAATTTTGAAAGCGGCAAGGAAATTTTAAAAAAGAAGAAAGTAATCACCGTCTATGGTGATGATGACCCATTTGTTACTCCGGAAAGAATGAAAGAAATGGAATTACTATCTTCAAAAATTGACCTTGTTCCCCATAAAATATCCTTCAAAGGAAAGCACGAAATAGACAACAAAACACTCTTGAGTATTGTTAATCTATAGCTTCTTTTTCACAATGGTTGCACTTGCCTGCGCAACAGGTAGTACAACCAGATCTGCCATGACAACGTGCGCAGGTCGTGTTAGGGCAAACAATATCATATCGGCAATATCCTCTGGCCGTAAAGGCTCATAACCTTTATACACAAAGCTTGCTCGCTCTTCATCCCCCTTAAATCGTACTAACGAAAACTCAGTCTCTACTAAACCAGGATGAATGGCTGTAACTTTTATTCCATGTGCATTTAAGTCGATGCGCATCCCCTTTGTAATTGCATCCACCGCAAATTTACTGGCGCAATACACATTTCCGTTGGGGTAAGCCTCCTTACCAGCGATCGAACCAATATTAATAATATGGCCTTGATTTCTTTTGACCATTCCAGGTAACACCTCATGCGAAACATAAAGCAATCCTTTCACATTGATATCAATCATCGCATCCCAATCTTCAAGGCTGCCTGATTGAATGGGGGCCAGTCCGTGGGCATTTCCTGCGTTATTAATAAGAATATCAATCTGTTTCCAACTTTCATCTAATGATTGAATTGCGGCAGCCACCTCATTTTTATCCCTCACATCAAAAGACAAAACTGTTACCTCTGTCTTGCTGCCCAAATCTTCTATCAAGTTTTCCAGCCGATCTTTTCTTCTTCCACAAAGGATTAATTTAAAATCATGGTCAGCCAATGACCAGGCAGTAGCTTCACCAATTCCCGATGTGGCTCCCGTTATTAATGCAATTCTTTTTTGAGACATCCTATTGAAAAATAAAGTAAACAGATATTGTATTGGTATTCACCCTATTCAATGGTTCCTTAAATGTACTGGGATCAGATCCAAGCAAATTAGCTATACCTCTTGAAAATCGAATTTCCTGCGAAAATTTAAATAAGGGAAAATAAAAATCAAAACCGATTCCAGCATCCAATGAAAGATTGGTTTGCTTGATATCCAATACCTCTGTAGTGGATTGAATATCATTTTTGCCAGAAGCTTCAATCGAAGGAGTGACACCACCCACCATGTACATACGTACGTTCCCCCTTCGCATTGACTTGTACTTCAGCAATATTGGAAATTCAACCATAGTGGTTTCTGTCAACTGACTCTGGCTTGTGTTATCCGTATAATTATATTCCAATTGGTGATCATAAAAACCAGCCTTTGGCATTATTCTTAAATCCAAATCGTTATTAAGTCTCAGGTTGACCAGAAACCCAAGTGAAAAACCTGGTGCAAATGGCGTAAGCACAGAATGAACTGTATCCAATGATTGTGTAACGAACTTGTCTGAATATTTTACCTGGTAGGCAGAAGTATGAATTCCAATCATGAAACCGTAACTGATTTTTCGTTCGTCATAGTTAGGGTTGTGTTGCCTGGCCCACTTAAAGCTTTGACCCCATGCGTTGGAGCAAAGCAATAGCAATCCAAGCAGAACTATTTTGTTCCGGTGTAAAGCGAACTTATGCCGAAAGTGAGTGGCTTGCATGATGTGTTTTTATACCCCAAATGGTCAAGAATCTTAACAAATCCCTCTCCATCAGGAAAGGCTTGCACTGATTCAGGCAAATAGGTGTAGGCTGAGCTGTCTTTTGAGACCCAACGGCCGATTTTAGGTAAAACGAACTTAAAATAAAAGTTATATAACTGTTTAAATGGAAATTTGCGAGGCTTAGAAAACTCAAGAACGATCACCTTTCCCCCTGGTCTTACTACCCTCAGCATTTCTGCCAATCCGTTTTCAAGATTTTCAAAGTTCCGTACTCCAAATGCAACGATGACTGCATCAAATTTATTCTCCTCAAATGGAAGATTTTCCGAATCACCATAAAGTAGCTCAATTTTCTCAGTGAGGTTCCTATTCTTCATTTTGGCTCTTCCCACCTCCAGCATACCTTCAGAGATATCAACCCCCACTACTTTATCCGGATTCAATTTAAGCGCTTCTATAGCAAAATCACCCGTCCCAGTGGCCACGTCAAGTATCTGCTTTGGTGCAATTGCAGCCAATTGCTTTATGGCTTTTCTTCTCCAGGCTATATCAATTCCCAGACTTAAAAAATGATTCAGAAAGTCATAATTACCACTGATGTTGTCAAACATCTTGGCTACCTGATCTTTCTTTGCGGATTTGTCTTTTTTGTAAGGTACTACTGTCATAAAAAAATTAACCAACGATTCAAACAATCGTTGGTTGAAGAAGTTTCAAAGTTGGCAAAAAGAATCTAATTATCGAGTACTTTAAACTCTACTCGCCTATTTAATTCTCTACCATCCTTTTCATCATCATTGCTGGCAATTGGCCTTTCTTCACCATAACCTACTGTTGTCACTCTCCTGGTGTCTATCCCTTTAGACACCAAAAAATCCTTAACGGCATTAGCTCTTTTCAGTGACAATTTCATGTTAAATGCTGCACTGCTTACATTATCCGTATGCCCTGCTATTTCAATCCTAACTCTTTCATTCTGCTTGAGCATATTTTCAAGCTTATTCAGTTCGCTATAAGATGCATCTTTAAAAGTAGCTTTACCATAATCAAAATAGATGTTACGCAATATCGAAACTGTTCCCACTTCTAATTTCTTCATGAGCACAGTTATAGAAGCACTTCGCTCAAATTCAGAAGCTCCTCTTATTTCAACTGTAAAATTCTGAAACGCGTACCCATCACTTTCAACCGAAAGGGTATACTCATCAATTTCTGGTGACTTCACTGCAAATATATATACACCAGGAGCCTCTGTCCTGAATCCCGAAACAGTATTATCTGTTACTCTCTGTAATTTTACCTTCGCCTCAACGGGTTCTTTTGTATCATAATCCTTTACACTTACCTCATATTGTAAAGGCACCAATTCCTTTTCCTCGGTCGGTGGAGTACCCTTTGGTGTGGTTATTATATAAATATCCGAATAGCCCATTCCATCATCGCGAACTGAGGAGTAATATCCACGCTCACCATCCTTTGAACCAACATAATAAATATCATCTTCAGGAGTATTCATAGGATATCCCAAATTCTCCGCCTCCGTCCATTCATTTTTCTTTGCATTTACCAGGGTGCTCTTGAAAATATCAAATCCTCCCATACCTTTTCTTCCTTGTGAAGAATAGTATAAAGTGGTGTTATCATAATCTATAAACGGACTATCTTCATCCCGGTCAGTGTTAATATTTGGGCCAAGATTTTTAACTTTTGCCCATTCACCAACTCCATTCTTGGTGGCCACATAAATATCCGATCCACCCAATCCACCCAGGCGATTACTTGCAAAGTATAACGAGTTTCCATCTGCCGAGAGTGACACTGAGGTTTCTCTATAATTAGAATTTACATCACCTGGTAGTGGTTCTGGTAAAGACCATGTCCCATCTTTCTGGCGAGTTGTTACATAAATATCTCCGGCATTTACATCTTTATATATAAACAACGTATTTCCATCTGCAGAAAGAGCAAGATTCGAATCGTTAAAGGGCGTGTTCACCTTATCACCAATGTTTTGTGCCCTGCTCCATTCTCCATCTACCTTCGTAGAAGTAAAAATATCTTCATAGGGTTTATTATCATCTGCGACATCCTCATTCAGATTTCCCTCTCTTCTGCGGGAAGTAAAAACGAGTTCATCTTCGTTTTCATTTACCACCGGGGCATAGTCATCAAATTCAGAGTTAATTTCTCTACCAAGGTTAACAATGGAATAATCTCTGGGATTGGCCACAAACTCCTTTCCATTGTTGCACTCAAAAATCTTCCGATCTACTTGTTCAATGTCAACTTTATCCTCACCCAAATACTCAGGATGAGCCTGAAGCCTTCTTTTATACAAGTTGTAAAATTTAATGGCTTTATCGAATTCTAATCCATATTGATATCCCTTTCCAATCAAATACTCCAAACCGAAACTAAATTCGGGATTCTGTCGGTATACCCTAAGAAAATATTTGGTAGACCTGGCCTTGCCTGTGGTAAGCAGGTGCATATTTCCTGCTCCATAATTGGCCTTGATATTGGTTGTGTCAAAATTGGCAGCAATAACCATTAAATCAAGTGCATCATCCATAGCCTGGGTGGCTTCCATCATCAGCTCGGCCTGCTCCATATATAACGCAGATTGCTCTTTGTCCTGACTTTGAGCCGTTGCTTGATCAATAAATGCAATGAATACAGTGAAAAAAATCAGTATTCGGTAGATACTGTGCATGTTCAAAAAATGGTTTCGTACGAAATTTAACACAAAAATGGGCATTGCAATCGGAGCAATTTAATAAAATCTTCCACAAAGAAAGCTTAAAAACAGTCAGATAAGGTACCTTGGCCTTTTGTTTCGCCACATTCAACAGTAAGATTTTACGATTAAGGATGAATATTAAGTCTGCTGAATTTATAATTAGCAATACCGATTTAAATAAATGCCCTAAGCCTGATAAGCCTGAGTTTGCATTTATAGGGCGTTCCAACGTGGGGAAGTCTTCACTGATCAACCTGCTTACCCAACGCAAAGACTTAGCTAAAACATCGGGAAAGCCTGGAAAAACACAAACCATTAACCATTTTCTGGTAGATAAAGAGTGGTATTTGGTAGACCTGCCAGGATACGGCTATGCCGGTGTAAGCCGTACCGCCCGCAAAGGATGGGGGAAGATGATTGAAACGTACCTGCTCAATCGTGAAAATTTGTACTGCACTTTTGTTTTGGTGGATGCACGGCACGAGCCACAAAAAAAAGATATAGAATTCATCACATGGTTAGGAGAGAAGCAACTCCCGCTTTGTATCATTTTAACCAAAGCAGACAAACTCTCGCGTGTTGACCTGGCCAAATCCGAAAAGCAATACAAAAAGAAATTACTGGAGTCATGGGAAGAACTCCCTCCTCTATTTACTACTTCAGCTGAAAAGAAAATTGGGCGTGAAGATGTGCTTGATTTTATAGACAAAGCCATTAAAGGTCAACTCTAAATCCTTAATTTTACTTTTTAATAAAAAATATAGACATGAAGCTAAGTGAAATCGCAGCCATATCCGGTAAGGGAGGATTATTCAAAGTTTTAAAACCTGCCAAAGCAGGCCTCATTCTTGAATCCATGGATGATAACAAAACAAAGATTATGGCTTCCGGATCCCATAAAGTTTCATTGCTTGAAGAAATATCCATTTATACCCATACCAAAGAAGGTACCATCCCACTTGAAGAGGTCTTAAAAAAAATTCATAAAGACTTTGGCGATGACATTGGACTGGATGCCAATGCAGAGGGTAATGAGTTAAAGGCTTTTCTAAAGTCAATATTACCAGACTATGATGAAAACAGAGTTTATGTTTCTGACATCAAAAAGCTGGTGAAATGGTACTCTGTGCTGCTTAAACATGCACCTGAGATTTTTGAAGAGAAAAAGGAAAAGGCTGCAAAAAAAGTCAAGAAAAAAGAAGACTAGAAGGACTGGGCTCGTTCTACCATTTTTTTTGAACCCACAAAGAATGGCACACGTTGGTGCAATGTTGTAGGTTGAATATCCAATATCCGTTTCTTCCCATCCGTAGCCATCCCCCCGGCTTGTTCTGAAATGAAAGCCAAAGCATTGCATTCGTACATCAAACGTAACTTCCCATTTGGATCTTTAGCGGTAGGAGGATAAATATAAATACCACCTTTCAAAAGATTGCGGTGAAAATCAGCGACAAGCGACCCAATATACCTCGCTGTCATTTTATTATCCTTACAATCCTGCACATATTTTTTTACTGATTCGGGAAATGAGTTTGCCTGGCCTTCGTTGATAGAATATATTTTTCCATCTTCTGGCGCCTTCATATCAGGATGAGATAAGAAGAACTCACCTAACGACTGCTCAAATGTAAACCCATTTACTCCATGACCTGTGGTGTAAACCATCATAGTGGATGATCCGTATAAAATATAACCGGCAGCCACTTGCTCCGAACCTTTTTGTAAAATGTCCTCCTGCTGAATGGGTCCCCCTACTTTACTTATTCTTCTGAAAATAGAAAAAATAGTTCCGATAGATACGTTCACATCAATATTGGAAGAACCATCCAGCGGGTCGATAGCAATGACATATTTTCCATCATTGTTCAGATCCTCGTAAGACTCAGACTCTTCAGAGATCAAGGCACATACTTCCCCTCCTTTTTTAAGGGCCCTGGTAAATCGAATATCGGCCAACACATCTAATTTCTGCTGGTCATCCCCTGCCATATTTTGTGACCCCAAAGGACCCATAATATCAATCAGTCCTGCTTTATTCACTTCGCGGTTTACCACCTTAGAAGCCAAAGCAATGTCTCGCAACAACTGAGAGAGCTCTCCGCTGGCAAATTGGAATTGTTCCTGATTGTTCTTGATAAAACGATCTAAAGTAAATCCAATCGATTGTGCTATTCTTGAAGCTTCCATTTAATTAGGCCTGATTCTTAGTAGTACTCAATTTTGAACCTAAATTCGCGACTTATAGGTCTTCAAGCAAATATAGGACTGTTATTTGAATTCAGTTTAAAAGATGAGGGTATTCAAGTTCGGGGGCGCTTCTGTAAGAAATGCCAATTCCATAAAAAAAGTGGCTACAATCATTCAATTCTATATTGACCAGCCTCTATTGATTGTGGTCTCCGCTATGGGAAAAACCACAAATGCGTTAGAACGACTCCTCAATTTAAAGAATGGAAACCTTGAGCATGAGCTTAATCAAATCATAACTTATCACTCAATAATTATTGAGGAGCTTTTCGAAGGAAAGAATCCATTGGCAGAAGAACTCCGATCCATAAAATCGAATATTCTTGAGCAACTTAAAAATACAGACTCAACACCAGAAGAACTATACGATCAGGTTGTCTCACAAGGAGAAATCATTTCAACTCTGGTTGTAAGTGCCTATCTGAAGAAAATAGGGTTACCGTCTTTATGGAAAGATGCCAGGAAATATATTGTTACAGATGCTTCATTTTGTGAAGCGGTGGTTAACTGGGATCAAAGCAATAACTTAATACAATCCTTAACAGATGTATTAAATAAAAGCATTGTGATTACGCAAGGGTTTATAGGTTCCACGAAAGATGGCCGTACTACTACTTTGGGGCGTGAAGGGTCAGATTTTAGTGCTGCAATATTTGCCTCTTGCCTTTCGGCAGAATCGGTTACTATTTGGAAAGATGTTCCCGGAGTGATGAGCGCTGATCCCAAAAGGCTTCCAGCTGCAATTACTTTTGAAGAGTTGCCCTTCAGAGAAGCTGCAGAAATGACTTACTATGGCGCTTCAGTTATCCATCCAAAAACAATCAAACCTTTAGCTAACCGCAATATTCCTCTTATTGTTAAGAGTTTTGATAATATTGATTTACCTGGAACCAGAATTCATAAATGCAAGATTGATCAACTTCCACCTTTAATTGTTTTTAAGGATAACCAGTGCCTTATCTCATGCCAGGTCACAGACTATACTTTTATAGATGAATCACAAATAGGCATTATCTTCAGCGCCCTTTCTACACGTAACCTAAAAGTGAATATGATTCAAAATTCCGCAATCTCTTTCTCCTTTTGTCTGGATTTCAAGGAGGAGAAAGTGCTAGAGTTAATTGAAGAGCTTGGCAAAATTTTCGAAGTGTATTACAATACTGGGCTTACATTGATCACCATTAAAAACTATGACACCGACAGTTATAATAAGTATAAGAATCAAAAAAACGTGGTGCTGGAACAATCTTCAAGGTCAACTTTACAAGTACTGATCAAATCAACCCCTTTGATTGCAAGTGAGCAATAAATCCATCCATCGATCTATCCAAAATATCAAAAACCTCCTGAAAACCATCCTCACCACCATAGTAGGGGTCTGGAACCTCTTCACCCTCCTCAGTATCAAATTCTCTCATTAGTTTTACTTTATTGCGCTGGGCTTGGTCATCAGTAAGTTGGAGAATGTTATTGTGGTTAGAGCGATCCATAGCGAGAATAAAATCAAAATAATCAAGGTCATCAGCACTTAATTGTCTCCCGCGGTGATCTAAAATTACCCCGTTCTTTTCAGCGTTTCGTCTAGTTCTACTGTCGGGTAAATCACCAATATGGAAATTGGATGTTCCACACGAGTCCACCCTCACGTTACTTTCAAGACCCGACAATTTCAATTTATGCCTTAAAATTCCCTCGGCCAGAGGAGACCTACAAATATTACCAAGACACACAAAAAGGACCTTCATTACACTCAGTTTTACCGCAAATTAAAAGTATGAGAACTGTTACCAAAATGAATTATCGTGTATTCGACCCTGTATCGCATTTCTCTTTCACCTTTTTGTTGGGAAGCTCATTTCCATGGCTTTTCTTTTTCATTCCTTTAATTGAGTTTAAAGTATTCATTAGATTTGGAATAGATTAACTGATTTTACTATGGAACTAATTAAAGTTACTGAGCAGCATGAGCCTAACGTTGCTCTAATAGAACTCAACAGGCCCAAAGAATTAAATGCATTGAATCCACAACTGATGCAGGAAATGCGCGATGCATTGTTGGAGCTGGACAAAAATGACAACGTTAGGGCCATCATCATTACAGGAAATGAAAAAGCATTTGCAGCTGGAGCCGATATCAAGCAAATGGCAGACAAAAGCGCCATTGATATGTTAATACTTGACCAGTTCAGCACCTGGGATCAAATAAGAAAAACCAAAAAGCCCATCATTGCAGCGGTTTCTGGTTTTGCCCTTGGTGGTGGCTGTGAACTGGCCATGACTTGTGATATGATCATCGCATCAGATACCGCAAAATTTGGTCAGCCAGAAATAAAATTAGGCGTAATACCTGGTGCTGGTGGTACACAACGACTTACCAAAGCAGTTGGCAAAGCAAAAGCCATGGAGTTGATCTTAACTGGGAGATTTATTTCTGCAGAAGAAGCACATTTTTATGGGCTCGTCAATAAAGTGGTGCCTGCGGAGATGTACATGAAAGAAGCTCTTCAGCTTGCGAAAGAGATTGCTCAGATGTCGCCTATTGCAGTGCAGTTAGGAAAAGAAGCCATCAACCGTTCCTTCGAAACCCAACTGGATGAAGGCCTGATGTTTGAACGAAAGAACTTCTACATGACCTTTGCATCTGAAGATCAGAAAGAAGGAATGAGTGCTTTTATTGAAAAGAGGGCTCCAAAATTTATAGGGAAATAAAAAGGCTACCTGAAGCAGCCTTTTTATTTCCTGTTTTTTAGTTTCTATCTTACACTAATTCCAAAACCAACTGTAAGTGCGCTGTACTTTTGCAGTGTGTAGTCTGCATGGAAAGTAAACACTGCTAACTTCAATCTCATACCTGCTGATGCACGAAATCCCGATGCCGCATAGCTCAAATCAACAGGGTCCTTTATGTTAGACCCTCCTATATCATAGGTGCCTAGCATAGCTAAATTAGATTTGGCAATGTTGTAGCCTAGACCTCCATAAAAAGTTACTACCGAAAATTTCTTGGAGGCAATCCCTTGAATAGTGGTGGACTTTACCTCAAACAGTCCTCTTTGATCAGGATTTGCTGTTGGATCAAAAGCAACATCAAGTTTCATTTTTGTATAGCCAATTAATGCAGACAAATCAAATGGCATATTTTTTAGGCCTGGGATATATTGCTTTACATCATGCATCACACCAATACCGAACAAATTGAATTTGCCATCATCACCCACATCTATCTTAGGCACAAGTCTAAGTTTGATATCTGTTCCCTTAGGCAATCCAAATCCAAGTTGGAGCATTGCCGCAGGCATTTTATTTTCCAGGAATTTAACGTCTTCACCTAACGCCAAACCACTTGGACCATCAAAATCATCGCTCGGATCACCAAGTGTACTATTTAAAGAAAATGTTGGAGGAGTATCAGGGCCTAAAACCGTTGGAATGTTACCATCACTTCTTGGATTCCCACTCCCATCTACTAGCGAAATATCTGTTAGTCCCAGAGCATTTACATCAAACATTTGTTCTGAGGATGGCACTTTCATCAAGCTACCGGTAAATGTTAAGTCTACCCCAGCTACTTTGTGCGGTTTTGCCGTATTGTACCAACCCTGGTTCATTCCCAAACTGAATGCTTTAATGGCTGGCGAAATATAGGCGCCAATAAGTTTCTCTCCATCCTCAACACTTTCCTTCAGGAATTGATCAATGTCATCCTGGGCATTGGACTGGGAAATAAAGGTCAAGGATAACATGAGTATTAATAAGATACGTAGTCTTTTCATGGTTGGTCATTTATTTGTCAATTTCTAAAATTAATAAAATATCGATTAAGAGCACTCTATTGAGGTTATTTCAACTACCCAATGTTTTACGATTATATTTGTGTTTCACCATTTAAAGTCGCTCTTGTATTCACTCGGAATTATTATTTTATCTGGTTTGGTAAGATTTGCTGCGCTGTTTAATGCCAAATCAAAGGCATTTGTAAACGGCAGAAGCAAATTATTTTTCAGGCTGGAGAGCGCCTTTCAGAATGAGCAAGCCCCTGTTGCTTGGGTTCATTGTGCCTCTTTGGGTGAGTTTGAGCAGGGCAGGCCTGTCATTGAGCAATTCAAAAAAGAATTCCCTGCGTTCAAAATCCTCCTCACTTTTTTTTCTCCATCAGGATATGAAGTGAGGAAAAATTACACGCAGGCAGATTATATATTTTATCTACCCTGGGATACAGCCTCCAATGCAAAGCGATTTATTAAAATCACCAAGCCGAAAATTGCATTTTTTGTTAAGTATGAGTTCTGGCACAACTACACGAAAGTACTAAGCATAGAAAATATTCCTTTGCTTTCTGTTTCCTCCATCTTTCGTGAGAATCAAATTTTCTTCAAACCGTATGGCGGCTGGTTTAGGTCAATACTTCGAAAATTTGATCATTTTTTTGTACAGAATGAAAAGTCTGAACAATTGCTTAAATCCATAGGAATTGAGAATGTTACGATCGCTGGGGATACCCGCTTTGACAGGGTGAGCGAAGTAATAAGGAAAGCCAAAGAAATTCAAATCGCCAAAGAATTTAAGGGAAGCGATAATGTCATGGTGGTTGGTAGTTGTTGGTCAGAAGACCTCGGGTTGTTGGCACCCCACATAAACGGAAGCGCAGGGAAACTAAAATTTATCATTGCCCCACACGAGGTCAAAGAATCGTTTCTTGTTGAAATAGAAACCGCACTAGACGTTAAAACAATAAGATATTCTCGTGTTAAAAGTGATGTCAATCAATATGATGTACTCATTATTGACAATGTGGGCATGCTTTCGAGCCTGTACAGGTATGGAGAGTTTGCGTTTGTTGGAGGTGGTTTCGGCAAAGGACTTCACAATATTCTTGAAGCAGCTTGTTATGGTATTCCAATATTCTTTGGAAATAAGAACTATCAAAAATTTCAGGAGGCAATTGAACTCATCATGCGTGGCGGAGCATTCGATGTAAAGGATTATGCTGACTTCAAATCAAAGTATGAGTTACTTATCAACAGACCTGAAAATTATGTATTGGCTTGTGATGTAACAAAATCTTATGTAGAAGAGAACACCGGTGCCACTCAAAAAGTAATTGACCACTGTCATTATTTACTGGATAAACTATGAAAGGTCGAGTAATGAGATCCACAGGATTGTGGTATAATGTACTTGGTGAGGACTCCAACTTATACTCCTGCCGCGCAAGGGGTAAATTTCGGTTGGATGAAATTAAAGAATCTAATCCAATAGCTGTAGGTGATTATGTGATTTTCGATCATGACCAAAAGGAAGGCCACATCACTGAGCTATTGCCACGTGTAAACTTAATTGAAAGAAAGTCTGTAAAAAAAACAGGACACAGTCATGTATTGGCTGCCAATGTGGATCAGGTGATGTTGATAGCAACACTAAAACAGCCTCGTACCTCGCTGGGATTCATTGATCGCTTTTTGGTTTCAGCGGAGGCATACAGAATTCCTCAAATCCTGGTTTTCAACAAAAGAGACACCCTGAATAGTAGCGAACTGGAGGAATTGGATGAACTACTTTACTTGTACGCAACTATAAACGTAACCACCCAATCCATTTCAGCAACAGCTGATGAAAGTCTGGAAGAAATTCAGAATATACTTTACGGAAAGACTACTCTGGTTGCGGGTCATTCCGGAGTAGGTAAAAGTACTCTTTTGAACAGATTGTCAGATACCATTCAGCAATCAGTCAGTGAAATTTCTGATTTTTCCGAGAAAGGCACACACACCACCACCTTTGCGGAAATGTTTCAAGTCAACTCCTCTACATTTCTAATTGACACGCCAGGAGTAAAAGAGTGGGGTCTAATGGATATGAATAGCCAGGAGATATCTGATTATTTCCCGGAAATGAGAGAAAGAAGGCTCAACTGTAAATTTGGATCAAGATGCATTCATCTGACAGAACCCGGTTGCGCAATTTTAGCGGCAATAGAAAGTGGTGATATTGCTTTGTGCCGATATCAAAGTTATGTGAGCATGGTATCAGCAGATGACAACCGAAGATAACTACCCTTTAATGTCTTTCAATAATCTGAAATAATCAGCAGTCAAACTAAAATCAAACAGCTTGAGTGAAACTTTTATTTCGTAGCGTATACGATTAATAAGAGCCTGTTTTTCCTCCGGAGTTTCATTCAATTCATTGATCTTTCTGCACACTTTAAATGTCGACCGCAGTTGCCCGGATCCTCTTACAAATTGTTTACTATTCATCGCATCATTGAGCACTCTGCGCTTCACCAATGGTTTGGGAATATACAAGTACTTAAAGTGTCTTGAGGAGCGAATCCAAAAATCAAAATCCTCATACGCCAATTGTTCATCGTACCCATTTAATAACTCAAGCACTTTCCGTTTTATCAACATAGTAGGTGATAGAATGAAATAACGTGCAATTAACTCACGATAGATATCTCCTTGAGGAATGTTGTCGTGAGGATATTTATCTGAATGAAAGCCAATGAGATTACCCACATCATCAATTAATTGTGCATCAGAAAACTGAACACCAAAATCATCCTGTACGCGATCGAATGCTTTTACTCCCTCCTCAATTCTAGTCGGAAACAAAACATCATCTGCCGCAAGATCTATGATGTAAGCCCCGGAACTTAACTTAAGTCCTTTATTAAAAGCTGCGCAGTTTCCAACATTTTGTTCAAGGCTGATAAACTTTATTTGCTCTTTTCCTTTTACAAAACGTTTTATTACCTCCTCACTATTATCTGTGCTTGCATCATCAACAACAATCAATTCCACCGCAGGGTAGGTTTGCCCTATAACTGATTGCATCGCTTCCACTACATAGCATGCATGATTATAGCACAAGCATATAACAGACACCAGGGGTGAGGACATTAGGTTAGTATTTTTTCAAAAGTCAGTTTCATCGCAAGCGCTGCACCCAAACGAAGTTTAAAGTCAATCAAAGAAAAATTGGGCTTTCCACCCCAGGCAGAAGTTCCCAAATCAAGTATATCAAAGCGGTGTTTGCTGCACCAATGGTACATTTCCCCAAGAAGAAAAACTACCGGGCTTAATGGGTCGGAAGATTTGGTGTGCGCTGAGTAAAAATTATACAACACTTTTTTATTTACTTTTATGGCAATTGATGCTGCTATCAAATCAGTGGCTTGATAAACACCAAATAAGACAAAGTGACTCTGTAGTTTTTTGACAGTTGCATTTAGTTCTTTGTAAGTCATGCTCAGAGTTTGGTCCCGTTCCTCCCTGCAAGCCAATATGAAATCATAAACTTCATTAAGATGGCCGGTTGGGATTATTTTAAAATTCAAATTGGCCTTCAAACTTTGTTTGAGCTTTCTTCTCTCCCAGCCATCTATCACCTCCTCAAAGGGAGTTGTTGATATTTGTACACAAGCACCCAACTCTGCATTACCAATTTGATATTGGTGATTAAAAAGCAAAACAGACAGTTTGTTATGATGATTAACGCCATACTTTTCAGGTGGGCATTTGATAAGTATCTTTTTTGCTCCGTACTTTACTAACTTTTCTTCCACAAATTGTATAAAATCAAATAAACACTTTGTAGTGACGGCATTGGAAAACTCAAAAGATCCGAAAGGGGCGCGTACCGGGCTGATTGCCGTGTCCTCCATCAAACAAAAATGAATGGATGCCACCACCTTCTTCTTGTCCTTTCGCAACAGATGAAATGAATGCCACTTATTGGATGATTGCAGCATTCGATGTGCTTTTGTATTAAAGAGCGATTCATCAAAATCATTTTTGAAATCACGTGGTTTTGCACCTTCAAAAAACTGATACAAACCATCCTTTTTGTCCTGATGTTGGTTCGCCATTCTTTATGCAGCCACTTTGGTTTTCACTTTACTCCAATCCTTAATTTGCCAATGCACCAACCCTGTTGTAAGGTGATTGCCAACATGGTCATGGATCTTTACCTCACAAATCACGACTGTTGCCTCCTGACTTTTTAAAGGTGAGTAAATTTTATCCCTGAGCCAGTCTTCACTAATTCTAAATTCAGCATACGCATCCATCTTCCCCTGATAGTGATAATCCATTTCCAACTTTTGCATGATGAGTCTATATTTTTTTGCGTCCAGCTGCGTGATCAGCAGAAACCCAGTTGTAAATTCAGAAATGGTCGCCAATGCACAGGCATGCAGGCCTTTTATGTGGTTAAAATTACTTTTTCTATAAGGTATGCATGTCTTTAGATAGTAATCCTCAATCTCCAACACACGAAAACCGTGTGGTTTATTGAAAGGTATCATCCTGTCCAATAAGAAATTAAGAAGCCATCGGTAAAAAGATGACTTTTTTGCTTTTTCGACTATCTTGGCAGAATCAAACATATTTAACTGATTTTTTAGTAAGTTATGAATTGTGTCATCAGAGAACAAAATTTAAAATTACCTTGCAAAAGGTGATTGACCTTTCATAACAGAACACATTTACCTCCATATACCATGAAAAAAAATATAATCGTCCTGGGATCAGGGTTAGTAGGAAAAGCAATGGCGCTTGATCTGGCAAACGATTTTAATGTGACCGCTACAGACCTCAATCAAGAAGTGCTTAACACTTTTAAAGATTCGAATATCAAAACCTTGCAACTTGATTTTTCAAAAATAGATGATCTTAAAAAAGCTATCCAACCATTCGATTTGGTGGTGGGTGCCGTTCCTGGTTTTATGGGTTTTCAGACTGTTAAGGCCGTAATCGAATCGGGCAAAAACATGGTCGATATCTCCTTCTTCCCAGAAGATCCTTTTCTTCTGGACGAACTTGCTAAAAAAAATAATGTTACTGTCGTTACCGACTGTGGTGTTGCCCCTGGGATGGGCAACATCATTCTTGGCTATCATAACCAACGCATGAAAATCGAAAAATATGAATGTCTAGTTGGTGGTTTGCCAGTAGTACGTGAGTGGCCTTATGAATACAAAGCCGTCTTCTCCCCTATTGATGTGATCGAAGAATATATTCGTCCTGCGCGGTATGTTCAAAACAGTGCTGTCGTTGTAAAGGAGGCATTGTCCGACCCGGAAAATGTTCATTTTGATGGCGTTGGAACACTTGAATCATGGAACTCAGATGGGCTGCGTTCTTTAATTAAAACCATGCCTAACATTCCCAATATGATTGAAAAAACACTTCGTTATCCTGGATGCATTGAGTATTTGAGAGTATTAAGGGACACTGGTTTTTTCTCATATGATCCTGTAGATGTTGGAGGTCAACAAGTAAGGCCTATTGACGTTACGTCCAAACTTCTTTTTCCCAAATGGAAATTAAAGCCAGGCGAGGAAGAATTTACTGTGATGAGAATAATTATTGAAGGAACTGAAAATGGACAAAATAAAAAGTACCAATACTATTTATTGGATCGCACCGAAAAGGAGACGGGTATACTTTCAATGGCCCGAACTACTGGATACACTTGCACCGGAGCTGTCAATCTTGTGATCGATGGTCGCTTCAATAGAAAGGGAATTAACCCCCCAGAATATTTGGGTGAACAAGAAGTTCACTTTCAATTTATGCTTCAATACTTAAAAGACAGGGGGGTAAACTATAATGTTGATACTCAATAAAAGCTAGTGTAGTCCATTATTATTATTATCTTCAAATCTATATCTAAAGTATCCTACGTTTCAACGATTAAAAATGACAGTAGAAAAGAAGCGCCCGACCCTTCTCCTTGCACTCATTCCGATCATAGTTCTCATTTTTCTTTTGGCGATCAATGTATTGGTGCTTGGCACTGACGCTACGAGCGGCCCCAATCAAATCGGACTCTTATTAGCAGCAGCAGTAGCAGGAATAATCTCAATCCGCCTGGGGTATACATGGGATGAAATCCAAGAGAGTATGCTGAGAAGTATCAACACCGCCATGGGAGCGATGCTCATACTCTTGATGATCGGGGCACTTTCAGGAACATGGCTACTGAGCGGAATAGTCCCCGCCATGATTTATTATGGCCTCAAAGTTCTTAATCCAACCATCTTTTTATTCGCAGCCTGCATTGCATGTGCTATCGTTTCTGTTGCCACAGGAAGCTCCTGGACAACAGTAGCCACTATTGGAATCGCCTTACTAGGGATTGGCAAAGCACTCGGGTTGCATGAGGGAATTATTGCAGGAGCAATTATCTCGGGAGCCTACTTTGGAGATAAAATGTCCCCCCTATCCGATACCACAAATCTGGCACCAGCCATGGCAGGCACGGATTTATTCACGCATATAAAATACATGGCGATAACCACAATACCATCTATTGTAATCACGCTAATCATTTTTCTTGCGTGGGGATTTATGCAGGATACTTCAGGAGAATTGGTTAATACCGATTCTATTTTATTAACTATTGAGAAATCATTTAATCTTAATCCGCTTTTATTCCTGGTACCAATTGGCGTAGTCGTATTAATTATAAAAAAGGTGCCTGCTTTACCGGCACTGCTTGTGGGTTCACTCCTGGGTGGAGTGTTTGCTGTCATATTTCAACCCCAGGTTATCAATCAAATATCTGGTGTTGAAGGTAATTACCTGGAGTCGTCCTTCATTGCGGTAATGCGCGCCATGACCACCACTATAAATGTGCAAACAGATAATCAAATGATTACCGATTTGCTGACGGGAAGAGGAATGGCCGGAATGCTAAATACCATTTGGTTGATTCTAACAGCTATGATCTTTGGTGGAATTATGGAGAGCTCAGGATTACTTCAGCGTATTGCGGATGAGATCATAAGATTTGCTCATGGTACGGGGTCATTAGTAGCTTCTACCGCAGCCACCTGTGTATTTTTTAACGTAACTGCTTCTGATCAATATATGGCCATCGCGGTTCCTGGCAGAATGTTTTCCGACACCTACAGAAACAGGGGGTACAAGCCAGAATTGCTAAGCCGAACACTCGAGGATGCAGGAACTGTTACCTCTGTTTTAGTCCCTTGGAATACTTGTGGAGCCACCCAAGCAGGCGTACTGGGGGTCGCCACCATGGTCTATGCGCCATTTACGTTCTTCTGTATCATCAGTCCATTTATGACTATTTTACTTGCCTTTCTTAATTACAAAATCAGAAGAATCACAGATGCCTGACCATTCATGTCATAGCGAACAAAGATTAACCATTAGCAAGGAGGAGATCAACACACTTCCCCTTGCCACTTTTGAGGGTGAGGTAAAGCTCATTACCGAAAAAGAAAAGATAGCGGAGGCCTTTGAAGAAATTACTTCGCATGAGATTGTGGGGTTTGATACTGAAACCAGACCCAGTTTTCACAAAGGCCAATTTTATAATGTGTCCTTGCTTCAACTTGCGCTCCCCGACAAAGCCTTTCTCATAAGACTTAATTATACAGGTTTCACTAAAGAAATGGTTTCCTTTTTTGAAAATGATGAAATACTAAAGGCTGGCGTGGGAATCAGAGATGACATTAAGGCACTTCAGAAATTAAAACGATTTAACCCTGATGGATTTGTTGAACTCTCCACAATTGCCCGAAACAAAGGCCTACAAGTTGAAAGTGTGAAGAAACTTGCTGGGTTAATGTTAGGATTTCGGATTTCGAAAAGTGCACAAACGAGCAATTGGGAAGCTGAACAGTACACTGAAAAACAAATCAGCTATGCAGCAACTGATGCCTGGGTTTGCCTTAGGCTCTATTCTTCACTGATGAATTATGAATAGTTTCTAGAGAACCATTCCTATTCTTTAGAAACCAAAGAATTGTAATACAAAAATGCATTCACTAAACCCCGTTGTTCTTTAATATTAAGTTGATTCACCTTAATATACCTATTCACTTCATCTCCCCTATCCCCAAATAATGCAATCAGCTGTTTCTTCTTTTTGATCTCAAAAAGTTCCTTGTTTCTGGCGTAATAAAACATTTCGCGCTTATTGATTTGTGTGTCTTTGTTTCCCACATCAAACGCGGGCACATAATCCGGGCGCTTTATCCAAATTGTTGTCCGTTTAATCAGAGGAATATCACCATCTACCAATACTTCAAGGAGGCCACTTAGTTCAATGCCACTTTCAGTGTAATCCATCGCATTGACAAAAGCCCTTGGCAATTGCGTAATAGAGTCGTACCATATAAGGCTTTCAACCTGATTGACCTTTATCAATTTAATCTGTTTGCCCACCATTACTTCAATGGCATTGCTTTCTATATCATATTTCACAGGATACCCTTCAATTATTTTTTCTGAACCATACATGAGAATCGATGAAGGATTCCACTTAGTATCAAGATAATAATCACCTAAAACCCTACCCGGATCCGTATCAACACCATAAAGTAAATCCGATCGACTAATTCCCCCAGCAGAAGATAATCCGTCCATTGTCTGCCTTATTCTTATCTGAGGAGGCAATGCATTCTGACCCCAGGAAAAATCCGGCAACAAAACAAAACCCAGGCAAATCAAGGATATACTGTACTTCATTTTCACTTAACAGTTTGTTTCAACATATTAGACCTTGTCAAATATAGGTTATTCCCAATTGAATTTCATTCCCCAATTGAATTTAGGAATAATTGATTTATTTATGGTCATTTGTGCAGTTCTGATTGAATCTATAACCAAAAATGGGTGATTTAATCATGCATTAGTCACCCTGCTAAATGAGCAAGTATTGAATTAAAACCAACTATAACCTTGGCTAGCCTACCTCGTAACGTCTGGTTATTAACAATTGCTCAGTCCCTAATGATGGCCGTATCGTCTATGGTCGTATTTGCCGGAGGTCTTATTGGTACCAAACTTGCCCCTTTTGATAAATTATCTACTCTTCCAATTGCCTGTATGGTGGTTGGTACTGCCAGCGCAGTAGTTCCGGTAACTTTTCTAATGAAGAGACTGGGCAGGAAACGCTCATTTATTTTTATTCTGATCTACTCCATTATCATTTCCCTGCTTGCTGCATATACTATCTATTGGCAAGCATTCTACTGGTTTTGTGCAAGCACCTTTTTGTTTGGAGTCACCAATGCTTGCGTTATGCAATTCAGATTTGCCGCAATGGAAAGTGTGACCCCTGATTTAATTCCTAATGCAGCCTCCAGTGTATTGTTGGGTGGTATCGCAGCTGCATTTATTGGCCCAGAAGCGGCCGTTTTTGGTAAAGATCTACTTCCAACAGAATTCATGGGATCATTTCTATTACTGGCATTACTGTTTGTAGCCGCGTTACTGGTACTGCTCGGGTTCAAAAATCCAAAAATAGAATTGGTTGAATTCGAAAATGCTCCAAGAACGATGAAGGTCATTTCAAAGCAGCCGGTATTTTGGGTTGCTATTTTAAGCGCAGCGGTGGGCTACATGATTATGAGCTTTATAATGACTGCTACTCCGGTGAGTATGCATGTTATGGATGGTCACTCATTAAGCCAGACAAAATGGGTCATACAAAGTCATATTATAGCGATGTACCTCCCATCAATTTTTACTGCATGGATTGTAAAAAAATTAGGCATCACTAAAATGATGATCTACGGGTTGATCGCTTACCTTGTCTGTCTGGCCATAGCCTACTCCGGGCATCACCTGGGCAACTATTGGATATCGCTTGTTCTTTTGGGTATTGGTTGGAATTTTCTATTTATTGGAGGCACCACGCTTTTACCTCAAGCCTATTTACCCAATGAACGATTCAAGGTGCAGGCCTTCAATGAGTTTATTGTCTTTGGAACCCAGGCCATTGCATCGCTTTCAGCAGGATGGATCGTTTACGCAGTGGGTTGGGAAGCAATGTTGTTATTTACGTTACCGATCATTTTCATTCAATTGATAGTGATATTAAGATGGTCGCGCTCCAAAGCTCGGGCTACAACTATCCAGTAGTTTGTATTTTAATTACTTCATTTACTATATTCAATAAATGTCTGATTGCTGAGTCTATGGTGGATACTGACTTTATTACCACAACATTAGTTGATCTCGTAAGGATCAATTCAGTGAATCCGGATTTGGAAAAAGGAGGTGCCGGTGAAGCAGAGATTGGCGCCTACATCCACAATATTCTTTTATCCCAGGGTTTCCATTCCACAATTGATACCATAGTTGATGGAAGGGTCAACGTAATAGGAAAACACACAGGCAAAGGCAATGGCAGATCATTAATTCTTAATGCCCACATGGATACCGTTGGTGTACAGGGCATGGTAAATCCGTTTGGTGCCACAATAACAAATGGAAAATTGTTTGGCAGGGGAGCCTATGATATGAAAGGAAGTATTGCGGCAATGCTTGGTGTTGCAAAGGCCATTTCAGATCAAAAAATAGAATTGGCTGGTGACTTGATTTTGACCTTCGTAGCAGATGAGGAGTACGATTCCATAGGTACACAAGCATTATTGAAAGACCTCTCTGCGGATGCCTGTATTGTTACTGAGCCAACGGATTTGAAAATATGTTTAGGACATAGGGGTTTTGGGTTATATGAAATAACTGCACAAGGAAAGGCCGCGCATGGCGGGTTACATAAAGAGGGTATTGATGCCAATATCAAAATGGGTAAGGTGCTCTGTGAACTTGATCGATTTTCCCATCACATTACAGCCACAAGAACTCATCAACTGTGCGGGGAAGCCTCCTTGCATGTGCCTTTGATAAATGGGGGGCAAAGTTTATTCATCTACTCCAATCAATGCACAATAAACGTTGAGAGAAGAACATTGCCAGGCGAAGGAGAGACAACTGTTTTTCAAGAATTAAAAAATATTCTTAGCAAAATTCAAAAAGAAGACAAATATTTTAATGCAACCATCAAACAATTGATGTGGAGGAATCCTCACGAAATATCAAAAGACTCACCCATTGTTAATTCACTGACAAATAGCATCAGTCATGTTAACACTGCTGAATATATTGGGCATACTTGGTGGGAGGATTCCGGTTTGTTTGGAGAGGTTGGCATTCCCACTGTCATCATCGGGCCGAAGGGCGGTGGTATCCATCAGCAGGAGGAGTGGGTGGAACTCAATTCCGTTTTTGAACTATCACGTATTTTGTTAAAAACAGCAATTAATTTTTGTGCTTAATGGTAAGTATTGAAACATTTCGTCAATTCGCCAATGCATTTCCAAATGTTATCGAATTGCCTCATTTCGAAAAAACTTCATTCCGTGTCAATAAAAAAATATTCGCTACACTGGATGTCAGTAGCGCACTTGCTGTGGTAAAGCTATCCCCCATTGATCAATCTGTATTTTGCGAATTTAATAAGGAAATCATATACCCTGTTAAAGGCGCCTGGGGCAAGCAGGGATGGACCATGGTAGAATTGAAAAAAGTAAAGAAAAATCTATTTATTGATTTACTCACCACTTCATATACACTGGTAAGTACTCCAAAATCAAAGTCAACCAAAAAGAAAAACAATGAATAAATTTCCACTTCTTCTCCTTACAACCCTATTATTTTTGTCTTGTCAGCCACCTCAGTCCACAGAAGTCACCTATTCAACCTCTGAAAAATTTAAAACTATGAACCTCCCCTTCTCAGAGGCTGTCATTGTTGGCAACACGATTTATCTGTCCGGACAGATTGGAAATATACCCGGCCAGCTAAGCGTGGTGGAGGGTGGAATAAAGAATGAAGCAAAGCAGGCAATGGAAAACATAAAAACAGTATTGGAAAACAATGGCTCATCAATGGAAAACGTAATAAAATGCACTGTCATGCTTGCTGATATCAATGAATGGGCCAGTTTTAATGAGGAGTATGTGAAGTATTTTCCAGGTGATAAACCCGCACGAAGTGCATTTGCAACAAATGGTCTTGCACTCAACGCAAGGGTTGAAATTGAGTGTATTGCTATTATAAAGAAATAATTCCCGTTAAAATCTGCTGATCTAACCTCGTATTCTTCCGTTTAGGCAGAAAATATTCTAGTCATCAAATTCCAGCGTGTTAACCGTTTGGGATTATCTATATTGTTACGTAATAAATGAAAACTCCCATGAGCGCAAAATTATCAATATTGGCAACCGCCATAATGGTGACGATCACCTCGGCCTTCTGTCAAATTCCAAAACCATCTGAAACCTTTGGATTTGAACCTGGAGCCGATTATAAAATGGCTACCTATGATCAAATGCTGTCCTATTATGAAAAGTTGGACGCAGCTACAGATCGTGTGAAAGTAACTGAAATTGGAAAATCCGTTAGGGGAAGGCCTATTAAATTAATTTTTATTTCCAGTGAGGAGAACATGAAATCGCTGGATAAATGGAAAGACATAAGTGCAAAAATGGCACGAGCCAGTGTTTCTGAGGAAGAAGCCAGGCAACTATCAAAAGAAGGAAAGGCAATAATCTGGTTTGATGGAGGTATGCATGCCTCTGAAAAAGCCCATGCCCAAATGACCCCTGAATTGCTGTACAGAATAGCCGCTGAGGAATCTGACGAAATGAAAAAAGTTCGCGACAATGTAATCACCCTGGTTGTTCCCGTCATCAACCCTGACGGGCTTGACATTGAAGGTGCATGGTATAAGAAAAACCTTGGAACTATCTATGAAACTTCCGGACCTCCCATCCTCTACCAGGAATACGTAGGTCATGACAACAATCGTGATTGGTTCATGGGCAATATGCCTGAAACCAAAGCTGTGATGAATGTATTGTACAATGAATGGTATCCACAGATCGTGCATAACCATCATCAATCTGCGCCAGCATGGGCAAGAATTTTTATACCTCCCTTCAGGAGCCCTGTAAACATGAAAATACATCCAGGTGTCACTACAGGTGTTAATCTGGTAGGAACAGCAATGGCCAATCGATTCGCCATGAAGAAAATGCCTGGTGCCATATCGATGACTACTTATGAAATGTGGTGGAATGGAGGAATGCGTACTGCTCCCTATTATCACAATCAAATTGGTATTCTCACCGAAACGGCACACACCTCTCCCACTCCCCGTTTCTACCCACCCGATTCTATTCCAGAAACTATAGGTGGACGATCTGCGAGGGATGGCGTTTCAAAAACAGTTGACGGTACAGAAGTATTTTATCCTTACCCATGGAAAGGTGGCGCATCGCATTTCCGGGATGCTGTGGATTACATGATTGAGGCTTCTATGGCCGTGGTTGATCTTGCTGCAGAAAAACATGATGAATTGTTATACAATATTTATTCGATGGGAAAAGATGCCATTGAAGATAAAGATGGCGCATTTGCGTACGTGATCCCAACGAATCAATGGGACAAAGCGGAAGCAGTAAATATGGTTAATGTTTTCATCCGTGGTGGAATTGAAGTGACTGAAGCCACAAGCAAATTTAAAGTAGGTGACAAAGAATACGATGCGGGCACCTTCATCATGTATGGCGCACAGTCGTTCCGTCCTTACTTGTCTGACCTGATGGAAAAGCAAAACTACCCCGATCTTTATCAGTATCCTGGTGGGCCTCCAATAGCTCCATATGACCTTACCGGCTGGACTTTACCCATGTCTATGGGAGTGAATGTAGATCGTATCACTCAGTCCTTTACGGCAAAAACAAAAAAGATCAGTGGGGAAATGAAAATGCCTGCTGGTAATGTGGACGGAAAAGCATCCTTTGGATTTGCGATGAGCAGCAAGGAAAACTTGAGCGCGACAGTAATCAATAGATTGCAAAAGGGAGGAGAAAAAATATCCATTGCTCAGGCCAGCTTTACCGATGGCAAAAATAGTTTTGACAAAGGAACATTCATTATCGAAAGTGGAAGCCAGACTCAAAATACCGTTAGTGGCTTGAGCAAAGAGCTAGGCGTTTCCTTCACCGGTCTTGCCGCAAAGCCTTCAAACCTTAAGCCAATGAAAAAGGTAAAGGTGGGTATTTATAAATCCTGGGATGCAAGTATTGACGAAGGTTGGACTCGCTGGGTACTCGAGCAATTTGAGTTTGATCTGGATACATTACACAACGCGGACATTCAAGGTAAAGATTTAAGCAAGTATACAGCTATCATTTTTCCTTCTCAGTCTCCTGAAGACATTATGTATGGTCATAGACCAGGCACAATGCCCGAACCGTATGTAGGTGGATTGGGATTGAATGGACTGGTCAGCATAAATGATTACGTGATTAATGGTGGTGTGCTCATCATGTTTGATGAAGCGAGTGACTTAGCCATAGACGAGTTCAATCTTCCGGTAAAAAATTCGGTGAAAGGATTATCTTCCAGCCAGTTTTTCATCCCTGGATCAATCATCAGAATGAAGGTAAATACAGATGACCCATTGGCTTATGGAATGAAGGCAGAAGCAGCTGCTTCTTATTCCCGAAGTCGGGCATTTGAAACGATAACACCTTCGCGCAAAGCAGAGGGAGGTAATGAACTAATAAAATTACCAGTTCCTCGTCCTGATGTTAAAGCTGTTGCTACCTACGCATCTTCTGATTTACTGATGAGTGGATGGGCACTTAATCCTAACAGAATCAAAAATAAAGGAGCTATGATGAATGTAGCGCATGGAAATGGCAATGTGATTTTATTTGGCTTTCGCCCTCAATTTCGCGGGCAGTCACGCAATACTTATAAATTGATTTTTAATTCAATCTATTTAGGAGCCACCAAATAAGTAGTTCTACCTTAAAAGAAAAAACCCCGCAAGTCGGGGTTTTTTTATGGGTATAAACCCTCTTCTACTATCATATTTTTCTTCTTATCAAAAGCCGAAAAAGCCTGATAATAATTGAGAGGATGAGTATTCCTATAATACCAAACTTCATACTCGCTGATATGGCAAAAGTATAGGACGGAATTGGATGCAGCTTCAAGAAGACAACCATCAAAATATTTTCAACCACATCCAATATACCCGCTAATAATGCTGCATAAATCAAAACGGTTGTAATACTGTCCTTTGATAAATCTTTACTACGAGTAAGTACAATAAGCACAATTAAAAAACTCGTATACGCCAAAAGAAAAGGAAAATCGAGCCCTATATTCACCACCGCAGCTTCTAGACCATTCGAGCTTAAAGACAATGGATTATTACAATCATTCATTCTCCACACCTCCTTTATCCTTAATGCTTTTTGGTGATCAAATGCCAATTCCAGATCAACGATAGCCAACGGGGTAACCGAAGTGATCAGGCAGGAGGAAGAAGGGCGCATACTTAATGCTGTGCCTACCATCAGAAGCAAAACAATCCAAAACGTTTTTGCCTTGTGATCAGTGATGTAACGAATCTCTCTTTCAATGTTCAGAATAAACATGGTAACCAAGTTACTGATTGTGGAGCCCCGAAAACAGAGGGTACAAAAAAGAAGCTGTCTCAAAAGTTAAAGAATGTCGATTTTCTGAGCGAAAGCGAAGAATCTCCATTGTTTGAATCTACAATAGGGATGTTTCGCTTTTGCTTAAAAAAACGTGCCACTTTTGAGACAGCCTCTTTTTACATATCATTTAGCAATCTATGTTAATTCTTATTCAAAGGCTCGTAATCTTTGAACGGGGAGATGCTTACCCCCTCCATCATACTTCGGTAGGTCGGCCATTGTTCCTTGTAGAAAGCATTCACCTTCTCAAGTATCTCCTTTGTCTTTTCTTCCGCGTGACCGTATACAACATTGTCACGGGCACTTATAGGATCCCTTGAAGAGTTCGCGTAGTACATGGCTGTGTTGATATAAGACACCGGTTCAGGAAACTCATTACTGGTAATACCCTGGCGTGTATCTTCTGCTCCAAGAATGTAATCAACCACCTTGTCTATAGAATCTTTGATGGCCTTAGTTTTATCTAAAGCATCTTTCAAATCATCTCTATTGGCTTCTTTCATTCTTTTCTCATAATCACTTGCTATTTCCTTCGACTCTCTTAATCGTTCTGTCGCTGTAGCAACCAATGTTTTCATTCCCTCAAGTTCTTTGACGCGATTGTAACGGGCTTGTAAATTAGCAGCGTCAGTTGTATACCTGGGATCAGATTTTACATTGATCATTGTGGAGTCTTTTTGATCTCCATAAGTGACTCTTAGTTTGTAGGTTCCTGCCAGCACTGTTGCCCCTCCTGGTTCAGGCGCATTGGCTTTCGGCTTGTCCCGGGAAGGATTCCTAACTCCTTTTTCATCCAAATTCCAGGTCATTCTATTTAGACCATTGTCCTTGGGTGCCAATCGCTTAAGTGTTCTTATTTTTTCCCCGGCTGAATTAAATACTTCCAGTGTTACTGAATCATACTTGAAAGTGGATTTTTCTTCTTTTTTCACCTCCTCTACAAGAACTGGTTCTGCTGACTTTCCTTTGCGCTTGGACTTAGTCTGAGGCTCTTCCTTCTTTACCTCCTCCTTCTTGTCCTCAGGCTTATTAATCACATAAGATATCAAGGCTCCAAGTGGCCTGTTTTCACCGCTGAACATGCCATCTCCCGGAAACAAGGCGCCAGCTGGTCCCATCGTCTCTACCGAGTAGGCATCTGGCGGTGTAAACACATGTAGTGTTTTATTCAGGGTTTGAGCACCACTCTTTACCATTTCTCTCAAAGGACGAATGTCATCCAACACGTAAACTGCCCTGCCAAAGGTTCCGATTACCAAATCATGTTCGCGTGGATGGATTACCATATCCATTGTTGATAGTCCTGCTGGATATCCACTTGTCCACTTTGTATATGACTTTCCTTCATCAAGACTTACGAACAAACCATTTTCAGTTCCAACAAAAATTAATTTAGGCTCAACAGGGTCTTGCACGACAGACAACACATAGCTGTTGTCACCCAATTGACTGCCGCTTACCATACTTTCCCAGGTTTGCCCATAATCTTTTGTTCTAAACAGATAAGGCTTAAAATCAAACTGCCTGTAATTATTAACCACAACAAAAGCCTCTCCTTTATTATGTATTGAAGCTTGAATCTGAGGTATCCATGCGCCCTTCGGCATGCCTGCTATTCTTGACGTAAGATTCGCCCAGGTTTTTCCACCATCCCTTGTTAGTTGCACTTGTCCATCATCAGTACCTACCCAGATTACTCCCTGCTCATTACTTGAAGGAGCAATCGTCAATATGGTACAATGATTCTCGGCTCCGGTTGCATCCATGGTCAACCCGCCACTCTCATGTTGTTTTTGTTTTTCAGGGTCATTTGTAGTCAGGTCTTTAGAAATGATCTCCCATGTATCTCCCTTATTCGTGCTTTTATGAACAAACTGACTCCCAAAATAAATGATCGAATTGTCAAATGGATCCTGAGCGAAGGCAGAGTTCCAATTGTACCTCAATTTCACATTTACATCAGGATGACTAGGGCGAATGTTTTTGGTATAGCCTGTTTCTTTGTCCCATCGACCAACAAAGCCTTGCTGCGACATTCCGTATCCATATCTGTTATTATCCGGGTCCGGAGCCATATCAAACCCATCTCCAAACATCAACATTTGAAAATAGGAATTTTTGATACCTCCAAAACGCCATACGTAGGCCGGCCCTACCCAGGAACCATTATCCTGCATACCTCCGTAAACATTATATGGCTGATCCATATCTACATTGATATGATAAAATTGACCCACTGGTATATTTTCCACGAAGCGCCAGCTCTTACCCATGTCATGAGTAATATTGAGACCACCGTCATTCCCGTCCAACATAAAAGAAGGATCTTCAGGGTGAATCCACCACGCATGATGATCAGGGTGAACGCCATTAAATGAAAAAGGAAGCAACGGACTGAATGATCTACCCGCATCTTCACTTACGTTTACCTCAGAAAAGATAGTATACAGTCTGTTCTCATTTTTAGGATCAGCATGAATCTCTCCGTAGTAAAACGGGCGGTCGCCAATCTGACCCATGTTTTCATTGACCATCTTCCACTTGAAGCCACCGTCTTCTGATTTATACAAGCCATTTTTCTTGCTCTCTATCAATGCATATACAATTTCTGGCTTGGCCGATATGGCTATTCCAATGCGCCCTAAGTCACCGGCCGGTAAGCCATCTTTATCGGTGCGCTTTGCCCAGGTTTTTCCGCCATCATAGGTAACATGCAATCCAGAACCAGGACCTCCTGATTTAAAAATCCATGGCCACCTTCTGTGCTCCCACATCGATGCAAACAATTTATTAGGGTTAGTAGGATCCATGACCAGTTCAGCGCATCCTGTTTTCTCATTTACATAAAGTATTTTTTCCCAGGTTTGACCCCCATCTGTGGTTTTAAAAACACCGCGCTCAGGGTGCTCTCCCCAGGGTGACCCAATGGCCCCCACATAAACAGTGTTAGGATCTTGTGGGTCAACGATAATACGATGAATATTGCGCGTTTTCTCCAGACCCATCAGTTTCCAATTCTTGCCTCCATCAAGGCTTTTGTATACTCCATAACCACCATTCAAGCTGTTCCGGGGATTTCCCTCCCCAGTTCCCACCCAAATTACAGATGGATTGCTTTGCTGGATGGCCACTGCCCCAATGGACATAACAGCTTCTTCATCGAAAATAGGCTCCCACTTGATACCTCCGCTTGTTGACTTCCATAGACCACCTGAAGCCGAACCTACATACATTACATCGCGATCATTGACTACTACATCAATTGCCGTAATCCTACCGCTCATTGCTCCTGGGCCTATACTTCGCGCCTGCATACCCTTTAATTTCTCCATATCCAGTTTTTGTGCAGACACCACTGATACTCCCAGTATGAACACAAGCAGTAATTTCAATTGTAAAAATTTTTGCATAATTAGATTTATTAGTTGGTTGAATACATTTTTAAAGATAGTAGTAGCAAGTACGCAAATCCATATTAAATGATTGCATTTTCGGATTAGTAGCCTTTGCCTTATTTAGGCGGCTCAAAACTGAATTGAACTTCCTTGGCATTGAAATGATGGATTTGTCCATTTTCTCCAATCATCAGTCGGCCATGATCATCCACCCCTCCAATAACGCCCACAAACTCTCGTTCATTTGACCTAAATATCCTGCGTTCTCCAAATCCGAACAATGAGTTTAAATAGTATTGCCTCACGCGATCATTTCCATTTTGCTTTATGGTGATATACCATTTCTCGAGATAGCCACATAGCCCCTCTAATGCACTCTGCAATTCGTAACTGATTCCTGAGACCATGGTCATTGAAACAGCATTGTTCAAATGGAATCCCTTTTGGTTTATATTAAGTCCAATACCAACGATCGAGTTGATAAACCCAGTCCCCTGAATTTGATTTTCAATTAAAATCCCACCGATTTTTCTGTCTTCCACCAGAATGTCATTGGGCCATTTCACACTCACTTTAGTGGAGAGTGTAGATTGGACAAAGTCTCTAACCGCCAGCGAAACCACCATATTGAGTAGAAACTGATCCTTAATGGCTAAAAATGAGGGCTTTAGAACAATGGACAAGGTTAAATTTTTTCCCGGCTCTGTCACCCAAGCGTTTCCTTGCTGGCCTCTGCCTCTCGATTGGTGGTTGGTTATAACAATAGTGCCTTCTGGCAAATCCTTCATTTGACTCAATTCAAGCGCCATAGAATTTGTGGAGTGACATTCTGGCACAAAGACGAGCTTTTTGCCTATGAAAAGCGTATTGGCAAGGATTTTATACACACTAAATGGTTAACTTTGTTGATTAAAACTGTAATAAAACCCTAAGATACTTAATGGCCAAAAAAAAGGCGGGAAGTCAGTCTGAGATGTTGAGTCAGGCGATAGTGCAGGGCATGCAAGAGAAAAAGGCCAGTGATATCGTTATTTTGGACTTGAGAATGGCAAAAAACGCAGTTGCTGATTTTTTTGTCATTTGTTCTGGAAATTCCGCGAGGCAATTAAGTGCCATCGCTGACGCCATTGATGAAATGGTCTCCAAAACACTGAATGAAAATCCATGGCACATTGAGGGCAAAAACAATAAAGAATGGGTGTTACTCGACTATATAACCGTAGTGGCACATGTTTTTCAAAATGAACGAAGATCCTACTATACTTTAGAAAACCTCTGGGGCGATGCTAAAATCACCTCAATCGAAAATTAAAAGAACCAAAAAATCACGAAGACGTTATTGACTTGAATTACAATTGAATGGCAGACAAGAAGAAAGATAATAATTTACTACCACCACGCGGCCCAAAGGGCAATTATCAACTGTGGATAATCCTGGCTTTAGTTGCGGTAATACTCGCAGTAAGCTATTTCAACCGATCTGGGGATCTTATTGAAATCCAATCCAGCGCTTTTGAAGACATTGTTCAGCGGAGAGACGCACAAAATATAGTGGTAATTAAAAATGAGGATCTCGTTGAGATTACACTTAAACAAGAAGCGTTGCAAAACGCAGTTTATCGCAACGAATTGGAAAGCAGCAGCCCTTTTGGTGTAAGCCCTACAGGACCTCACTATAAAATGCGCATTGGCACCATTGATCAATTCGCCAACTATTACAAGGAAATCACCGAAAAAATCCCGAAAAATGATCGTATTGATTTGAAATACGAAGAGCGAAGCGATTTTACAGGCATGATGCTCAACTGGGGATTTTTATTCCTCTTGCTCTTTGGATTCTGGATGCTGATGCGCAGAATGACCGGAGGGGGTGGCCCAGGGGGTCAAATATTTAATATCGGAAAGTCAAAAGCGGCATTGTTTGATGCTGAAAATAAGGTAAAGATCACTTTTGAAGATGTTGCAGGACTGGAGGAAGCCAAGGAAGAAATCCGGGAGATTGTCGAGTTCTTAAAGAACCCAGGTAAATTCACCAAGTTGGGAGGCAAAATTCCAAAAGGCGCACTATTGGTGGGCCCTCCAGGTACAGGAAAAACGTTGTTAGCAAAAGCAGTAGCCGGAGAGGCTGCAGTACCTTTCTTTTCACTATCGGGATCTGACTTTGTTGAAATGTTTGTGGGTGTAGGTGCCGCACGTGTACGGGATCTGTTTAAACAAGCAAAAGAGAAGGCTCCTTGTATTGTGTTCATTGATGAGATTGATGCAATTGGTAGATCAAGAGGAAGAGGACAAATGCCAGGTTCAAACGATGAGCGTGAAAATACTTTGAACTCGTTGCTGGTAGAGATGGATGGTTTCGCTACTGATAGTGGAGTAATCATTTTGGCAGCAACCAACCGACCTGACGTGCTGGATACTGCCCTTCTTCGTCCGGGTCGTTTCGATCGACAGATCAGTATTGATAAACCGGACATTTCCGGTCGTGAGCAAATATTTAGAGTTCATCTTAAGCCAATTAAATTGGCGAAAGAGGTCGACTCAAAAAAATTGGCCGCACAAACCCCGGGGTTTGCCGGAGCAGAGATTGCCAACGTTTGTAATGAGGCTGCACTGATAGCTGCAAGAAAAGATAAGAAGGAAGTAGACATGCAGGACTTTCAGGATGCAATCGACAGAGTAATTGGCGGATTGGAAAGAAAGACCAAGATCATTTCTCCTGAAGAAAAATTGATTGTGGCTTACCATGAAGCCGGACATGCCGTGGCTGGCTGGTTTCTTGAGCACGCAGATCCTTTGGTGAAAGTGAGTATCGTTCCCAGAGGTGCTGCCGCATTAGGGTATGCGCAGTATCTACCCAAAGAACAATTCTTGTATCAAACTGAACAGTTGATGGATGAGATGTGTATGACTTTTGGAGGTCGTGCCGCTGAAGAACTGGTTTTTGGCAAAATCTCTACAGGTGCTTTGAGTGATTTGGAGCGAACTACCAAAATGGCATACAGCATTGTTACTGTTTATGGTATGAATAAGGAGATTGGAAATCTTTCGTTCCACGATTCAAAGCAATCTGAATACAATTTCCAAAAACCCTACTCTGAGGCCACCGCAGAAAAAATTGATGTGGAGGTAAGGAAGATCATTGACGAAGCTTTTACGCGTACCCTGAATCTTTTGACTAAACATCGCGATCACCTCGAGGTAATCGCGCAAGAACTACTGGAGAAGGAGATACTATTTCAGTCAGATCTGGAAAGGTTAATTGGCAAGCGTCCATTTGCTGCTGAAACTACCTACCAAAAATTCACCAATAAACAAACTGCCTCAGAGATAAAAGAAGAGGAAGAGGCTGCCGCAAAGGTAAAGGCAGAGGCAGAGAAGGATGATGAAGCCGCTGTGGTAGAACAGAAAGATACGGGAGGTAGTACAGCAAACTAATTGGTTAACACCAAACAATAATTGAATCAGGTACCCAGGTACCTGATTTTTTTTATTAGCAAGTTATTATTAACTCGCATAGGAAGTGAATATTCATTGCAACCCGTTTTTATTATGAAGAAAGAGGTAATTCAACTACCGTCAGGTAAGAAGATATACTTCGCTTCTGATTTTCATCTGGGTGTGCCCACTCATGAGGCCAGCCTCACACGAGAAAAAAGAATTATCAAATGGCTGGATTATGTTAAGGAAGATGCACACTCCATCTACCTGCTGGGAGACATATTTGACTTTTGGTTTGAATACAAACATGTTATACCAAAAGGTTTTATAAGGCTTCAGGGGAAATTGGCTCAACTGAGGGATGATGGACTACCCATTTATTTTTTTACAGGCAATCACGACATGTGGATGTTTGACTACTTCCCGAAAGAACTTGGCATTCCCATTTATCGTGAACCCATCGAATTGGAAATTGGAAATCAGAAATTAATGATAGGACATGGGGATGGGCTAGGTCCAGGAGATTCATCATACAAGATTCTAAAAAAATTCTTCAACAGCAGATGGTGTCAATGGCTTTTTGCCAGACTTCATCCTAATCTTGGTATAGGCATTGCTAAGGTATGGAGTAGAAGCAGCCGGATAACCAATATGAAGAAAGAAGAGAAATTCAAAGGGGAGGAAAATGAGTATCTGCTCACCTACTGTCGTGAGTTAGAAAAAAATAGCCATCACGATTTTTATGTATTCGGTCATCGTCATTTGCCCCTGGATCTGGAAGTGGGCAGCAACAGCAGATATATTAATCTGGGCGAATGGGTAAACTTTAATACCTATGCCGTGTATGATGGCTCATCCATCCAACTAGAAACTTTTAGCGGATGAAATACTTCCTGTCATTGGTGCTGGTGATTACGCAATTGACGTCCTATGCTCAATTGAATAAGATCAAAGAGTTGGATATGACCCACATCTTAAACTCTTCAGTCGACAGGTTGGGGAATTTTTATTTTGTGCTTTCTACCGGAGTCATGCAAAAATATGATCCGGATGGCAACCTGTTAAATGAAGTTAAAGATGGTGTTGTCCCTTTAACGCTTCTTGAACCATGGAACCCTTTAAAAGTCTTCACTTATTCAAATAAAAGTAAGCTGATTAAATATTGGGATCATCACCTGGCCTTACTTGTAGAAAAACCATTGGAACCCTCATTCAGTATAACTCCACGACTCGTTTGCCCTGCCAATGAGGTGCACAAAGCGTGGATATTGGATGCGGCTGACTATACCCTAAAAAAAGTGAACCTCGCAACCAACGAGATTGAGATTGATGCAGTGCTTCCCAAAGAATGGGCAATTGATGATTCCAATTATGTTTTCATGCGTGAGTACCAGAACAGGATTTTCTTATTAGATAAAAATAAAGGAATTCTCATGCTGAATATGTTGGGCAAGCTGATCACCACAATTGAAGTGAAGGGGTTAGAATATTTTAATTTTATGGGTGAAGAGCTATGCTATAGAGAGAATGGCAAGATCCTCCTTTTTGATCTATTTACAGGAGAGACAAGAAAAATGGCAGACCTACCAGAACCGGGTAATATTTTATTCACCATTATTACGGATGAAAGATTAGTAGTAGGACGGAAAGGAAAAGTAATTTTCTATACACTCAATCAGTAGCCTTAAGGCTAAATTGACAATTGATGAAAATCAGTTGACAACCTATGGATAAAGGAAAAGGATAATTCATCCTTAAACAATTGTCAAATACAAATTTGTCAACTATCAATCCCCCACGGATACAGTCCTTTCAGCCAATGCTGAACTAGTTCTTTCTTCATATCCGTTCATCCTCCGTCCGAATTTGAACACAAATTCAATTTCAACACGCTAATACAGCACCAAAAATCGAATTGTAAAGCTGGCATTATTTTTAATACTACAATTAGGAATTAATTATTGAACAATGAAAAAATACCAATTGGGTGAGTTTGAAGAGATTGTAATGCTAACAGTAGCCATCCTTTACAAGGAAGCCTATGGTGTCTCTATTAAAAAAGAAATTGAAACAAGGCTAAAACGAAGTGTTAGTGTAGGCGCACTTCAATCTGCCTTAAAGAGATTGGAAGATAAAGGTTATCTAAAATCTTTTGAAGGAGGTGCAACAGAAGAAAGAGCAGGCCGGCCCAAGAAATTCTTTCAAATAACCGCATTGGGAAAACGAGCTCTGGAGCATGTGAAGAGCACACGTGATGAGTTGTGGAATTTAATCCCAAATATGGCATGGAACTCAAAGATGTTAGGATCATCCCTATAAATGGCAGTGTCACCCCTTCAGGGTTCACTTTTAACACGACAATGTCGTTCTATAATCATTCCATCCCTTCGGGATTAAAGGGAAGGAGCTTTATAAAAAATGATGATAACCCCGAAGGGTGAAAGGAATATAGAAACCCATGTTAACAAATTAAAAACACCAACAGTTTGGAATTTTACGATCAAAGAACATTTACAAAAATTTTAGAAATGAAAAGGAAGGTTACCCCCAAAACTCCCCCAGAATTTCTTTCATTGGCTCTGTCGTTCGAAATTGGTGAGCTCTATTGAAGGAGATTTGACAAAGTTATATGAGTAAGGAAGAAATGGTTGAGTTAATTAAATTCAATAAATACTATAGTAATGAACAACACAAGACTATCATAATAAATTGATGACAACCCCGAAGGGGTGAAAGGATTATAGAAATCGTTGTTCAACAAATTAAAAACCCCGAAGGGGTGACATTCTATGGCGGGAACATTTTCACAGATCTACATTCAGGTCATCTTTGCTGTAAAGGGCAGAGAAAATTTATTGCAAAAACCATGGAGAGAAGATGCATTCAAATACATAGCAGGTGTTGTCAAAAACAAAGGTCACAAACCAATTATTGTAAACGGTGTATCGGACCATGTTCACTTATTCATAGGGCTTAAACCTGCAATGGCATTGTCCGATTTGGTTCGTGACATTAAAAACAATACATCAAATTTCATAAACGAAAAGCAATACATTAAGGGAAAATTTTCATGGCAAGAGGGATACGGGGCATTCTCCTACGCTCATTCTCAAATGAATCAGGTATATCAGTACATATTGAATCAAGAGGAACATCATAAAAACCAAACGTTTAAAGAAGAATACCTGAGCCTTCTCAAAGAATTTGAAATTGAACATGATGAAAAATATCTATTCGAATGGATAAAGTAATGACAGTGTCACCACTTCAGGGTTCAGTTTTAACACGACAATATCGGTCTAATAAGTTGACAATCGGCAATTGACAGCAGGCAACATGTTATCAATTGTTTTTTGCCAACTCTCAATTATAGAATTGAAAAAATGAAATCAGAAAAACACAATCCTCCCAAGTTCGCTACCCGTTTCTTTCGATGGTTTTGTCATCCGAAATTGGTGAGTTCTATTGAAGGAGATTTGATGGAGTTGTATGAAGAGCGAGTTCGGAAAAAAGGGAAGCGAAAAGCAGACTTCAAATTTATTATCGATGTCTTGCTGTTATTCAGGCCCAGCATTATCAGACCAGCAGAAGGATATAGAAAATTAAACACTTACGGCATGTACAAAAGTTATTTAAAAATCGGATGGCGAAATTTAATGCGCAATAAAGGATATTCATTTATTAACATTGGAGGGCTCGCCATGGGCATGGCGGTAGCGTTGTTGATCGGCTTATGGGTTTATGATGAATTATCGTTTAATAAATACCATGAAAATTATGAAACGATAGCACAGGCTTATCGAAGTGAGATATTGAATGGCGAAAAGGAAGTTAATACTCCCCTTGTGACAGGCCTGGGCACCCTGCTCAAAACAGAGTACGGATCGCATTTTAAAAACGTAGCGATGGTACGTGCGCGAACTGAAGAAAGAGTCATTGCCTTTGATGAAAAAAAGTTCACTCAGAGTGGCTACTTTATGCAGGCCGAAGGGGCCGAAATGCTGTCCTTGAAAATGATTGAGGGTACAAGACAAGGACTCAAGGAAATGAAAAGCATTCTACTCTCGGAATCTCTTGCTAAAAAACTTTTTGGTAATGATGACCCAATCAATCAGGTGGTAATGATGGATGCCAAATGGGATTTAAAAGTAACAGGTGTGTATGAAGACCTGCCCAAGAATTCAACATTTAATGAAGCCTCTTACTTTGCTCCTTTAGATCTTTACATTGATGGTTGGGCAACGCTGGAAACCTGGGATAATTATTTTGTAAATGTTTTTGTCCAACTCTATCCCAGAGGCGATTTTGAAGAAACATCAAAAATTATAAAAGATGTAATGCTTTCACACGTGAATGCAGAGAGCGCTGAAAGAAAACCCGAAATTTTTCTACATCCCATGAGCCAATGGCATCTGAATTCAGAATTCAAAAATGGCGAGTTAGTAACGAGCAAACTCATGATGTCGGTTTGGTATTACAGTGCTATTGGAATTTTTGTTTTGCTACTGGCCTGTATCAACTTTATGAACCTGAGTACTGCTCGTTCTGAAAAAAGAGCCAAGGAAGTAGGAATCAGAAAATCAATAGGTTCTTTACGAAGTCAATTGATTCAACAATTTTTTGGAGAAACTTTTTTAGTTGCGCTGATTGCAGCTGTCATTGCATTAATAACCGTTCAGTTGAGTCTGCCCTGGTTTAATAATATAAGTGACAAGAATATTTCCTTACCAATAGCCCACCCTCTGTTTTGGGTAATTGTTGCAGGATTTACCTTATTCACCGGACTGCTGGCAGGCAGCTATCCTGCTCTTTACCTATCTTCTTTCGATGCCGTAAAAATATTAAAGGGAACTTTCAAAGCCGGTCGGTTTGCCATGATCCCAAGGCGGGTTTTGGTTGTAGTGCAATTCACCGTTTCCATTACACTTACCATAGGAACAATCATTGTATACCAACAAATTCAATTTGCTAAAAACAGGCCCGTTGGTTATTCGCGTGCGAACCTAATCGAATTGAGAACTTCTTCACCCGAATACAAAGGGCAGTATCAGTCGTTACGAAATGAACTAAAAAATACCGGAGTGGTAGAAGAAATTGCTGAAGCTAACTATTCTGTAACCGATACCCGAGGTTGGAATGGTGGATTCTCCTGGCATGACAAGAAATATGACGCGGCTTTCAACACAATTTTTGTATCACATGAGTACGGTCAAACTATTGGTTGGGAGTTTATTGAAGGTCGTGATTTCTCACGTGCGTTCCCAAGTGACCTTTCCGGAATCATCATAAACGAATCTGCGTTGGAAATTCTGGATCTTGAAAATCCAGTTGGAGAATCTCTTAATTGGTCACCTGGTGGAAACAGCTGGGGTGATTATACAATATTAGGTGTTGTAAAAGATATGGTGAAAGGATCTCCTTATGAGCCTACCGATCCATCCATTATTTTCCTTTCAGATCGGGATATGGAATGGTTATATATTAAAATAAAACCAACAGTAAGCCCCCACGCTGCATTGCCCAAAATACAATCTGTTCTTGCTACCATAGTTCCATCAGCTCCATTTGATTATACCTTTGCAGATGAAGCCTATGGTGCAAAGTTTCGGGCTGAAGAACGAATCGGAAAGTTAGCTACGTTTTTCAGTGCACTTGCATTGATTATCAGTTGCCTGGGATTGTTTGGATTGGCTTCCTTTATGGCGGAGCAACGGACAAAAGAAATCGGTATTCGTAAAATAATGGGTGCTTCTGTAAGCCATCTTTGGACAATGTTATCAAAGGACTTTGTTATTCTTGTTATTGTTTCTTGCGCGCTTGCCATTCCCATTTCTTTCTACTTCATGAATAGTTGGTTGGGTCAGTATGAATACAGGACCGACATTTCGTGGAACATCTTCGTTATTACCGGAATAGGTGCATTTGTGGTAACGTTGTTAACTGTAAGTTATCAGGCAATAAAAGCAGCCTTGATGAACCCTGTAAAGAGCTTGAAAACAGAATAAATTTAATCCACCATTTTTTTTGGCCAATTCCAGGCAAGCCAAACGATGATTAGGGTAAGGATACTCTCTAAAAATGCCAAAAAAACATAAAAGGAATACCACGCTGAAATTGATCCAATTCCTATCAATATCATGAGCAATGAAAACAGAAATCCAAAAATAATATTAAGCCACCTATTGAGTACAGGCTTTGTGAGAATGGAAATTGAAATCATCAGTGCAGGGATGGCAAGAATGACTGATGCAAGAAATAACTCAATGGGACTACTCAACGCATTGTCTCCACTTATAAGTCTTTCCACTTTTCCAGGAACATATAATTCAAAGTAATCTCCATATATGTAGCAAAACATAACCGATGTCCAGAGAGCGGAAAGTTTGTGCTTAACATTGATTTTATAATCCTCCAATACTTGTGTGTTTATGCTCATTTTTTTGTCTTCTATGTAACTATACCATGACGAATCATTCTCATTGAGGTTACAGCCAAACATGTATTTTCACCCTGTATAATTAGTCTTTTTTGAAGTATCTCAATTTGGCATATAAAGCCCTTATTCCATTATTATCTTTGAAACCGCACGATAAACTGTTCATTTTTGAACATATTTGTACGACAGAGTACATCTATGGTGCTCATATGCATGTTTTCGGACGGTACCGAAGCTGGCATAGTTTTTCTATAAGAATAGCTTAACCTTAACCTGAATCACGTGAACGAAGGCGGAAAAATTTTAATGATCGATGACGATGAAGATGTGCTTTTGGCGGCCAAGATGCTGTTGAAAAAGTACGGTCATCAGGTCATCATTGACAAGAACCCAAATAAGATTCCATTCCTGCTCAACAATGACACCTACGATGTCATTTTGTTGGATATGAATTTCAGCAAAGACACTACCTCCGGAAAAGAGGGATTTGAGTGGCTGAAACAAATTAAAGAAAAAGATCCTGACGCGGTGGTAATTATGATTACTGCTTTTGGTGATGTAGAGATGGCTGTGCGAGCCCTTAAAGAAGGGGCAACAGATTTTATATTAAAGCCCTGGCAAAATGAAAAATTGATAGCCACTATCTCGACAGCCATTAAACTAAAACAATCTTACAACGAGGTAGACAAGCTGCGCAAAGCAAAGCAGATGCTCGAAGAACAAATCAGTCAACCTTTTAGAGATATTATCGGCAACAGTCCATCTATTAAAGAAGTCTTTACATTAATTGATAAAGTAGCTGCTACCGATGCCAATGTGTTAATCCTGGGTGAAAATGGAACCGGAAAAGAATTAGTAGCAAGGGCCATTCACCAAAAATCCCTGCGCAAAGACAATTCGTTTGTCAGTGTTGACATGGGAGCTATCACTGAAACACTTTTTGAAAGTGAGTTATTCGGTCATAAGAAAGGTGCATTTACTGATGCAAGAGAAAACAGAACAGGACGCTTTGAACTCGCCAACGGTGGCACTTTGTTTCTTGATGAAATTGGCAATCTTAGCATGACTTTACAAAGCAAACTGCTCACCGCTTTGCAATCCAGACAGATTACAAGAGTTGGTTCCAACGGCCCAGTTGATGTAGACATTCGTTTGATTTGTGCAACCAACATGCCACTGCACCAAATGGTGGATGAAGGAAAATTCCGTCAGGATCTTTTATATCGTATCAATACGGTTGAGATCAGAATACCGCCATTGTGTGAACGGGTGGATGACATCCCCATGCTTGCAGATCACTTTCTGAATTTTTATACCAAAAAATACCACAAGGACGTGGTTTCGTTTTCTGAAGCGGCCATTGCTAAACTAAAAAAATATGCTTGGCCTGGAAACATCAGAGAGCTGCAACATTCTATTGAACGTGCTGTGATAATGGCTGATTCTCCTACACTTCAGGAAAGTGATTTTCTGTTCAACAGAAAAGGTGGACCAAGTACTGAAAGCGACACCTTAAATCTCGATGATGTAGAAAAGGCCGCTGTAGTAAAGGCAATACAGCTTCATAGCGGCAATATCTCCAAGGCAGCGGACGAACTCGGATTAACCAGAGCATCGCTGTATAGGAGGATGGAAAAATATGGGCTTTAACCTACGTTCTCCTCTTGTCACTCGTATTGCTATTCTGGTAGCCACTGTTTTTGCCATGGCTTATGCTGTGGCCGGCTCATTTAATATTATCATTATCCTTGCATTAACTGGTGCCACCCTCTTTCAAATTTCTCACCTCATCAAAGAATTTGAAGAATCCAATGAAAATATTGCTTCATTCTTAGATGCCATACGTTTTGATGACCTGTCTTCCTCATTCAAAACGGATAGTGATGATCCGGCAGTTCAGCGTTTGCACAAGGAATTGAATGAGGCCATAACCAAATTAAAAACTTCCCGGAGTGAAAAGGATTCTGAATATCAATTCTTCAAAAATATTGTTCAACATGTAGGTATTGGTTTGCTCACTTTTAAGAAAGATGGCTCCATCCAAATAATGAACACAGCAGCCAAAAAATTATTACGAGTAAATAACGCCAAACACATTGATGATTTAAGAACTGTAAGTGACGTGTTGGTAGAAGCATTTCTTAAATTGAAAACAGGTGGACGTGAACTGGCACGACTTGTTCTGGCCGATGAAACAATACAAGTATCCATTTATGCGATTGAACTGACCTTGCGTGGAGAAGTAATAAAATTAATTTCAATAAATAATATCCAGAGTGAATTGGATGAAAAGGAAATGGAGGCATGGCAAAACCTTGTAAGGGTGCTCACTCACGAAATCATGAATTCAGTCACCCCTATCTCTTCTTTGGCCGGTGTGGTTGAAGACGACCTCAAGAGCAAAATGGAACAGCCAGTAGCCACCTTTAACAAAGAAGAGATGAATGACATGCATTTATCTATCCAGACCATCAGCAGACGCAGTGCTGGATTAATCCATTTTGTGAAGGAGTTTAAAAACCTATCACAAAGACCCCAGCCTAATCTTGCGCCAGTGAAAGTCAAGAAACTTTTAGAAGAAATGGCGGTACTCCAAAAAAAGGAACTCATCGATAATAAGGTAAAGATTGAAATAAGCATTGAACCTGACGACCTCATGATAAGTGCTGATAAAAGCATGATTGAACAGGTAATTATCAATCTTGTTAAAAATGCCATACAATCCTTTTCTGAGCAAGAAGAAAAGATTATACAGCTAAAGGCATACTTAGACGAAAAAACAAGACCTATCATTTCTGTAAGCGATAATGGTGATGGTATAGACCCTGAAGCCCTTGAACGTATTTTTGTGCCCTTTTACTCTACAAAAAAGGCAGGGTCTGGAATAGGGCTGAGTCTGTCTAAGCAGATCATGAGACAGCATGAAGGTCGTATTACAGTTAAATCTAAATTAGGAGAAGGGACAGAATTTATGCTACGGTTTTAAACCCTCGAAAATCCACTAATATTTTCTAGATTTACAGCTAATAAGTAGCCTATTATGTCCGATATTCAGAAAAAAGTCACCAATATTTTAATAGAAAAACTTGGAATCCCAGAATCAGAATTGACGCCAGATGCCAATTTTGTAAAAGACCTTGGTATTGATTCGCTTGACTATGCCGAATTAGTGATGGATTTTGAACAAACATTTGACATCAAAATTCCTGATGACGATGCTGAGAAAATGCAAACTATCAGCCAGGCTGTAAAGTATATTGAGTCTAAAATTTAGGGTATATCCTGGGATTGCAATTCAAAAAAACTTCCTAATCTTTTCATTCCATTTGCATTAGCACTTAAAAATGGAAATACTTCGGTAGAATTATCGAGCCTTGAAAAATACCACCCATTTCTTTCAGGGTTCCAAAAGACATAATATTTATCGGAATAAATCAAGAGAATATCCATATCGTAAATCTCTTCCTGTTCCTTGTCCAGCAAACCAGTAAATTGAAGCAAGACGTGGTCCTTTCGAAACAGCTCACCTTTATTGCAATCGATGCTATTCAGTCGCATTAACAACTTGGCTTCGCTATTCCAAGCCTTAAATTTAATTTTTCTCGGCACAAAATGATTCATAGCTCCGGTATCTTCTAATTGTTAACTTAGCCACTCTTTTTTGCATTTCCTATGACCGATCATAAAGTGCTATTCATCGTCAATAAATACTCTGGCACAGGATACAGCCCTGCAATAGAAGAAAAGATATTGGCTCAATGCAAAAAAAGAAATCTTGAATGCGCTATTGAGTTCACTCAGGAACCAGGTCATGCCACTACGTTGGCCAGGATGGCCGTAGATAATAAGTTTAAAATGGTTTTTGCCGTTGGTGGTGACGGCACTATGAACGAGGTTGCACAAGGACTACTTCATTCACCTGTGGCCATGGGTATCATACCAAAGGGATCGGGAAATGGACTAGCAAGACATTTACGAATTCCTTTTTCCATTGAGGATGCCCTCCAGCTTCTTGACATGAAGAATACCATCAACATTGACACCATCAACATTAACAATCACTTGTCAGTAAATGTATCAGGCATAGGATTTGACGGGCACATAGCCGAAATGTTTGCGAGAGACGGAAACAGGGGGCTATTCACGTACGGAAAATTAGTAGTGAGCCAGTTCAACAAATTTGAATCCTTTGAATGCCAGGTTTCTCTTGATGGAGTAACTACTCAAGAAAATCTATTCAGTATCTCGTTTGCCAACTCATCCCAATTTGGCAACAATGCCTTTATTGCCCCCACTGCTTCACTTTGTGATCAACTGATTGATGTATGTATGGTGAATAAGATGAATACATTTCAAGGTATACAATTTGTTCGAAAGCTCTTTAACAAGACCTTACATCAATCTCAACTCGTTCGTATAGCGCAGGCCAGAGAAATTAAAATTACAACACAAAAGAAAATACCATTCCATATTGATGGCGAGGCCGCCACTGCAACAACCTCTTTTGACATTCGAATAAACCCCTCTTCACTAAGGGTGATTACTTCTTCCGGTAACTATTCCATTTAAAAAATCCCTTTAATAAAATACCACTTATCGGGTTAGTAACCTTATAGATGAGATACGTTTAAGAAACTATAATCTTAATATTCTAATCTCAACCAACCCTTTGTTATGAAACAAATATTTACAATCATTTTAGCGGGGTTCATTTCAACGACCATTTTTGCACAAGGCATAACGCTCCCCCCCAGCGGTGGAAACCAAAAGGCAGAAGTAAGTCAATGGATTGGCCCGGTCAAAGTCACAATCAACTACAGTAGCCCTAAGGTTCATGCTCCAGACGGAACCGATCGAAAAGGTCACATATGGGGAGAGCTTGTACCTTATGGCCTTAATAATTTAGGTTTTGGTACATCTACTGCAGCGCCATGGAGAGCAGGAGCCAATGAAAATACGACCATCACATTTTCCCACGATGTTAAATTAGGTGGCAAAGATGTAAAAGCAGGCACCTATGGTTTACATCTCATTGTAGAGAAGGATGTTCCATGGACATATATCCTATCCAACAATTCGACAAGTTGGGGTAGTTTCTTTTATGATGCGAAAGAAGACGCAGCGCGCGTTCAGTCGACTCCGGTAGACAGTGAATACAGCGAATACCTCACCTATGGGTTCGAAGACAGGCATCCCAATTCTGCCGTAGCATACTTGGCTTGGGAAAATAAGAAAGCACCTATAACTATTGAAGTTCCAAATATCAAGGAGCTGTATGTAGTCTCTATGCGTGATGAACTAAGAGGTTCTCCAGGTTTTAACTTTCAAAATTATGCCTCAGCCGCGAATTTTTGTGCTACTAATAAAATAAATCTCGAAGAAGCGCTTACCTGGGCAGATGCGGCCATCAGTGGTGCATTTGTTGGCCAAGAAAATTTTTTTACCCTGCAAACCAAGGCCAATGTGTTGAATGCCATGGGCAAGGGCAGTGAAGCTGAATCTGTAATGATGAAGGCAATTAACCACCCAACAGCCAGCGTTGGGCAAATTCATGGTTACGGGCGATCGCTTATCACGGCCGGAAAAAACGAAAAGGCACTTGAAGTATTTAAAACCAATCAAAAACTTCACCCCGAAGATAAGTTTACTCCGAATGTAGGTCTGGCCAGAGGATATAATGCCGTGGGTGACAAAAAAAATGCAATCAAATATTGGGAGCTGGCTATAAAGAACATTCCTGAAAATCAAAAGCCTTTCTTAACTGCTTATCAAGACGAATTAAAAAAGGTAAAAGAGGGAAATTAATTACGTCTATTAAAGAGGCTGTCTCACCTTTCTAAGGCGGCCTTTTTTATCCGCTCCTTTTCGCTTTATATCCTTCTTTAATAAGCAAGGCAAGTACTTTCTCACGTACATCACCCTGAATGAGTATTTCACCATCCTTGGCAGAACCACCAACACCACATTTGGTTTTAAGCATTTTGGCCAGTGAATCTAAGTCTACAGATGTTCCAACAAATCCACCAACTAATGTCACCTGTTTTCCTGCCCTTCCGCTTTTATCTAGCAACACCTTCAAGTTTTGTTGAGCCGGGACAAGTGTTTCGCATTCGTGAGATTCCCCAGTTGAGTATCCAAAGTCCTGATTAGTGGAATAAACTACTCCCTCTCTATTTTTCCAGTTATTAGATTTCTTTTTACTCATATTATCTGATCAATAAAAATGTAACAATAATTAAAAGTACGAAAGAAACAATAGTAAGATTAAAAGGAAACTCCACTCCGCTTCTGATAGTAGCCCCAAGTAACGATGCAACGAATAGAATTACCGGAACAAAGAACAAGTTTCCGTAGATGGCCGCTACTCTTATCTTATATTGCTCCGAGGGAATTGCTACCACAACAATTTTATTGAACAAAACCGTTTGACTAATATTGATATTCTTTACTGCCTTAAAATAACCAACATCACCTTTCTGTAATTTAATGATGATTCCATTCTTTGTTATCAACTCATCATGGTCATAAATCACCCCTCCCCCTCTTCCCGTTCTATAAACGCTATTGATCTCAGCGATATCCTCATTATAATTATTAAATGGCAATGAATAGTCCATTGCAATAGTCATAGTAACGATCAATGACACGTAACATACCCACCTGAATTTGGGCAGGTATTCTTCCATTAGCTCCCTGACATTTGGCTGAGACACTCTTTGTCCATAAGATGTCGTTCTTCTTCTATATGCCGGATCTCTATGTGTTGTTTGTAGGGGTGTTGATGAAGGAGTTAATTGCAAAAGTGAAAGATCGTATAAGGCTCGCTTTTCAGGGTTACCCAGTATTTCATAAGCGCGGTTAATTTCCTTAAATCGCTCTTCTCCTTCTACAGTTTTATTTTTGTCCGGATGATACAGCACCGCCAGCTTTCGAAACGAACGCCTCACCTCCAATTGTGTCGCTCGTGGACTTATACCAAGAACTTGATAATAATCCTCCATTCCCTGCTTTGATAAAAATAAAGCCCGTGCTAAACGGGCTTTATCCAAATTCCATTATGGCACTATATTATTTCTTCGTAACCAAAGTCAAAACTGGTCTCTTGGCATGACTTACTACTTCCTCAGCAATACTACCCGCCAGTACATGAGCAAATCCAGTTCGTCCACTCGTTGCCATAGCTATCAAATCTGCCTTGATACTTTCAGCAAAGTAAATAATACCTTCTTCCTCAGTTAAGTCATTGTAAACATTGATGGTAAAATTTTTCAAGCCAAGTTTCTTAGCAAACTTTTCCATGTAGTCTTTCGCTACCTTATCGCGTTGAAAATCGCCAGGAGTATTTATTCTTACTAAATGAATTTTAGAATTGTACAAGGCTTGTGCCTCTATTACCACCTCAGCAAACTTTTCTTCGCTTTTGCTCATCGAAGTAGCATATACAATGTTCTTAAAGTTGATTTTGGAGGGTTTTTTGTGAACCGACAATACTGGCACTTTTGCATGACGAACTACCTTTTCGGTATTAGACCCAATAATCATTTCTTTTAAGCGACCTAGGCCACGTGTACCCATCACAACTAAGTCAACCTTTTGTTCTGTAATGATGGCATTCATTCCATGGTACGCATTTCCCAATCTCAATTCTCCATCGAGTTTAATAGCAGAAAATTTTGGATTCATCACCAGTTTTTCCAGCTCCTTCTTGGCTTTTTCAAGCATTCTCATCGTGTACAACCGATCTTCAAAATTTCGCTGCACCACTTCTCCGCTAACCCGAAAAGACCCAGTTGTCGCCTCCTCCACAACGTGTAAGGCTATTACCTCAGCACCTGCTTTTTTGGCAATTTCGCAGGCTACTTCTAATGCGATGATAGATGTCTTAGAGAAATCTGTAGGTACAAGAATTCGTTTCATTTGTCAGTTAATTTAGTTTAAGTAGGTAATGAAAATGTCCAATGCAATATGACGTTTCACCACAAACAATGGTTCTAACACTAGTAAAAGTAACTATTTCGCCCAACAATAAAAATGCCTTAGCGGCATATTACATCATCAATAATCGCGTTGCTTTGGGCATTTATTTCTATGTGATTCCCGTGTGACATCAACGCCCTACCAATCACTAAACTCCCAATTGCAATCATCACAACCATACTTACCTTTCTAAAATTTATTTTGAACTTACTCAAAACATTGCCGAGCACCCATAAAAGACCTACCATTACCGGGATGGTGCCAGCGCCAAAAATGATCATAAATAAAAATCCTTCCGCATAACTATCAAGTGTAAAACAGTAGGTCAGGGCTAAATAGGTAAGTCCACAGGGAAGCAATCCATTAAGAATACCCAGAAAAAATATATTTTTCTTTCCCTTAAGAAAGTTTCCAAAAGTACCTTTGAGCCAGTTTGTAAAACGGTGAATTATCGATGACAATAATGGTATATGTACTCCGCTTATTGCACCGAAACCTATCAACAAAAACACACCCCCCAACACGTAGGCAAACATGTTTTGAAATGGCTGAATAAAACCACCTACTGCCCCGGCCAGTACACCCAACAATCCATAAGTAAGTACCCTTCCGAGATTATATATTAACTTACTCCCTGCAAATGGGCTTTTTGCTGTAGCGGCCAAAACCAATGGACCACACATTCCCACACAATGCAGGCCACCGGCTAATCCCATAAGTAGTGCAGTGAGATACATTACAATACTATAATCCTTTCGTAATAAAATTCCTTGCCTCCCATTGACCATTGCATACTTACCCTGTAAAGTCCCTTACTCCAGGCATCCAATGGAAATTGTTGCTCCTTTTCTCCTGCTCTCAACGAAAATTTTCTGTCCAATTTCACATCCGAAGGACGAAGCAATTGAATTTCTCCTTTGTCCATTTTATCAAAATCAGAAAAAGAAACAGTCAAACTATTTTCTGCAACAGAAATAACAGGCAGTACCTCCAACGTTTTTGTGTTTTGAATCAATGTCATTTTACGTTGGTGCACTAATTCCTCCTGATAGTAGTCCGGTCTCACCAAACTAATATCTTGCCTGACACAAACCGTAACAAGCGTTGCAATAAAAGCTGCAAACAGCACAAACGCCACCACTATCCATTTTCCAAAATTCATGCTATTTATTTTTTAACCGGTTGTATTGGACCTATAAAACGAGCATTCGCTGTCTCTATTTTCTTGCCATCTTGATATATCCCCAAAACCACATTCATTTTCATTTCCTTGATCTCTTCTTCAGGAAGCTTGATCATAAACAAACCCTTCAAAATCCCCTCTTTCGGCACTAAAATATTCTGATCTCCAATCTTTAATAGTGAAGCAGCTTCAGGAGACTCCACTCTCACATCTAGAGACACATCATCAAAAGTTTTATTTACAAACTCAATATTGTACACATTGGTGATCTGTCCATCTTCTGTTTTCGAATAAAGTGTACCAGGAGCCTTTAAAACAGTAGTGTCTATATCTGCTCGTGTAAGAATAAAATAGAGCAGCAAACTCACCAATGCAGTAAGTACTACGCTGTATCCAGCTATCCGAGGAGTGAATATTTTAAGTACACCTTCCTTTATCGCGGTGTATGATGAATACCTTATCAGACCTTTTGGTTTGCCAATCTTCACCATTACATCATCACACACATCAATACAAGCAGTACAGTTTACACATTCTAATTGTGTGCCATTGCGTATGTCAATACCCGTAGGGCAAACGTGAACGCATAATTTACAGTCAATGCAATCCCCTTTATTGTCATCTGTTTTGAGTTCACTTTTTCTGATCTTTCCCCTGGGCTCCCCCCGCAGCCAATCGTAAGCTACTACCAGTGAATCCTTCACCAGCAAAACCCCCTGAAGTCTCCCGTATGGGCACACCGCAATACAAGCTTGCTCTCTGAACCTCGCAAAAACCCCATAAAAAACTCCGGTAAATGCCATCAACCCAATAAAGCCTGCCATATGCTCTGATGGCGGTTGGCTCACAATGCTCACCACCTCATCCACCCCCACCATGTAAGCCATCACCAGATGAGCTATTAGAATAGAGATAGCTAAAAATATTACTTGTTTACTTGTTTTCTTAAGAATCTTGCTTCCATTCCAAGGTGCGCTATTTAATTTTCTCTGTTCGTTGGCATCACCTTCAATCCAATATTCGATTTTCCGAAACACCATTTCCATAAACAGGGTTTGAGGACACATCCACCCACACCAGATTCTTCCAAATGCGACTGTAAACAATGTTATAAAAACGAAGAAGGTGACCAGCGTGAGGGCAAGCAGGAAAAAGTCCTGAGGCCAAAACACCTGCCCGAAAATGATAAACTTCCTTTCAAAAAAATTCAGTAGAATAAACGGCTTGTCATTCAGTTTAATAAATGGCCCGGCAAAAAGTATTGCAAGCAAAAATACGCTAACTACGATACGCCAATTATGAAATCGGCCTGAAGGTTTTTTAGGGTAAATCCATATTCGTTTTCCTTCAGCATCTACAGTAGAAATGGAGTCACGAAACTCTTCATCAAACTCATACAAATTCTCCTTCACTTCTTCTTTTGCTTTCACTTAAAATTTGGTTTTCGTCCAGAGACGCCTATATCTTAACCGTATCCCCAACAACTGGCTCCGAAGGTTTTGGCTCATATAGATCGCCTTCCGGTGCTTTTGCGTTGGGTGGGTTTGTCCCTTGTAAGGTTAAAAGGTAACTCGATACGTTTTGCATTTTCTCAGGACTTAATGCACCTCCCCAGGCCACCATGTTGGTGTTGGGCACCCCGTTCTTCACTATTAAAAATACCTCTTTTATAGAACCTCCATGTATCCAATACGAATCTGTTAAATTAGGGCCAATGTCTCCCCCGCCATCCATACGATGACATGAAGCACAAATGTTATTGAAAACTTCTTTACCATCAGCAAGTGCTGTAGCATCCGTAGTTAAAATCACCGTATTCTCATCAATGACTTCACCTGGATTAGCCGCCCTCAACTTTCTTACCTGCTCCTCGGCTAGCGCTACTTCTGTATTATATTCTTCCGTTTGAAGTGGCAATGAGTCTGTGACGTGATAGGCGATAAAATAAATAACCCCCCAAACTATACTCCCATAAAACAACCATTTCCACCATGGTGGCAGGTGATTATCAAGTTCTCTTATGCCATCATAACTATGATCCATCAGAATGGTTTCCTCCTTCTCGATAGGAACATATCTATACAGCTTCTGATTTAATTGCGCCCACCAGCCTGGCTGTTCTACATACTCCACTCCCGCTTTTTTGGCTTGCTTCATGGCAGTATCCTTTGCCATGTAACGCATCACCTGTAACATGTACAGCGCAACAGCAATAACCAAAAGGGCTACTACAACCATAAATCCTGTAGTTACATAAAAAAGTAGAATAGGGTCATCCCAAATCGATCCATTGTTGGTGTTACCAGATTGCGCAAAAGCTCCAAAGGAGAACAGCATTAATGAAAATATTGCCTTTATTTTTTTCATAGCTCTTTAGAATTTAAAGCACGATTGTTTTCTGGGTTTATTCCATCTTCAAATGGTTTGTTACTCATTTTCGTAATAAATGTTATATCTGCCTTCCATACCCACCAGATAAGAATTAAAAAGAATAGGAAGAAGATGACAAAGGATATGGTTGGCCAAATCGCGATGTTGTCAATGTTTCTTAAAATATCTTTGTACATAATCTATAAAATTTTATTTACCAGCGACCTTATCTGCTTTAATATCTGTTCCTAATCTTTGGAGGTAAGCAATCAACGCCACTATCTCTGCTTCCTTCACGATTTCATACCCTTCCATGCCCAGGTTTTCAGAGATACGGGCTGCTTGTTTGTCCAATTCTTCATTAGCTACATCTTCGTATCCGTCCTCATAAGGAACTCCCACTGTTCTTAGTGCGGCAATCATTTTTGGTGTCAGCTCTTTATCAATCAATTGCTCATATAACCAAGGGTACGCTGGCATAATAGATCCATTAGAAACGTCTCCAGGCGTAAGCATATGGCGGAAGTGCCAACTGTCCGCATACTTTGCCCCTATCCGTTGTAAGTCAGGTCCAGTCCTTTTTGAGCCCCATAAAAATGGGTGATCATAAACGTATTCTCCAGCCTTGGAATATTCACCATTGGTAGGGTCGTAACGCTGTACTTCGGATCTGAATGGTCGCACCATTTGCGAATGACAACCCACACATCCTTCTCTGATATAAATATCACGACCATGTAACTCCAAGGGAGTATAGGGTTTTACACTGGCAATGGTGGGTACGTTGGATTTGATAAGAAAAGTAGGCACCATCTCAATCGCTCCTCCGATAAGAATGGCTACCAGAGCAAGCACTGTAAATATTACTGGCTTCCGTTCCAATACATGGTGCCAGTGACCTCCACTACTAGCTGTTTTTACCATAGGCGCTACCTCTGCTTCTTCATTCGCAACGAACTTACCAGCAAAGGCAGTTTTCATCAGATTGTAGGTCATAATAATAACACCTGTCAAGTACAAACTTCCTCCCACTGCACGCAACATATACATGGGTAGAATTTGCGTTGTCGTTTCAAGAAAATTCTGATATTGAAGAAATCCATCAGCAGTAAATTCTTTCCACATCAGGCTTTGCACCACACCAGCGATGTACAGAGGAAGGGCGTAGAACATAATACCGAGTGTCCCTATCCAGAAATGAAGGTTGGCGAGCTTTGTTGAATACAGTTTCGTCCCCCACATTTTAGGAACAATCCAGTATAACATACCAAAGGTCAGGAAGCCATTCCAGCCCAAACCACCCACGTGGACGTGTGCAATGATCCAGTCCGTAAAGTGGGCAATAGCATTCACGTTCTTTAGCGAAAGTAGAGGGCCTTCCAAAGTAGCCATGCCATAAGCGGTTACAGCTACTACCATAAATTTCAACACAGGATCTTCACGTACCCTGTCCCAGGCTCCCCGCAATGTGAGCAAACCGTTGAGCATACCGCCCCACGATGGGGCAATAAGCATTATAGAAAATACTACCCCAAGAGATTGCGCCCAATCAGGTAAAGAAGTATACAATAAGTGGTGAGGGCCAGCCCAGATGTAAATAAAAATCAATGACCAAAAGTGTATGATTGATAATTTATAGGAATAAACCGGACGATTTGCCGCTTTGGGAAGAAAGTAATACATCAACCCAAGAAAGGGGGTAGTAAGAAAGAAGGCTACCGCATTGTGGCCATACCACCACTGTACAAGCGCATCCTGAACACCTGCATACCAGGAATAGCTCTTGAACATAGTTACAGGAATCGCAAACGAATTGACGATATGAAGTACAGCAACGGTAACGAACGTAGCGATGTAAAACCAAATGGCTACATACATGTGCTTTTCTCTCCTCCGAAGGATGGTACCCAACATGTTCCAACCAAAGACTACCCAGATAATGGTAATAGCAATATCTATTGGCCACTCCAACTCCGCATACTCTTTGGAGGAAGTCATACCCAAGGGAAGTGTAATGGCTGCAGCCAAAATAATTAACTGCCATCCCCAGAAGTGTATCCAACTTAACAAATCACTGAACATTCTGGCTTTTAGCAAACGCTGCATGCTATAATAAATTCCTACGAACATGGCATTACCCACAAATGCAAAAATGATTGCATTGGTGTGTAAAGGCCTTATCCTACCGAACGTGGTATATGGCAGATCAAAATTCCAGAGAGGGTAAAACAATTGTATAGCAGCCAGCAGCCCGACAGTCATGCCTACAATGCCAAAAGTGACAGTAGCGATAATGAAGGCCTTGACAATCTTGTTGTCGTAATTTATTTTCTCTAATTCCATAGGAAAGTTCGTTTTTTGCAATTTTAAGGCATAAAAGTAGAGGGGTCACCCTCTCCTAAATATGAGGGTACTTAGGTAAAAAGATGATTTTGGTCAGGAATGGGGCATTTTGCCCTATTAAAAATGAATCCTCATCGATATAGTTATCGGCATGTTTATTGTCCATACTGTATTGTTAATTTTGATTTCAAACTTAAACAGATTAAAAATGAAAAAAGCAGCTCTTATTATCATTTTCTCAGCAGTTTCCATTGCCTTATTTGCACAAAATACAAATGATCGTAGAGGTTTTCAAGGAGTAGTGACTGCAACTGAAAAACAAACTATCAGGCCTGATGGTAAGGAGGAGGCATCAGTAAATACCACTATTGAATTTACTGGCAGGGCTATCATTATCGAAAGTGATACATATGATATTGTAAAAAAAGCTTTTGACGGCAAAAGTAAAACTGTATTCACTTGCACTAAACGCAGAGCTACTTTTGAAATTACTTACACCGTGGGGGAATCCATTCGTGTTGTTGACACCGGCAACAAGGATATTATAACAGAGTACCGCTCTTTAAAAGAAAACTAAATCTACGCCAGTACTTGATTAATAAGGGCTACTGTAAATATGCTTAGCAGGAACCAACCAATAAACCCTTCAATAATACAAAGGTAGCGGGCAAATCCTTTTGTGGGAATTCTGCCAAAACCAAGTGTAACAAAACTATTGATGCTTAGCGTGATCGAATTGACCAGCGAAAGTAAGACCGATCCAAAAACAACCAATAGCGGAGCTACATTAGCTTTCTTTTTTCTTTGAAGAAACTGTTCATAACTAATGAGCAGTCTATTCATGCTGTCTGAGTCCCACTCTGATGGAAAGAAAAGGTATAACATAGCAAAAATCAGTATTACAAAAAAAGACATAACTACTGCCAATGCAGGATCCGTACCGTGGTTAGTATAAACTTTTAAAAGTACATTCAGCTGCCATCTTAAAAAGTTATTAAAACTTTTATCTTCCTGAAATATCAATTTTAGCCTTCTCCCTTGCAGTTGCTTCATCTCACTGTAGCAAGCATTGGCCGACTCTATGTCACCTCGCAAAAGAAAAATCGTATGAAGTCCTTTATAAATATTGATCAGGTTGCTGTACTTGACCTCATCATCCAATTCTTCTTTTGTTTCACCACCATAATCTGCATAACGAAGTTTGTATCCCGCCAGTTGTTTCCAATACAATTCATTCCACGTCTCGGAAAATAAAAATTTTTCAAATGAAACATGTTTTTGAAATTCATTGCCCACCAAAAAGAACCGCTCTTCCGCCTTATTTTCAATGAAATACACATTAACTGCAAATTGGTTCTCACGAATGTCCAGATTGAGGTAATTGCCTTTGTTAAAATTCACTTTACCCGTTTCATCCCCTCTAAAGTGATTGGCTGTAAGGTATAAATCTGAAGAAACATTATCGGTGAGTTTGTAATTATTAAACTCCCCATATTCAGGAAATTCAAAATCCGAATTTTCAATTAATATTCCTGAAACGTAATTGTTGCCTACAGTAACTGAACCGTTAAAGTAACAAGACGACACGATTATCTCTCCTGCATCCAGCCTATTACTCTCTATAAAGGTATCACCCACAATGCTATCTTTTTCTAAATAGATTTCATATCCCACTGTGTTTTCCTTGATCTCCAATGAAGTAGCTTTGACTCTGGATATTTCTATTGAGTTGTCTGTTTTATTACCCTGTAATTTTAGTAATTGAAATTGCGCCTCGCTGAACCGCTGGCTACTTACGGTGCATCCAACCAGGGTAAGGTCCTTAAATACGATCTTCTCAAAATCAACACTCTCTTCAAATAAGCAGTTTGTAAAGGTAATGTGACTCAATAGTTCAACCTGCCCTGCCTTGTTCACCTTATCGGGATATCGGTCTGCGAGATATTTATGAATGCCCCTTCCACCCAGTTTGGTGAACTGAATCCGCAGTCCCTCAAATACATTTTCCGTATCTGGATCTCCGGTGAGTGCCTGTTCAAATACATCTGCAATGTCGATAGTGCCTTTATAATCCTGAGCATTGGCTCCAAAAAAAACAAGGGTAAAGACAACAGGGAATAATAGTTTCATGAATCAGTTATTGATGATATCTGTAGTCCCAAAGGAGATAATCGAAAATTAACAATATGACCCCCAAAAACCTAACACATAAAACTTACTCAATCAAAGCTCCCAGAGTACCTTATATTTCATTGCCCAGAAGTTATTAATAAGCTTAGCCGGAAACCTTTTCTTTCGCAATCCAGTTAATGATTTTTTCTTCTAATAAAACAAGTGGCAAACTTCCTGAATTGAGTACCTGGTTATGGAATTCCTTTACGTCAAATGCATCTCCTAAAGCCTCTTCTGCTTTGGTACGAAGTTCCCGGATTTTAAGCTGACCTAACTTATAAGACAATGCTTGTCCCGGTGTGGCCATATACCTTTCTATTTCAGAAGTGATAGAGGCTTCTGAATCGGCTTCATTGTCCAATGAATACTGAATCGCCTGTTCTCTGGACCATCCCTTTCCATGTATACCTGTATCCACAACCAATCGAATGGCGCGGTGCATTTCCATACTGAGCATTCCAAAATATTGATATGGATCCTCATACAATCCCAGTTCCTTGCCTAATGACTCTGCATACAACGCCCATCCTTCCACAAACACACCTATACTTTCAGGATGAAGAAACTCTGGCAAATCTTCATTTTCCTGCTGCAACGACAACTGATAGTGATGGCCCGGTACAGCTTCATGCAGAAAGAGTGCTTCGGCTGTGTATTTATTGTACGACTTTACATCTGGAATTGGAACATAGAACACGCCAGCCCTCGAAGCATCTTTTGTTCCTGGTACATATTCAGCACTGGCCGATGCCTCGCGAAAGGCCTCTGTTCTTCTTACCTCAAAACTTGCTTTTGGTTTAATATCAAAAACCTCAGATAGTTTTTTACTCATACGAGTGTGTATGTCATTAAAATTGGCAATGACTTGCTCAGGCTCAGTAAAGGGCATTTGTTCTTTACTGTTTCTTACATAATCAAAAAAAGCTTTCAAGTTGCCCTTGAAGCCAATCTCATCCTTTACCCTTTCCATTTCACCCAAGATTCGAGCGACCTCACTTTTCCCCAGCTCGTGAATTTCATCAGCACTCATTAAAGTAGTTGTACTTTGACGCACCAGGTAATTATAAGTTTCAGGTCCATTGGGCAATGCATTGATGCCTGATGTTTCGCGTCCTGCCGGAAGGTAGGTATCTTTCAAAAAGTCCTGTAATTCTTTGTATTTAGGTTTTATTTTATTGTAAATCATT
>ERZ761609.56-NODE-56-length-173170-cov-49.027773_pt1 | contig 173170 bp, 138 predicted proteins | sample MGYA00511163_ERZ761609 | MGnify/ENA primary metagenome ERZ761609 (study PRJEB28899, sample SAMN02445070) | bioreactor sludge metagenome | biome: EBPR sludge | place: Australia: Brisbane, Thorneside Wastewater Treatment Plant | collected 2011-12-16 ... | reverse complement strand
TTATAGCATTAATTATCAATCCATTTTGCTCCTCTTTTATCTTCCTTTCTATCTCTGACTTCACTCTTTCCGGATCAGATGCAACAGCGTTTTCCAGCACTTTTTTATTATACATAAAATTATAAGGAGTAACATATTTGTATTCAAATCTGTCAATTACATCTTTAAACTTCGGCTCGTTCTTAAGATACAAAAATGATTTGTCATCCCAGAATACAAGCTTCCAGTCTTCCGGCTTTTTGCTGAAATAAGATATAACAGATGTTTCCATTTCATTCGGAACTCTCACCAGATCCGGTGCCAGATAAATTGAATAGTCAAAATTATAATCTTTCAGTTTCTTTTCAAATCCGGGACCTTTGCTCATCAAGGTATTATATTCGTTAAATATCTCATCGTTAAGATTTCTGCTGTCAATGAAATTTTTACTTTCGGGAAAATTCCATACAAGAAATCCGCCGCTTCCGAAATGATTCAGCGGTCTCTGCCCGGTCTGCGGTATGTTATTCTCCTTCATAAAATCAAACATCTGAACAGGCATAAAGTCTGAGTTTACGCCGAATCCCGAGACTCTGTAATATTTTAAATGCTCCATATACAGCTTATCATTCGGAATATTGAATATAAGAAACAAAAGAAATGCTTCAAGAATAACTTTCGGTACAGGACTGGCGGTAAAGAAATTTTTAATGCCGCCTTCTTTAAGGTTTGTAATTATAAAATATAATGCAACTCCGAAGAAAACCGTTATGATTAAAATATAATCTACCGTAAACCTGACTGCTCTGACGGAATATACGGCGAATACAATAAAGAGCATTCCGGTAAAGAGATCTTTCCGTTTAAAAGAGTAATAAAGAACAAGCACTCCTCCAAACAGGAATACCTTATATATATTTGTTACAAATCCGGACCCGAACATTTCATCAAAAGGAGATCTCCATTCGTTAATAGTCTCGAGCAATTTCATCTTTGTATGATCATATGCATAAAAATATGTCGCAATGCCGTTTGGATTTATGATCATTACAATTACAGACAGAATAAACATCAGTCCGAGTATCTTCATTTCACGCTGCGTTAGCGCCGGAATTTCCTTTGTAGAAAATTTTTCCGGCTTCATATAAATTATCACCTCACTTAACAGAAATACAAAAAGGAGCAGCGCTCCGGCCAGCACTCCCATGTGAATATTCGCCCAGAGAAGAAACAGAACCGGAAAGAAATAAAGTGTTTTTGTGTTTTTTCTGTTGAAATATTTGAAGTCAGTTATGAGATATATCATTACTGTAAAAAACAGAAGCGACATTATATGCGGACGGGGAGTGAGGCGGTCTATCATTCCGAAAGCAGTCAGAATCAATATCAGAAATATCAGTGTATAACTTACTTCAAACTTTCTCATCACCCGGAATAATATAAAAAATATCAGAAGGAAAACAATTGTACGGAATATTGATATCGCCGTATATCCGCCGATGTTGTAAAGACCGTAAGTAATAATATCCCAGCCCCATTCGAACGGCATCCATTCCTGACCTTCGGTTACAAATCCGAATATATCCTCTGACGGAACGTGATGAGTTTCCGTAATGTATTTCCCCGTGGCAAGATGCCAGAAGACATCATCATCGCCGGTGATCTTAAATGTTGTGAATAAAATTATAAATACTGTGAAAAGAATTATCAGTCCGTAATTATAGAGCGGATTATCCTTTATAAATGGCTGCTTTGCTGGAGACTGAGTCTGTGTCTTTTTTTGTTTCTTAGTTTGTGTTTTTGCCAATTTACTGAAGATCAGTTGAAAGTTTATACCTGACTATTCTGTTATTTCCTGTATCAGCAATGTAAAGCACCTTATTAAAGAAAGAAACTCCCATCGGATTTCTAAGCTGATTTACTCCGTCACCGGTTCCGCCGAAAGATTCCCTCTTATAAACTCCGAGACTCGTAAATTTATACAGCGAATCTCTTGTATTATCCACTACAAAAATATTATTGGACGGGTCAAGCGTAATTCCCTCAGGCGTTCCGAGCTGAAAATTCAGCAGATCGACATTATCACCCGGCAGAAATCTCGGTTCATATGTTCCTTTAAGATTGTCATATACAAACCATTCCACCTTAAAACCAAATTCAGTAGTATTTCTAGTGATAATGAAATCCGTCGGTCCGTTATTGAAAGTGGTGATAGCCGACATTTTATCAATGGAATATATTCCGTTTCCCGTCGGCTGAAATCCGCCGAGTACTGAAACAGAATTAACTGAATTAACTCCGGAGACTTTCAGCAGAGCGTTATCAGGATCCAGAGAGCTTGTATTTTCAGGACCTCTTCTTGTTATTATATATGAGTTATCTGAATATACTCCAACATCCGTAAATTTCCGGTTTCTGCTCGAAAGGGGAGTCGCGTAATCCGATCTCATCAGAGGAAGCAATGATGCGTTTGAAATAACTCCGCCCACCGGTACGAGCTTGATCCTGTATAAAATGCTTAATGTATCCGGAAAAATTAAAGAAGTCGTATCTGCTATTACGAGCAAATCAAAATTGTAATCCTGCGCTATTGCCCGCGGATTGAAAACCGGTATTGAGCCAATCTCTCCGCCGGACAAATCCATCTGAACCACTCTGTTGTTTTTTGTATCGCAAACATAGATCAGCGGCTCTCTGCCGAGTAGTATATCTTCAGGCTTATTAAACTGCGTCCAAACAGGCGACTGCTGAACATATGTAGTTTCAGTTACTACTGTCCCGCCGCCGGAAGTGATTGGGAACTGTGACAGATCAGTTTTATCTGCGCATGATGAAAGCCATAATACCGATAATGTAAAAAAGAGATATAAGTATTTCATTTTAGTAAAGATCATTTAAAATTCGGGAATAAAATATTTAATGTAAACCTGTGTGAAATGCCGAGCTCCTTGTAATTAGCAAGCGAGTAATCAAAGTTTGCGTGAGCAAAAGAAATTACCGTCTTTGCACCGACTCCTGCAGAGAAATTTTCCGAATCGACATTCAGCTTATACCCGCCTCTGAAAAAAAGAAACTCCTTGTATGCATATTCCAATCCGAAGTGAAGATTCTCCGCGTTGTCAGTCGGACTATTCAGCTGAACGGAGGTAGTAAGTCTGTTCTCTTTATTAAGTATTGGCTCAATTGCAAACCCAAGCTGAAACAAAGTCGGCGGTGGAAATTTCTGAAATGAATTTACTGTATTGCCGTTAACAAGCGTAACGCTTCCTGAAGGACTTAACTGACCGCCGAAATTCGAGATCATAATTCCGAATCTGGATGTGCCGAGACCTGTCCGGTAAGAAGTAGCAAGGTCTCCGAGTATTCCGTCTATTTTAAGTTCGCCCAGATCTTCACGCACATATTTTATAGTTGCGCCGAATGAGAACTGGTCAGTCATCTGCCGCGCATAAGAGAGTCCTATATTCAGATCGGAGAATCTGAAGTATTCGCCTGTGCCTGTCGGCTGATACTCAGTGGTAACTTTCATATCTTCAGTCTGCAGGGAAGTTATATTCAGTCCTATTGCGTTGTTTCCTCCGAAGTGATAGACGGCACCGAAATTTGCAAGCTTTGTATCTACAAACCACTGAGTGTAGCTTGCGGTGATTCCGTTATTTTCAAAAGCGACGAGTCCGGAAGGATTGTAATGCAGTGAAGTTATGTCATCAGAGACAGCGACAAAACTTTCTCCCATTCCTGTTGCTCTTGCGCTTGTACCAATCTTCAGAAACTGAAGTGAAGTAGTGCCGGTTCTTTGACCGCCGAGATTCGGAAACAGCTGAGCTGCAGAAATCGCCGGCATCAGAATGATCAGCAGCAGTGTCAGTAGTATTTTTGCTTTCATTTATTTTATTAATATCATTTTTTTTATTTCGGAAAAATTGCCCGTTTCCATTTTGTAATAATAAACTCCGCTCGAAAGATCTGCGCCGTTGAATTCCGTATCATAAGTCCCCGCATTTTTGAACTCATTGACAAGCGTCTTTATTTCCTTTCCGGTAATGTCAAAGATCTTTATAGTGACATTTCCCGAAACAGGAATGCTGTATGCGATCTTTGTCGAAGGATTAAACGGATTCGGATAATTCTGATTCAATTGGAATCTATCAACTTTTAAATTTTGTGTTTCTGTAATTTCTGTTGTCTTTAATCCAAGCAGGAAATTCAGATCTTCTGTAATTTTCTTATCTAACTCTGATTGATTTGACGGATTAAATTTTATTATTTTTGTTTCTAAAACTTATCTGTAATTGTCATTTGAATACTTCTTTTCTGAATTTTGATCTGAATTTAAAAATGAATATTCATATGAATTTTTAAAATTATTTTTGGCAATACTGTGAATCGGTTTATCTTTTAGATTTTTTTCATTCAGATTATCAGTTGAAATATTATTGTCTCCCTGCCCCGAACCGTTTTGGAGAAGTGACAGCGCTGATCTGTCCCAGCTTGCCAAAAGTCTTCTTTCCGGCTCAGGATGATTTGACATTATGTTTTCGTATCCGGCTATTGCTTCATCATAATCTTCCATCTTTGAAAGACACATCAGATAGTAAGAATATGCCTTGTCAACTATTGTATAATTATTTGCATGCTGAGTGATCTTTGATTGTAAATATTGTTTCAGTTCACCAAAAAGTATGTCTGTATTTATTTGTAAAGATGATGTGTCTTTGTTTTGATAATTTTCATAAAGTTCATCAATCGATGAAGGCAGATAATCGCTTGTGTCATAATTATTTATGACAGCTTTTAACAGGTCAATTGCTTCAGTATAATTTTTATTTCTCTTACTCATTAATGCCTGTCCGAACATGCTTTCATCTTCGCCGTCTCCGTTCATAAAATCTCCGCCGTCCGTAATCGCAACAGTGTCAATAATTCCGTCCCCTCTGTCAATAATATCATAATCAATTGGTTCAGGTTTTGAACCCGGACATGATGAGCGATACGGCTGATAAAGCAAAGGTACCGTGGATGAATTACACTCAAGCTCATTTTGCGGAGGAATTGAAGACCAGTAATTATCTGATGATGAAATTCCATGCGAGTTACACGAACCTGTTAACTGAGTTTTGATATGCTTATAGTTTGAATTAAATAAAGTCAGACAATTTCCGCCTTTATCTAAAAATATTGAAGAAGTACCAATTACATAAAGATTATGTCCGTTTGTTGAAGTAAGTTTATTGTATCCTCCGTACCAGTAATAATTTCCTCCGCTGTATAAAGGAGCTAATCTTGCTGAAGAAGAAGAATTCACAATTAAAGTAGTATTTGTACCTGATTTCATTGACGAATTTTCATAAAGATTCAGATTACTTTGCAGTAAATTCACAGCAGTAATATAATCATCATTCAAAAAACTATTATACCGAAAATCGCCGGATATTTTATTTGCTACTAATCCGATTCCGGTTGAAGAACCGGTACCTTCAAAAACATTTCCGAAAATAAAAAACGGTGTCTGCTCGGATGCAAGACAATTCAGATACATTTGGACTGCTCCGCCGGAGAAATAATTCCCGGCAATATTTAAATTAAAAGCCGGATTTGAATCTTCTTCTTCAGCGCAAAAAATTCCATAATCATTGGGATGAACACTATTACTTACAGTCAGAAGATACTGACTGTTATTATTTGTATAAAAAGAATCATTGCTGATCAGCGCATTGAAAACATTGCTTAACTTTACGACGCTGTTTTCAAATTTGCTGCCTGTAATTATTTTTTTAGCTCTCGCAAAGCATTTATCCGAATTATATAAATTGATACAGGTATCTGTATTTTTGAAAGTGCAGTTTGAAATTGTATCGAGATAAGTATCGGTCAGCTTAATACCTTTCCACTTTACGCTGCTGTTTGTTGTCTGAAAAACCGTATTATTCAGATTGATACTTGCGCCTGCTTTACCTTCGATATATGAATTTTCTCCCATGGTGATAGTCTTGGGAGTTCCGGTTTCAAATGTCCTGAAGTGTGAGCCGGATTCGAAGATGAGGCTTGTACTGGAACTTAGGGTGAAATTTATGCTGTCTTTAATTGTAAGAATCGAGCTTTTTAAAAAAATAGATTGATTTGTTTTTAATATCAATCCATTATCTTTCAATAATACATTTACAAAAAATTCATTTGGATTGATATGATTAACTGCTCCGGAATCCACAGCATTTATCGGCCAATATAAATATGAATTATCAGAAACAAAACCATCTTTATTTTGAGACTTAAACAAAATTGAATTCTTTACTCTTTGATCCCAAATCTGAATTAAACGATTTTCTGGTACTTTATTGTCATTAAAATTATATATTATGCTGTCTTGATTGAAATATGTTAAAACTATATCCCTACTAAAATTAACACCAATTGGATTCCATCCGTAATTTGGATAATCAAAATCAGAATAATCAACATCACAAAAATCAAATGGATTTAATGAAATACTTGTATCATTACCTTGTATTGAAATTTCATAGAATTCTACTTTATATTTACCAAATCCAATTGCCGCACTAGTACCTCCGGTGGTATTATCATAGTCATGATTTATTTCAAAATCTGTGTTAGGTAAAATTATTTTAGCTCCACCATATATTTTCGTATATATAGTCGTTCCATTTTCACACTTTAATGAATACTTATGAAGTCCATTAAAAACAGCTCCAATTGGAAATACACGTACATATATTAACTCGGATGACGAATTTGATATCATTAATTCAAATCTTGCAAATGATGAATTACTCAGTATAAAATGAATTATTAAAAGTCCGAATAGTGGGATAAATTTTTTCATGACATGTAAATAATTAATCTTTGTTTATATTTTAAAATATTTCTGACATTATAAATATCTTATTTGATCAACATCATTTTTTTGCTAATAAGATCAATTTCCGTTTTTAATTGAAAAAAGTAGATACCTGTTGAAAGATTATAATCCGTTGAATTAAAATTAATTCTATACTTACCTTCGTTTGCTAATCCATTATAAATAGTAGAGACTTCTTTTCCACTTAAATCATAAATGACTAAACTCACATTCGTTTTATTTTTAATTTCAAAATCAATAGTAGTAATAGGATTAAACGGGTTTGGATTATTTTGGTGTAATATTGTTTTTTTCGGAATAAATGTTGAGTTATAAGAAATACCGACCGGAAAAATTTTACCAAGAGAATCGGTTTTAGCTAAATACATTTGTGGAACTCCGCCTTGAAGCATTTGAGTAACGCCACATATGATAAAGCCATTATCATTAGTTGATTCAACAGATCTAATCTCTGTGAAATATTGAAGTGGCCTATAAAAATTTTGAATTAATACATTTCCATTGAAATCTATAATTCTGATAAATCCCCTTTCTAGATTATTATTAGTTGAATCCGTTGTTCCGCAAAAAACATATCCTTTTCCGGGAATATTTCTTACAGAATATAATAGTTCATTATATTTTGCCGAATAATTTCTTTTCCACTGTAAATTACCAACTGAATCGGCTTTGATAATCAGTGAATTTGAAACATTGTTAGAATTATATTCAACACCTCCAATAATGAAACCTTTATCAATTGTCCGTTGTATTGAGTACCCTGCTTCTGAATAATTTGATCCAAATCTTTTACTCCACAAAGTATCTCCATTCAAATTAACTTTAAACAAATATACATCTGCATGAGCAGTTCCTATTATAACATAAGAATCTTCTAATACAATAACCTCTTTTCCATATTGATCATTATTTGCATAGTATATTTTTTGCCACTGAATTTCACCGATTTCATTTGTTTTGATCAGCATAATATTATTGAAAAACCCATCTGTTCTGTTTAACACTATATAACCATTATCTGAAGTTTGTTTAACACATAGAGACTGATCTAATCCCAATCCATTAAACGATCTGTTCCAAATAACATTTCCTTTTGAATCAGTATTAAGCAAATATCCATCTCCTAAACCCCCTTTATTTGTTGATCCGCATATAGTGAAACCATTTGTTATGCCATTTATTACCCAATTTCCCCTAAAACTATAATTATTCTTGCCAATAATTTGAGTCCATAAAGAATCACCACTAAATGAATACCTTGCAAGATATATTTGGTAACCACCGACTCTTGAATCACTTCCAACAGCTATAAAATTATTATCATCTGTTTGAAAAGCACGCTCTAAACTTCCATAATTATTATTTAAAATCTTCTGCCAAGTTATAGTTTGCCCAAGTACTGAATCTGAAAAAACACAAATAACAAATATTGTAAATATTATATTTATAAGTTTACACATCCTTTTTTCCGGATAAAAAAATTCTATAATTAATTTTATCACTCGATTATTATATTCAATTAAATTTCGTTTTGATAGAAACATATTCATAAAAGAAAATTATAAATTGCGTTTGAAATATATTTTACTATTAGGATTTTTGTCCTCATTTCACCTGCATCATCTTCCTTGTAAAGCTGTATCCGTCCGATGTCATTTTATAAAAATAAACCCCGCTCGATAATCCGCTGCCGTCAAACTCCACTGAATAATTCCCCGTCGGCGTTTCCTCAGTCAATCGCCTTACTAAGTGGAGGGCAGGGTGAGTTACAAAATTGTTTTTCTTTTAGCCGAAATTCATACCGCTTCCAAAGCACGTTTCGGTTTGTTGTTGGTCACGCCCGCTGCCGTCAAACTCCACTGAATAATTCACCTCCGTAGGTAACTGCCGTATATGTATCTGTATTCGGGAATGATCTTCACGTTGTCCTTATTCGTAAATTTATTTATATCAGTAAAATATCTGTGAATATTTTTTCTTAAATTGATTCTCAAAGCTTAAGCGACAAATTAAACATTATATTCCTCGGCGTCAGGTATCTCGCCGGATTATATGGGTATGGTTCCAGCGGCGCCTGAAGATCAGGATAAAGCGGATCATTATAAAAATTCGGAGTCGGCTGTCCGTATTCATATGCTTCACCGGTTACGGGATTCAAGATCGTTGAATTTTTTGTATTGAAAAGATTCTTGATTGAAATTCCTATCACAAGATCCATAGAATAAAGAGGTATATATTTATCTATATCCAGATCCACCCAAAACCAGTTCTCGCCGACTTTTCCGTTTATATTGTTAATGTCAGACTGATATTCCGGTCTTCCGCTTTCGAGATTTCCGATGTATAGCTGTTCCGTATATCTTTTTCCCGACTGAAAAAATATTCTGGATTTAAAAGTAATGTCATCTAAAATATTTTTTGCAAATCCAAACATACCTTTTCCTTTGGGAACATTAAAATATAAATTTGCGCTTGCCTGTATCGGCTTGTCCCAGGAAAGAAAAGTTTCGGAAATTGTCTCGGCTGCGCCTGTGGTGGCTACTACAAATCCCTGATCAGATGATGAACTCTTTCCGGTCGCAACAGAATATGTGAAATTAAATTTTCCGCTGAACCATGAGCCGAGCCGCTTTTTGTATTCCACTTCAATACCTCTTGTCCTTGCATAATCCTGATTGAAATAAGTTATGAATGACTGGCCGATAAGTCTTCCGCTGTTGATACGGATGCTTCTGGTAGCTACATAGTCATAAATATTTTTATAATAAGCAGTTACAGTCAGCACATCATCATTTGTAAACTGGTTTCTGATACCGAGCTCATATGCGACTGTAGTCTCAGGGTTAAGATTCGGATTTCCGTATTTCTGAAAAGTGGACTGAGCCGCCTGAGGATTTATCTTTGCATAAACAAACTGCGGTTTAGGTCTTTTTGAAAAATGTCCGTAAGAAAAGAACAGAGTCTGATTATTCGTAATCGGGTGAGATATTCCGACTCTCGGAGCAAGTCTTAATTTTACATTCCTTCCGAATATTGTAAATGAATCATCTTCATACGCCTGTCTTGTCTCAGGTGTAATAGTGGAAACATTTGTATCCTTCACGGCATCGTCCACATATTTTCCCGGAAGCCAGTAATCAAGTCTCAGTCCGTAATTAAGTATCATCCCTTTGAATGTAATGCTGTGCTGTCCGTATATATCGCCGAACGAAGGATAAACTTTGTAAACGTCATTATTCAGTCCGAAAGGTTTTATCCACGGCTGATAAATGTCAATGAGCTGCATCTCCTGAAAACTCGTTTCAATACCGGCTTTGAGTTTGCTCTTGGTAGTAAAGTTGTGAACATAATCTAACTTAGCTGAATATTCATTTACGTAATGATCATGCCAGGTAAACGGATTGCCGATATCATAAAATCCGTTTCCCGGAATAATTCCTGTCCTCAGACTGTCTATATAATAATATTCAAAAGGAGCTTTTATCAGATCAAACGGCTCTTCATACTGATCCCAGTTTCTGCCGTTTGCATCCACTCTTAAGTTTGTAAAAAAGTTGTTAAGCTTTATCTCATAAAATGATTTCGGACTTGTTGTGTGAGTCCAGCTTACTGTATGAAAGTAACTGTTCTGCGTGTATGTATTCGCCAGATCAAGTATATCCTGAAAGTCATACTGATATCCCGGAGACGGTTCTACATATTCGAGGTTGGTCTGCAGCGAACTCGAATTCTGATTTATAGAAACCGACTGATTAAAAGAGTAATTTAATTTCATTGTCTCCGTCATTCTCCATGTGGCTTTTCCGAGCCAGTACCAGCTGTTATCCTGACGCGGGGAGAATTTTGTTCCTCCGAATGTAGAAGAGCTTACGTATCTTGATTTTTTTCCTCCGTTATTTACAAAAAATCCGTCCGAGAGTCCCATAAAAAAACTTCCGAATAAAGTAATCTCTCCCGGCGGTTTAATATTCAGCGCCTGGAAAAGATATTTCGTAATCGGCTCCGGACCGCTGAGATTCATTTCAAGCACGTCAGTATTAAAGCTGAATCCGGAATTTTTATTTACTCCGAAATTATCCCTTTTATAAGAAAGGAAAAAATTAACTTCATCATATCTTCCTTCTTTGGTTCTGACATTCACAACGCCGCTTGTCGCCTGGCCGTATTCGGCGTTATAACCTCCTGTAATGACTTCCACTTCTTCAAGTGAATTAGCCGAAAGCTGAAGTCCGTATCCCGTTCCTGAAAGGGGATCCTGTACTGACACACCGTCTATGATGTATGAATTTTCATAACTTCTTCCGCCGCGGATATGAATTTCGTTATCTTCCTTTACAACTCCTGCCTGCTGCGTGATAACATCAGCAATGTCAGTAACTATGGATTTGGAAATGTCATCGCTTGAAATAATATGACTGCTGCTGGTCTGCTCAATATCCATAAGCGGTCTGTCTCCGACCACTTCTATTTCCTGATCTACGGTAAATGAAGTTGACTTAAGCACAATATTGAAATCCTTCTGCGAACCTGAAGATATTTGAATATCCGTATATTCAACAGTTTTAAATCCTTCAGCGGAAACCTGCATTGTATAACTTCCGGGAGATATTTCAAGAATCGTATATGTCCCGTCATAATCGGAAACAGCTCCGAGATATGTTCCCTTCAGCTTTATGGTAACTCCGTCAAGCGGAATACCCGAACTGTCCTTGACAGTACCTTTGATTGATCCGTTCTGCTCCTGCGAAAATCCATAACCGGCGAAAAGCAGAAATAAGATCAGTAGTAATTTTTTTATCATATAATTAAAAACTAGTTTGTAGTTAGCAGTTAACAGTTAATAATATTTGTTTTGATACGTAAACCGTAAATCGTAACTTGAAATTCGTAACTCGTAAATCGAAACTATTTTTTATCTGTATCCAAATTCATTTATAACAATTTTCCTGAAAAGATCTTTTGAAGCGCTCGCATTACCGTACAGAAAATAAACAGGCATAGTCATAAGAATATTTCTCGGTGAATTAGCTGCATCTTTAATAGCAATAATAGTATTTGTCTGACAAGCCGTGCTAATCGGCAGTCTGTAAACTACCTGCGCAGGCGGAGTTATATTAATCCCGCGGATTCTCTGAAGAAGACTGCTGGACGTAAGCACTGGATAACCCGTATCTTCGTTTATCAGAGATATACCGGTCGGTATCAGAGCAATAGTACATGTGGAAAGACTGTCTATAGGAGCAAAATTTATAAGATCGCCCTGTCCCTGCACTTCTGCATTCGGAAGACCGGTAGTAAAAAACAATTTCCCTCCGGACTGCAGATAGAAGGGGAGAGAGTTCTGAGCCAGATCAAAGTTAGCGTTATCAGAAGAAAGATTTCCTCTGTTAGCGCTCCATATTACAATTTCAAAAAGTCTTAGAGTTTCTATAAACATCGGATTTACGATCTTTGGTATCAGGTTACCGTCATTGGATTTTATGTCAAGCACATCGTATGACAGAGTATCCATTGCGCTGACAAAATAATTTTCCGCCTGCGTGAATTCATTGAGCGGCATATCCTTAATCAGAAGTATCCTCGCTGTCTGTGCTTTTACGTGCCAGATACTTCCTGTATCAGGCATCTGCACTATCGGACTGAATGCGCCTGCTTCATCTTCCACACGGAGGTAAAGTATATTGTCTGCATTGACTGCAAGTCCGCTGTCCTGTGTTAGTGTAAGAAGATTCACTGTCGAGGGAACTCTCCTGAAGTTATTTGTATCATTAAGCGACCAGTGATAAAATGCAATATTCTCATCTCCGTCAGCATCTGATCCCGTCCATTTAAACGTAGCGAGAGGGAAAGTCGTATCTGGTATTTCCGTGCCGGCGTCGAAATTTACGACAGGCGGCGTATTGACCACCGGATAAAGATTTGTAGCGGGAGTCGGATCTACCAGTCCTTTATTGTCAACTGCCGCTACAAAAAATCTGAAAGTGCTGTCGCTTCCGGTGATAGACAGAATAAAAGTGCTGTCATTCTTATTAGTGAATCCCCAGTTAACTGAATCAAATGAAATTCTGTAACCGGAAATAAATCCGTCAGGATCATCACCCCACCAGTTGATTTTTTTTATAGTAGAACCGGGCGCAATAATGCTGTCAGGACGGAGCGACAAATATGTATTAGGAGGCTGATTTTCCAAGTTTCCCGTGACAGGATCACTGCAGGAATTCGCTAATATGCAGGAGATAAAAACAATAAAGCATGCGGTAAATCTTCTCATATAAGTATGTATATTAACTTTTAATAGTTATTCCGTTTTTAAAATGAGTTAAAAAATTTTTATGAAAATGAAGTATATTTTATTACTTTTAAAGTCATTTTTTAGATTTAATACTTTGTAATTGCGGTTTTAAAAAAGCCGCCATGAAAAATCACGACGGCTTTAATAATAATATGATCAGATTCAAGTTGCAATCTGACATTTGTAATTTAAAATTATTTAATTAATACCATGCGTTTTGTCATTACAAAATTATTACCGTCTCTTCCGACCGCATCAAGCTTATAGAAATAAACCCCGCTTGAAAGATCTGCACCGTTGAATTCTACATTGTATGTTCCGGCATTTCTGAAATCATTTACAAGCGACTTCACTTCTCTTCCGAGCATGTCATATATCTTAAGAGAAATATTCCCGGATACAGGAATGTTAAAAGTAATTTTTGTAGACGGATTGAACGGGTTAGGGTAGTTTTGTGAAAGATAATAACTGTTCACATTCTCAACATTGCTTACAATACCGACCGGTGTTACTGTACCGAAGTCAGGATTCTTTCTCGGTGTCAGCTTATAATTACTGAATGAAAAATATAAAACGCCTTCTATATAGGAAATTATGTCATTCTTTGTTAAAAGCGTATATCCCGGCTGAGGCGGATTTTGCAGACCATCCCAGTTATTTGTGAAAGTAGTGTTACCGTCCTGAAGTTCAATTCTTGCGTTTACATTGGATGCATCAGATACCAGTATCTCACCGAAGTTACGTCTGAATGTTGTATCAGGAAGCGGATCAACTGTAGTACATGCAACTCCTGTAGCTGCGTTTACACAATTTATGGTAACGGGAACTTCAAGTCTCAGCAATACGCTTTCCCAAATTTCTACCGTCATATCACCGTCCTGAGTTGCATTATTTAACTGATTGGTTGTAAGTACTGTAGCGGCAGGAAGTGGATTTCCCTGTGACAGCAGATTTATTCCGGAAGCTGAAGCAATGTTTATCCTTGTAACGCTGAAATTTTCTTCAACCGTACCCGAAACTCTTACTCTGTCACCTCTTCTCAATACATCTGTCGGATTACCGGATATCCAGATACCGCTGTTAGGTCCGACTCCGTCCTGAATATATACTCTTCTCGGAGCTGTCTGATTTCCTCCTGCGCTGGAAAAATTAATTCCCGGAATGTCCGATGTATCCGCCGTAACTATTCCTTCCACTCCTCTTACATCAAATCCTTCGTATGCAGACCTTCCTCCGTTATTCGGGCAGAACTGCACATCTCGTATTCCCATTGAATCGTTTGCTCTCACTTCATAAAATAAAGTAGATCTACCTGTATCTGTCGGAAGTAATTTCACACCGCCTGAATTATCCTCAGCTCTGAAGAAATATTCTACAAGGGTACCGAGATTTGCCGGAGGCATTTTTGTTGAATAGATATTACCCGTGATCAGCGGCATATTTTTACTCTGGAATGCGCCGTTATTAAATCTGTAAAACACTTTCATATCCGTAATTACAGCGGTATTTAAAGAAGGATCTGTAGCCGTAACGCTGACTGTAACGCTGTCCGGCGGCGTTGGTACACCTGGACTTCTAGTCGGACTTGAAAGCTGCGGAGGAGCGTTTCCGAGACTCAGATCATTCGGATATATCGGAATGATAACATAAGGAAGCTGACTTCCGAATGCTCCTTCATTGTTTGCGTTTATAATAACTCCTCTTACATATTCTACAAATGTTCCGATAGTCGGATGCGCCCACGTTCTTAATGTATCGCCTGACGGCTGAGTTGAAAAGAAGTTGGAGAAATCTCTTATATACATTCTGTTTCCGTTTTCGTCAACTATGCTCCATGGCTGTCTGTTGCCGATACCTCCTGCAACTGTAACGTTTCTAATCTCAATGTACATACCTTCATATTTTTCACCGTCCACATAATTTATGGATCCGCCGTTCGGATAATCTCCGTTGGCAAAATTTGAAATTGTAACAGGGATCGGAGCAGGTCTTTTTGTGGAAGCGCCTGATTGTAAAATGTCAATCGTATAACCGGTTGCTGTATCCAGAGCAAGCTGAGTAAGTGTATTTGCAAAATTATTACTTGCAGTAGATCCGAATTCCTGAACCACTCCTCTGACTCTGATAATAGTGCCTGTGTCAATAAGATCAAGCGCTGTCTGAGGTCCTCTGCTTCCTTGTCTTATTACAATTCCGCCGAACATTCCGTTTGCCGTATCCTGTGCATAGCATGTCCAGCTTGAAGTACCTCTTAACATTGTTCTGAAATCGTTATTTGCGGGAGAGACTCTCGGAGGCGCAACAACTCTTGCGACGAACTGTACCGAATCTCCTTCAAGTTCCGATTTATCTCTTCCCAGGGCAAGTGAATCTGCAGACTTTGTCTGAATCTGCTGCAGAGTTACACTTATAAAATCTCCTCCCATTATATTAAATCCAAGAGAATATATAATGAATGCGGTTATAAAAATAACCGGTAAGTGTTTAATTCTTTTCATAATGATTTTTTATAGTTATTTATTTTAGATTATTTTACAATTACAAACTTTCCTTTTTTAACTTCACCCGTATTCGTATCTTTAACAGTAAACAGATATAATCCGGATGCTATTGCCTGTTCATTAGTAGAAATAAGATCCCATGCATGTTCGCCGCCGGCGAATTTCTGTGTACCGTCAGAGTAAGTCGTAAACCATTCAATATCACTTCCGTTATAAGTCGCAGCATCGTGCGTAAATTTATCCACTAAATCGCCTGCAATAGTCCAGACGGAGATCTCACAGTTCGAAGGAAGATTGTAAAAATAAATTTTCCGCAAAAGCTCTTTCCTGTTTCCTGAGCCGTCCCATACAGCGCTACCGTAATACGGATTAGGATAAACGCCGACTTCTGCAGACGCATCATTATTTGCCGGTGTACCGACTATTATTCGTTTGGAATTTCCGAGTATGCTGCTTTCAAGTGAACCGAGATTCTGCGTTATATCACCTTTGTCAAAAGCCGTAACGGAGTAAACATACTGAAACCCGTTCAGCTGATTCGGAAAATCAAATTTATAATAATATGGAGTTGTATCCCCGTCAAAATATTTCGGTGAAGCAAGTTTTATGAAATTAAATCCCGTGTTATTGCTGACGTTATTGTATGCGCTGTCAAATTCACCGACAAGTTTCAATTGATCTGTAAGGTCGGCAGTCAGATCTAAATCCGAACCCGGATTGGTTCTGTATATTTTGTAACCTTCAAAGTCCTGAATATTTGAGATCGGATCAATTGATCGTTCAGAGTTAGCCGCCCAGTAAAGAGTTACTGTTTTATCTTCCAGCACAGTCCTCACAGTCGGTATATCAGGCGGGGAAGGAAGTTTGTATCCGTTATCATAAGCACTCTGAGCCCAGCCCGCCGAGATGTTTAAATTCTGTCTTTGATAGCTTGAATCCCAGGTAGTAGGATCAGTGCCTGTCTTCTTCGCGCAGACTACTGCAAATACTATATTTATAGTGTCCTGTAAATATCTTAAAGAAAGCTTCTGACCGTTGTCCTGGTAAAATGGTCCGTAGGAGATAAGCGTTGATCTGTTATTAGGAGTATGTCTGAGTTCGTCATTTCTTGAAGGAACGAACGGATTGCTTAATGAGTCAAGCGGGGAAACACTGAGATAACCGTTTAGTTTTTCATACTTTCCGCCGCCGTTTTGTGAACTCTGATCCAGAGTCGGAGATAAATAAAGGATTCCGGTTGCATTTCTGAATTGCCAGATGGAATATTTTGTCTTGCTGTTAATATTTTCCTGAGCAGGTTTAGGATCAAGACCGAGAAGTTTGAAGGCGACATAAGAATCAGTAAATCCGGGATCACCGTTGTAATCATATTCATACCACATTCTTAAAGTACTGTCATATCCGTCAGCGCCTTTGTTATAAAAGGACGTACCACCCGGCGGAGTGATGTTTGTATTTCTTATCACGCCGTCCGCCCACAGACCTATATAAATGCTGTCGATAGGGGAGGTGTCGCCGTTGTATCCGACGTTTAATATTTTATAATTCAGTATCACCCAGTTGTTTGCAAAGTTAAAATCATAGCAGTAAGATTCCAGCAGAACTTTAATACCAAGAGGAACGTGATTGACAATCGGCGTTCCGTTTATCACCGTATTTGTATCCAGAAATTCACAAACAAAATCCTGATGAGAGATTGCTTCTGGTCTGTAGTTAGGGGAATTTTGCAATGAAGATCTTTCGAGAATTCCCTGTCCGGGAGAATTTGAAAATTCAAATCCTTCCCCCCGGTTTGCGCTTGACACATCGATCGCTCCGGTCGTTACCCTTATCTGTCCCGCCTTTGATCCGCCGACCCAGATGCCTCCTACAAAAATATTTTCTATTCCGGAATTTATCGGAAACTGACAAGACGGCTGATTAGGGAAATTTGCAAAACCGTTTCCGAAAGTACCGTAGTTTGTTACTGTCATAGCGATGTTACCGACGTTTGTAAATTTATTATTTACATCATCCTGTATATCTCCCGGATAATAACCTCCGGCGCTCATCGGAATATAATAGGAAGAAAATATAAAGGTTAATACAAACAGAAAAAGAATTTCAGAGCTGCGGGATCTGATTTTTTTACAGGTAAAAAATACCAAAGCGAGTATTCTTCGGGACATGAAATAATTTAATAATTAGTGTAAAAATTTGTTTAAATTAAGATAATTATCACTAAAAGTAAAGATAAAGAAATGAGTTTTTAGGTAAACTTTAGAATAACTTTTCGTAACCAATTTAAAATTACTCTGATACTGCGCCGGTTAAAAACATTACATACTTTACTGTTTTTATCTTAGGGAAATTTTTATAAAATTCTTTTATAAAATATTGTCAACTGAAATGGTTTTGTAATTTCAAAAATGAAAATAAACATAAAATAAAAAATGAAATTAACAATGATATCGGCTATTTCACAAGAGCCATACGCTTTGTCTGAATAAATCCTGCTGTCTCAAGCCGGTAAAAATAAATTCCCGAAGCAAGTCCGCTGCCGTCAAACTCCGCTTCGTAAGATCCTGCATTCTGCTTTTCATTTACCAGGTCAAAAATTTCATTTCCGAGTATATCAAATATTTTAAGTGATACAATTCCGGATTTTGGGATCTGATAGACTATGACAGTCTTCGGATTAAATGGATTCGGATAATTCTGAAAAAGACTGTAAGCATCTGGAGCAGCTGTTGAATTACTGTTTACTGTAGTCAGACCGCCCGTAATTGTTTTTAAAATTATCCCGCCGTTTCCGACTATCCAACCTGTAAGGTCATTCGCGAAGTTTATGCTGTTAAGTATCACTGTAGTATTTCCGTTCATAGAATACCAGCTTGAAGCGCCGTTATCAGTTCTTATTATTTTCCCGCCGCCGCCGACGCACCAGCCTGTGTCTTTATTTAAAAAATAAAGATCGGTTATAGCTTGAGTAGCTGCGCTGTCCGTGTTAATCCAGGTGAATCCTCCGTCAGTTGTCTTCTTTAAAAATTTGAAATGCATAAAGCCGTTTACATCATCTGTAAAAAAAATATTTCTTCCTATATGAAAAAAATTTACAGTGTCCGTATGAATTAACTCCCAGCTGTTTCCGCCGCTTGTAGTCTTATATACATAATTTATAGAAGGAGGTACATCGGAAGTATAATTTGATAATGCCCAGCCTGTAATTTCATTTATAAAATTAATCGAGTAAGTTGCTATCCCGAGATCTCCGGTCCAGTTTTGACCTGAATTGGAAGTCCTGTAAACTCCTCCGGAAAAAACAAAGCAAAATGGCGGACAGCATGCAACGGCATTGCATGTATATACTGTTTGATTATTAGTTACAAAAAGATCATTATAAATAGCTCCTGCTCCTCCGATTAATTGAATCCATGTTTTGCCGCCATTAGAAGTTTTGAGTAAGATCCTTAAATCCTCGCATACCGGATTATTGTCAAAATCCCCGCCTGAAGCCCAGCCGTAATTTTCATCAGTAAACATAACTGATCTTATAGTTAAGGACGAACCGGAAGTCTGAGCTGTCCAGTTTGCTCCGCCATTACTTGTATGCAGAATTACGCCGTTAGCTCCCGCAGCCCAGCCGGTTTCGGAATTTATGAAATATACGCTTAAAAGATTAGAAGATGTACCGCTTGACTGATGCACCCAGCCGCTTTGTGGAAATGCTGAGCTAAAAAAAGGCATGGAAAATAGAACAATAAAATATATTGATTTCAAAATTTAATTCTCCTTATAAAAAATAACTTATTTTAAAAAATCAAAATCCTCTTAATTTTTGAATTCAGGATCATTCTGTCTGACATAATAACCTGCGCTTACTTTTGCCGGGATCACATAAAATGTTTTCTCAAGTGATTTTTTGAAACCCATTTGATTTAAAACTTTCTCAGCCGAGACGTAATCTTCATTTGCAAGCGAACTGTAGTCAAGTATTAACCAGAACTTATCAATATCTTTTCTGCTCTTTAATGAGTCAAGCTGCATTTTTAAATCCCATCCGAATATTTCCGGAACCGGCAGTTTCGTTTCGGAATGTTTAGAATAATATTCAATGCTCCAGCCCATGAAATGAGGCTCGGTAATAATTATGCTTTTATTATAATAATTTTCTTCTATAAAAGAAATAACTTTTCTGTAATCATTATTCTTAAAACTATTGCTGTAGTTTATATAAACACCAGCGCTGCTTACGCAAAATAAAAAAAGAAATAACAGAGTCTGTATTTTATTTTTAAACAGTGTTGTTGAAAAAAATATAACTGTTATAATCAGGTAAGGAATGATTATGCTGAGATACCTCGAGAGTATAATGTAATGCTTAAAGGAAATAATCAGAGAAATCAAAAGAGGCAGATAAAAAAACAAAATAATGTAATTGTAATCCGCTGAAATAATGACTTCCGAATTCAGAAATCTGAACATACAGTACAAAAGATACGCCAGTAAAAAAAAGCTGATAAACAAAGATAAATACTGAATGTGAATGGGCTCAAATCCGTAATAAACGCTTAAGAAATTATCCTTAAAATAGTTTAAAAAGTTATGTCCGGTATCTTGTAATGAGTTCACTGTCCTCCATGGCTGACCTTTGCTGATCTGTGAAAAAAAAACCGGATACCATGGGATATAAAGAGCGTTAACTATTATAACTGCAGTGAATTTACCGCGAAGCTCACTGAATGTATTTTGTTTTGAAATAATTTTTAATATCAGAACGACAAATATCGTGAACAAAATCAGAAGTGAAAAGTAATGCGTGTAAATCGCAGCAAATAAAAATAATACAAACAGGATTAAATAATTCACGGAATTGTCTTTCATCGAAAAGAGAAAAAAGTAAACAGAACCGAGCGTCAGAAATAAATTGAGATTCAGCATACGGATCTCCTGAGAATAAAATATATTAACAGGTGAAACGGCATACAGCAGCAAAACAAACATCACCGGTTTGTCAGCTTTAAAAATCAGCCGGGAAATTTTAAATATAAATATTAGAGAAAGCACTCCGAGCAAAGCGCTGAGAAGCCTCATTGAAAATACGCTGTCTGAAAATAAAACTATCCAGTATTTCAGAACAATATAAAACAAGGGAGGGTGAATATCGCCTGACGTATCAGCAATAATATCTGTTACAGATTTTTGCGAAAGCTTCCAGGAATAAACTTCATCAAACCACATGTTCTTTGTCTCAATATCACAGATCCTCAGAACTGCAGTCAGGATTATTATCAGCAAAAAAATAATTTTCGTCTTCAATAATTATCCTGTCTAAAAACCTGTTAACTGAATGGCTACTCTGCGTGTTCTCTTTCTGTTGTCAAAATCTATGAGCACAATCTGCTGCCAGGTTCCCAGCATCAGCATACCGTTTTTAAATGGTACACTTAAAGATGTTCCGATAAGAGCTGATCTGATATGCGCATGCCCGTTACCGTCTCCCCAGGTTTCATTATGATGGTATTTTGAAAAAGCAGGAATTAATTTTTCGAGAGCTTTCGGAATATCTTTAAGCAGTCCAGGCTCATATTCAATTGTTGTAACGGATGCAGTCGAACCTATTGAGAAAACACAGCAGGTTCCTTCTGTCAGATTCGAATTGTTCAGAATGGACTGCGCTTCGTCCGTAATATCAATAATATCACAGTTTCCGTTGCTTTCCAGAATGATTTCATTTGTGATTATTTTCATTAAGCTGCAAAATTAAGTTTATACCTTTAAAAACTAAATCTCTGTCGGTTAAGTCTATCAATTTTGTCCTACCGGAAATCAAACCGCTGAAACCGCCTGTTGCAATTACTTTAAGATTGCTCAATTTATTAGAAGTCTCTCTGATAACTCTTTCACAAAAATAAAGTGTCTGATACAGGACTCCTGCGTTTATATTTTTTTCAGTGGTTTTATTAATCAGAGATTCCGGAAATACCGGTTTCGTTTTGATTAGCGAAGCTTTTTCCGAAAGCGAATTTATGGCAGTTAAAATACCGGGAGAAATAATACCTCCTTTTAAAATACCGTTTGATACAAATGTATATGTTGAAGCAGTTCCAAAATCTATTACAAGAATATTCTTTCCCGGAAAAATATCATTGGCTGCAACAGCGCTGCAAATTCTGTCATTACCAATCGTATGAGCATAATCAATTTTAATCGGGAGTTTCATTTTTATATTTATAAAAACAGGTTTAATATCAGAATGTGTGCGGATAGTTTTTTTAATAAATGAATTCCGTTTTGTGCTGAGTGAAGAAATTCCTGTCAATAGAAAGTTGTTTTTCTGATAATCTCTGAATAACTTTTTAATGAATGAACTGAACTGTTTTTCAAATAAATCTTTATCGTATGATACTCCTGCCAGGAATGAAATTTTATTTCCCTTTAAAGAGCCTGAAGCGGCTTTAACAGCGGTATTACCTATGTCAATTAAAAGTCTTTTCCGGTTTTCCATTCGTTAATGAAAAATGCGTAAAAGAATATTTACTTTTACGCATTTTCTAAAAAAGCTTTAAAAATTATTTGAAAGGAAACTTCATTCCTGCAGTAAATACAAAACATGAAATATTATTCTGGTCGTTTATAATCAGTTTATATTTACCGTCAAAGATCAGATTAAATGAAGTTCCAAGATTTGTCAGTTCTACTCCTCCGCCGATCAGTATGCTCAGCTTTGAAAAATTTTCTTTATCGGAATTATAAAAATTCACTCCCAGACCGCCGTCGAGATAAGGCATTAAAACCTGCGGACTCAGATAAAATCTCGCAAGACCTGCAAGTTCAAAATTGTTTTGCTTACCTTCGCTCCAGTAATTCGCCTGAGGCACGAAAGAAAAGCCGCCTGTTTTTAATTCAGCGAAAGCTCCGACTGCAAATCCAACCTTTCCTTCAATTGAAGCCAGTCCCAGATTAAAACCCATTGATGCGCCGGAAGAGGGCAGAGGCGGAAGCTGAATTTCTCTGGTTTCATCCTTTAGACTGAGGTTATATAGATCCGGCTGTTTGTTATTTAATTTTAATTTTATTTCCTGTGCGGAAGATTGGTCAGATAATAAAACAATAAGAAGTACAATTACAGTTATGTAAATTTTCACAATGTCTGTTTGATTAATAAAAAATTAAAAAACTAATTCTGATTGTGAATCTTTTCTAATTCAGATTTGAAATTTCCATTTTCTTTATTTCATCTCGAAGTTCGGCTGCCAGTTCATAATCCTCTTTCGTTATTGCATCTTCAAGATCAGCTTTCAGCTGTAATAGTTTTTTCTCTTTTTGAGAGAGATTCTTTTTCTCCGCAGTCAAAGCGTCCGGCGGAATCCCGGCGTCAGCTTCTCTTTCAAGATCTTCTGCATCTTCAGATTTGGGAAGAGTCTGCTCATCGAATTCCGGTATAAATCCTACTTCATCTATAATGTCATTGTTGACATATATTGGAGCTGAAAATTTTAAAGCAATTGCTATTGCGTCAGAAGGTCTGGCATCTATATCATCAATGTCAGAAGAAGTGAATATTATTTTTGCATAAAAAGTAGAGTCTTTAAGTTCGCTGATAACTATGTATTCAATTGAAGTCCCGAGTGATTCTATTACTTCTTTTAAGAGATCATGTGTCAGCGGTCTTGGCGGTTTTATACCTTCAAGTTCGAGCGCTATAGACTGCGCTTCATATTGTCCAATTATAATCGGAAGTCTTTTGCTTCCGGATACTTCCTTAAGTATTATTGCATAACCTCCTCCGCTGATTGAAGGAGTTAATGACAAACCGAAAATATCAACCTGTGTATATTCTTCTGGGTAATCCATTTAATAATTAATTTTCAATAGTTACAATCAAGCTAAAGTAAAAGTTTCAAATTTACAATATAAAACTATTTGTAAATTTTAAAAAAAAATTGTGCTTAATTGGAAACAACTTTTTTAAATTCTTCTGTTAGTTCAGGAATGATTTCAAAAACATCTCCTACAATACCGTAATCAGCTATCTGAAAAATCGGTGCGTCTTTATCTTTATTTATTGCTACAATGCATTTTGATGAAGACATTCCGGCAAGATGCTGAATGGCTCCGCTTATGCCGCATGCAATGTAAAGACTGGGAGATACAGTCTTTCCGGTCTGTCCTACCTGTTCCGAATGCGGTCTCCAGCCAGCGTCAACAACAGCTCTTGATGCTCCGGTCGCAGCACCGATTGATGCAGCGAGATTTTCAATGAGATTAAAATTTTCAGGACCTCTGAGTCCTCTTCCGCCTGATACAATTCTGTCAGCTTCAGATACGTCAAGTTTCATATCGCTGATTATAATATCCTTAACTACAGATGTAAAATCCCCGGCGCATATACTAAGCGATTCAAGGTCTATCCTGACAATTTCTGTTTCAGAATTATCTGTTTCTACCGGTTTAAAAACATTTGGTCTTAATGAAATAATTATTCTCTCACAGTCTGTTGACATTACTGTCAGGCTTTTTCCTGCGTAGACAGGTCTGGTTGCAGAAATCTTTCCGTCTTCGGTATTGATATCAACACAATCACTGAATACTGCAGAGTCAGTTTTTATACTGATTCTTCCTGTCAGATCTTTTCCTAATGCAGTAGCTGAAAGTAAAATGATCTGAGCTGATTCCGACTTTGAAACTTCGCTTATTACTTTTGAAAATACAGCAGGGGAGTATTTAATATTCCCTGCTCCGGATTTTGAATTAAGTCTGTCAAGTTCTGCTATGATAATTTTTTTTGCTCCGTATTTTGAAAGTTCTTTTGCAGCGCTGTCCTCAATATTACCGATCGTTAAAACAGTAAAACCAGAACCTAATTTTTCTGAAATTCTCCTTGATTCTGAAACCACTTCGTATGCGGAATTCTTAAATTTCCCGTCTTTTGATTCTACAAATGCTAATATATTTTTCGACATTTTAATAATTATAAATTTTTTAAGAATTAAATTACTTTTGCTTCTTCTCTGAGAAGTCTTACAAGTTCTGACACATCATCTTTTCCGTTCTGGAAAATTTTTCCGGTTGTCTTTGCAGGGGGTAATTTCATTTCGCTAATGACAGTTCTCGATTCAGAGTTTGAGACCTGAACTTCTTCTATAGGTTTTGACTTAGCAGCCATAATGCTTTTCAGATTAGGATATCTTGGCTCATTAAGTCCTTTCTGCGCTCCGATAATTACCGGTAAAGTTGCTTCCACTACTTCCTTACCGCCTTCGATCTCACGTTCTGCTGAGACGGTATTTTCATTAATATCGAGCTTTACAACTACGCTGATACATGGAATATTCATTAATTCTGAAACCATGGATGGGATCAAAAGACCGTCAAAATCAATTGACTGTTTTCCGAAGAAAATTATATCAGCTTTCTTATCTTTTAAATATTCTGAAAGATTTTTGGCAACGAAAAATGAATCAAAGTTCACAATATCTGTTTTTATTAAAACCCCTTTATCAGCCCCCATTTGAAATGCTTTTTTAATTGCTTCTTTTGCTTTTTCAGTACCTACGGAAATGACTGTGACTTCACCGCCTTTACTTTCCTTTAATCTTATAGCTTCCTCGACTGCAAATTCGTCATAAGGATTAATGATAAAGCTGACTCCGTTTTCATCAATTGATTTGCCGTCGGAAGCAATTTTTACCTTAGTTGTACTGTCAGGAACTAAAGATACGCATACATAAATATTCATAAAAATTTTTAATGGTTTGAATTTGGATTGAAAAGGCAAAATTAATCCTCACAATTTGCAAAATCAATTTATAAATTGCTCCAAAAATTCAATTGTAACATGAATTTATTTTATATATATTGCAATATATCGCGGGGTGGAGCAGTTGGTAGCTCGTCGGGCTCATAACCCGAAGGTCGAAGGTTCAAGTCCTTCTCCCGCTACACTCTATATACTTTCATTGTTTTTTTGTTTACCCCGTTTAAAACGGGGTTTTTTATTTCCATTTCTTTAAATCTCTTCTCTAAAACTTTAAGTCAATTTAATATTTAATTTTTAAACCTATTTAGACTATCAATTGTCTTATTCCTGTATTCGAAAATTTAAAAAATTCTAAATGAATAATACAAAAATCAAAGCACTTGCACTCATAGTTTTAGCATTACTAACTATCTCATCAGTTTCATATTCTCAGAATGATTCAAAACCAAATTCGGGAAAAAATAAAACTCCGGAAGAATTTGCGAAGAAAAAAACAGACAAACTAAATCAGGAGTTATCTCTTAGTCAGGAACAATATAATAAAATTTATGACCTGATGTTAACAAAAGCAGCTGAAAGAAAAGCAAACAAAGAGAAATTTAAGAATCTTGAAAAGACAGAGAGGAAGGAACTAAAAAAACAAAACAGGGAAAATTTCAAGAAACAAATGCAAAGTATACTTACCCAGGAACAATTTGCAAAACTGGAAAAGATGAAAGCAAATAAAAAAGATAAAAGGAAAAATAAAACGAAAAACAAACTAAATAAAATCTGAAGAATAATTAAGTTGAGTTTTATTTAAACCGGAAATTTCAATTTCCGGTTTTTTTATGACCTGATTAAATTTTTCTGAGCCGTCTGCTTTCCTTTATTACTTATAAGATCGCTTATTTTCATAAGTATCCAGTTCTTGTCGAAAATATTATCAGATGCATTTACTGTATCGTATAAATATTCCAGATTTACGCTTCTTGATCCGGATTTATATAAACTTAATTTCTGAACGCTTGATAAAAAATTATTATGAAAGATCCTCCTGCTTTCGGAAATTAACTTATTGTTTTTCAGAAAGTGCCTGTAGGAATCAATAAAATATAAAGTCGCGTCAAATTCTCCAATTTCATAATGGATCTTCAGCTGAAGGTTTTTCATGTCAAGTTTATAAACAAACTGATCAAACTTGATTTTGTTAATACACTGAAGAGCTTTTTCGAAATCAGATTTCTGAAAATGGAATAGAGCCAGACTATATGATTCTATACTAAATATCTGAGACGGGTGAAGAAATTTAGAATATTTCTTAATGAAAGTTTCCATGTATCCGAGCTTGTTCACGGTAATGCAGTTCAGTAGTACATTACGGTAAAGGTCAAATGGTATATAACTGCTTGTTCCGGTTTTGTAATATTCTTTTTCGATGTAAATTTTATTAAGTTCAAAAATTTCCATCTGAATATCGAAAGAAGTTTTCTGGCTGGAATTGATCTTCAGTACGCAGTAATCAAGCAGTCTTGAGAATAAAAAATTATTATCATTTATTCCCAGTGATCCGGAGTATTCTTTTAGATTATTCTTGTATTCAAAATAATATTTTTCATCTTCGAAATTTATAAATGCTTTCAGAAGGCTGTAATAGATTTCAATTATATGTATCTTAAGACTGGAATTTTTATTAACAAATTTTATCATTTCCTCAAAATTGAATATCTTAATGAAATCCGTAATAAACTCTTTATACCTGTTAATGTTGTAAGATCTGGTATATTTCAGCAAATTATCATTGTGCTTGATTGATTCAATAATAAAGAATATCAAAATAAATATTATTCCGTCGGTCATTTTTTTTGATTCACTGACTACATAATTCTTTTTCAATACTTTCTGAGTAAGCAGATTAAGATAAAACAGATCAGTGTTGATCTTATACCTGTTGTAAAAATAGTCCCCGTCAAAAGTATTCTTCTTCTCAAGCAGTAATTCTGTCTTACTCATTTCTTTTTTGAACAAATCATAAGCATTCTTTTCAAAGAGTTCGTGGGATAAAAAAAATGAACTCTCTATATCCTCTCTCTTCATCCTTTCAGCTTTTAAAAAAAACAGCAGACACTTTAACAGATCAGAAGCCAGATTTCTTACAGTAGAATCATTATATTTTTTATTACGGTAAAGCTTTTTAAAAATGTTTTCTTTTGTGAAATTTTTTTGTTCAAAACCCGGATGAAATTTTCTTAATACGTTAAAAAAATTGATCAATGCCTTACGATTATTATAATAAGGTGAGTTTAAAAATTTGCTGAATTTAGCCAGTTCCTTATCAGATAATGTTTCCAGTAACTTAATAAGTGCGTTTGTATACATTTTTTATATTTAATAATTTTAAAAAAAATGCGACAAGTTCTTTTTGACAACATTGTAAAAATATGCAAATAAATCAGATAAATCAAGTTTTTATAGGGTTAGCCAAAAATATTCTTACAAAAACCTGCGACAATTGCGATTTTTTTTCTTTGTATTGGTTGTTATATATTCTTAATTTGCAGTAAATAAAATTATGAAAGGGGAATTCTAAATGAAACATTTCATTAAGACTTTTTTAGTAATAGCAGTAATTGTAAGTTCATTCACATTCTCATCAGTAGAAAACACTGAAGCAAAAGCTACAACAAATGTAACTATAAGCTCTGAGTCGCAGAATTTTGGTTTACAGTTTATCAGAGTTGTTGAGAATAATATAAGATACATTTACATTTATACTGAAGGTGGAATTTACATTACAAAAATCGAAGAGTTGTAAGAAATTTTTGGTACAGTTATTTTGATAAGATTTTGAATATGATTTAAATTACTAAATGGATGATTTATCTATAATTCTTCTTTCGTAATTAGAATTTAAAAAATTAATCTAAGTTTTATATAAAAATTAAATAAGTTACATCCTCCCCTCTCCTTTCACCGTTCAAAATTTGGGGTTGAACGGCCTTGGAGGATGTAACTTAATTAATTGAAGAACTTATTTAACTTTTTGGGTTAGTCGCTACAAAACTATAAAATAAAAAATTAATAGTAAAGTGTAATTTTTAGATTTAAATTTATAATCAGATCCGTTCTTTCATAACTTTTTCATAATTTTATTTTATCTGATTTATATAATTTATTCTTAATTCTGCACCAAATAAAAAATTTTTTATTCTATATCCGTCCGATTTACAGGTAACTTTAAAGTTTAAAATTAAATTGATTCATATATTAATTTAAAAAATTTAAATTACAGTCCTGTATATATATCTCATAGTTTTTTACTGCCGGAATATACTGACGATTATATTGTCTTCGGAAGAATGTTTTCTAAAATATTCCTGATTTATATTTAGCCTCAAAATTGTTGTTAATTAATTTGCATAGTATCTCTATTGCGGTAAAAAAGGAGAATAAAAATATTATTTATATGTTAAAAATTAATGTAAAGCAACTTAGTTTTTAAATAGAATAATATATCCGATTTAAAATATTTTTTTTTTATAAGTACCTGAATTTTTAGTTCAGAGATTGAATTAAAAAAAAACCGGTGAATAAATTCTCCGGTTTTTTTTATTTTTCTTAAAATTTTGTAAGTTATTTTACCGCATTCTGAGATTCAATTTTTTTCTTCTGATCCTGATAAGATTTTTTATCGTAAATAGATATCGACTTATTTATTGAATCCATTGCTTTTTCTATATTCTTTAATTGAAGATACAGATCCGACATTATGTAGTAAGCGCTAGCTTCATTAACTGTTCCGCTCACATACTTCAGAGCTTTATTGGCAACTCCGATAGCTTTTTCCCTGTCTGAATCTGTTGCTGTCTCACTTTTCATTGTTCCGTATGCCCTGCCTATAAGAAGGTTACCGTAACTCTGCATTAGTTCAAAATCCGTTTCGCCGTATTTTGAAAATGCGCTTTTAAACATTTCATCTGCTTTATCCGGATCTTCTTTCTCTTCATAATAAGAAGCAAGATTAATATATCCTTCTTTTACTTTTTCACTTTGCGGATATTCAGAAATTAGTTTCTCAATTTCTTCTGCGCTTTGATTCAGATATGCCAAAGTAAACTTTGCATCATCTGTAAATCCGCTGAGGTTTCCCGGATCCACTGAAATAGCCTTATTAAGATATACTTTCGGATCTCCGTCCAGACCGTTAGACATAATTTTTTCCGCCATCAGGTAATTTATCTCAGCATTATCCGGCTCTGCTTCAAGCTTTTGCTTAATGTACCCGTAAGTATTAACTCCGTTATTGTAATCAGTCATTTTAATCAGAAACTGATCTGCAGGTACATAACCGTATATTCTGTCAATCTCCACTCCCGCAGGATCAGTGAAGATAATTGTAGGAAAACCTTTTACACCGTATTTTTTTGCAAGTTCAGGACCTTCGCCTTTTTCAGCATCTATTTTCCAGTTGATCTGTTTTTCATTTGCAAAAGTATAAACAGCAGGATCAGTGTAAACCTTTCTGTCAGTTTCCACGCACCACTTGCACCAGTCGGTTATGAAATCAATCATAATAGTTTTGTTTTCACTTTTTGCTTTATCGAGAATCTCCTGATAGCTTCCCTTAGCGAATATCACTTCATCTGATTTTACGTTTTGCGCGGAAAGTAAGAAGCAGATTAGAATTACATTTAAAATTATTATTTTCATTGCATTCTCCTCGGTTTAAATTTTTAATAAATTAGACATTAGCGGATACATCTTCAATTCAATATTCAGATTAATTCTTCTGATTTCCGAAAATGATTTACGAAAGAAAATTAAAGGTTGTTTAATAATTGTGTCTTTAATTTATCTTTCAATATTTGTTAAATTGCTGTGTTCGTTTTAAAAATATTTTCAAAACACTAATGAAAATCTTAATCACCGGAGGCAGCGGTCTGCTTGGTCAGTATCTCAATTTACATCTTAGCAAAGAAAACGAAATACTGACTGTATATAAAACTGCGCCGGGCAACTGCTTAAGCTACGGGAATCTTAAAACAGATCTGACAGAATTTTTTAATCTGAAAAATATATTCAGTTCATTCAAACCTGATGTACTTATTCATACAGCTGCAATATCAAGACCTGAAGAATGTGACAGACTCCCCGCTAAGCAAGTATTAGACATAAACTTTAATCTGAATAAACAACTGTCTGATATTTGTAATGAGTTTAAATGCAGATTTATTTTTACTTCCACTGATCTTGTATATGACGGAAATTCCGGTTCGTATATTAAAGAATCATCCTATTTAAATCCAATTTCCCTGTATGCAAAGACAAAGCTTGACAGCGAAAATTATATTTCAGCTAATTCCGAAAATTATCTTATTCTCAGAACCTCTCTGCTGTTTGGAATTGGCTTAAACGGAACTTCGTGCAATTTTCATCAGATGATTATTAAATTTAAAACAGGGGAGAAGGTAACTCTTTATCATGACCAGTACAGAACTCCGCTTTCTTTATTTAATGCAGCTTTTATTATCGGGGAAATTGTGAAAACAGATGTAAAGAATCTAACTTTGAATTTCGGCGGCAGAGAGAGGATATCGAGAGCTGAACTCGGTGAATTGACGTGTAAAGTATTTAAATATGACAGAACACTTATTGATAAAATTTCTTTAAAAGATGCTGAAGTAAATAATAAAGTATATGATGTTTCAATGAATACGGATCTTTTAAAATCATTAGGGGTGAAGCAGACAGGTATTGAGGAATCGCTTATGAAAATAAATGAGCAGGAAAAAAATTTATAATCACTAAATAAAATTCCGGTCAGTTCACGGAAGGATCTTCCGGAAATGTTGAGATCACGGAATATTCATTCCCCATTTTTCTCAAAATTCTGCTCCATAGAGATGAGCTTTCGTCGTTAAATATATTATCAGGATGAGGATTGCCGAGATACCATGATTTAATGCTCAGTTCATTTTCGAGCTGACCTTTTCCCCAGCCGGAATATCCGAGATAAAATCTGAAATCATTAGGGGAAACAGCATTGCTTTCAATCAAAAGCTTCAGATGATCTAAATTTCCTCCCCAATATATTCCGTCAGATATTTCAAAACTGTCACTTAGTATTTCGCCTGCTCTGTGAATAAAATTCAAAGAATTCTGCTGCACCGGACCTCCGATAAAAACTTTTGAATCAAATTCCGGGAAATCTTCGATGATCTCGTGAAGTTTAAAATCGGTTTCCTTGTTTAAAATAAAACCTACCGAGCCTTCCTGATTATTTTCCGTTACAAGAATTACCGATCTTTTGAAAATATCATCAAGAAACGGCGCTGATAAAAGTAAACGTCCTTTTAAATTATAATTGACTTCATTTCCCTCATTACTTAAATAATTTCCGGAATCATCAGTCATAAGATAAATATAATTTTAAAATATAATTTCTCCGGTCATTTAAGAAGTATCATCTTTTTTGATTCAACAAAATTACCGCCGGCCTGAATTCTGTAAAAATAAATTCCGGAAGGTAAATTCCGCGCATTAAATGTAATGGAATTCTTTCCCGCTTCCACTCTGCCGCTTATCAGTATTGCTACATTTTTTCCGGTGATATCAAAAACATCCATTTGTACATTCTGTGCTTTCGGCAAAGTGAAATTGATTACTGTCGAAGGATTGAAAGGATTAGGGTAATTTTGTTCAAGTTTATAATCGAGCAGAGTAATATTACTGCTTGAAATATTTACAAGATCGATGGAACTTACCCTTGCGTTCACTTCCACTTCAGCCAGTCCGGCAGCTGAGATATTGTTAATTCCTCCGGTAAAACTTTTTACGATTACTTTTGCGCTGTCAATAGTTGTAATTGGCTGAACGTTAACTGTTAATCCGTTTACATTGACAGGTCCGGTGGAAGGAATATGATTCACAACATTATTCTGATAATAAAAAAATATTTCACAGTCAGTTACGTGAATATCAGTATTATTAACAGGATTTGGAATTATATCATAAAGTGTAATTCTTCTGATATCAATCGGTATCTCCCATCTTAAAACCACATATTCATTCGTGTTTCCGTTTGAGATCCAGTTGACAGTCTGATCTGAGTTTCTTGCTTTTCTGTCAACTACGTTCTGTCCTTTATATGAAATATTTCCGTTAGTTTTAAAACTGCTTTCTCTGACATTAGCAGAAGTGGAAAGATTTGTAAAAGTGCCTTCAGTCAGATTAATCGGTACTTCAATTAAAGTATGTCCGGCATGACAGCCGACGCATTTTGTGCCTGAGCCGTTGTTACCGAAATTCATTCCGGTAACATGAGCCACATTCCCGGTTTTATTTACAAGAATTTTTCCTGTGCTGTCCACAACTTGTTCAAACATAGACACATTTGCGGGAATGTCACCTTCTGCAATTTTTCCGTCACGGTCAAGCTCTATTTCTCTGAATAAGATTGGATGGTCTTCACCGAATTCATTCTGCCTTTGGAAATTCAGAAAGAAACGGAACCTTGCATTTTTTTGAATGAGCGGAGCGTCTCCGATAGGAGCATCAACAGGTGCATTTGAATATACATTCAGACAGTCAAACCTGAAAAGACCTCCCTGGTAAAATGTATTCGGATCAGAAGTCGGAGGCACTGCATTTGTATCATAATCATTAAGATAAAAAACCTGCGGCGGGACATTTCTAGGAATTAATAATTCAGCATTGAGTTCGAGCGATCCGGGCAGATCTACAATCTGTGACAGACCTGTTCCGTTAAAGTTTACGGTATAAATTCCGTAATCCTGCGCTTCGACAGTAGTCGCATATGAAAATAAAATTCTTCCGTCAGGCAGTCCGACAGGATCTGTCGCATAAGGCGGCTGCATAGTTCCAAATGAAGGAGGATTCTGTACATATAAAGGAGTAGTGCTGTCAACGCCGATTACAGTCCTCGCTTCAGAAAAACCCTGATTATAATATCTGATACCCGGACTTCCGCTTGTATAGATCATCGGAAGACTCGGAATAAATACGGTTAATAATTTTCCGTCAGGCAAAGCACGCGGTCTGTATGAAGACATGCTCATTCTTGTCCTCGGATCTGACGCAAAAATTTTCAACGCATCGCCGTCCGGATTTACAAGACTAACCTGCCAGAAATCAGCTTTGTCATTACTTACAGCGAGCGAATCAATTCTTGTAACGCCGGTTCCTGTTACATTACTCGGCAGATCAATATTCAGCCACCATCTTGAATAAAGGATTCTTCCTGAGACAGGATCTATTGTCGGCTTTTCTCCTCCGTTTCTTTCAGTTGTTACTCTCTGCATATTATTACCGAGAGTATCGACAATAAATAAATTGGTTGTATTAAAAGCACCTTTCTGAGCTAAAGACGGATATCTCGTAGATGCGAAAATTATTTTTCCGTCCGGCAGATATATCGGGTCTATATCTTCATAAGTTCTGAATCTGTGACCGGCAGGACCAAACTGTGAGAGATCAATATTCCTGTTTGTAAAAGTGATCTTTCTTAATCTCGATCCGTCGCTTAATATTTCATAAATTCTCCAGCTGCTGTCGCGGTCTTCAATACCTGCAAATACAATCTTGTTTCCGCTCCAGTGAACGCACGGCTGCTGAAAGTCAATCAGTCTGACTCCGTTTAACTCTATTGTGCTGTCGAGCAAAGTTGTCAATACTCCCTGTTCATCCCTCACCATCAGCTTTCCTCCGACTACTTTAAATCTTGAGAAAGGTCCCATTCCCGGAAGCAGTCCGGCGTCCTGATAATATAGATTCCCGTTTATGTAATGATTTCTGGAAACAAATACAATTGGATAGTTGAAAGTTTGTGAGTAAATATCCTGAAAAATAAATAGCGCTGAAAAAATCAGAACCGAAAGCCCTGTAACTGTTTTATTCATATAAAAATATTTGTATAAACTTAATCAAATGAATGATTTTTTTAAATAAGAAAATTTATGGTAATTCAATAGAGTTTGTGTGATAAGAATAAGCAAAAGTTGAATAATGTTCCTCAGGATAAAAATAATATCATTATGAAAAAATGATTTGCATCAGTTCCAAGACGATTATTTAATTGATAGTAGATTTTAAATTATTTAAGTTTAACTATAATTTAAACATAACTTCTAAAATGAAAAAAATCATTTACGGTTTTTTTGCAGCTGTTATATTATTAGCTGTGAATTTTCATGCTGCAGCTGACGGACTAAACAGCGTTCACACATCAAACGGAATTTTTGTCGTAGCAGCCGGTAATCAGGGAAACATCCTGTTCTCAAATTCAAGCGGAAGCACCTGGAGTAAAACCAATGCAGGTCCTGTGAATTTCAAAAGTGTATTTACTCTCGGAACTGCTGTTTGGTATACCTCATCAGCAGGTAAAGTTTACACTTCCACTACTGCAATAAGTGATATAACAGAAAGGAATACAGGAGTCAGCACTTCCATTAATTCAATTTATTTTACCGGCGCTGCAAACGGATTTATATGCGGTGATAACGGAGTGGTGATGAAGTCAGCTGACGGCGGAATTACCTGGACGCCTTCTGCTGCCGGAATTTCATCAGTTAATTTAAATTCAATTTCCTTTAAAGATGCGACGAACGGCGTTACGGTTGGAGATAACGGAAAAGTTTTTGTAACAACAAACGGCGGTGCTTTATGGACAGAGGAAACTGTAAACACTTCAAGAGATCTTCTCAGCGCAAAATATTTTCCTGACGGAATAGGAATTACGGGTGAGTGGGGAGTTGTTTTATTCAAACCTTCAGGTTCTACATGGGAAATGCCTGATATGAAAATAAAATCTGACATAACAGGAATAGACGGAGATTCATTTAATGATATTCACGTATGCGGCGGCGGCGGATTTATAAGAAACAATATAAACGGCAACACCGGATTTTTAAATTTTGAAAAAAATCCAATGCTTGCTGATCTAACTGATATGGTCAGATTTTCCGGTTTGGGCTTTGCAGTCAGCAGTATGAATAATGCAGTTATCAGAACTACCAACGGAGGAACAACCTGGGCGCTGCCTTCAGGCACCACAGTAACTTACAACTGGGTTTCTAAACCCGGAGCCGGCGGAGATTTTCTCGGAAATAATATGTCTCTTCATCCGACAGACAGAAATGCAATTTTTATTGCATTCGGAAACAGAGTGTACAGAAGTAATAATAAAGCAGAAACATGGAGCGTTATCGGAAATCAGGTGCCTACCGGATTTACTCCTCATTCATTTTTTGTAAGTCCGAATGACACCAACATCTGGCTGATAGCAATAGAATCATCCCCTGATAAAATTTACAGAACTACAAATTACGGACAGACCTGGACGGAAGTAATGTCAAGAGCTTTCAGCAATTACGGACAGCCGCTTGAGATGGATCAGAATAACCCAAGCGTTTTTTACTTTGCGCCTGATAACGGCGGTTTCTGGAAGTCGACAGATGACGGAGCAACATGGAATGAGATAAGCAATAATTATCCTTTCAGAAGTCCGTGTGATATTATCGTTATGTATGACAGCTCTAATGTAATATTTGTAGCAGACGGTATTACAGGCAGCGGACAGGCAATCATTTTTAAATCAGTTAACGGCGGAGTTAACTGGACTAATGTTCACACAGCAAACTCAAGTGAAATACCTTCAATGTCAAATTCAATTTTTGATAAATCAGTAATATGGGCTACTGAATGGAGCGGCAGCAGGATTTATAAATCAACTAATTACGGAGATTCATTTTTCCTCAGTCACCAGACCGGGTTTTCCGGCTGGGGATCTGATGTTTGTAAAGAAGACCCGGATTTAATTGTAACCGGAAGCTGGGGAGCGGCTGCAACTATGAGTCTTGACGGCGGAGTTACCTGGACAAATATCAGCCAGGGACTCAGCGGACACGGAGGCGGTATTCTCATTCCTGACAGAGGTTACATAGTCTGTCATCAGGGTTCAAATGTTTATAAACTTAATATAGTATATGATGTGATAACGGAAGTCAGTGAAAATATTATTTCATCCGTTCCTGCTGATTACAGTCTTTCACAGAACTATCCGAATCCGTTTAACCCTTCCACTAAAATAAAATATACGCTTCCGAAACCGGATAATGTGACGCTTAAGATTTATAATGAACTCGGAAAAGAAGTAACCTCACTTGCAGACGGTTTTAAAAATGCAGGCACTTATGAAATTACTTTTGACGGAAATGGTCTGCCATCAGGAGTTTATTTCTATAAAATTCAGACATCGGAATATACATCTGCAAGGAAAATGCTGCTTATCAAATAATGAGATAGTTGAAAAAAATTTTAGTTCTTATAATTTAAAGCATGTGAAGTTTTGGCTTCATATGCTTTTTTATCAATACCCTCATCAGAATCTCCGCAGTTTTATCGCTGGACTCTGACGGACAACAATACTCGTTGTAATTATTAACAGTTTGGATTATTTTTTAGAATAAATAGTGTACCTCAAAAAGGAGACGAGCAGAAAAGAGTGAAAATATTAGACACTCAAGTGCATCAAACTATATTCCCGGAAACGAAATGTATGGTGTGGAATTAGTTTATTAGTTGAAAGTTAAGGGTTTGCCGACAAAGTTCCTGAAATACGCCTGAGACACTGATGGGGGTAAATTCACATTAATTAACAATCCGATTATCACGGCAGCAGTTTTCCGGATGGAATTTGTTATTACAATACTTTTGATTATTGATAATTAATTTTAATTAAGGCATATTTTGAACCTCTTATTTTGTTTAATACGTCTTATGCCTAAAACAGATTATAAAATCATCAGATTGAAATATTTAAAATATATTTTACTTTTTATTCTATTCTTTTCGGCAAAACTTTATTCACAGACAGACACCGCCAACGGCAACAAATCATTAAAAGATAGTGCGGATGTTCCAGTAATTGTAACAGACTCTTCTATATTGCTCAATGCGGAAATGCAGAAGATCATGCGAGAGATCGCAGATTCGATCTCAAGAGAATATGCATTTCAGTTCAGGGAAAAACAGATATATTCACATCAGTTAAACCTGTTAAACGAATTGACAACTACTACGCGAAGGATAGAGGATTATTTTAAAAAAGGGATTGATACAGCCGCAATAAAAAAGGAATTGAAATCCATTGAAGAATATCTGGAACTGGCTTCAGACGGCACGATACAGAATCAAACAAAAAACACCCTTACATTCAGAAATATCAGAGTGGCTTATCTTTTAATGAATGAACTGGTACCAAAGCTGGAAAAGGTTAAAACAGAAATAAAGAACCATTTGGATAATCTTCAGAAATTCAGATTTACGCTTGATTCACTTCAAACAGATTCGCTCTTGTTCAAGTTTGCAAAAGATTCCGCTATCTTTAATGAATATCTGAATAAGGTTATTAAATTTTCCGAAGATACTTCGCCTACTGACAGCAGTCTGACCAATATGATCAAGGAGCTGCAGAACCTGGATATCTATACCGGAAAATTGTCAAGCAACATTACGGCGAAAATAAACTCTGTAACCGAGAAAAAAAATATAATCACATTTGACCGGTCGGTTGGGAAGTTTTCACCTCTCTTTGATATGGAAGAAGATTCGGTTTCGTTTTCGAAGATAATAGATTATTCATACAATAAAGAAAAACCGGTTTTATTATTTTATATTGAAAATAATCTGATAAAAATAATCGTTTCAGTTCTCATATTTTTATTCTGCTGTATTCTAATATATGACATTAAAAAAAGATCGCGGGATGCTGACAAAGATACTGTTCATGTCATAGTAAGGTCGGTGACAAAACACTTTGTTATTACTTCCGCATTTCTGACAATGATGACCTGCCAGTTTCTGTTTTCCCGTCCGCCGTTCATTTTCATGGGCGGCATATGGTTTCTTTCATCAATAATTTTAACAATCATTATTTGGTCTTACTATAATACAAGGCAGCGGATCTTCTGGTTTTGTTTTGCATCGATTTATTCTCTGACATTTTTTATTGACCTCCTTCTCGTTGAATCAGGAGTGGAAAGGATACTGATGCTGATCCTGGGAATATCCGGAATGACAGCGGGAATTCTTGCATTCAGAAAACAGCTTCTTGAGAAGAAAGGTAGGATAAGAAAATATGCTCTTTTGATTTTCACACTGGTCTTTTTGCTAGTTTCTGTAATGGCAAATCTTTCCGGAGATTATAATATTTCCAAGGCGCTGCTCGTAAATGCCATATCTATTCTGATGACCGCATTTTTGATCTACTGGGCTGCCACGATTTTGATAAAGCTGACGGAAACAGCTATTACTATTTATGAAAATGACGGAAATGAAAATTTCCGGAAAAAACTACATACGCTGAAAACGAGAATTCCTGTTTTTGTAATGACCTTAGCCTATATAGGCTGGACGATACTTTTCTTAAGAAATTTCAGAATCTATGAAGATTTTACGAATGGGCTGAAAACATTTCTTGAAGAGGAAAGAGTGATTGGTCAGTTCACCTTTACTTTTGAGAATGTGCTGATATTCATAGGCATAATAATGCTCTCAACAATTCTTTCAAAGGTAATTTCATTCTTCGCTGACAAATCAGACAAAAGCGGAATCGGCGTCGGATCGGTAAAGGGCGGTCTGAGCAACTGGATGCTGCTTATCAGAATAACCGTGATCAGCGGCGGAGTTCTGCTTGCTTTTGCAGCTTCGGGATTTCCTATGGATAAAATGGCTATCGTGATCGGTTCTCTCGGTGTCGGAATAGGTTTTGGTCTGCAGACAATATTCAATAATCTCATCAGCGGAATACTGCTTGCTTTTGAAAAACCTTTCAGGATCGGAGATCAGATCGAGATTGCGGGACAGTCAGGGAAAATAAAGGAGATAGGTATCCGCAGTTCAAAGATCTCGACTCCGGAAGGCGCTGATCTTATCATTCCAAACGGCGATCTACTGAGTAAGCATGTAACCAACTGGACTTTGAGAAACATGCAGAAAAGGTCGGACATGTCCCTGAGCTTCAATTACGGTAGCAATTTGAACGAACTTAAAAAGATGTTTGAAGATATTCTAAATAGGGAAGAAGACATATCAAAATTCCCTCAGCCGGAAGTGCTTATAAAAAGCTTCGGAGGCAGTTCGGTTGAATTCAGGTTACTTTTCTGGACCGATATAAACAATTCTGACAAAGTTAACAGCGATCTGATGTTTAAGATCGAAGAGGAACTGAGAAGATCCGGTATTGAATTAAAATCTTGATAGAGATATTGATAATTCTCATTTCAGAAGTATCATCCTTTTTAAACCCTCGTCAGAATCTCCGCAGTATTATCGCTGGACTCTGCCGGACAACAATACTCGTTGTAATTATTAACAGTTTGGATTATTTTTTAGAATAAATATTATACCTCAAAAAGAGACTGTCAGAAAAGCCCGAAGATTATAGACACTCAAGTGCATCAAACAATATTCCCGGAAACGGAATGTATAATGTGGAGTTAGTTTATTAGTTGAAAGTTAAGGGTTTACCGTCAGAGTCCCGGAAATACGCCGGAGACACTGATGGGGGTAAAGAGTTTATAAGTAAAAATAGAGGTAAATAAATGTATCTACTTTGAATAAATATTATGTTCGTTAATATTTTGATTCGATATCATTTGAAAAATGAATTTTAAAAAAAATAATCGCTGATAGAATTAATAGTTCCTATAACAGCCTGCCTTCAATTTTTTCAGTTGTCAATTTTGCATATTCAAAAATATCCGCAGCGTTAGCGCCTTTGGACTCCAGAGAATTGAAAGTGTTGTCATCAATCAGGACATATCTCCAGTCCCTTAGATCTCTGTGTTCAGGTATTAATTCATTAATTCTTTTTACAAAATCCAATGCAGCAAATCTTTTTTGCTTTACATCCGGATTTGATTTATCTTTTTCCGCTTTTGTTTCAACAACATATATGAAATCCTTAGTTCTGACATAAAAATCGGGGAAGTAGTTTGCTATTATTCCGTCTGATCTTATGTATAATATATTTGCAAAAAAATGATAATTTTCATTAACCTTTATCAAAGCTTCAACTCCCGAATCCCTGTCACAAAACTCCATGAACTTTTTTTCAAATTGACCTTTGTTTGACGGATATGACTGTTTTTCATAAATTGTCTTTACAATATCCAGACAATAGTTTTCCCTCATTTTTAATTCTGATACTTCCGAAAAGTAATGTCTTATAATTTCAGCCTCTTCAGTACTGATATTATTCTGCAAATCAAAAATTTCCTTGCTGAATTCCTTTACAATATGTTCGAGTAACCCGGTTCTAGTGAGTAATATTTTCCAGTTAAAATCTTCAAATGGATCAAAGACCTCATCAAATAACTTTGTCCTGATATATTTATCAATTGCTTTTAGTAATTCCACATTACTTATCTGCATTACCGGAAACTCTTTCTTTCCTCTCTGACCTGATCTAATTATTATTGAGGAAATTGTTTGCACAATTTTTGATAAGAATTCGTTGTAGCTTTTTGTATTTAACAAATCACCTTTTACATAGTAATCTCCAAATCTTGTTTTTACTGTCAGTTCTTCGGAATAAAAAATATCATCCTTAACAATTAATTTTTTTAGTTTTTCCAGTGTAAAATGTTTAAATCTTTCAAGTTTATCAATATCCAATTCCATAGGTTCGAGAATTTCTTCTTTATCCTTTACTATAAAAGGGATAAACATATCATATCTCTGATAGTTTTCTTTCAATCCTACTTTAATAATGTCCCCTAAAACTCCGCCGCCTGTGATATCTTCTTTTTCTTCATAAATAGGAATTTGAGTTAAGTCATCATAAAACTGTACAAATGCAGGATGTTCTACTATACTTAGAATATCAATGTAAGTCACAGGTGCTTCTTTTCGTACCAGTAACCTGCTGCGGTTTTCATCTTTTATATCTTTATATTCCGGTTCTCTCCACATCAATCTCAATCCTCTTCCAATTACCTGTTCAAGCAGTATTGGAGCTTCTGATGATCTTAAAGGAACAATTACGCAGATATTGTTAACGTCAAAACCTTCCCTGAGCATTAATACCGATATTATGACTTTTGGATTTGGATGCTGATCTACATTAAAAAGTTTTTGTTTTACATCTTCCCATTCTGTTTGATTCAGTTCTTTTTTCTTTCCAGAATCAATCACAAATACTTCATCATCAGTATATCCTGCAAATTGAATTAAATAATCTGCCACAAACGGAGAAACTTTTGTGTCCTCACAGATCACCAGCATTTTAGGATGTTTATTTGATCGTCCCGCTTTATCTTCAGTAAGTTTAACAAATTCTTTTTCAAGTATCTTTAGTTTATTTAATCCTGCTCGGAGCATTGTCTTTTGACCTTCAGACAATCCTATCACATTATCACCGTCCCTTTCTGCTTTAAAATCCAGTGGCATATCTGTAATTTCTTTCCTTCTATCTAAGGCGATTGTTTTTACCAATCCTGAATTTATTGCTGTCCTTAAATCAAAATCTACTATTGTATGAGGGAAATAATGTTTAGTTCTCGTTTGTCCGCTTCCTGTTACATCGTACGGAGTTGCCGAAAAGTCTATCTGAATAAAATTCTTGCCTTTTTTTTCTGAGATCTTATTAAGACTTTTTTGCCATTCCACTTCCGTAATTTCACCATAGCTTTTATTTTCATGAATATGATGAGCTTCGTCATTGATTACTATAAGGTCTTCTAGATCTGCAAGATATTCTATTTCATTTCCGCTCAGATATTTTCTGTCCAGCTGTTCCAATGAATGTCCGGCAGATTTACCCGGAGTAATAGGGAGTAATTCCTTTACAGTCTCAGAAGGATTCTCAAGCGGTGATAATGTTACTGCCGGTTCGTCTTCTAGCCCTGCCAGTAAATGCCAGTTAGTAATTGCTATCACGCCTTCTCCTGTTACTTTTGATCCTATTTCATCCTTCTTTAAAACTGAAGACTGTATAAATCCGAAAACCTCATCCTTATACGCTTGAGGAATAAAAAGACTTTCAAACATTTTGAAATCAGATTTTTCAAAATCTCTTATTCCTTCTTCATTTTCCTTTCCTAAGAATGCATCGAGAAGTCGTTCATACACAATCAATCCCGGTGCAACCAGTAAAAAATTTTTACTGTATCTGCCGCTTTTTACATTTTCATATTTTGAATTAAGATACTGCCAGATCAGCAAAGCGTTCATAACCCATGTCTTACCTGTTCCTGTTGCCATTTTAACAGCATATTTTGGAAAGTCATACTTTGCTTTTTTCAAAGTTGGCAGATGCATTTCCTGCAGTAAATGAGAATTTATATTTTCATAGATCTCAAATACATTTTCAATTTTTAAAATCTCATGAAGATAGACTACGTTCAGAATTGCCTGCTTCTGCCCTTCATGAAAATTAATATTTCGGTTTTCACAGAATGAATCATGAAACCAAAACCTCAATAAATCCTGTGTGACAGGACTTACCTTTTCAAGAAAATCCACGCTTTCCCATTCAGCATTTACTAAAGCTGTTATTAGATTCGCTAATCTTAAAGGTATGTCACGGGTTCCGGTGTTTATTGGTGTTGGCAAATTAAATATTTTTGTATATATAAATTCTCATTACAAACTTTTAAATTCATTTGAATTAAAAACATTTTGAAGCAATGAATAAGCAGCAGCAGGTGCGTTCCTGGAAGATGGGTGATAGAAATCAATAATTTTAATTCCAATCCAATTTGTAATTTCAATTTGATACCCGCTTGGTTTCCATTCTGATTCTTCAAATAACTCATTTCTTATTTTTTTATCAAATGACAGTCCAAGCATTATTACTTTGGGTTTTATAATATCTATTTCTCTTATAAGAAATTTTTTATTCAAATTAAAATGTTCGTGAAGTTCGTCATAATTTGTTATTCCAGCTCCTCCGATTTTTTTAACATTAATAAATGCTATACTTTTTAGGTAATTTAACATCTTCTCATAATCTTCCCAAAGATTATCATAATTAGATTTAAAATTATTTTGAATTCCGGCAGCCCATTCAGCAATTCTGAAAGAAAATGAATTTCTAAAACCTTCCTCAGTTTCCCATAAGTCTTGAAAACTCCAAGATGATCTTTTGGGGTCATTCGGCTCTTTAGCTATGAATAAAACTTTTACTGATGATTTAATATATAATTCTTCATTGATGATCCCATCTTTTACTATATTTTCATTATAATAAGGCACATTCTCTTTCCATTCTTTAAATAGCTCTTCTAATTGTGAATTCATGAATGTTCTCCCATTTTTAATAACAATTCTTCTGCAAACTCTTCAGCTTCATCTTCTCTTATAAATTCTTTTTTACAAGGCATTTCATTTAAGATATTTTCAGCTTTAACAAAATAGTTATTCAAACTTTGGTTTTGGGGTTTTCCTAACAGTAGATAAAGTTTAAAATCTTTTTTCTCATTTAAAATAGTTGCTCTTCCAAGCCAGGTGTTTGCTTTTTCCAAAATTGTTGATCCTTCTTTTAAGTCAAATGAAATTGGTTCATTAATATGCCAGATATCATTCTTCCAACAGTGCTCAAATTCATGTTCATAATTATTTGTTACTATTTTATGAGAAGTTAACTTATCTGTTAATTTTCTTTTAAGCATTGGTTCTTTAAATACTTTCCAGACATCTTCGTCACTTCTGCTGTATCGAGAGCTCTTATCATTGTATTTATTTATATATCTTTCAAATAAATAATTGACAGTTTTATTTGCATCATCGGAATTTCCATAAAAGATATCAGAAAATCGCAATGAAAGATTTTCAATCGGTAATACTTCACTAAAAAAAATTTTGAAATCGAATTTATCATTAAACAAATTGTGATTTTTTATTTCAATTGATTTCTCTGTTAATCTGTAATAGATATTCTGTAATAATTTTTTCAAATAATCTGTGTCGACATCTGAAAATGATCTTGTGATTCTTTTGAATCTGTTTGTATATTTAAATGAAATATTAAATGTCTCAGGGAAAAAAGTTACTATTCCCACATTTAAAAATTCCTCGCTCACGATATCATGGTAATATCGTAAAATGCTAAATTGGTATTTCATCTCATTAAAATTTTTCTTTGGAAGAACATTTCATATTTTAATTTATTTAAAACTTCCATCCTTTATCCTTATAGAACTCAAACAAACTCATGTGCCTTATATTATTGTATTTTAAAACCTTCGTAATTTATTCATGTACTTTAAATGGTAGTTCAATTTTCATTTATTTTAGAAAGCCAACTACCCGAAACTTTAGTATATTCAAATCCAGGAGCTGTAAAATACCAACCAATTATAGTAGAATCTTTAATGTTCATTACTCCTATCTTAGTTAACAAGAGATTAGAATCCTTTGAATCCTTTGAATCCTTTTGTGCTTTTCCTTTGTTGAGAGCATAAATAATAAAAGCATTAGATTTATTTTTAAATTCATTTAAATTTCTAAATTCATATAAATGTCTAAATTCATATGAAACATCGGTTTTTCGTGTACCTTCAATTGCATCTTTAGCTTCACCATTTGAAACAAATTGCATTTTAATAATTAAACTATCTGCATGTGACATTTTAATCAATTCTTGGAAATCTTGATTAATTGATATATCAAATTCCTTTCTAAGTGAATTTAAATCTAAAACAAGAGTATTATTTAAATTCAATTTGTTGATAATTTCTTCATCACTAACTTCTATCTCCTCTTGCATTTTCACATGTATATATGATAAAAGGTTTAAGAATTCATCAACTTCAGATTTCATTTTTATTCCATATTCCACATAATTACGTCCTTTAATGTTTGTATCAATCTTTATTTCATAAAACAATCGACCAGGAATTGTAATAAAATTGTAAACATCGTCTATAAGTCTCTCAATTCTTTTTGAAAAGTAAGGTGAGCAAGTTTGTTTTATACCGGCAGTTAAAATAATAAATTTATCAATTTGAGATCTTTCCAATTTCCAAAAAAAATCGTTGAACTCAGAGCTTGACTTATTGCTGTTTTTTCTAATACTACTGTTACTACTGTTTACTTCATATTCAAGCCTTTGCTTTTCAATGGAAACTGTCAATTCATCCACATAATTATTATATTCTTTAAAGCATTGAACTTTATTTTTTCTTAATTCTCCTAACCTTTCACTTTCAAGTTCTTTTTTGTCATCGAATGCTTTACTAATAAAATAATAAGCAAATGGGATTAATACTATAGCTATTATCAATATCCACTTCTTCGGTAAGTCCCTTATAAACCATCCGATTATAGCAACTATGAGTGCTAATACACCAATGTATATCATTATTGAAATATTTTAAAATATTCTTTCAACTACCAATTCCAATTATCCATAATGTATTATATCTATAAAACTCAATTAATCTAATTACATTTTCCAAGCTTCTTCTAAATCAATTGTTTCACTAATTGGTCTTTCTTTTTCTGGAAGTAATTTAATATCAACTTTAACTGGAATATCTGTAGCAAGTCCTGCAACGAAACAACTTCCAACAGGCAAAATAGGAATTGATTGAAATGCCAATTTATCTAAATAAGCAACCGTTTTTTCAATTGCCTGAATATCGTTATTATTTATTAATCGATGTATGAAGTAATTATGCAATTGGGAAATTATTGTTGTAGAAATATCATAAGGCCTTTGACTGGCAATTGTTAAAAATGTACCAAATTTTCTTCCTTCTTTGATTATTTCTTCAAATGTTTCCAATCTATAATCCTTCCAAGTTTCACTTTCCCTTTCCGATGATGAAGAAAGTATATTATGAGCTTCATCAATTATTATATGCAAAGATTTTTCACGATCAGCAAAATCTTTTTTTTCATCATAAAGATTTTTACAAATGATAAGAGGTAAAATTTTTTTCATTTCTAAATTTATATCTTTTAATGAAATAATTATCAGATTTGTCTGCTCTTTATAATGACTTTGAGAATCAGTTACAGTAATTACCTTTTCAATTATATTGAATTTCTTAAGCATCCTTCCTAAAAGAGGTCTGATGTGTTCGTGAATTGAATAACCTTTGATTATTTCATTATAAAAATTAAAGATTATTTTCATTTTTAGAACTGAGATGTAATCTTGTTTGAAAATAAAACAATCTATAATATTTTTAAAATGTGAATCATAAATATTCGTTGTATTATCATAAATTTTATTTGTACCACTTCCCCAATAAAAATCTTTGCTACCTATATTTGCATTATACCTCAGATTGTTTTCAATATTTCGTAATAAACTTAAAGCTGGATTTAAATTGTTACTTTCTTCAACACAAGAATGAATATCTTTGAAAAGTTCATTAAAAATTGTCAGTGATGGATTTTTATCTGCCTTCGTTAAAAAAGCATCACGGCAAATTCTTTCGATAGATTTGATAGCATTATTTTTGAGAGTTGAATTGTCATCTAAATAAGGATTATTGATTGCTCGATTCAAAAATGGTGTTTGTGTTTTTTCTGTTGCCTCACATAATACACTAATAATTTCAATGCGATTGAATGATTCTTTGGGAATTTCATATTTGTCTCCCCCTCTTTCGGTTCTAGTTGACAGTTTTAGGATGGTTTTCAAATCTGTAATAATTTCCTTTTCAGCATACTCACCATTAAAGTCAATAATAATGAACTTTGATTTAGTTTTGAATTTATTGTTACCCTTATACACTTTAAATAATTCGTAAAATAATTTGGCTACTGTATTTGATTTTCCACTTCCGGTATTTCCAAAAACACCGATGTGACTGGCAAAAAGTTTATTTATGCTTAGACAAATTTCTTGTGAGGGTTCATCTGAAAGACTACCTAATTTTACTACTTTACTCCCTTTTGAATAAAATTGATGTAGTTCATTAAATTCATTTATATCTAAAATAAAACATTCATTATCAATTAGAGGCATTTCTTTCACCCCCTGTCTAAAACCATCTTTATCAAAATGTCCAAATAGGGAAACTTGTAGTATTCTATTTATCTTAATATCTTCTTTGCTATACTCTTTATTAAAATATTTTTCTTCATCTACATACTCGCCTTCAACTTTACCAATAATATTTACAAAACCTTTAACGATTTTTATATAACTTCCTACTGAAACATTCTTCACAATTTTTCCATCATAGATCAAATGTGAAACATTTTTATTTTTATTTACTTTTATTCTAACAGTCCTACCATCTACTGAAATTACATTACCTATTGTAAAAATAGATTCCTTTATTAAGTCTAATTCTAGATGATTTTGTATATTCTTTGACATTCTAATTTTAAATTTTACTAAATAAGGAGTCAGTTATTTTTTTCAAATCTAATCTGTTTTTTTCTTTATTATCAAATGGTTTTATAATTTCAATGTTTTCATATTTCTGTGATTGAGATTTTATTTTTAAATTTATATCATTAACAGTATCTGAATCAAAGCAAAATATATAAACTTTAAGAGTTGGATTTGAATTAATACTTCTATTTATTAAGTCACGTAAATGTTCATCGTTTAGAGAAAATCCAATAATAAATAATACTGTATTTTCTTTTTCCATCTCTTCTGAAAATACTCTTAACAAGTCATAATATATTGTATCAAGAACAGTATTTTCTAATTTTTTCTTTTCAGGATTTATAATAAATAACTTATTATATTCATTCTCAAATTTGACATCAGATGTAGTCTTTCTTATTTCATCTAACATTGCAAGTTTTGAATATTCAATTTTATCTGAAATATCATTCTTTAACCATGTAAGAGAACCATGCAATTTAATTATGTTTATTGTTGGAATTTCAGAAAGCAATTCAAAGTGTAAACTTCTTTTAAAGTAAGATTTCTTGAAATTTGAAGGATCAAATTTAGGATTTATTAATCCACAAAACCCATCATTCATTTCTATATTTAAATCCTCTAATACAAATTCACTAAATATGTCAACGTTTGTTGTGAAAATATTCGCTTGTTTACTTAATAGAGTACTTTTTCTTTTCAACAAGATTGTACTAATATTTTTAAAAAAAGCTTTATAAGATGAAATTGTGTTTTCTAAATCTAGTTTTTTCTTTGTTGATAGGTATTTACCTGAGTTTACAATATCAATATTAGGATACATTACAGAACTGAAATATTTCTTACATACTTTAATTCTATTTTTACCTGAAGTCGCATTTACAAGTTGATTTTCAATATTATTTAATAATGGTAAATATGGTTGAGAAGCTCCAGCACCTATCATAAAATTTATTTTTGAACTTTGAATAACTTCCTTGATTTCTTTTATAAAATCTTCATTAATTTTTTTCATGATCCCCCCTCCACCACCGCACTCTCATACCCAAACACATCCACAGCTTTAACGCATATCTTTCTTTTTCCGGATTTTTTTGGAACCGTCAATGTCACTTCTCTAACTACCCTGAACTTATCGTCATCATTTGCAGTATTTCCGCGATAATCCTGCCACTTGCTCCGGAATACTTCGCCGTCATAATCCGGATCTATACTCCAGTATTCTAACAGAGAAAGCGGATCCTCTGCAATTATGTTTTGAAGTTTCTCCTTGTCTTTGTCATCAAGTGGCAAAGCATCAGGTGAAAGAAGAATATAATTATCTAGTTTTACTGTTATCTCATCGTTCTCTTTTCCTTCTTTAATTTCTATCGGCTTTATTGACAGATACTGCAGAGATGAGAATCTTATCTGTCCGGATTTTATCAGCTTGTCATAACTTGCTTTAGTCTTCAGACGGTCTAAAAGATCCGGCGGGATCACGAGAACTTCAAGCTTTTCGTCTTTCAGCGAACTGATCGCTTGTCCGATATCAGTCGCAAAATTCCATCCGAGTACAATTACTTTTTTCCAACCTCCCATGTAAGTATTTCTCAGCATCTGTGCTCTTTTTAAAGTCCAGATTCCCGTGAGCTTATTTGGTGAGTCAACATAGACAAGTGTACTGCTCTGTTTTATATAACCCAGATTCAGCGGCGTGCCCTGCTGCATCGGGAATGGCATCGCTCCGTAAAGATTCATTACTACATGCGCAAGATCAGATATACTTCTGAATTCACTCTTCTCAAACTGCTCTTTCTGATAATCGCCTATGGACTGATAAAAGAAAGGTTTTGCCTCCTGATCTATAAGTCTCTTTCTCATTATCATGCAAGCGGGTTTACCTAGATCTGACATTATCCATCGGCGACCGAGTTTTTCTGCTGCTGCTCCTGTTGTTCCACTACCTGCAAAAAAATCAATAACGATACTATTTTTATTTGTTACAGTGTTAATAATTCTTTCTATAAGTTTCGCTGGTTTTTGAGTAGGGTAATTTATTCTTTCTTCTGCTTGAGAATTTATTGGAAAAATATCTGTCCAGATGGATTGTATATAATTTCCTTTCCATTCATCTAAAAATTGTTTTCTCATTAATCTCTTTGATTTATCATCAGGAAAATGAATTCTACCTTCCCTATCAAACCTCTCCATAGTTTCTTTGCTTAATGCCCAACCTTTAGCTGGTGGCTTATAACCTTTATAATCATATATTAAAGAAGGGCTATAACTTGGACTTCCTAAATCACCTAATTTATAAATCCTCCCATCCTTTTCTTTAAATCTAAATCTTTCTTTTACATAATCTTCAGTACCAACTTTGGTGAATTGTGGATTGTAAATATACGACTCTTTATTTTTAACATAATAATATATTGAATCATGACATGTTCCAAACGACTTACTTTGATTTACTAAACCTTGTCTCCTTTTCCAGATTATTTCATTAATAAAATTTTCTTTACCAAAAATCTCATCAATTAAAATTTTTACATAATGACCTACGTGCCAATCTATCTGAACAAACAAAGATCCCTTATCCGAAAGCAAATCTTTCATTAAGATTAATCTTGGATACATCATTTTTAAATAACTGAAAGTACCGTCTTTCCATGTATCAGCATAAGCAAATTGTTCCAACACAGTTGGTTTTTGATTTATGTCTCCGTTTGGAAGTGTGATCTTTGTTCTGTAATCAGCTTTACTGTCAAAAGGCGGGTCAATATAGATCAGATCGATCTTACCTCTCATAGAAGGCAGTCCGCTCTTCTCATCTCCCGTAAGCAGAGCTTCCATTGCAAGCAGGTTATCGCCGTAGATTAGACGGTTTACCCATTCACCTCCTATCTCTCGTTTAAACTTTTGCTGACCAATCTCATCCGTGCCGGGGATCTGCAGCTGAGGATCGCCTAAATTTTCAATTGCAGTAGCTTTATACTCCGGAGTTTTCTGACTGAACAGGTCAGAACTTTCTTTTGCCGGTAATACGAATTCATTGGTTTGCAGGCTTAGCTTATTGGCTGAGGATATTCTTTCAAGAATCTTTTCCGCTTCCTTCTTTCCTTCTGCTACTATCTTCGGCAGCTGTTCAATCAAAGATTCTGACATATTTGAATTTAATTAATATTAATTTTTCCAATTTATGAAAAAAATCATTGTTAAAAAATTCATTATAATATAAAATCTTTCAAGTTGTGTCTGGACTTAAGTTCTGAGAATTTACTATTCTTTTGAATCACTATCTTGGAGAAAAAAATGAAAAAATTTTTAAAATCTTGGTATCATTACATAAGTGCTTTATGATGAAATAGTGTTGTATTTTATGCTAGATGCTTTTTATTCATTTTGAAAATTTCTAATCCCGTATGTATAGTAAATTTGAAAAACCCGAATTCAAAAATGATCCTCACCCAGGAGAGGTGGCATATTTATAGAAGAAGCCGGTTTCTATGCCCTCCCCTTTGGTGAGGGTTGGGCGGGGTTTTCATTTGGTAATATATTCATCATAATATTTTGGGAATATTAATTATAGTCTCCGCTTAGATTCCCGCTATCGCGGGAATGACATTGAGGAATGTAAGGAGAAGGTTAGGAGAGGTTTTCGTAATGTTTTATTCTCATCATAAATGAGTCTTTGAATAAAAATTCTAGTCTCCGCTTAGATTCCCGCATTCGCGGGAATGACAAAATGGGGATGCGGGAATGACAAAATGGGGATGCGGGAATGGCAAAATGGGGATGCGGGAATGACAAAATGAGGATGCGGGAATGACAAAATGAGTATGCGGGATTACCATGGAGGAATTTCCCGCTCCGCAGTCGGTACGGTTTGTTTTTCAACCGGTATTTCTTTCTTCTTTTCTCAGTTCATACTCTTTTTGGTTTTTTTGCTGAAAAATTTTTCACTTTTCCGGATTTTTTGCCGTTCATACAATTTTCCGGGATCTCTGCTGTCTTTTCCACAGCTTGCACAATTTTTCCCGCTGCCATCGCTGAATTTTCCTTCGCCCACACTGAAAATTCCTTCACATTCATTTTATTTTTCTTAACTTTCAATACTCATTCCGGTACCTCCTGGCTATATTCTTATGCCTCCGCTGAATTTACCTTCACCCTCACTGAAATTTCCTTCACATTCATTTTATTTTCCTTAACTTCCAATACTCATTCCGGAACCTCCTGTCTTTATTCTTATGCCTTTGCTGAATTTTCCTTCACCCTCACTGAAAATTCCTTCATTCTCAATCTGTTTTCCGGGACCTTCACATTATATTCCAAAGCATGAATATCATTTTCTTCTTCCGACAGAATTTATTCCATTACATCCGCTGAATTTTATTTCACTTCACGGTTTCATTCCGCATCATTTGTTTTTCTTTATACTGCATCAAGCATGCTTTCTTCAGTCATGTCTCCGCTCTCCGCATTTTTCTGTCTTCCGTATTTCATTTTCAGATTAGTTTATCGTTTGTCCGTCTTTCTTTCTGCTGCATTCCTGAATTGATTCCGCAATTTAATATCTCTTTTTTCAAATCTGTAATCCCTTTCTTCATTGTTCATATCCCTTTTAATTCTATCCGGAAAATTTGATCTTCTTTTCATAAACCGTTCAGCTGAATTCATTTTTCTTTTTTTCTGCCTGACTGTTATAAGATTGATCTTCACCTGTCTTCGCTTTACAGGTAAAGCCCTTTCTTATCCTCCGAAAAGTACTTCTACTTCCTTTATTATTAATTCGCTATAAATTATAATTTTCATGCACATGTTTGATATATGAAAAATGCCGGATTGTGAAAATGATTTTATCGAAATTTAGTACAGGCTGAATATAGAAAAGGCAGGTGAATATATTTTGTACTTTCTTTTGATCTGTCAAAAGAGAGTACTATAAAAGCGATACAACTTTAATTTATAAACTAAACGTTTTGGAAAGATGCGGGTCAATATTATGAAATTTATTGTTTTTACATTTACAATGAATTATATTTACGACTAAAAATTACATACAAAAGAATGTCAGAAAATCTGATCGAAGTAAGAAATCTACGAAAATATTTCCCGATAAAGAAAGGCGTGTTCTCAAAGACAATCGGCAATGTTAAAGCAGTCGATGATGTATCATTTTACATTAAAAAAGGCGAGACGCTCGGACTGGTAGGAGAGTCAGGATGCGGAAAGACTACGGTAGGCAGGTCGATCTTAAGACTTATCGAGCCGACATCCGGTGAAGTTATATTTGAGGGAAAAGATATTACTAAAATATCAAGTCAGGAGTTAAAAACATACAGGAAAAAAATGCAGATAATTTTTCAGGATCCGTATTCTTCGCTGAATCCGCGTATCACAGTCGGCGGAATGCTGAATGAAATTCTGAAATTTCACGAGATTGCAGAAGGCGAAGCCGCCGAAAAAAGAGTAGAGCAATTGCTTGATACAGTCGGATTGAGAAAAATTCATGCGCGAAGATATCCGCATGAATTTTCCGGCGGTCAGAGACAAAGGATTGGAATTGCAAGAGCTCTTTCAGTAGAACCGAAGTTTATAGTCTGTGACGAACCGGTTTCAGCGCTTGACGTTTCCATTCAGTCTCAGATTCTTAATCTGCTGCAGGACCTTCAGAAAGAATTCGGAATTACTTATCTTTTTATTTCTCATGACTTATCCGTAGTAGAGCACATTTCTGACAGAGTTTGTGTTATGTATCTTGGTCAGCTTGTTGAAATGGCGACAAGGGAAGCATTGTATAAGCATCCGAATCATCCGTATTCTCAGGCGCTTTTATCCGCAGTGCCGCTTCCAGATCCGAGAAATAAATCCAAAAGAATTATACTCAAAGGCGATGTGCCTTCTCCGGCGAATGTTCCGTCAGGATGTTATTTCCATCCGAGATGTCCGAAAGTATTTGAAGACTGTTCTAAAATTCATCCCGAATTAGCCGGTTCAGAAAGTCACAAGCAAAGCTGTCTTTTGTTTCCGGAAAGTTATCCTCAGAATATAGAAGCAGCATAATAAACATTGATTGTTTTTTCAGGTTATATATAATTTGAATTATAGAAAATTCGCTTTTAAAAATAAATTTGAAATTATTCCGGACGGCTGTTTGTCAGTATGATAATCAGCCGTTTATTTTTTACAAATGTTTAGTATTATACAGTTAATCAAAAATTAATTTAATATTTTTCAATTAAAAAAAGTAAATGAAAAAAATATTTGCAGCTTTTTTATTATTAAGTATTATCATTCTAAGCGGTTGCGGAAAAAAAGAAGAATCGGTAATGACTGAACTCCCGGGCGGAATAAAAGGCGGCGGAATTTTCAGAATAAATGAACTTGAAAACATCAGGAGTCTTGATCCTGTTGGTATCAGCGATGTAGTATCACATCATGTTGCTCATCAGATCTATGACGGACTTGTAGATCTGGATACCAATCTGCATCTGAAGCCGGATCTTGCAACGCGATGGGAAATTTCAGAAGACGGTCTGACATATACTTTTCATCTGCGTGACGGCGTAAAGTTTCAGGATAATGCGTGTTTTCCTGACGGAAAAGGAAGAGAGTTTAAAGCTGCTGACGTTAAGTATTCATTTGAAAGAGTATGCGATCCGAGAGCAGGGACTTTAGGATATGATTATTTTAAAAATTATGTGGAAGGCGCTAAAGAGTATTTTGATGAAATCTCTCTTTCAAGAAAAGAGAACCGTGAACCTAAAATTAATGAAGTAACAGGATATATTGTAAAAGACGATTCTACATTTCAGATAAAGCTTAAATCTCCTTTTGGTCCGTTTATATTTTATATGACTCTGGCATATTCATACATTGTCCCGAAAGAAGCGGTTGAAAAATACGGAAAAGATTATTTTCAGAATCCGGTCGGTACGGGACCGTTTATATTCGTGGACTGGAAACCTGATCTTGAGCTGAATTTAAAAAAGAATCCTGATTACTGGGCGACTGATCAGCATGGTAACCGGCTTCCGTATCTTGACGGAGTAAAATTTAAGTTTATAAAAGAGCTTTCGCAGCAGATGCTCGAATTCCGGAACGGAAATCTTGATGAATGTTACAGACTGCCGAATGAATCTTTTAAGGAAATCGTTACACCGGAAAAAACTCTTACGCCTCAATTTGAGAAATTCAAACTTCAGAGAGTTCCTTCACTCGGTTCCCAGTATTACGGATTTCTTACTACGGGTAAAATTTATAATGACGTTAAAGTCAGACAGGCGTTTAATTATGCGATTGACAGAAATAAGATCCTGAAATTTGTTTTAAACGGGCAGGGATTTATGGGAGCATTTCACGGACTGGTGCCTCCTGCAATGCCGGATTATGATATAGATAAAATCAAAGGATATGATTTCAATCTGGAAAAGGCGAAGCAGCTTATGACTGAAGCGGGTTATCCGGACGGCAAAGGATTTCCGGAAGCTGTGCTTCAGATAAATTCAGGCGGAGACAGAAATATTCAGATTGCTGAGTCAATTCAGAATATGCTGAAAGAGATCGGTGTAAATATGAAGCTGAATTTAATGCAGTTCGCGCAGCATCTTGATAACATTGACGCAGGCAGAGCAGATTTTTACAGAGCCGGCTGGGTGGGGGATTATCCGGATCCGGAGAATTTTATGAATCTCTTTTACGGAAAAAATGTTCCTAAAGACCCGACGCAGATCAGTCCGGTGAATTCCACCAGATTTCAGGATGCAAAATATGATGAGCTTTATGAAAAGGCAATTTCGATTTCTGATCTGAAAGAAAGATATGAATATTATTATCAGGCGGAGCAGATAGCTGTCGATAAAGCGCCGATGATATTTATTTATTATGATGAGCATTACAGACTGCTGCAGCCGTATGTGAACGGCTACGGACTTGATCCGATGCACAGGGTTAATTTCAGAACTCTTTGGCTGGATAAATAGATTTCAAAAAATAAAATATTGATTTGAAAAATTTAGTTTTAATACTGACAATTTTATCAGTTATTCTGCAGGGCTGCGGAGATAAGCAGAAAGAAAATTTAGTTCAGCTCAAAGGAGGAATAAAAGGCGGCGGCATTTACAGGATTAATGAACTGGAAAATGTAAGAAGTCTTGACCCTGTTAGAATCAATGACAATGTTTCCCATCATGTAGCGCATCAAATCTACGATCTTTTAATAGATCTCGATAAGGATCTTAACATTGTACAGGATCTTTCACACAGATATGAAATTTCCGACGACGGACTCCTTTATACTTTTTATCTGAGAAAAGGTGTTAAGTTTCAGGATAATGCGTGTTTTCCGGACGGTAAAGGACGGGAGATGACTGCAGCTGATGTAAAGTATTCATTTGACAGAGTATGTGATCCGAGGACTGGTACTTTAGGATTTGATTATTTTAAGAATTACGTGGAAGGAGCAATTGAATTTCATGAAGAAGTTACAGTCGCCGGCAGAGAATCACGCGAACCAAAATTCTCAGGCGTCAGCGGTTATATTGCAAAAGATGATACAACATTTCAGATAAAGCTTACAAAACCTTTCGGACCATTTATATATTATTTATGTCTTGGGTTTTCATATATTGTTCCAAAAGAAGCAGTGGAGAAATACGGGCAGGATTTCTTTCAGAATCCGGTCGGCACCGGACCGTTCGTTTTTGTTGACTGGAAACCGGACCTCGAGCTTAATTTAAAGAAGAATCCCGGCTACTGGAATAAGGATGAATTCGGAAATCAGCTTCCTTACATTGACGGTGTAAAATTTAAATTTCTGAAAGAAACTTCGCAGCAGATGCTTGAATTTCAAAACGGAAATCTTGACGAATGTTACAGAGTGCCGAATGAATCTTTTAAGTCAGTGGTAACTCCGGAAAAAACACTTACTCCTGAATACTCAAAATTTGCGCTGCAGAAAGTACCTTCTCTATCTATACAATTCTACGGCTTTCTGACAACCGGAAAAATTTTTAATAATGAAAAAGTCAGACAGGCGTTTAATTATGCAATTGACAGGGATAAAATATTAAAGTTTGTATTAAACGGTCAGGGATATATGGGAGCTGTATACGGAATTGTACCTCCTTCTATGCCGGATTACGATGTTGAGAAAATCAACGGATACAGATTTGATCTAGAGAAAGCGAAGCTTCTTATGAAGGAAGCCGGATATCCTGACGGTAACGGATTTCCTGAAGCAGTTCTGCAGATAAATTCAGGCGGAGACAGGAATATACAAATTGCAGAATCTATTCAGAATATGCTTAAAGAGATCGGCGTAAAAATGAAGCTGAACATTCTGCAGTTTGCGCAGCATCTGGATAATATTGACGCCGGGAGAGCTGACTTCTACAGACTTGGCTGGATAGCAGATTACCCTGACCCGGAGAATTTCCTTAATCTCTATTATGGTAAGAATGTACCGAAGGATCCGAAAAATATTAGTCCGATTAATTCCACAAGATATCAGAATCCCGAATTTGATAAAATTTTTGAGCAGGCAATCGCAATGACAGACAGGGCAAAAAGGAATGAACTTTACCTCCGGGCGGAGCAGATTGCAGTTTCGCAGGCTCCAATGCTGTTAATTTTTTATGAAGAGGATTATTTGCTGCTTCAGTCCTATGTAAAGGGATATTATCTTGATCCGATGCACCGTGTAAATTTTAGGCATTTATGGCTTGATAAATAAAATTGAACTCATTAGTTTTGTTGAGTTTTTTAAAGGAAGGACTACATTTAAAATTAGTTTATTAATTAAAAAGGATCATTAATGATTAAATCCAAGCTATTAAAATTAATGCCCGTTTTATTGTTTATTTTTTCAGTTACAATATTAATGGGATGTTCCAGTTCAAGGGAATTAGCGGAAGACAGAGATGGATCAGGTAACAAGAAAAATGCTAATGGAAATAACTCAACAGAAGTTGCATCCACCAGCAGTTTAACTGAAAAAACCACCATCAACAAAGAAAATCTCGAAGCTATTTCCAGCAGTCTTGCAGGTTTTTTAACAAGTTCTGAGTTTTCAGGAAGTGTAGATAAAGATGAAGTAATGTACAAAGTCATCGAATATCTAAACACACCTTATTTATGGGGAGGAACATCAAAAAGAGGTATAGACTGTTCCGCGTTTATTCAGACAATAGTATATCAGGCGCTCGGTGTTTCATTACCGAGGACATCATTTGAGCAGTCAAATGTAGGAGAGCCGGTTGAAAAGGATGAGCTTAAATTCGGGGATCTTGTGTTCTTTGATACCATGAGAAAAGGAAGAGTTTCTCACGTTGGAATGTATCTTGGTAACGGATACTTTGCGCATTCAGGATCAAAGACAGGAGTTATCGTAGCATCTCTTGATGATGATTTTTATACAAGAACTTATCTGAAAGCAAGAAGAGTAACCGGAAATTAATTCAGATGAATTAAGAATTTTCATATCCCGGAATCCGAATAATTTGGATTCCGGGTTTTTTTATTAGTAAAGTAAATTAGTTTAAACCGAATTATTAAACATGTCGGCATTTATTATTAGAAATTTCCTTTATTCTATTGTTATTATAATCGGCGTACTTACTGTTACTTTTTGTCTGCTCTATATTATACCCGGAGATCCTGCAAGAATGATGCTCGGTCAGAGAGCTGATGTAGCTTCTGTAGAATCTGTAAGAGAAGAACTCGGATTAAACAAACCAATCTATATACAATATCTGAAATTCATGACTAACGCTTTTCAGGGAGACCTGGGAAGATCTTATGCAACAAACAGGGAAGTAGTAAAAACCATTCTTGATAAACTTCCTGCAACGGCTTTACTTTCATTCAGTGCGCTGTTTATTTCTTCGATACTCGGCATTCTTATCGGAATAATTTCAGCGGTGAAGCAATATACCTGGCTTGACAATACTTCTATGATATTTGCTCTGATCGGCATTTCTTTCCCTTCGTTTGCATTCGGTCTTATAATGGCGCTTGTATTCGGTCATCTGCTGAAGTGGTTTCCTATTTCAGGATATGTCAATGACGGTTTACAGTATTTAGTATTGCCAATGCTGACGCTGGCTTTACGTCCTATGGCAATTACCGCAAGGATAACGCGTTCTTCAATGATGGATGTAATGAATCAGGACTATGTAAGGACTGCAAAGGCAAAGGGGCTCAGCTCGGGAATAGTAATATTTAAGCATACATTAAGAAACGCACTGAATCCTGTGGTTACAACAATCAGCGCATCACTGGCTGCGACTCTGGGCGGCGTTTTCTTTATAGAATATATTTTTAACTGGCCCGGTATCGGTCTTCTGGCAATTGATGCAATTTTCAAACTTGACTTTCCCATGATACAGGGCACAGTCTTATTCAGCGCAATTATATTTGTAGTAATAAATTTCTTTGTAGATATAGTCTATGCAATGCTTGATCCTAAAGTAAAATTATCATAACGGTTTAAATGGAAGCTGAAACAGCAGTAGTAGCGGACAGTATTCTTGAGGAAGACAAGAGCAGATCTCTCTGGTATTATTCCTGGAAAAGACTGAAGAGAAACAAGCTTGCTATGGCCGGACTTGTAACGCTTACAATCCTTATAATTGTAGCGCTGACTGCACCAATAATAGCTCCGTTTGATCCGAATCAGCAGATACTAGAATATTCAGCAAAGGAAATATTTTTTAAGGGAACTGTGCTTGTAAAGAAAGATAAAGATCCGGAATCTGATGAGACATCATATATCCCTGTTAAAAGAATAATCAGCGAATCCGGAAGCACGGTCACATATCTTGATTTTTCAGATGAAGAACTCACTATAAATAAGAATGAAATTGAGGAAACATCCGAAGGCTGGACAAAGACATTAAATTATTATCTGGGTACGGACAGATTCGGCAGGGATGTATTAAGCCGACTAATTTACGGCAGCAGAGTAAGTCTGACAGTAGGATTAGTTTCAGAAAGCATAGCTATTTTTATAGGACTAATACTTGGTTCAATTGCAGGGTTTTTCAGGGGTAAGACTGACGCAGCCGTAATGTGGCTTGTCAATGTGATCTTCGCCTTTCCCGCAATTCTTCTTATTATTGCTTTATCTGTAGTGCTGGGTAAGGGGTTATGGCAGGCGTTTATTGCTATCGGTCTTACAGGATGGGTGGATATTGCAAGGATAGTCAGAGGACAGTTTTTCTCACTCCGGGAGACGGAGTTTGTAGAAGCTACAAAGGCGATAGGGTTCAATTCAGCGAGAGTTATTACCAGACATATACTGCCAAACTGCATGGGACCGGTAATAGTAACCGGAACGGTCGGTCTTGCATCGGCAATTATTTTCGAAGCGAGTCTGAGCTTTCTGGGACTTGGCGTACAGCCACCGACAGCAAGCTGGGGTCAGATGATCTTTGACGGATATAAATATATTGTAGTCGGAACAAACTGGGGACTTGCTGTATTTCCGTCACTTGCAATAATGATTACAGTTTTTGCCGTTAACTTACTCGGCGACGGTCTGAGAGATGCATTGGATCCGAAGCTGAAACGATAAATAAATTATATCAATGGATCTTTTTCAGATGAAATGAGACCTGCTTTGACTTTCCTTTTTTATCACCTTCTATTACCGCCGTTAATTCATTCTCATTTATTTTTTCATAGATAATTTTCTTGGGAAAATCATGCTCGGGATTTTCAAATACAAAAATATTATCATTTGCAGATGACATTCTGAATGAAACAGGTCCTGAATTATGACTTACTTCCGCTATATAAAAAACTCCTTCATCACCTTTTACAATAGTCAGTTTTTCAGGATTGGATAACTCACCTTTATTGATAAAATAAGCATTACCGGTTAATTTATTTTCACCGGCAGCCGACCATTCTTCATGGTAAATGCCATTTCCCTGTATTCCTTCCCACTGCCCGGTCAGCCAGCTGAATATATTAAAATCAAAATCCTCCATACAGTAAAATTAAATTATAAGTACAAAAATAGTAATTACAGTCTAAAGAATAAACGGTTGAATAATATATGTATATACATAGAAATTAGTATTGACATAATATCTGTATATACATATATTTGTAACCATGAGAATAGAAGATGAAATAAAACAGGAAAAATTCAGTTCGGTTTATACAAAGCTTTTAATCAATATTGTATATACCGGAAACAAGATCAGCTTTAAGACAAATGAAATATTAAAAGAAAAAAATCTGACTCTTCAGCAGTACAATGTACTGAGAATATTAAGGGGACAGCATCCGAATCCTGCGACAGTAAATATGATTATAGACAGGATGCTTGATAAAATGTCAAATGCTTCGAGAATAGTCGATAAGCTTGAATTAAAGAAACTTGCACAGAGGACGATGAATAAAGTTGATAAAAGATGTGCAGATGTTCTTATAACTTCAAAAGGTTTAGCTCTCCTGAATGAGCTTGATGAAGAAATTAAAGCAAGTGAAAAAAGCGTTATACATCTTACTTTAAAAGAAGTTAAAACACTAAACGATCTTTTAGATAAACTAAGAGGTTAATTTAAAAAAATAAATAAAATAAAATGAAAACATTAAAAAAAACAAAAGGCTACTTACTCATCATTTTAGCACTGGCAGTTTTAACAGGATGTGCTGAATCGGAAAGAAAAGAAGCTGCAGGCAATGTTGAAGAAACAATAACAAAAAAAGAAACTGTATCAAAGAATACATCAGCGACTTCAAATGGTGAAAAGAAAGATATTTCATTAACAGAAAGTAAACTGGAATGGACCGGCAGTAAAGTTACCGGTAAACATAACGGAACAGTAAATATATCAAGCGGAGAACTTTTTGTAGATGATAATAAAATCACCGGCGGAAGTTTCGAAATAGATTTTAATACAATTACTGTTCTGGATATCAAGGACCCTGAAACAAACGGAAAGCTTGCCGGTCATTTAAAGTCTGATGATTTCTTTTCAGCTGAAAAACATCCTAAAGGAAGATTCAATATAAAATCAGTAATCAGCACAGGCGGTAATCAGTTCAACGTTACAGGAGATATGATAATCAAAGGAATCACAAATGAAATTACTTTTCCGGCTACTATTGAAATGACTGAAGGAAAAATAACGGCAAGCGGAGATATTAATATAGACAGAACCAAGTGGGATATAAAATACGGATCAGGTAAGTTTTTTGAGAACCTCGGTGATAAAATGATAAGTGACGAATTTAATATTAAATTTGAAATTAAAACTTTATAAAAATGAAAAAGAGAATTTTTAAATCCGGTGACAGAGGAAAGGCGGACCACGGCTGGTTAATTGCAAGACATTCATTCAGCTTTGCAAATTATTATGATCCTGAAAAAATACGATTCGGCACGCTGAGAGTTCTGAATGATGATATAGTAAAGCCGTCGATGGGATTCGGAAAGCATCCTCATGACAATATGGAAATCGTAACAATACCGTTAAAAGGGGAACTCGCTCATGAAGACAGCACAGGAAACAAAGAAGTTATCTATGCTGATGAAGTTCAGATAATGTCTGCAGGCAGCGGTCTGACACATTCTGAATTTAACAACTCAGAAACAGAAGAAGTCAATCTACTCCAGATCTGGGTATTTCCGAAAGTTAAGGATATTGAGCCAAGATATGATCAGAAGAAGTTTAATCCGGAAGACAGGTACAATAAAATTCAGACAATAGTATCTCCTGAAAAAAATGAAAATACTCTCTGGATTAATCAGAATGCGTACTTCTCTTTATCTGATTTGGATAAGGATCTTAAGGTAAATTATAAAATAAAATCCAAAGGTAACGGCGTATATGTATTCCTAATAGAAGGCAAAGCTGAAATAGACAAAGATATACTTGATAAAAGAGATGCGGCAGGAATTGAAGAAGCGGACAATATTGAAGTGAAAGCTCTCGAAAACAGCAGGTTACTTTTTATTGAAGTTCCGATGAATTAGTTTAGTAACAGTAAAATTAAAAATGATATTTACAAAAATGGATAAAATAAAAGTACTGGGAATATCAGGAAGTCTTAGAGCAGATTCTTATAATACGGCATTATTAAAATCTTCAGTTGAACTTTCAAAAGAATATATGGATATTGAAATTTATGATATAAGCAGGATTCCGTTGTATAATCATGATCATGAAAAGATTAAAATTCCTGAATCGGTCATTGAATTTAAATCGGCAATTGAATCATGTGATTCACTTTTGTTTGCATTACCCGAATACAATTCATCGGTTACCGGAGTATTAAAGAATGCAATTGACTGGGCTTCCAGAGCCGAATCGCCACTGAACGGCAAGCCCTGCGCCATAATGGGAGCATCAGGAGGTTTATCCGGAACAGCAGGCGCTCAGTTACACTTCAGGAATATTGCATCTTCTGTAAATCTGATTTGTATGAATGCGCCTAAACTTCAGCTGAGAAGAAGCAAAAGTTTATTTAATGAAAACAATGTGCTTACCGATCAGTCTACTGTAGAGCATCTGATTAAATTTCTGAAAGCATTTGAAGAATGGACACTTAAATTTATGAATAAGAAAAAATAAAATGAAAATACTTTATATTTATCCTCACCCGGATGATGAATCGTTCGGACCTGCGCATGTGATGTCAAAACAGCAAAGAGAAGGTCATGAAGTATATCTGCTGACGCTGACTAAAGGAGGAGCGACGAAGCAAAGATTTAAATACAATCTTTCAATTGAAGAAATGGGAGATGTAAGGCATAAAGAAATGCTCGAAGTGGAAAAAGTGCTCGGACTTTCCGGGATGACAGTACTTGATCTGACTGACAGCGGATTAAAAGAAATGGATCCGGAAGATATTGAGAAAGTTATTGAAAATGAGATCTTAAAAATTAAACCGGATGTAGTGGTGACTTATCCTGTTCACGGAATCAGCGGATTTCACGATCATTTGGTATCTCATGCAGTTGTAAAATCGGTTTACTGCAGATTAAAAATGAATTATGATTTCTTAAAAAGACTGGCATTTCATACATTATCAAAAGAAGATACTGAAGGTGAATTCATGTTCAGATTAAGTAATTCATCAGATGAGGAAATAGACTGTGTTATTGAACTTGAAGATTCGGACATAAAAAAAACTATGGATGCTCTGGATTGTTACGTTACATTCAAAGAGACTATTGATAAATCAGGCATTAGAAACAAAATCAAGAATAAAGCATATTTTGAAATATTTCAGGAAGATCACAAACCTTATATAACAAACTTATTTGATAAACTAAAATAAATAATAATGGAAAAAGCCGGAAAAAAGATATTAGTTACAGGAGCTACAGGACTGCAAGGCGGCGCTGCTGCAAAATATTTAATTAAAAACGGTTGGGAGACATCAGCGCTTGTTAGAGATCCGGAAAAGGAAACAGCAAGGAAACTTGCAGAGTCAGGAGTAACACTGATTAAAGGAGATATGAATGATAAAGAATCACTTAAAAAAGCAATGGCAGGAATTTACGGAGTATTCAGTGTTCAGAATTTCTGGGAACATGGTTATGATGGCGAACTTACGCAGGGAAAAAATTTAATTGATGCAGCGAAAGACGCCGGTGTAAAGCATTTTGTTTATTCATCAGTAGACGGCGCCGAGAGAAATTCAGGTCTTCCGCACTTCGATGTGAAAGATCTGCTGGAGAAGTATCTGAAAGAAAGCGGATTAACTTATACTATTTTAAGACCGGTATTTTTTATGGACAATTTTAATTCATGGTTTGTGCCTGCAGAGCAGGACGGAAAGTTTGTAATTTCCATGGCTATGAAAAAAGATATAAAGCTGCAGATGATAGCCACTGATGACATTGGAAGAATTACGGAAATTGTTTTCAGTAATCCTGATGAGTATTCCGGAAAATCTATAGCATTAGCCGGAGACGAACTGACTATTCCGGATGCTGCTAAAATATATTCCGAAGTGAAAGGCGGAGAATATATATTTAATGAACTTGACGTGGAAACTGTAAAATCGCATAGCAAAGAAGTAGGTGATATGTTTCAGTGGTTTATGGATCATGGCTATACTGCTGATATCAGTGATCTGAAAAAGAAATTTAACGGAGTAACTGATTTCAAAACATGGCTTAAAGGCTGATACACTACCTATAAATATTTTTTAAAACTGTATACCGGCTCTCGCCGGTATTTTTTTTACTTAAAAACTCCGGAAACCATTTCGCATCCTGTAAACACTGCATATTCTTTTATTTTTTTATTTAAATCACTAACAGATCTTTGTGAAAATTTAGAATTTAATTCAGGATAAAATTTGTTAATGTACAATGTCTTATTTTTCCTGTCAGATTTTAAATCAATTCTTCCAATGAATTTGTTTCTGTAAATCAAAGGCAAAGAAAAATATCCGAATTTTCTTTTTTGATGAGGGAGATAGCATTCGAGCTGATAATCAAATTCAAACAGAAGTTTTAATCTTTTTCTTTGTATGATTAAATTATCAAAAGGCGAAAGTAAATTAATTTCAGATTTATCCTGTGAATTCATCTCAAGATTTTCAGGTAAAACATAATATATCCGATCAGGAATACCGCTTACAGAAATTGCAGTTATTTCTCTATCTTCTATAAGTTCTGCAAAATGCTTATCAAAACTCTTTTTATTATATCTCCTGAGATAAGTCATTTCATCTTTAGCTGCTACGCCGTTTGCAGTAAGAAAAGACAATATAAGATGTTTGTGGTATTGTTCATCAGTCGGAAATGAAACATCAGTATCAAATGGGAGAACTCTTTCCGTAAGATCATAAACTTTCTGAAAATTAATTCTTTCCTTTACCATAAGTTCTCCTGAAAAAAATAAGAACTCTAACGCTTCTTTTGATGGCTTTCTGTTCCACCATCCGGATTCACCGGTTTTCTTGTCATTAAAATCACGTGACATTAGCGGACCTTCTTCTGAAATTCTTTTAAGTACGTTTCTGAGCAGTCTCGAATTTTCCTGCTTAAATTTTTTATATTTTTCGCAGTAGTATTTTTTAAATATCAAAGAATATCTGAAATCTTTGATGGGAAGTATTGCCGCTGCATGACTCCAGTATTCAAATATTTTTTTTTCTTTGAAAAGCCCGTTAACAATATTTGTGTTAAATCCGCCGGCTCTTGACCATAGTATATGATTTACAGATCTTTCCGTAACAGAAATTGTATCTATCTGAATATATCCCAGCTGTGAAATAATTTTTTGAATAAAATCCTTGCTGATATTTCTTTCAGTATTAAGGAGCAACTGACTGCGGAGAGTAATAACTCTTGCCGTACTTTTATCTATTTCAAAAAGTTTAGACGGTTGATATAGTTTCAATAGAAATTATTTTTAAATAGCAGTGAAAATTGTATCAAAGATATTACACTCAGGTAAAATAAAATAAGTATAATATCTTTAATACAGTTATGAGATATCTTTTAAGAGGTTAGTTAGAAATGTTCTTAGCTGTATAAGATCGTCCTTCAATTTCGGATTTTTTGTGACCATTTCCGGATCAGACTGATCTCCTGCTGAAGGTTCAAATAAGCTCATTTCGCTTGCGGACCTGTAAGCTCCTGTTTCTTTGGATTGGTTTAATTTAACATTTTCAGCTTCTTCTTTTTGGTAATAAGATTTTAAATGCTGCTTTGCTCCTTCAATTGTATATTTTTCTTCACGAAGTAATTTTTTAATGTAAAGAATAAGTTTAATGTCTTTGTTTGTATATACCCTGTTACCTGCCAGATTTTTTGCAGGTCTAAGCATTTCAAACTCTGTTTCCCAGTATCTGAGAACATACTGTTCAAGCTCAATTATTCTGCTTACTTCGCTGATAGAATAATAAAGCTTTTTCATTGCAAAATTCTTTTTCATATAAGTTAATATTTGCGTAAAAATATAAATATACTTACTTTATTACAATACCAATGTTAAATATGTTTACTTTAATGAAGTTACGTAATGTGTTTAATTAATTGATTGATTTTATTAGTTTTGACAAACTAAATAACAATTAGATAAATGAGATTGCAAACAAATCATAAAGTGTTTCTTTTTATTTTTATAATAATTACAGGTTTTAACGGATGCGCTGAGAAGCCGGATGTTTTGTATATAAACGGTAAAATATATACAATGAGTAAGGATAACAAAGTAGCTGAAGCAGTTGCAGTAAAGGACGGAAAGATACTTGAGACCGGAAGCACTTCTGATCTTAGTGATAAATATAAACCGGAAGAAACTATAGATCTGAAAGGCGCAACTGTACTGCCGGGATTTATTGATTCTGACGGTTCGGTATTTGAATTTTCAAAAAACCTGAATTACATTAATTTATCATTTGCAAAAAGTCTGGATGAAATTAAACAACTGATAATAGACAGAACCAAACTTGCTTCCGAAGGAGAGTGGATCGGAGGTTACGGTTACAATGAAAACGTTTTAACTGATGAGGATTATCAAAAGTTTGATAAATTTCTTCTTGATCAGATCGCTCCGAATTTTAATGTATATATTGTTAACAATACATTTTCTGCAGCGCTTTTGAATTCAAGAGCATTAAGAGTACTTAACATTAACAAAGATACTAAGTCACCTGCAGGCGGAGAGATTGATAAAGATGATAACGGCGAGCTTACAGGACTTTTATTTGATGAATCTGTTAATTTGGTCAGAGATAATATGCCCGGTCAGCTAAAAAATGAAATTACGGCACAGCTTGAAAGGGGAGTTAAGGAAATTTTAAAATACGGAATTACACAGGTTCATGACAGAAGCGTAAGCAAGGAAGGAATTGATATAATTAGGGAACTGATTGATGCAAACAAATTCCCGCTTAAAATTTACGCTGTGCTTTCTGGTGAAGACAATACTCTCATCGATTTTTATTTGAACAAAGGCACTGAGATTTCATATAAAGACAGACTTACAGTTAGGTCAATCACTGTGGATTATGACGGACTGATAGAATATCAGAAAGCTGTAATCTATGAAGATTATAAAAATGATCCCAAGAAAAGTCTTCCTTATTTATCTGATAATGATATTCTTAGTTTATTTAACAGGGCTGCGGATAAGAATTTTCAGTTTTCTATTAAAGCTGTAGGAGATAAGGCGGTTACAAATTCACTTAATATAATCGAAAGCGTTACAAAACAAAAAAACCTGAATGATGCGCGAACCATACTAGGATATTGTGAAATGGTTGACGCAAAGGATATTTCGAGATTCGGAGAATTAAAAGTTATTCCATCTGTCAGACCGGATTTAACTATGACTGATGTTCAGATTACTGAACAGCTTATCAGCGCTGATGCTTTAAAAAAAGTAGGTCTGTGGAATTCACTTTTAAAATCTTCCGGAATGATAGTAACGGCATCTGACTTTCCAGTGCAGCAGATCAATCCTTTTGTACAGATATATTATCTTACTACCAGACAGCAGACTGATACAGCAGTGATAACCGGAATAAATACTGATCAGAAGATAAGTATTCTGGATGCAGTCAGATCCTATACAGTATGGCCGGCTTACTCTTCATTTGAAGAGAATACAAAAGGTTCTATAGAAACGGGAAAAGTTGCAGATATGATAGTAATATCAAATGATATATTTAATATTGACAGCAGGGAGCTGTTGAATACAAAAGTTATCAGAACGATCATTAACGGCAGTATTGTTTATGAAGATAAAAATCTGCTGAGTGCCGGAAAATAATTCAAATGTCTTAACGGTAATTGATATTCTGAGAAAGACAGTTTCAGAATTAGAGCTTAGCGGTATAAAGGATAGTAGAATCAATGCAGAGCTTCTGCTTTGTGAGATTATGAAATGCAGCAGACTTGATCTGTATATAAATTATGAGAAACCCTTAAGCAGAGATGAGCTTATACAGTTCAATCATTACCTGAAAAGAAGATTGAATAATGAACCGTTACAGTATATAACAGGAAGAACGAACTTCTTCGGTTACGAAATTATGCTGGACAGAAATGTGCTGATACCAAGACAGGAGACGGAGTTACTTGCAGAAAGAACTATAGAAGATGTAATCTCATCCGAAAAAAAAAATATTTCGATTTTCGAGATCGGAACAGGTTCAGGATGTTTAGCGGTTGCACTTGCTAAAAGACTCACCGAACTTGAAACCGGATACGAAATATTTTCAATTGATATTTCAGAAAATGCAATTGAAACAGCAAGGAGTAATCTTAAACTAAACGGCATTGAAGATAGCCGGATTACTTTATATAAGAAAGATATGTTTGAGATTGAAAGACTTAAGAAAAATTATGATTACATTATTTCTAATCCGCCGTATATCTCCCTGGATGACTGGAAAGAACTTCCTGACGAGATAAAAAAATTCGAGCCGATGAATGCGTTAACTGATGAAAGCGATGGATTTAAATTTTACAGAAAAATATTTGAAATATATTCTGACAAAGATTTTACAGGTAAAGCATTTTGTGAAATCGGTTTCGGACAGAAGGAAACATTAGTAAAAATATTGGATAAATATCAAACTGTGAAATATACATTTTACAAAGATTACAGTGAGATTGACAGGATCATCAAACTTGAAAAATGTTAGCAGCAGTACAAAGAGTTAAAAATGCGGAAGTGATTATTGACGGAAAAATTCACTCTTCCATTGGAAACGGATTGCTTGTACTGCTTGGAATACGGAAAGGGGACAGTGAGGAGGAAGTTAAGTATATTTCAAGAAAGCTTACAGAGCTAAGGATCTTTTCTGACATAAATGATAAAATGAATCTGAATGTAAAAGATACCGGAGGTGAGATATTGATTATATCACAGTTTACGCTTTGCGCAGACACGGCAAAAAGCGGAAACAGGCCGAGCTTTACGAATGCTGAGATACCTGAAAAAGCAGAATTTTTATATGAGAAAACAAAATCAGAATTAGCTAAATTATACAGTCCCGAAAAAATTAAAAGCGGAGTATTCGCTGCTAAAATGGATGTATCACTGACAAACAGCGGACCGGTTACTATTTTAATTGAAAAAAAAATATATGAATAAAAATGTTTATATCATCGGAGCCGGAAATGCAGGATCTGCTTTTGCTTTTGAGCTGAACGAAATCGGTTTTAAAGTAAATTTCCTTACCGACAGAAATATAGAGAATGTAAAGAGAGTTTCAGATAAATTACTGCCTCTTGAAACATCAAATAAAACCGAAGGCAGGTTTATAGAAGCATCCGGCATAATACTGATATGTGTTCAGGATCGGTTCATAAAAGATGTAATAAACGAAATCATAAGCACAAAAGCTGATTTAAAAGATAAATATTTTATTCATATTTCAGGATCACTTTCTTCTGAAATATTTCCGGAAGAGGAGTTCAAAAAATCATATACAGGATCTATGCATCCTGTTCAGACTTTTGCAGCTCTGAGCGTTGAAAATAATAAATACTTATCAGGAATTTATTTCGGTATTGAAGGAAAAAACGAATGCATAAGATTAATGAAGAAAATAATTTCTAATTTCAGATCTGAGTTTCTTGAAATTCCTTCAGATAAAAAATACATTTATCATTCCGCCTGCGTAGTTGCTTCAAATTTTCTGGTAACACTGATGAACATATCTGCTGAACTGCTTGCTTCTATAGGAATTGAGAAGAGCAGATCGTTTGAGATATTCAGACCGATTGTTATGAAAACAATTGAAAATATTTCCGATAATGGTCTCGTGAATTCGCTTACAGGACCTTTTGAGAGAAATGACATTGAGACTGTTTCAAACCAGTTAAATTCAATATATAAGGAACTTCCTTCACTGATTCCATTTTATACCTTGCTGGGAATGGAAACAGTCAAGATTGCGTTTAGAAAGGAAACACTGAATCTGAATAATGTTATTTCAATGCTTGACCTGATGAACACATATGTATCAAATGAAGTTAAGAATGAAAAAATAAATTAAATCAAAAGCATAACGAATTGTTTAAAAAAATCCTTTTCCTTTTTTTTACAGTTATAACTTTTTCATCACTTACAGAAAGTGTATTCTCTCAGGATATACTTTCAAAAGATTATTTCAGGAAGAATAGCTTATCTTTGAAAGAGAAATTTAATATAAATGAAGACGACACTTCAAAGTCAATTTCAGGCAGGAGCAAGGTAAAAAAAGTAAACATCGGCGGTTTGTTTATTTCACCATATCTGGGTTTCGGAATACCAATGGGTAGTTTCGGAGATCAGTCTAATGCCGGATTCTTGTACGGCTTCAAAGCGGAGCTTGCTTATAATAAACTTTATCCTTTCGTTTTCGGATTTATTTATGAAAACCAGTCATTTCCGGGAAATCCGGAATTTACTACAGAAAATTCTCTTACAGATTTCACTACTGATATGAATAATATCGGTGGAAGTCTGGATATATTATTGAATAAGTATATCAGATCAAATTTCACATCTGCAATATTGTCTCTTGAAGTTAAATACGCTAAAGTCACCAGGACGGTAAGCTCAAACGTCGAAATCCCCGAAGGTTTGCCCGGTGATGTAAGTTTAATAACTTACGCTGCCGGATTAGGTGTAACTTTATATATCTTTGATATCGGAGCAAGATATACTTTTGCAAAAGATATGAAAAATCTCTCTTTTCAGATGAGGATTCATTTCCCTTTATTCAAGTTTTAAAATTTTCTGTCTTTCCATTTAATGTCTCTCTGAAAAATAAATGTGAATGGAAGGATTAATCCGTATAGGGCAAAATATATCATAAACAGCGGATAGTATTTATACAGACTACTCAACTCAAAAATTTTAAAAGTATTACGAAGTAAAAATATTTCAGAGATAAGCTTTATAAATGCGAACAGTAAAAAATAATTTATATTCAGAAAAAAGATACCGAAAAGAAAAATTATGTTTACTGAAAATAAACAAATGCCTGTAACATACCCCAGAAAATTAATTCCAATTCCACCTCTGAACCACCTTCTTTTCTGACTGAATAACTCCTTCAAGTTTTTACATGGCTCTGTGGTGACTAAGCAGTTTTTATCAAGAGGAAATAAAATTTTGAATTCCTTTGAAGCATTTATCTTTCTCATAAGAGCAAGATCTTCAGTAACCGAAAATTTTATAGATTCATATCCTCCGACTTTCCTGTATGCTTTTTTAGAATAAGAAAGATTGTTGCCGATACAGCTCATTGTTTTATTTAAACCTGTACTTGCTGAAGCGAGTGTCAGAAGATACAGCCAGTCTATATTCTGCAATACTGAAAAAAGAGAGCCGTTATTTCTGATGACAGTAAATCCGCAAACCATTCCAGTATCTTTTTTGAAATATTTTGAAGTAGAGGAAACCCAGTTTTGCGGTACAGTACAGTCTGCATCTGTTGATACAATAATATCTCCGTTGCATATGCTGATCGCATTATCAATTGCATTTGCTTTTCCTTTAAGATTTGCGGAAGCAGATACATGAGAATTTATTACTGTAAATCTGCCGTCATCCTCCGTATTTTTTTTCATCAGCCCGAATGTATTATCAGTTGAGTTGTCATTTACTAAAATAAATTCCACTTTAGTATCATCAACATTAGTGTTCTTTAGAGAGTTAATGCAGTTTACAATATTAGTGCTTTCATTTCTTCCTGCGACAATTACAGAGACCGGGGATTCAGTATCATAACTATCCGGAATTAAATCAACGGATTTTTTTAAGCCGTACATCAGATAAAGATGCAAAGCAAAATATGCTCCAATGATTATTAAGGAAATAGTTTCGGGATACAAAATAAAAAGGTGATTATCTTATTTCAAGATAATCACCTTTAAGCTCAATTAAAATTTAAATTACTTTACCACGGCGATTTTTATAACCTTAGTCTCTGTATTGCCGTCTATCTCGGCTTCTATTACTCCGTAATAAATTCCGCTCTGAACGTTTGATACATCCCATTTAATTTCATTATCGGAATTTGAATTTGAAGTAGCAGGAAGTTCGGTTACAAGTTCACCGGACAAATCCATTATTTTAACCTTTACGCCGGAGGAATTTCCGTTAAGGAAATATCTGATAAATGTAACATTATCATAAACCGGATTCGGCCAGTTATATACTTTTGATGAGGGAAGTTTTTCCGAATATGATGAACTGCCGGAATTTACAGACCTGTAATTATTATTTGAAAGGAATTTATCCTTCAGATAATTTTTCCACAAAATTTTATTCTCATCATATATTGTATTCGTTTTAAATCCGTAAAGATATCCGTCTCCGGAAAACACAACTATACCGAGTGTATCATTAAATTTAGCAATAACCGGTGTTGAAACGGTATTAGGTCCGGCTTTTATTGGAAATCCGCTTAAGATTTTACCGTCAGTTCCGTAAGCAAACAAGTCTCCGTTATCAGCGGCAAAAATCAGATCAAAAATGTTGTCGTTATTAATATCCGCTACTGAAATACCTGAAGAGATATTCCTGTCAAAATTTACCGGGAAGTTTTCCAGTAAAACGCCTTTAGAATTTACAGCATATACTTTTCCGTCTCCTGTAAACATTATTTCCTGGAGACCGTCTCCGTTAACATCAGCAAGGACAGGGGAGTTTGGAATATCTGAAATTACATAGTTAAGATTCAGTTTGACGCCGTTTATGAAAAATTCATTTGCAAAATTAATTTTAAGAATATCGGTTGCATTCTGCTCAGTCAGATTCCCGGAGACAATAAACTTATCATTATTTATATAAGTGAATGTGTCATTTCTTAGTTTAGAAAACTGATAAACCGGTCCGGATGAAGAATCAATTAACACGGAAGAAAGATCTGTATTAAATCTTCTTATACTTCCTGAATTAAATCCGACGTAAGCTGATTTAGTAATATCATTTATCATAAGCGGAGCGGAAGGAATGCTGCTGCCGACACTGACCTGTGTGAGAGTAAAAGCATTATTCAGAAAACCGATACTGTTATTGCTTAAGCTGACTAAATATTTATTAATCCCGTTATCAACTAAAGCGGGAATGGAATTTCCAAAGTCATTTAAGATCAAACCGTTTCCGCCGTTAAGTCCGAGGCCGTTTGATGAATACCCGTAAGTTTTTCCTGATGAGTTAACAAAAATTTCATCGCTACCGTCATCAGTAAAGTCAAATGTAATTGCGCCGGTATTCCTGCCCGTATCAATACCGATAAATTTAGGAAAGTTTGCTAGCGGACTGAGCTGTAAACTTCCTATGGAAATTCTTAAGTCCATTAATGTATCTATAATACCGAAGTTCGTAATAAAAATATTATTATTGGAAAGCGAATAGCTCAGAGAATTCGGATTTGAAACAGGTGAAAATTCATTTTTATAAACTGTAGAAGGAACTCCGTGATATCCGTTAAACCAGTAATCAACAGGCGTACCGTCACCCGTGATATTTCCAAACGGCGTTGAAAATGTTACTCCGATTTCCTGTGCACCTTTTGCTTCCTCAAGATCAATGCCTTTTCTTTCCGGATTATTATTAATTGAATTCGTTGATAAATTCATATCAATGACATTTTCATCAATATGCCAGATCAGAATTCCGCCTTTGTATGCATTCTCATTGTTTATCAGTCCCGGTAAACTCCAGTCAAAGTTTTGTACATCTGTTACATTACCGTTGAGAAGATAAAGACTTGAATAATTATTGGAATAAAAAAATCCGTTTTCAATATCGCCCTGGAAAGTAGTCTCGTCATTGAATGCTCTGTTTCGGGAATAAATAGTCTGTCCGTCATTCTCAGGATCTCTGTTTCTGTTTTCAATTAAAAAATATTCCTTTGAATTTATAAATACTTTGTAAATAGTAGAATCTCTGTAATTGATTTTTGAACTTGTAGGAATATTTATATTTGAAACTCCTGAAGTAATGTTTACCGGCTGTACCCAGCCGAGAAATATTTTTTCCCATGCCGAAGGTTCGGGCGGGAATATTCCGTTGTAACTGAATAATGACTGACCGTCCATAAGTCCGAATCTTCCGATTGCAGTTTTTCCGTTTGAAGTATTGAAAAGATCGGGGAGTCCGAGATAACTTCCGAAGCTGGCTGTCAGAATTCCGTTCATTCCGAGTTCTACAAGGAAAGTACCGGATGACAATGCCAGTTCCCTTAATTCAGTCGAAGGAATTATCAAAGAATTCCTTATATAAATACCGTCGTTTGTCTGAAAGCCATTATAATTATTTCCGAAAAATTCTTTTAAGTTTCTTAATCCGAGATATACGGAAGGTATATCAAACGGAGTAGGATCAAATCCGAAAATCGAAGTAAGATCAACATCTCTTCCGACGCCTGCATGAAAAATAACAAACGCAGTATTTGAAGTATCATAAGATGAAAAGTTAATAAATGCATCTGCGAGCTGCCATGCTTCGGTGAATAAATTTCCCAGCTTTGCGTTATTTTCATTTCGCTGTGGAGAATAAGCCTCCATTTTCTGCGGCAGAGTTATTACGTTTCCATAGAGATCAAAGCTCAGATTTATTTTACCTTTGGAAGCTTTTGCATAATAATTTTTTAAAAATGTCAAATGATCTGCAAAATAAGCGCTGTCGTAAGGCGGCGCATCTACAACAGTATCTCTTCCTGTGGTTGGATTAAAATATTTATTTGAAAGATCAAACTTACCGTTGCCTGAGCTTCGGTTGTCAGAATCCTCCTGAAACTGAACAAGTATTGCAACAATTTTAAAAGAATCACTTCCCTGAATAAAACTTTTTGGTTTATAGGATTGTGAATTTTCTTTTCCGAATTTCAACGGATGAGAAAGTTTAAGATCTAATTTATCCGGTACGGTCTGTGAAAATAAAAAATTTGTGAAAAGAAAAATTGAAATTGAAACAGTTGAATAGAATTTTAGGAACATTAATTTTATAATATAAGAATAACCATAGCTTATTACAAAGCTATGGTTATTTATTAAAAAAAATTACTTTAGAAGTTTACAAGCAAACCGAATCTTAGAGTGTTTTCAAGCGGATGATTTTCTTCAATGGTACTGAGATAACTGAAATCAAAACCATACAAACTATACCTGATACCGGCGCCAAGAGTATAAAACTTTCTGTTTCCGTAAGACGGATCTTCATAGAAATATCCTGCTCTGAGAGCAATTAATCTCGGACTGCCGTACCAGAATTCAGCTCCGATTGAGGACTGGAATGATTTTGCAATTCCGGATATTCCGCCTTTCCATGAAGTGAATATAGCTTCATAAACAGGATCTACAGAACCGGGAGTAATAACAACTCCTGAATCATCAATCACTGCAAGAGTTCTGTTTACGAGAAGTTTTGAAAAATCAGCAGTGAGCGAAAGCGAATTAAATTCTGTTTTAATGACTTCATAAGAAAAACCGAATCTGAACTGGGTAGGAAGCGGGTCTGCCTGATCCTGATCCACGTATGAAATTGCAGGACCAAAGTTTGAAAGATTTATACCGGTAGAGAATCTGTTCTTTAAAAATTTTGCTCCAGAAACCGGTCTCCACATTGTAGAAAGGTCAATAGCAGCGGAAATTCCTGTTCCGGTTCCCTGTTCGTTTCCGACTGTTACATCATTAGGAGATAAACGGCTGTATATGAATCTGCCTGAAACTCCTCCTGCCCATTCTTTACTAAGCATAGTTGCATAGGATACGGCGAATGCCAATTCATACGCTTTATAGTTTCTGTCCGGCTGAGCATTACCGAATTCATCTGTAACAATAACTTCACCGATATTCAGATAAGTAAGACTTGCTCCTAAAGTACCGTTGATACTCTTTACATATTTTTTACCGGCGATATAGTCATAAAAAAGATCTCCGATATTGAGTCCTGCGAGCCAGGGTGAGTGTGTGAAATTAACTTCTGTGCCAATCTTCTGAAAAGCAAGTCCGGAAGGATTCCAGTGCATTGCTGTTGCATCATCAGCAATTGCTGTTCCGGTTTCACCCATACCGCCGAATCTGGAATTCGGTCCGATAAGAAGAAATGGAACACCGGTTGAAACAGAGTTTTGAGCTTTTACATCTGCACTGTCAAATGCAATAATTCCCATTATTGCCGACAAAATACATAGTTTTTTTAATGTTATTAACATTAAGTGTTTTACCTCCATATGATTATTTAAGCATTGCGATTTTTCCGATGGTGTTTTTTGAAAGTGAACCATCGTTTGATTGTATATTAATTTTGTACAGGTAAGTGCCGTTGGCGATATTGTCACCGTCAGTATCTTTTCCGTCCCATTCAATAGTCACAAATTTATCAGTAATATTGCTCTTATTCAATTCTTTTATTAATCTTCCTCCGGCTGTATAAATTTTTATCTGCGCATTTATAGGACTGTCAGAATTATGCTGAAAGATAAAATTCGTAAAGTCCTTCATTGGATTCGGATAATTATAAACTTTATCAAGAGCAAGTTCAGTATTTGCTGTAACGTTAAATTCAACGGACTCAGTATTAAGATTATTGTATGTATCCCATGCATGAACTTCAATTTTATATTTGCCGGAAGCCAGATCCGTAAAATCATATTCAACGCTGCCGCTCTGATAACCTGTAGTGCTGGTATAAAACTGAGTAAGATCAATTTTATTATTTTCATCATCATTGAGAACAGCTTCAAGTTTATGACCAATCGTGCCTGTCAAATTCAGACCATTTTCATCAAAAAAGTCGACAATAAGTTTCGGATTCTGATTTACCAGATCACCGGTTCTGAAATTTCTGCTGTCAAAATAAATATTAACCTGAGGTCCTGTAGTATCAACCGGAGCATTAGGATCTTCTCCGTTAATTATAAAGTTATTGAAAAAGCCAATACCGTCATTGGCGTTGTTCTTAAAATATGAAATTATCTTTCCGTTTCCGGGATTATATGAAATATCTTTCGGTACTACAAATTCCATTACCCATTTACCGTCAGCAATATTCACTTTGCCTGAAAAGATCTTTCCGCCCTGAAGTTTATAATTAAAGTAAGACTGGAAGTCTAGAATTCTGATATTCTTATCAACATCAAGTACATCCATATCAAGCGTACCGTTATAATCCGACCAGAAAGTTGAGTCAGGTCTCAGGACAGAACCGTAAATTTTTACTTTCTGAAGAGCTTTCATTTCAAACTGCTGATTTGAAGGAGTGCTGTTAAGACTGTCAATCCGCGTGCGGTGCTGCGGTACGCCGAGCCGAACTGTCGGATCACTGAGCAAAGCAAACTTCAGATCATTATCGGCATATAACTGTTGCTTGACATTAAAAACCGCTTTGCCTAATCTGAGTCTCAAGTTTAGCGTATCAGTGGAAAATAAATTTCTGTATAAAAGATTATTGTATATAGCGTTGGGAACGGCATAGACAGGTCTGACTGCAGCTGATATGCCTATTGCACCTTTATTATCATTCAGAAGAACCAGCTGTTCTGCAGCGCTTAAAATAAACGGATCGTCCCAGCGAGCCAGATCACAACTTGCTATTGTTATAAAAGGTAACTTCTTATTATTTGTAAGCTGAGGAACGGAAATTTGTCTTTCGAAAATTCTCTCATGCGCCCAAAGGTCAACACTACCGTGACCTGTATAGTTTATTAAAAGTTTTCCGTCATTCCACTGTTTTATTATATCAACATTCGCACCTGGTTTTCTCCTGCCCTGCGGAGTTATTTCAGTCGGATAACTTACAATGTAAATTTTATTTTTTTTCAGGTAACCCGGAGAATTGTTCTGAGCTACATCTTCACACTGATCTGTGTGAAGACTGCCTTCCTGTCCCTGAGTATTTTCAGTAGTCCAGCCGTCATCCGCAATATACAGCGCTTCATTTCTCCACTTTCCGTAATTATCGGGATTCTCATACTGAACAATCTTTTCAATATAAGTATTTGCGTCAGCCAGTGTATTTGCATTTATCCTGCCTGAAGCAAAATCCACTATATTTATACTGCTTGGTTCAATATAATTCTCATTAATTTCAAGTATATAGTCATCACTGCAAAAACTTTCCACATCATCTGCATATTGGGAATTTCTTTGAATAGGAGGCACCCAGTTTTTTATATTTCCGTTATAAATATTATAAATGTTTTTATAGTCATAGCTGCCGTCTCCGAAAAATAAAACATAAACAGGTCTTTCCTGCCAGTTTGTATAAGTATATTTAAGAAAATTTCTCATAGCAACCGGATCCACCATACCGTTTGAAAACTCATTATATATATGTTCAATATCAACAACAATTGTTTTTAAGTAATTATTACCCGAAGTCTGCCTGATATCTCTGAGTCTGTTCGCAGCTGGTAAGAACTCTTTTGGTGAAATTATAATAAATGAAGCTCCGTCAGCAAATTCACCTTTCAGATTCTGATTAGGTATTCTTGACGAAATTGAAACCGGTGTTTTATAATTAGCGGAATTAAGTGCATAATATTCTTTGGGATTACCAACAGTAATATTGTCCTGAAATTTTAATGTGCCGTTTGCAATTGATACCGGATTTATAATTTGAGGTTCGGTTATATTTGTCACATCAAAAAGCTTTACATCCTGATCAGTAAATCCTGTTATCTGATATTCCACAACGGAGTTTGTATCCGGTGAATTAAATCTCAGAAAATTATTATCTGCAGTGAGACTTCTTTTATACAGTATCTCATAATAATCATAATAACCGGAAACGTTTGACGAATTTCCGTCCTGTGACCTTAATGAAGCTCTGAAGTTTACGGAGGTTTTGCCGGGTTGTAAAGGATAATTCACTCCGAGTATATTATTGTTCAGGTAAGAAAGATTTATATGTGAAAAGCCGTTTATAGAAGGTACGAACTGATTTGTAAGATATCCGGAATTCAGATCCTCAAGTCTCCACGTTGTAGGAAAAAATGAACCATTACCGAATCTGAATCTGAAATTTACATTTGTTCCGTCTATATATCCTTTAAGTTCCTTGTTAAAAGTGAAACTCTCATTCACTCCGATCCTTTGGCTTACCCAAAGGTAACCTGTAGAGCCGAGATTATTAATCTCAGGTTCTTCAAAAATTTTGTCATAAAAATAAGGCAGGGGATTAATGCCGGCAATATTTGATGAATTTACTGCAGTCATTCGCTGTCCCTGTGCTCCTCCGAAAGTAATCCAGTAATAATTTACTTTTGAAAATTTATTCAGTTTATGTATGTAAGTATTATAAAAACTGTCAAACATCCATTCGTTCGGATTCCTTCCGTAAAAAACAATATAATCATTGTCATTAAACTGTCCGTCATCTTCACCTGAAACAAAAATTTTGTTTTCAAGCAGATCAACAGGAACAGGATCAGCATTTCTGTATGGCAGATCGCCGCCGCCGTTGCCGTATATCTTTATTGTCCTCGGGTCAATGCTGTTTACATTTATACCTGCGTTCTGCAGATAACTTTTATTGATTTTATATATACCGGATTCCCTAACTTCCATTTTATAAAAATCACCCGAAGCAAGAACGCTGTTTACAGCCGGCTGATCTCTTAACTCATTGAATTCTTTTGTTGACCAGTTTAGTGCTATATCAGAGTTTAAAGCAATTCCATGCAGAAACATTCTTTCTTCAGAGCTCAGATCTTTATTCAGATAAACAGGTCTGCCGTCGAATGTAACTTTAATCCGCATGTATGTTAACTTTTTTGCAGTTCCGGTAACGGGATTATATTGAACCGGATATATTTTTAAGTATCCGAAATACTTATTTCTAAGAGATCCTGTAGAAAACACTGCCGCATTATTTTCCGGATAATCAGAATTCCGGCTGTAGACTTTTGAGTCTTCTTCGTAAACCGGAGTATATTCCTTAATTTTTTGATTGTAAATATAATTGGGAACGGGTTTTACTTTATAATTATATTCTTCAGTAAAATTTGCGTCAGTTATTTCAATTCTGTTTCTGCCGTTCGGAGTGGGAAGTATCAAAGGAAATGATCTGAATTTAAGATCCGGTCTTCCTTTTAATTCTGCAGAACTCAAAGAGTTTTCGAAATCAATTTCATTTTTATATACAGGCATGAATTCGATTTCTATAAATGATTCATTTGAATTAATTATTTTATAATCAATTACTTCAGCTTCCGTCTGGTTTAATTGAGTGGGATTGTTTTCTTTTGATTCACGTGAGATAAATTCTTTATTCTGAGAATAGGAATTTCCTGCAGACAGCATTACAATCAGTATTAAATAAAAAGTACGAAAATTTTTAAACATTGAATAAACGGGATTATTTTCCATTTTTTAATTTTACTTTTTAAGAGTACTTTTGAAGTAACAATTATACTAATTAAAAATTTCTTAATTAAATTAAAAAACCATTTTTTAAAGACAAAAGTATTCTTTATAAAATGGTTTCTTAAAAATTAAATGCATAGAGTGTTTGAAAAAATACTTTAAAAATTAATACAAAACTTCTCTATACAGTTATTGATTTAAATTTATGGACTTTGCAAATATATTGTTAGATACTTTGAAAATCAATACTCTATCTTATATTTCTGCAAATTTTAAGTTTATGTGTTTATTAATAAGAATTACTACATAAGTTTTTCAGTTGCATGTTTCTTGGTCAGACCCATTTTTTCGAGTACTTCCAGATTGTTCAATGCATTCTTTGCGGATTCCTGTTCAGCCTGTTTTTTAGATTTACCTTTTCCAATTCCGAGACTTCTTTTATTGACAAACACTTCAACAGTAAACAATTTGTTATGCTCAGGACCTTCTTCTTTTATTATGGAATATTCCGGAATAAAATCCGTATGCGCCTGAACGTATTCGAGAAATTTACTTTTATGATTTTCATCAAACTGATTTAACCATTTTATATCAAGCTTTACAAAAATTTCATGATTTAGAAATTCCTTTGCCGATTCATAACCAGAATCCATAAATACTGCTCCTATCAGCGCTTCATAAGTATCCGCAAGAATTGTATCATATCCTTCGTCAATTGATTTTTTAGCTGTGTATGAGGCAAGAAGAAATTCCTGCAGTCTCAGATTTTTTGCTCTTTCAGCCAGAAATTTTTTATTTACAAGAATGGATCTGAATTTTGTCAGGTCTCCTTCCTCATTTAAAGGGAAATTTTTGAAAAGATACTCTGCAACAACAAGATCAAGTACTGCATCACCTAAAAATTCAAGTCTTTCGTTTGAGATTATTCCAACTCTTGAGATGTCAGTTTTTACTGTGAGAAAAGACCTGTGAGTAAGTGCAGTTACAAAATAATTTTTATCAATTATTTTATATTCAAGCAGTTTCTGTAGTTCTGTGAAATCTACATAATCGATCAGATTCTGTTTACTGTTTTTTTTCCTTTCCAGCTGTTTATAGAAAGGATACAATTTTCTTAGACGTTTTTTAAAAAGATTGAACATATGAATTTATGAAGATGTCAGAATAAATCAGTCCTCGAATTTTTTAAATAAAATTGCAGTGTTGTGGCCTCCGAATCCGGAATTCTCGGAGAGTACGGTTTTAACATCTTTTTTTAATGCGGTGTTAACAACATAATTAAGATCACATTCCGGATCTTTCTCTTCGTAATTAATGGTTGGGGGAATTATACCGTCGCGTATTGTCAATACAGATGCTATTGCCTCGATCGCACCAGCGGCTCCGAGCAAATGTCCAATCATGGATTTAATGGAATGTACCGGGATTTCCATAGCTCTTTCCTTAAATACATTTTTTATTGCGAGTGTTTCGTTTTTATCATTATAATAAGTGGAAGTGCCGTGAGCGTTTATTACATCGATGTCATTAACCGTGAGATTTGAATTTTTTATTGCGATTGCAATTGCTCTTCCGACACCTTCGCCCTCCGGAGCTGGTTCAGTAATGTGAAATGCGTCTGCAGTAAGTCCGAATCCTGTAATTTCTGCATAAATCTTAGCTCCTCTTGATTTGGCATGTTCCAGTTCTTCAAGTATGAGAGTTGCTCCGCCTTCACCCATTACAAACCCGTCTCTGTTTTTTTCAAAGGGTCTTGAAGCTTTCTGAGGAGCGTCATTTCTTGTTGATAAAGCTTTCATTGAATTAAATCCGCCTACACCCATAGGACATATCACGGCTTCAGATCCGCCTGTGATCATAATATCAGCGTCTCCTCTTTCAATAAGCATAACAGAATCTGCAATGGAATGTGCTGAAGTAGTGCATGCGGATATGGTTGCGTAATTAGGTCCTTTAAAACCATACTTCATAGATATCCTTCCGGCAGCAATATCAGCGATCAGCATAGGAATAAAAAACGGACTTATTCTGTCCGGATTTCCGTCTCTCTTATATAAATTTATCTGCTGATTATGATAAGTCCACATACCGCCGATTCCTGAACCATATACTACGCCGGCTTTTTCAAGATCCACTTTTTCAATATTAAGTCCGGAGTCCTTAATTGCTTCTTCTGTTGCAGCCAGAGCATATTGCGTAAAAGGATCTGCACGCTGAGCCAGTTTTCTGTCCATATAATTTGTCGGATCAAATCCTTTGAGCTCTGCTGCAAACTTTGTGTCAAATTCAGTAGTGTCAAAATAAGTTATATTATCTACACCGCTTTTGCCTTCTATTAAAGCAGACCAGAAATCATTTATATTTAATCCTACCGGACTAACTACGCCGATACCTGTTACGACAACTCTTCTCTTCATAATTATGTTTTAATAGATCCCAGAAAAATTATTTTGAAGAAATTTTTTCTGAAATATAACTTACTGCATCACCGACTTTTTGAATTTTCTCTGCGTCTTCATCCGGAATTTTAATATCGAATTCTTCTTCAAATTTCATGACAAGCTCAACAGTATCAAGTGAATCCGCTCCCAGATCATTTATGAATGAAGCTTCACTTGTAACTTTGGATTCTTCAACTCCGAGTTTATCTACTACTGCGCTTTTTACTTTTGCTTCTATTTCAGCATTTGTCATTTCTTAAATCTCCTTAAATTATTTAATGTTTTTAAATTTAATCGAACAATATATGAAAATCAAAAAATCTTTAAAAGTTATTTAAAAATATTATTGTATGCGTATATTATTTTAATTTCAGACTGTCAGTCTTTATCTCTAAGAAGTTTCTGAGTGAGTCAAGTTTCAGCTGAAACTCTCTCAGCTTCAGCTCTCTCTGGTTCAGTTCGTTTTCTTTGTTAAGTATCCTTTCTTCTCTGGAAATATAATTCTTTTCTTCTTTTGATTTATCCCAGTATCCGAGATCCTCGAAATATCCTTTAAAAAGGAAGTTATGTTTTAACGCTTCCATATTCTGATAAAAACTGAAGGAACCCATTTCGAGATTAGCGGTCGTAGCGTTTGTATTCCTGATTACTCCTTTAATATTATTGGCGAATACCGTATCTGTCAGCAATGTACCGATCAGACTCTGACTGGAATTTATTTTTGCAGTAATGTCTTCGATATTTTTTGAAATGTGGTCAATACTCCCTCCCAGATTTTTTAGGTCATCTGATACAAAATTAATTGTATTTGACGCCTGTAATAAAATGTTGTTTATCTGTGCGGTCGAAGTTACAAAGCTGCCCATAAGTGAATCTATATTATCATAAATACTTGTATTGTTGACAAACTGGCCAAGCGTTCCCTCTCCTCTGTTAATTTTTATCATAATATCGGAAAGCTCTTTCGAAATTACCTGCGCCTGAAGCGTGGATTCATTCAGATTATTAAAAATGTCCTTGACTGTAACCGGCTTAATGGATTGTAAAGAATCCCCGTTAATAATCATCTGTGAAAATTCACTCCCGGCAGTAATGGAAACAATTTTATTACCGACAAGACCGTCAGAATTTATTTCAGCCTTGGAATCCTTTTTAATAAATTTCTGAACATTCATGTTGAGATTCATGTTGACGCGGATTTTATCAATGGAAATTATTTCGATTGACTCAACAGTGCCGACACTAATTCCGGCATACTGAACTGAGTTTCCCTTTGTAAGACCGTTGACATCGGAAAATATCGAGTACACATTAAAAGTTTTGGTAAATAGATTTTCTTTTCCGCCGATATAAAATAAAGCCAGGATAAACAACACTATACCTGTAATTATGAATATCCCAAGCTTTATATATTTTGTTTTGTCTATACCCATAACTTTAAAAATTAATTAGTTAATTTTTTTATAAAAATTATTGATTTCGAAATGATACTTCAAGTTCAGTATTAATTTAATTTATATGAATTCATATTAACAAAAGTGAATCATTATGAAAATTCAAAAAAGCCTCTGACAAATTCATCATCCGAGTTTTTAAGTTCATCATAAGTTCCTTCAGCAGTTATACTGCCTTCCTTTAAAACTATTATTCGGTTTGCCACGAGTTTTGCACATGGCATATCATGAGTTACTATTAAAGATGTTACATTAAATTTTTCCTGCATCTCAAGAATCAGATGACTTATCTCATTAGAAGTAACCGGGTCCAGTCCAGTAGTCGGTTCATCATAAAGTATTATTTCCGGATTCAGCATTAAAGTCCTTGCAAGACTGATTCTCTTCTTCATCCCGCCTGACAGCTCAGAAGGCATTTTATCAATAGCATTTTCAAGACCAACATTTTTTAAAGCTTCCTTTACCTTTTCCGTCAGATCATGATTTACATAGTCAGGCTGCCTTATGACGGGAAATTCCAGATTTTGTCTTACTGTCATTGAATCATATAAAGCCCCGCTTTGGAAGAGAAATCCAATTCTTCTTCTTATAAGATTTTTTTCCGCTTCCGGTAAATTTAAGAACACAGTATCAAAAACTTCAATTGTTCCTGAAGTAGGATAAAGAAGTCCGATGATGCATTGTAGTATAACGGATTTTCCGGTGCCGGATTTTCCGAGCAGCACTACGGTTTCTCCTTTTTTGATCTCTACATTAATGTCCTTTAAAACTGTCAGGCTCCCGAAAGATTTTTTTAGATCAGTTATCTTTAATATTATATCTCCTGCGTTTTCGGTTTTTTCTTCGGACATTATTTTTTTAGAATTACAAATGTTATTACCGGCATTGATAAAGTTTTGATCTGCTTTTTTATTTTGAAAAATTTTATTGTCATTATACACACCTATAAAAATATTGAAGTCAGCTGAACCATTACCATATCTATTAAAATTACCATTAAAGAAGAAATGACAACCGCCGTATTTGCCGCAACACCAACGCTTTCAGTTCCCCGGTTTGCATTATAACCTTCATAACATCCTACCACTCCGATGCTGAAACCAAACAGAAAAGTTTTAAATGTAGCCGGAAGTATATCACGCATATCAATGTTTGTGAATGATGTCATTAAAAAAGACTTAAGTGTCATTGACTGAGTAATATTAAAAGCGACGAATCCCCCCATCAGAGCTATCATATCAGCAAGTATTACTAATAAAGGCAGCATAAGAGTGGAAGCAGTAACTCTTGTTACAACAAGATATTTAAACGGATTACATCCGGATACTTCCATTGCATCTATCTGCTCTGTCACTTTCATCGATCCGAGCTCAGCACCGATTCCTGATCCGATCTTACCTGCAAAAATAAGCGCTGTGATCACCGGACCAATTTCAAGTATTACTGCAAGAGCTACCATTGAAGGGACAAGCGACGCTGCGCCGAATTTCTGTAGAGTGGGAATGGACTGAAGCGTGAGTGTCAGACCAATGATAAATCCCGTTACTGCAATAAGTGAGAAAGATTTATATCCGATCTGATAAAATTGTTTTAAGGTTTCGGAAAATTCATACGGAGGTTTTATTATCTCCTTGAAATTTTTTAAAGCAAAAAGAAACAAACCTGTAATTTTTATTAAAGTATCTGACAAAGATTCCGGAAGCGTTAACTTAAATGTACTTTTTGGCTTATCTGATGTTAATGACTTCATAAAAATTAAGTTTTGAATTTTTTTACTGTCAGGAATCCATATTAATTATCTGTCGTCTCTTCTGATTTTATTATCTATCAACGGATTCGCAAATCCCAGCATTATACCTGCTGAAATATCGTAAATTTCGGAACCGTTCTTAACATAAGTATACCGGATTTTTATATTCGGATAAAATAAAAGTTTATTATTTCTTATCGAATAACCAAAGGACAATTCAGGAAAGTATCCGTGATTGGAAAAGTTTGTAAAATATCCCGCCCCCAGAGATAAAACGGATGTTCCCTGCAAAAAATTAGAAGGCGTAATTCCTCTCTTCAGAAGTATGTCATATTTATATGCGAACCTTAAATTACTGCTGAGATTCTGTCTGAATAAATAAGAATACTCCATTGAAAATCTGTGCTGTCCGAAATCACCGAAACCAAGTGAAATTTCTTTGGTAATCCCTCCGCTTATCTTATCATTTTCAAAAAGTAAAATGGGATTCAGCAGATATAAAAACGAAGCAACTCCGATTGCAATCGGCAGAGTAGATGACGAATTTTCGGTAACGTCCGACTGTTCGGTCTTTTCCCCGTTTATATTATAAAAATAATTTAAATAGTTTTTGCCCGAGTATTTTTCTGTCAGGTATTGAAATTCATAATTGCTTCGATTGTTTTCGTTTTTATTTACATTAACTTTCTCTTTTACTGTTAATTCGGGAATATTCAAATTCTGAGAAAATGATTTTCCGGTAATAAGTAGATGTGTCAGAAAAAATAATACTAACAATATGAATACTTTCCGGATCATTTTTTTATATTCGGGTGGTTAAATTTATTTTTTTCAATTTTGAAATCATCAGTTTATTTTTTTAAAAAAAAATATTATTCGGATAATAAATTATCAATTGAACTGAAATATGCTGCTGTTAATTCTCCGATTTCAAGATCGATCTCCTTGTTAATTCTGAATTTTTTCCCGGTCACAACGCCGAGTCTTTTACAATGCAGACCGTTTTCTAACGCAATTTTTGATACCGTATGTGTGTTTGCTTCATCAGCAGAAACTATAAAACTGCTTTGTGTCTCTGAAAATAATTCAAAATCCTTTCTTGTTTTAAATTCAATTTCAATATCACAGCCCACTGGATTATCTCTGTTCATAATACAGCACTCTGCGAGAGCTACTGCAAGTCCTCCGTCGGAAATATCATGTGCGGATTTTATAAGTTTCCGACCGATTAGCTCAAGTATCAGTTTCTGTACTTTCCTCTCTTCATTAATATCAATGTCCGGAGCATCTCCTTCAGGTTCATAATTATTTAACCTGTAATACTCGCTGCTTCCAATACTGATTTCATTTCCGTCTGATTTATAATTTCCGCTTATCAGCAGTATTGCATCTCCGTCATTTTTAAAATGACTCGTCATAATATTTTCTGTATTTTCAATCAATCCGAGCATTCCAATTACGGGAGTAGGGTAGACTGCATGATCCTTTGACTGATTATAAAAGCTCACATTCCCGCCGGTCACGGGAGTGTTTAAAACTTTACAGGCATCACCTATACCTTTCAGAGCTTCTGAAAACTGATAATAAACTTCCGGGTTATAAGGGTTACCGAAATTGAGACAATTGGTAACAGCTATCGGTTTTGCGCCTGTGCAGACTACATTCCTTGCTGATTCGCAAACCGCTGTAACTCCGCCTTTATAAGGATTGAGATAGACGTATCTTCCGTTACAATCCGTTTTCACCGAAAGAGCTTTTTGTGTTCCTTTTATTCTGATCACGGATGCGTCACCGCCCGGCAGCAGTACCGTATTAGTTCTTACCTGCGTATCATACTGTTCATATACCCAGTTTTTGTTTGTAATATTCGGTGAAGAAAGCAGTTTTAGCAGAACATCATTAAGATCATCAGGAACGGGAATTTCGGCGGTTTTAAATTCTCTTTTCTTACTTATATATGAAGGAAATGATTTTTCTCTTTCATAAACCGGAGCTCCTCCTCCCAGCACTAATTCAGATGCAGGGACGTCAGCTTCCAGTTTCCCTTTATAATAAATTCTGATCCTGTTCTCTTTTATAACTTCTCCGATCTTTGCAATATTCAGATCCCATTTTTCAAAAATATCTTCTGCAATCTTTTCTTTTCCTTTTTTAATTACAACCAGCATTCTTTCCTGTGATTCCGAAAGCATGATCTCATAAGAAGACATTCCTTTGTCTCTGAGAGGAACCTTATCAAGGTCAATCTTCATTCCGCATTTACCTTTTGCGCTCATTTCGCTTGTCGAGCAGGTTATGCCGGCAGCGCCCATATCCTGAATTCCGACTACAGCTCCGGAATTTATCAGCTCAAGAGTCGCTTCCAGTAAAAGCTTTTCGGTAAAAGGATCTCCGACCTGCACGTTAGGTCTTTTTGATTCAGAGTCTTCGGAAATTTCCTCCGAAGCGAATGTCGCTCCGTGAATACCGTCTTTTCCTGTTGATGATCCGACTATGAAAACCGGATTACCTTCTCCTCCGGCTTCCGCTGTTGCGGTGTTATTATGTTTTACAATTCCTACTGCCATTGCATTGACAAGAGGATTATCGTTGTAGCAGTTTTCGAAATATACTTCGCCGCTAATTGTCGGCACTCCGAAACAGTTTCCGTAATCACCTATACCCTTAACTACATTTTTAAAAAGAAATTTATTTCGGGAAATCTGATCAGATGAATCTTTACCGGAGCTGTCTATATTTCCGAATCTGAGTGAATTTAAAGCTGCAACCGGTCTTGCTCCCATGGTAAAAATATCCCGGAGTATTCCGCCGACTCCTGTCGCTGCGCCTTGATAAGGTTCTACTGCCGAAGGATGATTATGAGATTCAATTTTAAATGCAACTGCCAGACCGTCTCCAATATCAACAAGTCCTGCATTCTCTTCTCCTGCGCCGACTAAAAGTCTTTCCCCGCTTCTTGGAAGTTTTTTAATTTCCAGGATTGAATTTTTATATGAGCAATGCTCGCTCCACATTACGGAAAATATTCCCAGCTCTGTATAAGAAGGCGTCCTGCCGAGAATATTAATTATTCTTTCATATTCTTCCTCGAGCAGTCCCAGCTGTTTCGCCAGAGCTAAATTTATAACAGGTTCAGACATTTTTTATTTTATAAATTTAGTTAAGTATAAATAATCGCCGGTCGTTTTAGTAGTCATTTAAACTTTCATTTATTAAAATTTCATAAGCTTTTTTAAATTATACTTCGGCAGGGGAGCTGCAGAACTTTTTATAATTTTTACAAATCTCAATTAACGCTTTTGAAACTTCATCAACAGATCTTATGCGGCACCGTGTGTCGGAGAAATTATAATCACCGCCCCTGCAAGGCAGTCCTAAAAAGAAATAATATTTTGTCCTGTGTTTGTAAACGTCCGTCTCATCCATATTTGCAACCGGGTCCGGACAGTCTTCATAAATATCATAACTAAATTCTTTAAGAGTTTCTTTGAGAAAGTTTCTTACTCTTTCAGACCTGCATTTTTCTATTACAAAATCTTTTTCAGTAGGCGTGCCTGTTACATCTATAACGATTACAAGATCTTCACGGCTTACTTCCTTTGCAACTTCCTGTGCTCCTCTCATATCAATTTCTTCATCCGGAGTTAGCTCCATCCTGACATAAACAAAATCAATCTCCCCGCTGAAAAATGCTTTCATTGCCGCGAATACTCCGACGTAATTATCAAGTAATCCGACATAGTCATCTCCATCAATTCTGAGAGAGACATTCTTATAATTTGTATCTGCGTGCGCTGAGATAAAGATCATTTTGTCAAATCGGAGTAATTTTTATTATAATACAGCGAAGTTCCCGAAACTACAAGCAAAGGATTAATTAAAACATTAATTACTGGAATGAAAGTAAGTATGAATGCAATAGCTCCGAAACCGGCTGATAAAGACTTCTGAGATATAATTACCCTGAGCTTGTTTCTGAATCCTGTCATTTTTCTTGTCATAGGATAATCCATGTAGTCAAGTGCATTGTAAAAAAATGAAAACATACTTCCGAATACAAATGAAATAGTATTACCGATCATCGGAATAAAATTGATAAAAAACAACGGCAGCATGACAGACAAATAAAATAAAATTTTCTTGGACTCTTCTTTAATGCTGAAAAATGCTTCGCTGAAAAAAGTAAGTCCTTCATCAATATATATACCGAATTCCTTTTCCTCAATTAGCTTTGACATTCTCTCATTGAATGGCGCAGATACCAGACCGCCGAAAATTACAAATGCAAAATAACATAACAGCAGTACAAGGAAAAATGAAAAAAGCCTGAGCAAAATTCCCAGTATCTCAACGGCAATGTTATTGTTTACTTTGCTTTCCAGCACTTCTGATGAACTGCCGATCAGCCAGTTATATGCGAAAAAAAAAATTGTTCCGTAGATGATCAGATTGATCGTCATCGGAACAATTGAATACAAAATTAATTTCGGATATTTAAAAAATAAGTTTACACATTTTAACGGATAAAAAAATCCATGCATAAAATTATTCATAAAAGGCTATCTCAATTTTCTAAAGTAAGTGTTTTAAAAAATTATTTAATGCCGAATTCTTTTTTAATCTTATCAACGTAATCAAGCTTCTCCCAGGTAAAGAGTTCAACTTCAACTTTCTTTTCAATACCGTCAGGTGATCTGAAAACTTTTTTTACTTTTTCATTCTTTCTTCCCATATGTCCGTAAGCAGCTGTCTCACTGTAAATCGGATTTCTGAGCTTAAGCCTTTTTTCTATAAAGTAAGGTCTCATATCAAAGAGCTTTTCCACAACCTTAGCAATATCGCTGTCTTTTAAATTCACTTTAGCTGTTCCGTAAGTATTAATATTTATATTCATCGGTTTAGCAACTCCGATTGCATAAGATACCTGAACAAGTACTTCATCGCAGACGCCTGCAGCTACTAAATTCTTAGCAATATGTCTTGTTGCGTATGCAGCCGACCTATCTACTTTGGAAGGATCTTTTCCGGAAAAAGCTCCGCCTCCGTGAGCGCCTTTGCCGCCGTATGTGTCAACTATGATTTTTCTTCCGGTTAGTCCTGTATCTCCGTGAGGTCCGCCAATTACAAATTTTCCCGTCGGATTAATATGATAAGTAATTTTTCCGTCAAGTAGTTTTGCGTAATCTTTATACTTTGCTTTTACTCTCGGTATAAGAATATTTTTCATATCGTCAGCGATCTTCTTCTGCATTTTTACGTCTGTATCAAACTCATCATGCTGCGTGGAAATTACAATGGTGTCAATTCTTTTTGGTTTATTATTATCATCATATTCCAGAGTAACCTGAGACTTTGAATCAGGTCTGAGATATTTAATCTGCTTTCCTTCTCTTCTTAGTTCGGCAAGTTCATATAGCAGCTTATGCGACAGATCAAGCGCCAGCGGCATATAGTCAGCGGTTTCATTTGTAGCATATCCAAACATCATTCCCTGATCTCCTGCGCCCTGATTCTCTTTTATCTTTTTGTCAACGCCTCTGTTAATATCACCTGATTGCTCGTGGATTCCGGAAAATACTCCGCACGAATGCGACTCAAACATATATTCGCTTTTAATATATCCGATTTTTTTAATAACCTGTCTTGCAATTATCTGAACATCAAGGTAAGTCTTTGATTTTACTTCACCTGCCAGCACAACCTGACCTGTAGTAACAAGCGTCTCGCATGCAACTTTTGATTCCGGATCAAATGCTAAAAAATTATCAATCAGCGCATCTGATATCTGATCCGCTACTTTATCCGGATGTCCTTCTGAAACTGACTCAGAAGTGAATAGATATGACATTAAATATTTCTCCTTTTATATATTAGTTTATTAATTATTTTTAAAATTCTTTTTCAAAAAAATATTACACTATTTTAAACTTTCAAAAACCAGTTCAGCAACGTCTTTTACTTTTACTTCGTCGCTTTTTTCTTTCGCCTTTACTCCGTCAGAAAGCATTGTCATGCAAAACGGACAGGCTGAAACAATTGTCTTAGCGCCTGTCTCAAGAGCTTCCTCTGTTCTTTCAATGTTGACTCTTTTACCTTCAGTTTCTTCAAGAAACATTCTGCCTCCGCCTGCTCCGCAGCATAAACCCCTGTCTTTTGATCTGGCCATTTCTACTATGTTAATTCCCGGAATGCTTTTTACCGATTCCCGCGGCTGTTCATAAACATTATTGTATCTACCGAGATAACAGGAGTCGTGATATGTTACTGTTTCCTTATTCTCTATTGCAGGTGTAATTTTCTTTTCTTTAATGAGGACGTCTATGTATTCCGAATGATGAGTTACTTCGAGTTCGACTCCGAATTTTCCGTATTCGTTTTTCAATGTATGCATACAATGCGGACACGCAGTAACGACTTTTTTCACATTGAACTTTTTCAAAGTCTCTGCATTCTGCTGAATAAATGTCTGTGCGAGAAATTCATTACCGAGTCTTCTTGCCGGATCACCTGTACATTTTTCCTCGCTGCCGAGAACGCCATATTTAACGCCGGCTTTATTGAGAAGCTGTGCAAATGATTTTGTAACATTTCTGTATCTTTTGTCAAAAGCACCGGCGCATCCTGACCAGAATACAATGTCTAAATCATCTGCGCTTCCGATGTTTGATAATTTTTTTAAATGATTTTCCTTTCCTTCCTTTGCAAGTTCATCACTGAGTTCATCTATCCAGTCATTTCTTTGCTCTGAGCCGAATGCCCAGGGTGATTCGTTATTTTCAAGGTTTCTGAAAACAGTATTCATCTCAGCCGGAAACTCAGACTCCATCATTACAAGATCCCTTCTCATATCTACAATAGGTGTAATATGATCTATCATAACAGGACATTCCTGAACGCAAGCCATGCAAGTAGTGCAGGCCCATAACTCTTGAGGAGTAATAAAATCATGTACAAGATTTTTATTAAGTACAGTCTGATCATCAGTTTTATTTACTTCGACAGGACCTTTCTCTTCAGTCCTTTTTCTGATCTTGGTTATAATTAATTTCGGATTAAGAAGTTTGCCCGTAAGATTTGCAGGACAGACGGAAGTGCATCTTCCGCATTCAGTGCATGTATATCCGTCAAGTAAATTTTTCCAGGTCAGGTCTTCAATATCCTTAGCACCGTATTGAGTAATTGATTCATCTTCAAAGTTTATCGGCTTAAGCACAATTCCCTGATAAGGAATTTTATAATTTGATAAAAATGTATTAGGAACTGATGAGAGTACATGAAAGTGTTTTGAATACGGCAGATAATTCAGAAAAGCAAGTACAACTAATATATGCGCCCAGAAGAAAAACTCATAAGCAGTCTCGGAACCGCCGCTGAAAAATCCTGCAATGTAAGCCGAAACTGGTCTGTAACCTTCAGAACTGCCGAGAAGAATTTTTTCCACGCTCATTCCGAACATTGTGACCATAACGAGTGCGATCATTATTAAAATAAATGAAGCATCAAGTCTTGACAGGCTGTCCACCTGCAGTCTTTTCGGAGTTCCGATATATCTTCTAAAGAGAGAGAATATTACTGTAACAAGTACCAGCGCGCCGAAGAAATCCTGTAAAAAAGTCATCACGCTGTATATAGGTCCTAAAAATGCAAAAGAAAATTCCGGAAAAAATCCTTCTATGACTGATTCTACGACAACAAACAGCAGAACTACAAAACCCCAGTAAATACACAAATGTAAAATACCGGCAAATTTACTTCTTAGAAGTTTGGTCTGAAGAAATGCGATGTTAATTGTATTGCGGATCCTTTGAGAAATATTATCTGTTCTGCTTTCCGGTTTACCGAGCTTCAGATATGATAGAAATTTTGAAACGGAGTAGATAAAAAATCCGACAGCTCCGAAAAAGATGATTCCGAATATTAACGGTCTCAGCATTAAGATAAATAAGGTTTGAAATTCAAGAAATCAAATTACTTAATTAGATTTAAAAATTAAAGATACTTACAGTATTTAATTGCAAATTACAAATACTTTTTTAATAGTTAATAGTTAGTAGTTAATACTTAAATGATAATATGTCAGAATAGATTTTAAAAATGAAATTAAAGTAAAATAAATCTATTGAATAAACTCAATACGATACGTAATTTGAATTCTTTAAAATTAAGAGCAGGGCTTATTGCCGAAATGGCGGAACTGGTAGACGCACTGGACTCAAAATCCAGCGAGACTTAAATCTCGTAAGGGTTCGACTCCCTTTTTCGGCACGTGAGTTTAAAATTATATCAGCTCAAATTCAAAATATTAATAAAAAAAACAGGAGTAAAAATGTGCGGAATTGTCGGATATATAGGAAAAAGAAATTGTCTCGGACTATTAATAGACGGTTTAAAAAGACTGGAATACCGCGGCTATGATTCAGCGGGTGTTGCAATATTAGATGAGAATAACACAGTAAATATTTATAAGAAAAAAGGAAAAGTTAAAGAGCTCGAGTCACAGTTTGATGTCGAAGTGCTTAAAGGCAATACAGGCATCGGTCATACAAGATGGGCTACGCACGGAGAGCCGAATGATATAAACGCTCATCCGCAGACTGATATGACAGGAAATATTGCAGTAGTTCATAACGGCATAATTGAAAATTTCAAAACTCTTAAAACAAAGCTCGAAAAGGAAAATTTTCATTTTGTATCCGATACTGATACGGAAGTTCTTGCAAGTCTTATACAGTATCATTACAAACAAAATAATAATTTTGAAACAGCAGTAAGGTATGCTCTGTCGGAAGTGGAAGGCACATATGGGATAGCAGTTTTAAACAAATCCGAACCTGATAGAATAATAATTGCGAGAAACGGCAGCCCGCTTATGTTCGGACTTGGTAAAGATGAAATTATTGTTTCTTCCGATGCAGCGGCGATTATAACCGTAACTAAGAATGTAATTTATCTTGAAGACGGAGAGATGGCTGTATTAAAGTATGACAGTTTTCAGATCAAGACAATTACTGATGAAGATATTTTCAGGGAAGTGCAAAGGATTGACTATGATATAGAAGAGATTGAAAAAGGCGGATTCGAACATTTTATGCTTAAAGAAATTTGCGAACAGCCGGATGCAATTCAGAATACTTACAGAGGCAGAATAAATTTTGAAACAGGAAATGTAAAGCTCGGCGGACTTGAAACTGTCAGGGATAAGATTTTTAATGCAAAGAGAATTATTATTATTGCCTGCGGTACGGCATGGCACGCCGGACTGGTGGGGGAATATCTTTTTGAAGAATACTGCCGCATTCCGACCGAAGTGGAATATGCGTCGGAATTCAGATACAGAAATCCTATAATCAGTAAAGATGACGTTGTGATTGTCATCAGTCAGAGCGGAGAGACAGCAGATACTATGGCTGCGCTGAAAGAAGCAAAGCGTCTCGGCGCAACTACCATAGGTATTGTCAATGCAGTAGGCAGTTCAATTGCAAGGGCAGTTGATGCCGGTACTTATATTCACGCAGGTCCGGAGATTGGCGTTGCTTCTACAAAAGCTTTTACATGTCAGCTAATGTCGCTTATACTGTTAACTCTAATGATCGGGAAAAATAAGGGAACAATACCGGATGAAAATCTGAAAGAGATAACTGCTGAGCTGAAAATCATTCCGAATAAGATAAGAGAGATTATTGAAAGAAAGAATGATTTTAAATTTATAGCTGAAGAATTTAAGGATTCCAGAAATTTTCTGTACCTCGGAAGGGGACTTAACTTTCCTGTAGCTCTTGAAGGAGCTTTAAAGTTAAAGGAAATTTCTTACATTCATGCTGAAGGTTATCCTGCTGCTGAAATGAAACACGGTCCGATAGCCCTTATTGACGAGAATATGCCTGTGGTTTTCATTGCGCCTAAAGACAGTACTTACAGTAAAATAATTACAAACATAGAAGAAATAAAAGCGAGAAAGGGAAAAATTATTACTATTGCAACGCAGGATGATAATGAAATAAATAATTATTCAGATTACATTATGAGGGTTCCGAAAACACTGCCGATATTTTCACCAATACTTAACAGCATCCCTCTGCAGTTCCTTTCCTATTATATAGCTACTGCAAGAGGATGTAACGTGGATCAGCCGAGGAATCTGGCGAAAAGTGTAACAGTTGAATAGTTAGTAGTTAATAGATAATAGTTAGTATTGTTTTGTTTTATTTTATAAATGTTACAATATATATTTAGATATTTTGTATAAATAAAATAAAAAGTTTATATCCGTATAAATAAATTTTAAAGATTAAAAAACAGGTTCTTTGGAGAATTATCCAAAGAGCCTGTTTCTTTTTGTGAATTTAAAATATTAAAAAAGTTCCTGATTACGAAAATTAAATTTGAATTTTAAAATCAAAAATACTATTTTAAAATATCTTTTTTATAATTCACAAACTAAAACCAAGAAAGGAAATGAAATGAAAAAAAACTTTTCATTTTTGGTTGTTTTTGCTTTTTTAATTTCTTCAATAATTCTCGGATTTTCACTGAGCGATATCAGTGATAATAAGCCGAATCAGAGGGGATCAAATTACAAAACAACTGATCAGAATGACGGTTCTCCCGTAACAAAGGATACAGATTACAGAAAAAGAAATCCGTTCGTGGAAACACCCCAATATCAGCCTGCTGACGGAAATCCTAACGGCACTCAAAGCGCATTGTTTGAGTCCTTTGAAGGCGCAACATTCCCTCCGACAGGTTGGTCAAAATTAAATCCTGACGGCGGAACAGGTTGGAACAGACAGTTAAATCAAACTACTCCTATACCCGGATGGAACGGCGGTATGATAACAGTACCTGCAGGCGGCGGAAACGCTGTTGCATTTTGTACCTGGACAACCGGCGGCGCAGTGTCAAATGATCAGTGGCTAGTAACTCCGCAGCTTACAAATATGCAGTCAAACGAGGTTTTAAATTTTAAATTAAGATACTGGCCTAACAGTTACAGAGACAGTATTGAAGTTCTTATCTCAACTACAACCCCTACTGTTGCTGCATTTACTACTTTAGTATTCAGAAAAAACTTTTCGGTAGCAACTCTTGATACCGGTTGGTTAAATTATTCGTTCCCTATCGGAACCTTGGTGCCAAACGGATCTAATATTTATGTTGCATTCAGAGAAGTAGTAGCTGATAACTTCAATGACGGCGCATCATTCTCGCTTGATCTTGTTGAAGTAACAACCGGAACAGCAAATGATATTGCTACAATTTCTGTAGACTCTCCTTCAGGAAGCGTTGTATTGCCTTCTTCTACAATTGCTCCGAAAGCAAGTTTCAGAAATGTCGGTACTGCTGCACAGACAAATGTTCCTGTCAGATATTCTATATCAGGACCGGTAAATTATTTAAGTAACAAAACAATTGCAAGCATAGCGCCGGGAGCTACTGTTCAGGTAACTTTTGACAGTACATTCCTTCCGACTGTTGGTTCTTACAATACAACAGTTCATTGTGACCTTGGAACAGATGTAAACAGAGCAAATGATACTTTAAGAACTACATTCACAGCAATAGATCCTTCATACGGAACTCAAAACGGAATTTCATTTGCAAACAGCTATGCAAATTCCGCACCGTCAAAACCAACTTATTGCTGGAAGGATACAACCGGAAGTACAAGTCTTTGTGTAAACAGAGTGAATGTCAGCAGTGCTCCTCTTACCGGTACTCTTGATGACGGTTACTGGAGAATCGGTAACGCACTTAACGGAAAGAAAATCAGAATGGGCGGAGTCGCATATGATTCATTCTTCGTTGCAACAAACGGAATGATAGGATTTGCAAATAATTCAGGCCTTACATCTTTTTCACCTTCTTTAGTTTCTACTATAAGACCTGCGATTTACCCATTATGGCAGGATTTTGATTTCAGACCTCCTACGACAGGCGGACTTGGATCCACAAGAATCAGTTATAAAGTAATCAGCGATTTCCAGCTTGTTGTAACTTATGACAGAGCTCAGGAATGGAATTCAGGTATAGCTGATACTAACGATCATGTCAGCTTCCAGGTAGTAATAGAGTTATTACAGTCTACTTCTACTGAAAACTCAAGAATGCTCGTACAAATAGCTGATGGTACAAACGGAAACACAGGAGCAAAATATCTTCAGTATCATGACGCAAACTTACTGAATGCGCATGTTATGGGAGTCCAGACTGCTGCAGGCACTGCAGCTTATTACAGAGCTGCTTATCCGCTTTCAATTTATCCGGGACCTTTATTCGGACCTGGTAATTCAAACCTTGCAGTTCAGTACGGTAATAATGCAAACATTCTTAATCACGCATGCGGTGTTCTGAATTTTACTCTGACAGCATCAATTGAAGCTATGACTCCATTCTCAGTTGGTGACACGGTTACTGTATTGCTGAGAAGTACTTCCTCCCCATATGAAATCAAGGACGGAGCCAAAGGATATATGAACGGATCAGGTGTTGCAAATTTAACATTCCAGAAATCACCTCCCGGATCATATTATGTTTCTGTATATCACAGAAACGCTTTGGAAACATGGAGTGCTGCCGGTGTTAACACATCATCATATAATTTCAAAACCGGTCTTGGACAGGCATTTGGAAGCAACATGGTTTTAGTCAGCGGTAATGCCAGTTTCTTCTCAGGTGACGTAAATCAAGACGGTGTTATTGATCTTTCTGACGGAAGTGATGTTGACAACGACGCCTTTAATTTTGTATCAGGTTATGTAAGAACTGATGTAAACGGAGACGACGTAGTTGACTTAACGGACGCAGCTTATGTTGACAATAATGCATTTAATTTTGTCGGCGTAGCAAAACCGTAAAATAATAATTAGTAATATCAGATTTAATAAAATAGATATAAAGCCGTAGGATAAACAACCTGCGGCTTTTTTATTTTCGATTTACAAATATCAATTTTAGTTTAAATTTTTTTATACTAACAATAAATATTTTTATAATTGTTAGAAATTCGTTAGATTTTTTTTTAAATTGATACAGATATATTTGTTCAAAATAATTGTCACCGTTATTAATTAATTGTTTCCTGAATATTAAATTTCCCGGTTTAAAAATTATTATTAAATATAGAATAGTTATTTGGATTTAATTTGTAATAAATATATATTTGTAAACAACTTTTCTTTAACTTTAAAAAAATACATCATGAAAAAATTACTTTTATTGCTTTGTTTTGTTTTCATTTCATCGGCAAGTTATTCTCAGTTTATAGCTGAGGATTTTGATTATCCTGCCGGTGATTCATTAGGTGCTCATGGCTGGGTTTCTTTCAGTGGCGGCGCTACTAACAGACTGTTAGTAACATCGCCGGGTCTGACTTATACTGATTATGTCGGAACAGGCATCGGCAATGCAACAACTGTTATTAACTCAGGTCAGGATGCTTATATATCTCTTACTTCTGATCAGTCAAGCGGAAGTGTATATACATCAATGATGGTTAACGTTACAACAGCAAGAACAGGTGATTACTTTGCAGCTTATCTTCCTTCCACTTCAACGACTTTATTCAACGGAAGACTTTATGTAAGAAACAACGGCAATGGATTTTATTCATTCGGTATCAGTAAGACAACAGCAGGTTCAGGCGGAATATTTTACGGAGATTCTGTTTTCTCTACCGGCACAACTTATTTACTTGTGTTGAAATATACATTTAATATCGGCTCAACAACGGATGATGAAATTACACTATACGCTTTCAGCGGCGCTGTACCTTCAAGCGAACCGGGAACAGCTTATGTAGGACCAATAACAGGTACTGCCACTGATATCGCAAACATCGGAAGATTTGCATTAAGACAGGGGACAGCAGCTTCATCTCCGGATCTTATTGTTGACGGAATTTATACTGAAGGATCATGGAATAATGCAGTGCTTCCTGTTGAGTTATCTTCATTCACTTCAGTAATAAATAACAGAGATGTTACTTTAAACTGGACAACTGCTTCTGAGTTAAACAATTCCGGATTTGATATCGAGAGATCTTCCGAATTTAGCTCATGGACAAAGATCGGAAATGTAACAGGTAACGGAACAATTAATACTCCTGTAAATTATTCATTCACAGACAGAGGACTTGCAACAGGTAATTACAGTTACAGATTAAAACAAATAGACTTTAACGGAAACTACGAATATTTCAATCTGAGCAGTGAAGTAAATATCGGAGTTCCGTCAGCTTATAAACTTTCACAGAATTATCCGAATCCGTTTAATCCGGCTACTACTATCAGTTATGACATCCCTGCTGACGGTAAAGTAAGTCTGAAATTGTTTGATATGTCAGGAAAAGAAGTTGCAACGCTTGTTAATGAAGTTAAGACAGCAGGTTATTATTCAGTTAATTTTAACGCTGCAAATCTTTCAAGCGGAATTTATTTTTATGAATTAGCATCAGGTAATTTCTCTTCCGTAAAGAAAATGATGCTCGTTAAATAGGCAGTAGTTAAGAGTTAGTAATTCTACGCTAATAAATTACACATTTAAAATATAAGCCGCAGGCTGAATAAGTCTGCGGCTTTTTGTTTAATTCTGTTATTGTAAATATTTTATGCTTTTTTTAAGATAAAGTGTTACGAAAAATAAAAGAATCTTTTTAACATTTTCATAATATTCATAAATTGATTAAATCAATTGATTTAAGTAAGTTTGTAATATTTAAAACATTTCAATTAATAACTAAACCCAACAAGTCATGCAAAAAATCATTTTATTAATTTGCTTTTTATTAATTTCATCAGTTTCTTTTTCACAGCTGAGACTCGATGAAAATTTTGACTATCCGGCAGGAGATTCTCTCGGAGCTCACGGATGGACTCATTTTAGCGGAGTTACAAACACATTGTTTGTAACATCTCCCGGATTAACTTATGCAGGTTATCCTTTATCAGGAATTGGAAATGCTGCTACAGTCGGCACAACAGGAAATGACAATTATAAAAATTTTACTTCCTCTGCAGACTCTTCAAATGCAAATGCGATTTATACGTTTTTCATGGTTAATGTAACAAGCGCGCAAAGACCCGGAGATTATTTCCTCGGATTACTTCCGAATAATTCCACTACATTTTATTCAGGCAGAGTTTTTGCAAGAGATATGGGCGGAGTTCTTGAATTCGGTGTCACAAAAGCAGGAGGCGGAGATACAAACACAATGGTCTGGGCTTCCGGCTATTCATATAACACAACATACTTAATGGTGTTAAAATATCAGTTCGTGCCCGGAGCAAATAATAACACAGTAAGTCTTTTTATATTCAATTCAGGCGTACCTGCAACAGAACCGGCTGTTCCGACCATCGGACCAGCTTTATACAGTTCAGGTGATGCAGCAAATATAGGCAGAGTTGCTTTAAGACAAAGCGTAGCCACCAGAGCTCCTACTGTAATTGTTGACGGTATCAGTGCAACAACGGCATGGCTTACAACAGTTGTAAATATGAAAATTGCGATAGAAGGAATACTGGATGCAACCAGTTCAACGCATGTTGTAAATGATACAGCAACTGTATATTTGAGAAATAATTTTGCTCCTTATTCAATAGTTGATTCAGCAAAATCAGTAATAAACAGTCAGACGCTTACAGGATTTTTTAACTTCAGAAATGCTTCAACAGGAACATATTATTTTGACGTAAGATACAGAGGACTGCCGGTATACAGAAATGCAATTCAGACCTGGAGTAAAGCCGGCGGAGAGCTTGTGACGAATAACGACGGAGGCTCGTATGATTTTACAACGTCAAGTGCTCAGGCATTCGGTAACAATACAATGCTTAAAGGAACTGTATATTGTATCTACAGCGGTGATGTCAGTCAGGACGGAGTTGTTGATCTTTCTGACGGTTCATTAATTGACAATGATGCATTTAATTTTGCAAGCGGTTATCTGAACACGGATCTGACCGGTGATGATGTAGTTGATCTTTCAGATGCTTCAATTGCGGAAAATAATGCATTTAATTTTGTAAGTGCCATAACTCCGTAATAATTATATAGAATCATTATTTTAAAGAGTGGGAATAATTTTATTCTCACTCTTTTTTAATTTAAAATTCATAAATTTACTGCAGTCCCCGAAAGAAAAATTGTTTTTATAAAATAATTTTATGAAAATTATATTTCGCATAAAAATATTTCTGCTGATTTTTTTTACAATCGCATCGGGTAAAACATTTGGTGTAAATCCGGAATACAGGCTTACTGCCGGTAATGCTGTTCAGACAGGCAGTAATTCTCTGGAGTTTGATATAAGTATAATTCATACAAACAGTTCTGTTTCCCAGTTTGAATATGCAGGAGGTCAGTACTTTTTTGATTTTAATTTAAATATCAGTAACGGCGGATCGTTAATTTATACAATAATAGATTCCGATCTTCCTGTTTCGCTTCAGCCCAGAAATCCTGTTGTATTTGTATCTGGCGGTGAAATGCAGCTGAGACTTTCGCTTAATATTTTCCCTTCGCCCGGTCAGGGTTATATTATCAGTAATCAGCTACCGGGTACCAAAATAGCAAGAATGAAACTGATGACAAATTCCGAAACATTTGATGTTCAGTATTTTTCTTTAAGATGGAGAAATGGACCGGTCAATCCGTTTACTAAATTGTTTGCATACGTAAATTCAAAACTTACTGAAATTACAAACCCCGGTTCACATTTCATTGACTCACTGACAAATCCTTTACCTGTTGAACTTTCTTCTTTCAGCTCAGCTGTTTCAGGTAACAGAGTTACGCTTAACTGGTCTACAGTAAGAGAAATGAATAATGCCGGTTTTGAAATTTACAGAAAAGAAAATTCTGATGACAAGTTTAAGAAAATTGCATTTGTTAAAGGTGCAGGTAATTCAAATGAGATTAAAAACTATTTATATTCCGATTTAAAGCTTCAGCAGGGGATATATTTTTACAGACTGAAACAGATTGATTATAATGGAAATTATGAATTTTTCAATCTGGAAAATGAAGCGGTAGTATCAGCTCCATTATATAATGAATTAATGCAGAATTATCCCAACCCGTTTAACCCGCAGACTAAAATTGATTATCAGTTGTCAACTGAGTCATCAGTTAGCATAAAAATTTATGATATTTTAGGAAAAGAAATTTCTATTCTTGTAAATGAATATAAATCTCCGGGATATTATACTGTATTTTTTGACGGAAGTAATTTACCGGGCGGAGTTTATTATTATCTGATCACAGCCGGCGGATTCAGCGATTCAAGAAGAATGATTATTCTTAAATAACTTAGCTGAGTGTTAACAAATATTAATAGCGACTATGAAAAAATGAATTGGTAATTTATTTTATTTTCCTTAATATGATAAAAAACAATTTTGTCGTTATGAGTTTTCTGAAAAAACAGCAGCACTTTCGTTCTTGTATATACTATTCATTACCCAATACTTCTGAATAAATATTAGAAATCAATTCACCATCAAATTATAAAAAAATATACATTAATTAAAATAAAACTAATTGACAATGAAAAGTAACTACACAATTAATTCCTTGAAGATTTTTTCCAGGTTTGCTTTTATAATTATTGCCATTATTCTGTTAACTGCAGGCAGTAATTTAAGAAGCACTACTCACACTATTTTAGTTCAGGATTTTTCATTTTCCCCTGCAAATCTTAATGTCAGTGTTGGCGATACTGTAAAGTTTCAATGGGTTAACGGATTTCATACCACAATCTGTAACGGTGTATTTCCCGGTACTTCTCTGCCAAACGGCGCAGCATCATGGAATACGGAAATCAGCAGCGGTAATGCAGTATTCTTTTACAGAGTTACAACAGCCGGAACATACAATTATAAATGCGAACCGCATGCGCCTGATATGGGCGGAACATTTACAGCTTCTGCCGGCGGAGGAAGCATATTACTGACAGAAAACTTTAACTACCCTGTAGGAGATTCACTCGGCGCGCACGGATGGGTTTCATTCAGCGGCGGAGCAACAAATTATCTTGCTGTAACTTCACCCGGTCTTGTTTATTCAGGTTATCCATTATCAAATATAGGTAATGCTACAACAGTTTTAACAAACGGACAGGATGCATACAAGAATTTCTCATCGTCTGATTCTACCGGTAATCTGTATATTTCATTTATGGTCAATGTCACATCTATTCAGGCAGCTGGAGATTATTTCACTGCATTATTACCGCCTAACAGCACTACATTGTATAATGCTCGCTTTTATGTAAGAGATACAGCCGGTTTCAGATTCGGATTAAGTAAATCAACGGCAGCATCCGGCGGAATATTTTATACTCAGGATACATATTCTCTTAATACAACTTATCTGGTAGTGTTAAAAGTAAAAAGAAATCCGGGAACTGCTGATGATGAATTCAGTGCTTTTATTTTTTCAAGCGGAATACCATCGACAGAACCAGTAACACCGAGTATCGGACCAGTTACGGGAACTACTACAGATAATACAATAGGCAGAATTGCTTTGAGACAGGGAAGTTCTGCAAATGCCGGAGTGGAAATAGTTGATGGTATTCAGGTTTCCAAAAACTGGAGTGACTTTGCAACATCAATTACAAATTATGAAAATATAGTTTCGGACAGTTATGAATTATATCAGAATTATCCAAATCCATTCAATCCGGTTACATCGATAAAATTTAATATTGCTGAAAAAGGATTTGTAAATCTTACGGTCTTTGATGCATTGGGAAAAGAAGTTCAGACACTTGTAAATGATTCTAAAGAATCCGGACTTTATACAGTCAGATTTAACGGTAACAACCTGAATTCCGGTATGTATTTTTACAGACTTACATATTCAGGAAGCAACGGCAGGACTTTTACAGAGACAAAAAAATTGTTACTTTTAAAATAGCAAATCTATAACACTGAAAATCAGATTTAAAATATTATTCGTTCTGTTGTTTTTTTCAGACTGCGTATTTACTCCGGTAAATGCGCATTCTGAATCTGTAATAATTAATGTTAGTAACAGCGGTATATCGCAGGTAGCAGCTAACGTAGTTACCGGTGACACAGTGAAGTGGAGATTGAACAGTTCCGGAGAATTCAGAATTCTCTGCGGTGACAATATTCCCGGCACTTCCGTTCCTGCCGGAGCATCATATTTTAATTTCACTTTGAATGAAAATTCTCCTGAATTTATATATGTAGTTAAGATCAAAGGTGAATATAATTACAAATTTCTGAATAACACAAATGAAATCAGATGTAAAATATATGCAGTTTCTCCGTTACCGGTTGAGCTCACGGATTTTGTTGCAACTACTATAAAAAATGAAGTAATTTTAGACTGGAGCACATCAGGTGAAATTAATAATGACAGATTTGAAGTTCAGAGAATTGAAATTACCGATATGCCTGATTACAATCCCGAAAATCTCATCTTCAATACAATCGCGGTAATAAACGGAAACGGAAATTCAAATGAAATACATCACTATAAATATACTGACAGACATTTAAAATCAGGTGTATTCCTTTACAGATTAAAGCAGATTGATTTCAACAGCAATTTTCTTTATCATTTGCTCTCTGATGAGATTGTGATCGGAATACCGGTGAAATTTACTCTGAGTCAGAATTTTCCAAACCCCTTTAATCCTTCGACTAAAATCGGATTTGAAATTCCTGAAGAGGGTAAAGTCAGTCTGGTTTTATACAATTCAGCGGGCAGAGAATTGAGTCCTATTCAGAATGCTGATCTGAATGCGGGATATCATTATGTTGATTTTAACGGAGCTGATCTTCCAAGCGGTATATATTTTTACAGGATTACATACAGCTCTCCCAACTTTTTAAAAACAATAACGAAGAAAATGACTCTTCTTAAATAGTAAGCATTTAAGATACTTTGATACTAAGAGAATTCAATTTCATTGCATTCTCTTTTTTTATTGTTAAAAAAAAATCTCTGAAAAATATTCAGAGATTTTATGCGGAAGGGGAGAGATTCGAACTCTCGGTACAGTTTGACCCGTACGACGGTTTAGCAAACCGTTGGTTTCAGCCACTCACCCACCCTTCCTGATGTGAAACAAAAATAACGTAACAAATATATTGCTTTAATCTTGTGAATTCAATGAAAGAAATTATTTCATTGAAGTTATATCACTGTAAACAACAAATATCATAAAAGCAATTAAAATGGCAAACCCGACATTCTGTAATACAAGCTGCACTTTATACGGCACAGGTTTTCTAACTATCCCTTCATAAAGCAGAAGCATAAAATGACCTCCGTCAAGAGCAGGGAAGGGAAGTATATTAATAACCGCTAAAGATATTGAAAGTAATGCCAGAAAACCAAGGAATGTATAAATTCCCCCTTCTGCTGACTGCGCGGAAACCTGCGCGATCTTAATCGGACCGCCTATAGCTTTTTTAAAAGCAATTTCACCTTTAAATATTTTAGCGATTGTTTTAAAAAATAATTCAATTCCCATATAATACATATCATTCACTGCTTTTGGCACAGCAGTTATAATATTATATTTTAATTCTTTTACCGGACCTGTATAATTTGCTGCAATCATTATTCCGATTGTTGAATCAGAGGAAGGAGTAATATTACACTTTAAAACCTCGCCATTTCTTTTCCAGCTTAGTTCATTTTCAGAATTTGCATTTGATTTGATTAGATCAGTCAGCTGCTGGGGGTTAATAATTTCAATATCGTTAAAACCGGTAATGACATCACCTTTTTGCAAACCGCATTTATCCGCCGGCATACCTGATATGATATCATTAATTTCAGGTCTGTATCCTTCGGCATAAATTCCAAATGATCTTTCCGTCAGATCACCTGTTTTGTCTTTCGGAACTGAAATTAATTTATTTTCACCGCCTCTGCTAACTAGAAAATCAAGATGCTCGCCCAGATTATCAAGATAAAGTTTTGTCTGAACATCTTCCCAGGACTCAACTTTGTTGTTATTGATAAACAGTATTTTATCTCCCGGTTTTAGCTCTGAGGCTGCTGCGGGAGTATTTAATCCGATATAGCCAATAGTTGTAGTATCAGTTAATGTTTTACCTTTTATAAGTGTTAAAGAGTAAAAAATTATAAAAGCCAGAAGAAAATTCATAATTACGCCTGCAGTAATGACGATCATTCTTTTCCATACCGGTTTGGCTCTGTATTCCCATGGCTGCGGATCTTTATTTATGAATTCCTTATCCATGCTTTCATCAATCATGCCTGAAACTTTAACATATCCGCCGATCGGGAAAGCGCAGATCCTGTAATCAGTTTTATCTCCTAAGATTACATCATCACTTAAAGATCCAAATGTAAATCCATTAACCTTATTATAACCGAAGAGTCTGTATCCTATCCCAAGCGCAAATACTTCCGCTCTCATTCCTGTCATTCTGGCAGCTATAAAGTGACCGAATTCATGAATGAAAACAAGTATTCCGATTACGATAAGAAAGTAAAATGTTGTGCTTAAAAATTCCATAATTATCTTAAACTTATAAGATAAAATTAATTAATTAAAAATTAGAGTTAAAAAAAACTACTTAGAATAAAATTTTTGTTTTTCTTTAATCTTTCTCCGTACTGATTCATCTGTTTCAGTAATATTTTCAAGACTCAGCTCATTATTATCATTAAAATTATTTAAAGCCGACTCAATTAGTTCAGGTATTTCGGTAAAGCTTAATTCTTTGTTTAAAAATAGTTCGACAGCTACTTCATTTGCAGCATTTAAAACAGTCGGATAAATCCCGCCGGAGTTCAATGATTCCATTGCAAGTTTCAGGCATTTAAATTTTTCATAATCCGGTGGCTCAAATGTGAGATTAAAAGGATTACTGAAATCCATTTTAGGGAAATTATTAACTACTCTGTCCGGAAAAGTTAAAGCAAATTGTATAGGCAGTTTCATATCCGGAATACCAAGCTGCGCAATAACAGATCCGTCAATAAATTCTACCATTGAATGAATAACTGACTGTTTATGTATAACAACTGATATCTGTGAAGGCAAAAGATTGAAAAGCCATTTAGCTTCAATAATTTCAAGTCCTTTGTTCATCATTGTTGCAGAATCGATGGTGATTTTTTTACCCATAATCCAGTTTGGATGAGCTAACGCGTCATTAACAGACACATGTTTTAGTTCTTCAGCTGTTTTGTTTAAAAACGGACCGCCTGATGCAGTAAGTATAATTCCCGATACATTATTCATTTTTTCTCCGGTCAGACACTGAAAAATAGCAGAGTGTTCGCTGTCAATGGGGATCAATGTGGCTGAATACTTTTTAATTAGTTTGTTTACAATTTCTCCGCCAACCACCAGTGTTTCTTTATTTGCAAGAGCGATTCTTCTGTCTTTTTTAATGGCGTTGATAGTAGGTTCAAGACCGGCAATACCTACAAGTGAAGAAATGAGTACAGTAAAATCATCACGTTCAGATAATTCTAACAAACCTTTTCTTCCTTTGAAAATTTCCAGATTCTTAAAATTATTCCGGGAAATAAACTTTTCACAACTTAATTCATCGGTAATAGCAACTCCTTTAGGCGAATATTTTCTGATTTGTTCTGAAAGTATATCAATACTTGAATTTGTTGTAAGGTAGGTTACGGAAAAATCTAATCCATTGTTGTTAAGATTGTCTATTACTTCAAGAGAATTACTTCCTATTGATCCGGTAGAGCCGAAGATGCAAACTTTTTCTGACATTAATATAGTAAAAACAAAATAAAAATAAAAAACTCAAGAAACAGAATTCTTGAGTTTTAAAATATATTTATTATTATAAAAATAAAATTAATTTAGATATTTATTGATAATTTTTAGAAAGTCATCTTTCTTACGGGATCCGATAATTGTTTCTGCGATTTTTCCGTTTTTATCTATTATAAAAGTAGTTGGAACTGCTTCAATGTTTTCACCTGTAGCTTCTCCGAATGCATCTACTACTTCCTGATTCCCATCCAGTATAGTATATTTAACCGGATTAGTTTTCAAAAAGTCACTGACTTTGGCTGATTTTTCCTGCTGAAAAACATTCATGCCGATCATTCTGAAATTTTTTGATTTAAGCTCTTCCGAAATGCTTGAAAGATCAGGCATTTCCTTTATGCAAGGTCCGCACCATGTAGCCCAGAAATTCAGAAGAATAACATTTCCCTTCAGGTCATTAAGCGAAGCTTTTTTTCCGTCTTCTGTCCAGGTTACGTTTGGGGAAACTTTTTTACCTGCTGATTTTTCTACTGATTCAACTATAAAAAGATCAGTATTTGAAACTGTCTTTACTGAATTATCTGTGGATGTGGTTTTATTTTCAACTGTTTTTGATTCTTTGGAGTCTTTATACTTTTTATCTGAAACTTCTTTTTCAGAAGCATCTTTGCTGCATGATGCAACAATAAACAATAGGAATAAAAAATTAAAACTTAAAAAATATTTCTTCATTATATACATTTATTTTAATTTATAATTAGTGAGAGCTGTTTTTATTTCACTGGATTCCATTCCTGCAAGAGAAGAACAAATCACATTATCTTTTTGCCACATAACAGTAGAAGTATTTTCCAGTTTATTAATACAGGTTATCCAGTTTTCTCCGCTGTTTAAAGCGCTTTTCACTTTATCACATATAATAATCTTATCGCTTCTCATTAACTTATTCATTGAAGCCTGAAACGTATATATATATTTATTTCCAGCTCTGTGAATGATATGAGCAATTTTTTCACCGTTAATTTCATTGCAGACTCCTCCGATTAAAACAGCATCTTTAACATCAGGAATAAATACTCTAAAATCCAGATGTTTATTCATTTTTTCGGCTAACTCATCAGCATTTGCTGTTTCAAACTGTACATTAACATTGCCTGATTGAAATTTATCAAAAGCTTCTCTGGAAATAGTAACAATATCATTTTTTGCATATTCAGAAACTGTTTCATTATCAATAAGAAAGCTATTAATGGCGAAAGCAGAAACAACAAGCAAAATGAAAATTACAGAAGCGTATGCAAAATTTCTTTTGAGATTGGATTTTTGCTCGAGCATTCTGTGATTTATAAAACTTTCATTTTCTTTATTTGAATAAACTGAAGGTTTTATTGCAGTTTTTTTAATATAATCATCGATACTTTTTCCAATATTTGTGTAGAGATAAAGAGGGGTTTCTATTTTTTCCCCAAGTCTGGATTTACATAATTCTTTTACGGATTTTTCAAGTTCATATCTGTTTTTGTAATTCTGATCTTTTTCTATCAGCTCTTTAATTTGATTTAACTCATTCTCATCTTTAATTTCATTGTCAATATAAGATGTTATGAGTTCATAATTTAAATCTGAATTTTTCTGATTTGAATCATCAGGAGGGTCAAGTTCAGAATTGGCCGGGTTGTTTGGAGTATCAGACATTTAAAAAAGTATAAAGTTTATATAATTGTCAATTTAATTTTAAATTCATTTTATTAGATTGTTTTCCACATCATAACCTCTTTTTCTTGCATATTCAAGAAGTTTCTGCTGTAAAACTTTTCTTCCTCTGTGCAATCTGCTTCTTACGGTACCTATAGGACACTGAACGAATTCAGCAATTTCTTCATAACTTAATCCTTCGAGATCACAAAGTATAACTACAGTTTTGAAGTCATCCTGAAGAGAATTTAAGGCTTTAAGAAGTTCATCATCGAGTAAATTCGAAAAAACCTTTTCCTGCAGATCAGTAGAATCTATCTTTGAAGATCTGATGTTATCAAAGAAGTTTTCTATTTCCCCGTAGTCAACTTTCCCGGGTTCTTTTTGTCTCTTTCTGTACTTATTAATGAACAAATTTTTCATTATGCGGAACAGCCATGCTTTACAATTAGTTCCTTTCTCAAATTTATCAAAAAATCTGAAAGCTCTTAAAAAAGTTTCCTGTAAAAGATCGTCGGCATCAAGTTTATTTCCGGTTAATTTATAAGCATAGTTATGAATAATTCTCATATGAGGCATTGCTTCCGCATCAAAATCTTTTTTTCTTTTAAGTAATTCTTCCTCGGAAATTTCTTCGGCTATTTCTTCAGATATTTCATCAGGATTTTCTTCAGATACATTATCAATGCTGTCAACGGAAACTTCGGACGAATCAGAAACATTATTCTCTTCCTTATCTTCAATCATACCGGAATCTAATTCTTCATTTAGTTCGGTATTAAGGTCTGAAGTTTTATTCAACGGTTTTTCTTTAGAAGTTGCCATTTTTATAATTGAAATAAACTAATTATTAATAGGATATAATACAATGAAAGAATTCCTTTCGAATAAATTCAATTTGAATACAAAATTATTATTTGTGAAAACTTTAAACTTAAAAGAAAATGAGTACAGAAAATTTTTAGAAATGTATCTATATGAATAATTAGATTATTGAAGAAGGGCGAGCAACGGGGCTCGAACCCGCGACATTCAGAACCACAATCTGACGCTCTGCCAACTGAGCTATGCTCGCCGTTTTGTTTTACAAAATAACTTAATCTTATTTTTATTTCAATTCTTATTTTACCGGAATCAAATAAAAAAAAATCCCTGATTTCAGGGATTTTGCTCGACAGGCAGGACTTGAACCTGCAACCCTTCGGTTAACAGCCGAATGCTCCACCATTGAGCTACTGTCGAATAAAACACAAATATAAATACAACATCATTTTTAATCAATGAAGAAATGAAGAATATTTTTAATTTTCGGAAATTTTATACAATCTCCACCATGGGGTCTTTGGGCTTGAATGGTGTTCGTGATGATAACCGAAAAAATAACAACTGAGCATAGCCCAAAAGTGATTTTTTTTCTGAGATCGTGCGAAGTGTGGAGAGTGTAGCCCTTCATCCGGATTTCTGTGTGGAAGATATGTCCCGAAGTAAAACAGCTGAAGCGTGCTGAGTATTGAAGGTATCACCCAAAATAAAATTACACCGGCATTACTGTAAAACAATGTTAAGATGTTGAATAATATAGCCATTGTAACCAGCTGAAATATTGAAACATAATTGGACAGAAATTTAAACCACCAAAGCACTAAATTTTGAGATCTTGGATTGAAATCAGGGTCATCCTCTGATGTCGGGGAACTATGATGCATTAAATGGCTTTTCAAAAGTTTTTTAAAACTAAATCCTGCAAAGAGAAATGAAGTCAAGTAACCAAATGAATTGTTTACAAATTTACTTTTGCAGATATTTTTATGCATGGCATCGTGAGAAGTTATGAATATTCCTGTAAACAAATAGGTCTGAACCAATATGTGAAAGTAAAGCAGCGGATCAGAAAATGAAATATCCTGTTTGCCAAGAATATAAAACAAGTGAGATGACCAGCACATAATGATCAATAAAGCAACTGCAATTCCCATTTTATCAGTAATTATAAATGATTAGTTTCAATATCAAATTATTTTCTTATTAATAAAATTCAAAATTGAATTCACCTGTTTCTGTTTCAGAATTGACAAGAGATTTAAAAAATACCATTGAAAGAAATTTTTCCTTTGTATTTGTCAAAGGCGAGATCTCAAATTTCAAAAATCATTCTTCCGGTCATTTTTATTTTTCGCTAAAGGACAGCAAATCACAAATTAGTGCAGTAATGTGGAATTCAAGAGCTAAAGACCTGAACTTTATGCCGGAAGACGGTATGAGCGTACTTATAAAAGGGAGAATTACTTTATATGAAACCAGGGGAAGCTATCAGATAGATGCATTCGAAATACTTCCTTCCGGAGTCGGAGAGCTCCAGATAGCATTTGAAAAACTTAAGAAAAAATTATATGATGAAGGGTTATTTGATGAAAGATATAAAAAACCCATTCCTTTGTATCCGGAAAAAGTTACACTTATCACTTCTGAAACCGGCGCAGCATTTCATGATTTTATAAAAGTAACGGAGAACAGGTATCCGTTAGTAAGAATATTACTCATACCAGCGATTATGCAGGGCGCAAACTCAGCTGAAAGCATCTGCAGTGCAATTAAAAAAGCAAACAGCGTTGCCTACAAATCAGAGATTATTGTAATAACCCGCGGCGGAGGATCAATAGAGGATCTATGGACTTTCAATGAAGAGAAGGTTGCTAGGGCAATTTTTAATTCGAAAATACCTGTTGTATCCGCAGTTGGTCATGAAGTGGATTTTACGATAAGCGATTTCACTGCAGACAAAAGAGCACCCACGCCGTCCGCTGCAGCTGAGATGATTTTCCCCGATGCCTATGATCTGAAATTAAGATTAAATGTAAGTGAAAACAGTTTAAAGAGACATATCCATTACAGGATAAATAAATTAAAAAATGAACTCAGCAGTATTGAAAGAAATTATTACTTTAAAAGACCTGCAGATCTTATAAATGAATTCAGAATGAATCTTGATGCGCTTGACAGGGACATTAAGTCAGTAACAGCAGGAAAATTCCGGAATATAAAAACTAATATTGAAACCAACAGAAAATTACTTAATTCTCTAAACCCTGAAAATGTCTTAAAAAGAGGATTTGCTATAATCAGAAGAGATGAAAGGATTGTAACGCAGAGCAGTCAGTTAAAAATAAAAGATGAAATTCAGATTAGATTCAGTGACGGTGAATCTGATGCAATCGTAAAATAAAATCATACATCAAACTATATGTCAAAAAAGAAAGTTACGGAAGACACATTCGGCAGCAGCTATAAAAAGCTTGAAGTAATTCTTGCTAAGCTTGAAACAGAAATAGAAGATCATTCGCTTGAGGAAATTATAGAAAAATATCAGGAGGCGATCAATCTTTTAAAAATCTGCAGAAAAAAACTTGATGAAGCGGAATTGAAAATCGAAAAATTAAGCACTGAAGAAGAGAATTAAAAACAGTATATTTGCACAAACTATTTTTAAAATGAGCGAATACAATATTAACAATACAAAATTTTTAAAGGATATAGACTATCCTAAAGATCTGAAGAAACTAAACTTAATGAATCTCAGAGAACTTGCAGATGAAGTCCGCGAGTACCTTATTGATACAATATCCAGAATCGGCGGACATCTCGGAGCTTCTCTCGGAGTATGTGAACTTACTCTTGCATTACATTACGTTTTTAATACTCCCGATGATAAAATTATCTGGGATGTAGGTCATCAGGGTTACATTCACAAAATTCTCACAGGAAGAAAAGAACAATTAAAAAAAATCAGACAAAAAGACGGTATCAGCGGCTTTCTTAAAAGAAGCGAAAGCGAGTATGATGTGTTTGGCGCAGGACATGCAACTACTTCCATATCTGCGGCACTTGGCATTGCCACTGCAAGAGATTTTTCTAAAAAGAATTTTAAAGTAATTTCAGTTATAGGTGACGGTTCTATGACGGGAGGTATGGCTTATGAAGCAATGAATAATATTGGTCTTCTTAAAAAAGATATTATAGTAGTTCTGAATGATAACAGAATGTCAATTGCCCCGAATGTATGGTCGCTTCAGAATTATTTCAATGACCTGATGACAAACGATACATATAATAAATTCAGAAGCAAGGTATGGGAACTTACTGAAGTATTTGACAAGAAAAACAGCGACCGACTCAGAAAGGTCGGAGCGAAAATAGAAGGAAGCATTAAAAGTGTGATTACTCCGGGTATGCTTTTTGAAGCGCTTGGATTCCGCTACTTCGGTCCGGTGAACGGACATAATGTTGTTAATCTTGTAAAAATGCTTGAAGAGCTGAAAAGAATGTCAGGTCCGATTCTTCTTCACATAATTTCTGAAAAAGGCAAAGGACCTTCATATGCAACAGATCATCCGCAGAAGATTCACGCATTAAATCCTTTTGACAAATCTACAGGCATTGAACATAAGAAATCAACAGTCTCAACATATACCAAAGAGTTTGGAATTGCATTAACGGAACTTGCAAAAAACGATCCTAAAATAATTGCAGTAAATGCTGCAATGCCGGACGGAACAGGATTAAATTATATGCAGAGTGAAATTCCGGACAGGTATTTTGACGTCGGGATAGCGGAGCAGCATGCAGTAACATTCTGCGCTGGTCTGGCGACGGAAGGTTACACTCCGGTAGCAGCGATTTATTCCACTTTCCTTCAGAGAGCTTTTGATCAGATAATTCATGACGTTGCTATTCAAAAACTTCCCGTAATTTTTATTCTTGACAGGGGAGGGCTTGTTGGAGCTGACGGTCCAACACATCACGGCGTATTTGATCTTACATATCTCAGACTGATACCCGGTATGGTTTTAATGTCGCCGAAGGATGAGAATGAATTAAGGAATATGCTTTTTACAGCCACACGGTACAAGAGAGGTCCTATCGCCATCAGGTATCCGCGGGGAAACGCTCTCGGCGTTGAGAAAGGAAAATTTGAATTAATGGAAATCGGTAAAGGCGAGATTGTTAAAAAAGGAAAAGACATTGCAATCCTTGCAGTTGGAAATATGGTAAAAAATTCTATGGACTCGGAAAAATATCTTAGTGAATACGGAATCAGCGCGGAAATAATAAATGCAAGATTTATAAAACCGCTTGACAGAGAGCTGCTGTATGATGTCTTCAGAAGATTTGATAAAATTATGACAATAGAAGATAATACTATCGTCGGCGGATTCGGAAGTGCTGTCTCAGAATTTGCTTCTGAAAATAATCTTAAAAATGATATCCTCATTCACGGAATTCCGGACAGATTTATTGAACACGGAAAACCGGAAGAGCTTCATGAAGAACTCAGAATTGACGCAAAGGGAATTGCAGAAGTTGTCAGGGAATTTTTGATTAAAACTAAAATTAATGAAAAAGTTTAATTTAAGTATATTCGCTATTGTATTTATTGCGGCATTTATTTTTCAAAGCTGCAGTGATAGTCCTGTGCAAAATACTGAAAGCAGACAGCTGTTGTTTAACCATGACGGATTGATAGAAGAAGTTGGAGGGGACTGCTCTGCAGTTCAGGTAAGAACCCGAAGTTTCGGTGAGTTTGATTTAAGCGGTTATTCAAAATTACGTTTTGAATTTGACGGAATGTCGGACGCAGATCTTTCCAGTATCAGTATTTTTTATTATGAAAACGGAGAAATTGTTAACTTCGTAAATTTAACAAACAGAGATGAAATTAACTCAACTGATTTTGCAGAAGTTAATTCTCCCGGTATGCAAAGAGAAATATTTTCAAGAGTAACTTTAAAATCTTCAGTATGTACTGGACAGATTTTTTATCTGACATTCAGAGACCTAAAGATATTCGGAATAAGGCAGTAAAACTAATCTATGGAATTATCACATCTTATTTTAAATAACGAATCCGAAGTTAGAAAAAATTTCAACAGACTTTCAAATGACAAGAAAGTATATGTGGAAACTTACGGCTGTCAGATGAATTTTTCTGATACGGAAATTGTGCTGAGCGTCCTGAGCAAAAACGGATATAATGAGACTTCTGATATTGAAGAGTCTGATGTGATACTTCTTAATACATGCAGTATAAGAGAGAATGCGGAGAATAGAATATACAGCCGGCTCGGAGATTTGATTAAATATAAAAAAAGAAATCCGGATCTTGTGATCGGGATTCTCGGCTGCATGGCTGAAAGATTAAGAAAAGATCTTCTTCAGAAAAAGAAAATAGTTGATATTATAGTAGGACCGGATGAATACAGAAAAGTGCCTGAGCTTATTGAAAATTCAGTTGAAAAAGGTGAGAAAGGAATTGCAGTAAAATTATCAAGGACCGAAACGTATGATGACATAACACCGCTGAGAAGAGAGGGGATTACTGCCTGGCTCTCGATAATGAGAGGCTGTGATAAATTTTGTTCTTTTTGCGTAGTGCCGTTTACAAGAGGCAGAGAGCGAAGCAGAAGTTTTATAAATATAACTGAGGAATCAAAAAGACTTTATGACGAAGGTGTAAGAGATATCTGGCTTCTCGGTCAGAATGTAAATTCTTATAAATATGAAGAATATGATTTTGCTGATCTTTTAAAAAATGTTGCAGCGGCTGTTCCCGGAATGAGAGTCAGATATATAACTTCGCATCCTTATGATCTATCCGACAAGCTGCTTGAAACTATGGCTGAATATGATAACATCTGTAAGTATATTCATCTTCCCATTCAGTCAGGATCTGACAGAATTCTTAAACTTATGAACAGATTATATTCAGTAAAAGAGTATATGCGGGTTATGCTGAAAGCGAGAGAAATGATGCCCGGTATAGGTTTATCCACTGATATAATTTCCTGTTTTCCCGGCGAAACTGATGATGAACATAAAATGACGCTGGATGTGATCAGAGAAATCGAATACGACAGCGCATTTACTTTTGTTTATTCACCTAGAGAAAATACCAAAGCTTTCGAAATGACGGATACTCTTGATGAAGAAACAAAAAAACAAAGACTTGATGAGATAATAACTCTGCAGCGTGAAATATCATTTAAAATTAACTCAGCATTGACGGGAAGCGTAATGCCTGTTTTGGTGGAGACACTTAGTAAAAAATCAGAAGATAATTTTATGGGGAGAACAGATTGTAACAAGTCGGTAATTATACCGAGAAATTTTAGTTCTGTCGATATGTCAGGAAATCTTATAAATACAGGATTTATAAAAGCGGGTGAACTGATTAATGTTGAGATCACAGGCGCTAATTCTGCAACACTTTTCGGAAACCCAGTCCGAAAAAATGAAACGCTTTCAAAATCATAATCTGTTAATTGCTGAATTCAATTCTCATATTAATTTTCAATATTACCGGTTTTACGGTCAGATTATTTCCTTTGAAATTTATTCAGCGTCTTGGCAAATGTCTGGGGCTGTTTTTTTTTATCTGATTCCTATCAGAAAGAAAGTAGCATACAGTAATCTAAGCCTTTGCTTTCCTGATAAAGACCATTCATTCAAAAAATCCATTGTTAAAGAAAATTATATTAATCTCGGTATCAATCTTTTTGAGTTTTTTTATTTGCCAAAGCTGAATAATAAAAGACTTAAAGATCTGACATTTTTCAAAAATGAGTATATTGCCGAGGAATCCCGAAAGAAAGGAAAAGGCACATTATTTTTAAGCGGACATTATTCAAACTGGGAATTAACGGCTTTTTCTTTTTCAATGCTGTTTGGAATCAGTCTGAAGATCATTGCAAAACCACAGGGCAGTGAAGTATTAAACAGGAAGATCAACTCATACAGAGAAATGAGCGGCAATGAAATTATTCAGACGGGATATTCCCTGCGCGCAATATTTGATAAACTCGAAAATAATGACATAGTTTGTTTTCTTATTGATCAGTCCGCACATCCGGATTATTCTGTTTACATAAATTTTCTCGGACAGAATACATCTGCATTTTCAGGACCGGCAAAAATAGCTTTGAAGAAAAGACCTGAGCTGATACTCGGATACGGCGTAAGAAACAAAAATTATAAGTATGAAATATTTTTATCCAATATAAATTATGAAGACATAAATGAATATAATCCTGAAAATATTAAATTGCTTACACAAAGGATTCAGACAGAATTTGAAAAAATTATATTAAAAAATCCGGGGCAGTGGCTCTGGCTGCATAAAAGATTTAAGCATGTCAGATAGACAAATCGACATAAAAAAAATACTGATCATACAGACTGCTTTTCTCGGAGATGTAGTGCTGACGATTCCTCTGATTCAGGAAATTAAAATAAAATATCCTGACGCAGTTATTGATTTTCTTTGCATTCCGTCTACATCTGATTTGCTTAAAAATAATCCCGGGATAAGAGAACTTATTCCCTATGATAAAAGAAATTCAGGTTTAAGAGGTCTGGCTGATATTGTAAAGAAGATCAGAAAAGAAAAGTACGATGTCGTAATTTCGCCTCACAGATCCTTCAGGTCGGCAGCAATAAGTTATTTATCCGGAGCTGCCGATACTGTTTCTTTTGATAAATCATCATTCAGTTTTCTTTATAAGTCAATTGTAAAGTATGAAACCGGTATTCATGAGATCCAAAGAAATCTCAGGTTATTATTACCGCTGGGAATTGATCAGCAAAGAATTATAAAGCCCGAATTAAATATCAGCGTTCAGGAGAAAAGAAAAATTGACAGTATTTTTTATGAACACAGAATCCGTGAAGATGAGAAATTTCTGGTTATAGCGCCAGGCACTATCTGGTTTACAAAAAGATTTCCGGAACAAAAATTTATAAACATTTGCAACTTGCTGACAGGACTGGAAACAAGAATATTTCTAATCGGAAGCAAGGATGACAAGAAAATATCCGGCTTCATTGTGAATAATTCCAGATTCAGAAATTTCATTAATCTTACGGGGACGTTGTCGGTGATGGAGTCTGCTGAACTTATACGTAGGTCAAAACTTATAATTACAAACGACTCCGCTCCAATGCATATTGCGAACTCAATGAAAACCGATGTCTGCGCGATATTCGGAGCGACTGTGCCTGAATTCGGATTTTATCCTTACGGAAAAAACGATAAGATCTTTCAGACGGATAATCTCAAATGCAGACCCTGCAGTATTCACGGAGGCGCAAAATGTCCCGTAAATACTTTTGAATGCATGATGAAAATTGATGAAAAGGAAATTGCAGATTTTGTTAAAATGAAGCTAAGCTAAAAATTCCTTCAGCCGTTCTTTAATTTCTTCCGTGCTCAGCTTAACATCGCCGCTGTTCATCTCCCGCAAAATATCTTTAATTGCAGATTTACCCGGTTCTTTCTTTATGTCCTTAAGAAAGCCGTCAAAGATCGTCTCGCCGTTTAACGCGCTGTTAATTTCAAACTCCTTGTTATGTTCGGTGAGCTCAGTATAATATACAACTTTGAATTTTCTGTTAAATTCTTTTTCCCTGTATATCTCGAACATAGTTTTGTCTGATTCGAAAGCCATATTATTTTATATTGTTTTCAAAAATTCTTTTAATGTATTTCCCCATCATATCAAATTCAATGTTTACAGTATCTCCTTCCTTTAAATGCTTAAAGGCGGTATTCTGATATGTATGAGGTATTACAGCTATTTTTATTTCAATGCCTTCATCTGTTTCTTCCGTTATTTCCGCAATTGTAAGACTTACTCCGTCAACGGAGATCGAACCTATCTTAATAATAAAATCCCTGAACTTGCTGCTGAAAGAAATAAAAAATTCGTGTGATCCTAAATTCTCCGTTATCCTGTTTATTTTTCCCGTTGTATCAACATGACCCTGCACAAGATGCCCGTCAAGCTTTGAATTTACAGTCATTGCTTTTTCAAGGTTCAAATATTCACCTGCATTTAATTCTTCAAGATTGGTTTTACTCAGAGTTTCTTTTACTACCGTAAATTTAAGTGAACCCTTATCAACAGATGTTACGGTAAGACAAACTCCGTTAACGGAAATACTGTCGCCGGTTTTAATCTCCTCCGAATAATTATCTGCAGCCGGTAAAATATCAATTTCAGCGTTGTCTCCTGTATGTTTTACTGAAATTACTCTGCCTGTTGTCTGAACTATTCCCGTAAACATTTTCTGTATTTAATTAAAACATCATTTTCTAAAGTTTCAATACTTTCTTTTGATAATATCTTTTTATCTTTCAAAGATTTTATTTCAATTTCGCCAAAAGGCGATATACCGTTTCCGATTATTACCGGAGCTATGAAGAAATATATTTCATCAAACATCCCTTCCTTTACAAACTGTGAAAATAGTTTTGAACCTCCCTCTACTAATATGCTGTTCAGCTTAAATTTATAAAGTAACTTCAGTAAATTCTTTATCTTAAATACTTTACTGTCATCCGGCATCCGGATCAGATATTTATTCGCTTTACTTTCTGCCGCTGACTTACCTGTGATCACAAATGTTTTGATACGATTACCGTCTGAAAACAAATTAAGATCTGAAGGAAGTGTATTCTTCCTGTCGATCACTAATCTTAAAGGATCTCTTCCTTCAACATCTCTTACAGTCAAAGACGGATTGTCCGATAGAGCCGTATTTCTCCCGATTAAAACAGCATCATATTCGCTTCTTAATAAGTGAACGGCTTTCCGCGATGCAGAACCCGTAATATACTTTGATTCAAAATTATTCAGCGCGATTTTCCCGTCAATACTCTGAGCGATCTTCAGGGTTACATAAGGAAGTTTCTTTGTAACATATTTTATAAAAAACTTATTAAGCTCTCTGCACTCATCTTCAAGTATGCCGCAGCTCACATCTGTTCCGTTCTCCTTCAGTATTTCAATCCCTTTGCCGTTTACTTTCTCAAAAGGATCTTTCATTCCTATCACAACTCTCTTTATTTTTTTTGAAACAATAAATTCGGCGCAGGATGAAGTCTTGCCTTTATGAGCGCAGGGTTCGAGATTTACAAATAACTCCGCGTCTTTAACATTAAAACCTTTTCTTTCAGCATCTGCTATCGCATTCACTTCTGCGTGAGCATCACCGTATTTTTTATGATAACCTCTTCCGATAATTTTATTTCCTTTTCTTATAATGCTGCCTACAAGGGGATTCGGAGATACAAATCCTTTTCCTTTTTTCGCAAGTCTGATACACTGAGCCATCAATTTTTCATCAACGTTCATTCATGCTTTTTTTAAGTTTGCTCAATACGCTGTCCGGATTATTCCTGTAATAAATATATGTGTCTGATTCTAAATAGGCGGTCTTATATTTTGCGGCAGCTCTGTTAAAAAAATCGGAATCATGTGAATATATATTCCGGAAACCATCAAGCTCAGTAAATACATTTCTCTTGCCAAAAAGTGTGCCGAGCATAACGCAATCCTTCACATGTATAAGACGGCTGCTGTCATTCGCATCCGGGATATACATATCTTCATCGCTGCCTATTAATTCAGCGCCGGTGCGGATCAGATCAGTTTCAGTATTGTTCTGAAAATATTGTATTCTTCGAAGAATATGATCCGGTTTATATTCGTCATCTGCGTCAAGAAAGGTAATATACTCTCCGGATGAAACAGCAATTCCCGAATTCAGCGAAAGCGCCTGTCCCCGGTTAGAATGGTAAAGATATTTTATTTTTTGATTTTCAATAATGTCCGGAAGAAGTTCAGCATATGTGTCATCTTTACTTCCGTCATCTACAATCACTGTTTCAATATTTTCAAATGACTGATTGAATACAGACTCTAATGCTCTTTTGTAAAACTTTCTGCTGTTATACAGTGTCAGAATGACGGAAACTTTAAAATTTAATTTTCCGGTGTTCATTTCCAGCTGACGTGTTTGGCGCTTTTAGGTATCCTTATCCGGAAATTAAGATTGCTGTTGTTAAACTCTTCGCTGTTATATGTAAGCCAGATTGACTGTCTTTCTTCAGGTCTGATAACGGAAATCTTTTTTGGAAAAAAAATCCCTTTGCTTTCGTAAAAGTCGGCATATGTTATTTCTATCTTAGCCTTGCCTTTATTATCATATTTCCCGAGTTTTCTCACGTAAAAATTATTCTTATCAATCCAGAATTTTTTAATCTCATTATCATAAGTCAGGACAGCCAGATAATCTCTATCAGTTTCAAGTATTTTTGAGGATATGTAATCATCTTCATGGAAATAATATTTACCGGAAAATGAATTTATCAGATCATCAAACTCTATTCGGATCCTCATTATTATGCTTAGATTACTTTCGGTTGAAGAGCCTTTAATAACTCTGTTATCCATTATATTGTAGTAAATAAAATCTTTTCTTGTAATTAGAAGATCAGCTATGCCAATGCCGAAAGGTCCTTCAAGTTTAGTAAATACACTGTCCGGCTTTTTTATACTGACCGTGATCGTACCGGTGTTGTTAAGATCCGGGGAGTCAATGGATATCTCGCCGTAAGCGTCAAGAGCTGTTAATTTCTGTGAATTCTCATTAACTTTCTCCTTTAAAAACTCAAAAGTAACTGTTGATTCTGTGGTTGTTGTCGAAGCAGTACACGAGATCAATCCCGCGCAAACCGGTAAAAATAAAAGACAGAATAATATATTACGGCTTTTTTTCAACACACTCTGATAAAAATTTTTTTAAAATATTTTCTGAAACGGGATCATCAAACGGCATTCTCTCCGGATGCCACTGAACAGCTATCATAAAAGGTTTTCCTGTTTTATCCGAATATTCTATACCTTCCACAATGCCGTCATCGGATTTCGCATTTACCATTAATCCCTCGCCAATACGTTCAGCCGCCTGATGATGGGATGAATTTACTGTTACACTATCGGACTTCACAATTTCATATAAAAGAGTATCTTTCAGAATATTTATTTTGTGAAACCTCTGAATATCTTTGGAAATTTTTCTGTGATTCGTATTCCTTATTTCCTCTAAATCAAAGATCAGATTGCCTCTGTAATAAACATTTATAATCTGTATCCCGCGGCAAATTCCTAAAACAGGAATTTTCCGTTTTTCAGCTTCTTCAATAAGTTTCATTTCAAATCCGTCACGCCCGGGCAGGTAAGTGCCTTTTGTTTCTTTAGTGTCCCAGTCGCAATAAATCTCCGGATAAACATCAACTCCGCCGCTAAGTATCAGCCCGCTGCATTCTTTGAAATTCCTGTAACCTTCTTCCTTTGAATTGTGATCAAGAATTATATAATCAACTTTGAAATGCTCCAGCCAGTTTAAGTATTTTTCAAAATTTGATTCAGCATAAGTAACTCCGATTTTCAAAATATATATTCAGTTATTTTTATTAATCTTCAGAATATCCAGCAGTTTACTTTCAAGAAGAGAAATATTTCCAGTAACTTCGATCTCTAAGTTTAAAAAGTAAACAGGAAATGAGTCAGTGAATTTTTTATACTTTTTGATTTTAATAAAATCTTTTTCCGTAGTAACATAAACAGTGTCTTTCTTATATAAAGAGATCAGTTTTTCAATATCCTCATAAGAATAGTTATGGTGATCATCGTAAATAATTTCATTTGTAACTTTGATATTCAAACTCTTAACGGCATTACAAAAAGATTCCGGCTTAGCTATACCTGAAAACAAAATCGCCATTTTTATTTCTTCTTCCGGATTTCCAACTGAATCCGGTTTTAAAATAGTATTTTTATGATCTATTAAATATTCAGATTTATATTTTATTTTTACTGTGTCTGAGAAATACTTATTGCCTTTATGATCACTGCTCTTGTCAGAATGTTTTGAATTCAGGACTATCAAATCAGCTCTCTTTATATTTGAAAAACTTTCACGAAGATCTCCTGAAGGTATTGTGAATAAATATTTCAATCTGTTCTTCTCGTAATCCGTTTCATCAATTAAAACTATATCAAGATCCCTGCGGATCTTTCTGTGCTGAAACGCATCATCAAGAATAATAATGTCAGGTTTAAACTTAGACATCATATATTCAGAAGCTCTGCATCTGTCAGCTGAAGCAATAATATAAAATTTACCGCTGAATTCCTTTGACAATTCATATGCAATCAAAGCAGGTTCGTCACCGGTCTGATTAATGTCTTCATTGATTTTAAATCCGTCATATACTGTTACCATTTTTTTTTCAGCTCTGCCGTAACCTCTGGAAATAATTCCGACTGTTTTACCTTTATTTAAAAAATACTTTGCAATAAAAATGACGAAAGGAGTTTTGCCGGTTCCGCCTGTAGTTATATTGCCAATGGAAATTATTTTTGCTCCCGCATTGCATGCGCTCAGAATATTTTTATCATACAAAAAATTTCTGACGTTCATTATTACTGAATAAATTACGGAAATGGGAATAAGAACTATTCTGATTATGCCGGTTAAAAATTTCATGTCATTTCAGCGGATAGTTTTGATTTGAATGCTGTCAGTTCATTCTCATCAAGATAAGATTTATAATCATATTTATTTCCGAAAGCTACAATACACTTTGAGAACGGATAAGGTATTTCAAATCTGTCCCAGCTTTTACTCAGAATTTTCTTCCGGGAGTATGAAATTTTAACAGGTATTAGGGAAACACTGCATTTATTTGAAATCACCAGCGGACCGTTTTTCATGTTCAGCGCCGGACCGCGCGGTCCGTCCGGAGTAATTACAGCATTGTATCCTTCCTTTGCCAGTCTGATAAGAGATTCAAGAGCTTCCTTCGCACCTTTCGAACTCGAACCTCTGACTACTTTGTAATTCCATTTTGAAAGAAGACTGTTAAGAATATCTCCGTCTTTACTTTGCGATACAAGCGCTGCTGATCTTAATTTTCTGAAAAGCCACCAGCCGACGAGCATTTTAGAATGCCAGAATATAAAAACATAATTTTTGTCACCGGAGGGCTGATTGTGAATTTCTATTCTTAAAGTTTTAATATAAAGGTCTATAACGAAAGGAAGTATTTTAACCAGTATAATTTCAATTGCTCTTTTCATACTAATCTTTCATAAGTTCGGCGATCATTTTTGCAGCATTAACTGAAGCATCTTTTTCAGTCAAAACATTTCTCAATTCTTTAAAGCTTAAGAGCATTTCATTCCTGTATTCTTTATCAGTAAGAATTTTTTTCCCTTCTTCAAAAATATCTTGCGGCTGCATCTTATCCTGCAAAAATTCTTTCACCGCCGTCCTTCCGAGTAAAATATTTATCATTGCTATGTGATCCACCTGTATCAGTCTTTTCCCGACAGCATAATTAAAGGCGCCAGTTTTATATACCACGCAAAAAGGAGTGCCGATCAGTGCGCATTCCATTGTGGAAGTGCCTGATTTTGTAATTACCAGATCCGAATTTAAAATGGTCTTATAATTCAGTCCGTCATCTCCGTCAGATCTGACAAGATTGAATTTGCTGTCTTTCAGATAGGGCTTGTAAAATGAGAGTTCAAAATTATCAGAACAAATTATATTTATATCGCAGTCGAATTCTTTCTTAAAAAGCTCAGCAGTTTCCCTCATAACCGGCATCATGATTCTTATCTCGTCTTTACGGCTGCCAGGCATAAAACTGACAGTAAGCTTTTTACTTTCTTCTTTTTTATTTGCGGAAAGGAATGTATCGGTTCTTTTTACAAGAGGATGTCCGACAAAATTCGCTTTCACATTTTCCTTTTTATAGAAATCAACTTCAAACGGGAATACGACTATCATCAGATCTACAGTCTCCCGGATGATCCTGACTCTGCTTTTATGCCATGCCCAGAGCTGCGGCGATATATAGTAAACTATTTTTCCTTTAAACGACTTTCGGATACATGATGCAATTTTCAGATTAAATCCTGGAAAATCCACGAGTATAAGAATGTCAGGTTCAAATTTCAGAATAAAGTTTTTAGTATCATTTATAATTTTCTTAAGTTTTCTGATATTTTTTATAACCGCTGAAAATCCAATGTAGCTTACTTTACTTTTGTCAAAAATCAGTTCAGCGCCGGCTGCTTTCAGCTTCTGGCCTCCGATGCCCTTGGCTGTCATTCCCGGAAAGGATTTTTTCAATTCTGTTAAAAGAGAAGCTGCGTGCATATCACCTGACGATTCGCCGGCAATGATAAAAATTTTTCCGGGTTCAGAATTCAATTAAGAATGTATTTAATTATTGTAAAAGATAAATCAATGTCAGCTCATAATTTTATCTGCAGCGTCTTCACCTGAATTTATTGCGCCTTCCATAAATCCCTGCCAGTCAGCAACATGCTCTCCCGCAAAGTGAACATTACCGAAACTTTCGCGAAGTACAGGCATAATCCCAAACCACTGACCTTTTCCGTAAAGAGCATAAGCTCCTTTAGAAAATTCATCATCACCCCAGAAATAATTTACGTTTTTCTCTACATAACCCGAAACATCACCTACAGCAGTTTTGAGCGTATCGGTAATTACCTTAATTCTGCTTTCTTCATTCATTTGAGAAAGTATGTCGGCTTTGTCACCGACTGCATAAGTAATAAGAACGCCTTTCGGGGATTTCTGATTTTTGGTAGCGTGATAAAAATAATGTGTATATGAATCAGAAAGTATGCTGAACTCTTCATCTTTCCAGAATCTATCATTGAAAACAGTTGCCGACTTAATGATCCTGCTGTACTGAAGAGCATTAATTGCGTCAGTCTTTTCAGGCGGAAGAGCAGGCGTCCAGTTAATTTTAGACATAGCAAAAGTAGGAACTGTGCAGACGAGCGTATCAGCGGAAAAGTTTTTTCCGTTGCTGCATTTGACGCTGATCTTTCCTGAACTGTTAATGTCAGTAACTTTATGAGCTGTCAGTATATTCCCGCGTCCGACTTTATCGGCCATAGATTCAGCGATTAGAGAATTTCCGCCTTTGACTTTGAAATCCATTTCATTGTATTCATTTGACTCTGCGTATTCCGCAAGAGCTGAGTAAGCCGATACGAAACGAATGGACTCACCGAAGTCAGTGCTGTCCGCATATTCCCGAATATCAAGATCTCTGTCGGGTATATCGTGATTCATAAGAAATCTCCACCAGTCCATTTTATCGAGTTTTACTTTATCAGCGTCGGTCAGATATTTATAGTCTGCCAATATTTTTTCAAACTTAACTTTCCATTCAGGTGAATAATCCCACTCGCCGGGTTTAAAAAATTCTCCTTTATATATAAGTCTGTCTTTAAATCTGTTGTTTTCGGTAACAAGACCGAACTGATCGCAGAGTGCGATGATCCTTTCGTGAGAACCGCCGATCCATTCCGCACCGAGCTCGATAACGAGGTTATCTTCAGGAACAGGTTCATCGGTTATTTTATGTGAAAATACTCTTCCGCCGATACGGTTTCTGGCTTCGAGTATAGTGACCTCATAACCGTTATCTTTTAATTTCATGGCGGCTGCAAGTCCGGAGAGACCGGCGCCGAGTATTATGACTGACGGTTTGGAAATAAGATTCATTGAAAAAACTTTAGGGGCGAGAAGCGTCCCGGCTGCAATAACGGAAGACTGCTTCAGAAATTCTCTTCTTGTTGTCATGTTTTAAAATTTAATTGTTTTCAAAATACTTAATTGAAGTAAATTTAAAAACTCATTCCATTTCAGAAATTTTATAAAAATCTTACTTCATTTTGAGAGTTCAGAATATTAGATTAAATATAAACTAAAGTTAAGCATTGTCTGAAATAATCACAGTATCCAAAACGGATATGCCGTATAAGATCCTACAGAGTGAAATGAAAAAATTCGCAGACGGAATATTTAGAGGAAAGGTACCTGATGCAGAAAGACTTATGTCAGTATTTGAAAACTCCGAAATTGACGAAAGAAATTTATGCGTACCTTTGGAATATTTTAATGAAAGAAAATCCTTCGCCGAAAGAAATTCTGATTATCTGAAATTAACTATAGATTATTCTGTCACAGCGATAAAGGATTGCCTTTTGAGATCAGGATTCAGCTCTGATGATATAACGGATATTATTTTTATTTCATCAACAGGAATTTCAACTCCGAGCCCTGACGCATTCATTATAAATCAGCTAAAGCTGAATAAGAACATTAACAGATATCCTGTGTGGGGACTTGGCTGTGCAGGCGGAGTGGCGGGAATTGCAAAAGCTAAAGTGATCGCGGATTCAAATCCGAATGCGCTGGTAGCATTAGTTACTTCTGAATTATGCTCACTGACTTTTCTTAATGATGATTTTTCAAAAAGTAATTTAGTCGCGACAAGTTTATTCTCTGACGGTGTGGCTGCTGTGCTTATTAAAGGTGACGGTCTGAATTTTAAAAAAACAAATTCTGAAAGGATTGAAATAACAGATGCGATGAGCAGAATATACTATGATTCTACTGATGTAATGGGCTGGGAAGTAACTGATGCCGGACTGAAAGTGATATTTTCAAAAGACATTCCTACGATCGTAGAAGATAAATTAAAACCTGACATAGAAATGTTTTTAAAAAGAAATGATCTGAAAACTGATGATATAAAAAACTTCGTAACACATCCCGGAGGAATTAAAGTAATTGACTCATATGTAAGATCACTGGAAATTGATCCTTGCAATTTAGACAACACAAAATACGTTTTAAGAAAATACGGGAATATGTCTTCAGCTACGGTTATGTATGTGCTTGATCGATTTATATGCAATGGTTTTACTGACGGCTTTGGAATAATGACATCTCTCGGTCCCGGATTTTCAAGCGAGATGGTTCTGCTGAATATTCAATCAAAATGATTTATACAAGATGTCTTTTTTCATTATTATAATTTCAATTGTAATACTTCAGCGTCTTACCGAACTTCTAATTTCAAAAAGAAATGAGAAATGGCTTCTGGCAAACGGAGCGGTCGAATATGGCGGAAGTCATTATAAATACATCGTCCTGCTGCATACTGCTTTTTTTCTTTCAATGATCTTTGAATACTTTTTTATTGCAGGGGAGCATAAATACAATATTATTAATTATTTGTTTTTGGTATTTTTCATACTATTGCAGACAGCGAGAATTTCAGTGCTGCTGACTCTCGGCAGATACTGGAATACAAAGATTTACAGAATTCACGGGACGCGTCTTGTCAGCGGAGGACTTTATAAATGTTTCAAACATCCGAATTATATTATAGTCGTCTGCGAGATATTTACAATACCAATGATATTTAATTTATACTATACTGCAGTTATATTTTCGCTTCTGAATGCAGTAATGCTATATGTCAGAATAAAAGAAGAAAATAAAATATTAATCAATTAACAGTTTTATTATATGAAAATAAAATTAAAAGATATCTGTCACGGACGAAGCGGGGATAAAGGGGATGCGGCAAACATCGGTCTGATTGCTTATAATAAGGAAGACTATGAATTAATCAAAAGAGAAGTTACCGCTGAAAAGGTCAGGAAGTTTTTTGTTGGTATCTGCAAAGGCGAAGTAATAAGATATGAACTTCCGAATATAAACGCGCTTAATTTTCTTTTAAACAACACTCTGGGCGGCGGCGGAACTGTCTCGTTAATGCTTGATGCGCAGGGAAAAACTCTCGCTTCTGCGCTATTAAAAATGGAAATAGAAAAATAATTAAAAAATAAAATATACATAAAATGTTTGAGCAGCAAAAATACAGATTAAAAGATTCGAAAGAAAAAATAGATTCATTACGGAGGTTTCTTTGAAATCGATAACAAGATCTCCAAAATAAAGGAACTGGATTCGCAGACTACTGCTGAAAATTTCTGGGAAGACAACAGAGCCGCGCAAAAAATACTGCAGGAAATTTCCGGTCTTAAAAAATGGGTTGAGGAATTTAAAGGAGTTGAAACAAAATTCATCGACATTAACGGTTTAATAGAATTCGCCGAAGCTGAAAAAGATGAGTCAATGACAGCCGAGATTGATAAGGATATTGATGCATTTGAGAAAGAGCTGACGGAAGTGGAATTCAAAAACATGCTCTCTGATAACGATGATATAAGAGATGCGATCATAACTATTAATTCCGGAGCAGGCGGCACAGAGTCGCAGGACTGGGCTGAAATGCTGCTTAGAATGTATCTCAGGTACTGCGAGAATAATAATTTCAAAACTACATTGGTTGACCGGCTTGACGGAGACGGCGCGGGAATTAAAAGCGCTACTGTTGAAGTAAAAGGCGATTACGCATATGGTTACCTCAAAGCCGAAAACGGCGTTCACCGGCTTGTCAGGATCTCGCCGTTTGATTCAAATAAAAAACGTCACACTTCTTTTGCAGCGGTCTATGTAAGTCCGGTTATAGATGACGAAATTGAAATTGAGATAAATCCCGCAGACATTAAAGTAGATACATTTCGCGCAGGAGGAGCCGGCGGACAGAATGTAAATAAAGTCGAGACGGCAATTCGGATTACTCACGCGCCAACAGGAATTGTCGTGCAGTGTCAGAATGAAAGGTCGCAGAATCAGAATAAAATGAATGCGATGAAGATGCTTAAGTCAAAACTTTACATGATCGAAAAAGAAAAAGAAATTGCAAGACTTCAGACGATTGAAAGCACAAAGAAAAAAATAGAATGGGGGAGTCAGATAAGAAGTTACGTTTTCCATCCCTATAATATGGTGAAAGATCATAGAACGGATTTTGAGACCAGTGACACTCAGGGCGTTATGAACGGAGAGATTGAAGGATTTATAAAAGCGTTTTTACTGGATTAGCCGTTAAATGAATTATAAACTTTTCATAGCCGGAAGATTTTTGTTTTCCAAAGGCGAATCAAAATTTATTTCTTTCATTACATACATTTCCATAATCGGGGTAACGCTCGGAGTGGCTGCGCTTATCATTGCAGTGTCCGTACTAAACGGATTTGAAAAAGAGATACGCGATAAGGTGGCAGGACTTGTATCGCATATTCAGATCACTTCATTTCTTTCCGAAGGTCTTACCGATCATGAAGAAGTGATCGCTGTGATGAAAAAAGATTTTAAGGAGATTAAAGGAATCTCGCCGATAGTTCAGAAGGAAGCTGTGATAAGATTCAAAACCGGTGTTGAAGGTATAATTTTGAAAGGAATAAAACCGGAGACTGATCTTTCCAGAGCCAAAAATAAAATCATTAGCGGAAGCACAGATATTACTCCGGTCGATTCTAATTTTTCAAAATTACTGATCGGGGATAAACTTGCAAAGAAGCTCGGTATAGAAGCTGGTAATAAAGTAATAGTCTTTGGTCTGAACGGTATCCCGGGACCGTTCAATCAGCCGAAGCTGAAACAATTTATTGTCAGCGGAATTTATGAAACGGGGCTTAAAGAACTTGATGACATAATTATTTATACTGACATTGGCACTGCACAGAAATTATTTGAATTCGGTAATAATGTAAGCGGTATAGAGATAGAGCTTTATGATATTGACAATGCCGGAGCAGTCGTTAATAAAATTAAAACTGAGATCGGATATCCGTATTATCCGAAATCATTATTTCAGTTATACAAACCGCTTTTCACATGGGTAGAACTTCAGAAAGCTCCGATACCGATCGTGCTAGGTCTTATCATTCTTGTCGCAACCTTTAACATCGTCGGAACACTGCTTATGCTTGTATTAGAAAAGACGCAGTCAATAGGAGTATTGAAAACTCTCGGAGTCAGCAAATCGGGGATTGTGAAGATATTTCTTTATGACGGGCTTCTGATCGGCATTATCGGAATAATATTAGGAAATATACTGGGACTCGGAATTTGTTTTCTGGAGATGAAATATAATTTTTTTGGACTGCCTGAAATTTATTACATGAAGAGCGTTCCTATACTTCTGAATCCGGATTATATAATTTTAATTACGGTCATTACTTTTATTCTGACCATAACTGCGACGCTCATCCCTTCCTTTCTGGCATCAAAGCTGGATCCTGTAAAATCCATAAGATTCAGTTAAGAATGCAGCCTGATAAATCACGTAAAAAAATCGAGATGATGTTTGATGAGATAGCTCCGTCTTATGACAGACTAAATCATCTCTTCACAGCCCGCAGAGATATTGTTTGGAGAAGGAAAATTGTGAACGAACTTAAAAAGAAGGACAATAGATTTTATAATATAGTCGATCTTGCATCCGGGACAGGCGACCTCACTCTCGAACTCTTAAAACTCGACCCCGATAAGATCTGTGCAGTTGACATATCAAAAAATATGCTTGATTTACTAAGGATAAAAATCAGTGACGAAAGACTTGAGCTCATACATGCGGAGGCTTCATCTATGCCTTTTGAAGATGACAGCATTGATCTTATCACAATCGGATTCGGCGTAAGGAATTTCGCGAATCTGAATGAATCACTTGCCGAAATACGCAGAGTACTCAAACCCGGAGGATATCTGGTGATCATAGAAATGTTTAAGGCCGAAAGAATGAGTTCAAAGATATTCAATTACTACTTCAGTAAAATAATGCCTTTCCTCGGAAACAAATTATCAAAAAGCAAAAGCGCTTACAATTATTTATCTGATTCTGTTCAGAATTTTCTGACAGTGCGGGAATTTACTGATATCTGTCAGGAAAATGGATTTACGCATGAAAAGAGTGTGAATAATTTTATAGGTGTGGTGAATAGTGTTTATTTGAGGAATTGAAATTAAATTCTGTATATTTTAGTCTTCTTTAAATTCCTGCCTTCCCAGGCCCCGGGTCCTGAAAATCTCATAATGATATTAAAAGAGAAAATTAATCTTAAATCTTTTTGCTTTCATTATACTCTGAGTCCTCAAGGTAAATGTATTAAATAAATTTGAAATTTAATTGCAGGCGAGACTCATATTGAATGAAATATCTAACAAAAGTTCTGGGTATTTATTCACACCAAAACTTTAAAAATTTAAAAAATTTTAACCCAATCTTATTTATACACAGGGTATTATGTTTGATTGGTTTCTTTGAACAAACAAACTCTTTTTAGTATGTTGAATCACATTTTTCAATAACTAATCAAATTAATAAAATGCTTAACAAAATTACTTTGCTTTTTATAATGCTTCTGACAATTTCAGGAACATTATTTTCACAGGACAAACAGGACTGGAAGTGGATGCATCCGAGTCCGCAGGCGAATCTTTTAAGAAAGATCAAAATGATCGATCAGAATACATGGGTTACTGTAGGCGCAAACGGTACTTATATGAAGACCACAAACTCAGGAGTGAACTGGTATTTTCATCATTTTGCCGGTGAGACAGCTGTTACTTTAGCAACTACACAAAATTACGATCTTTGGTTCTTTGATGGGAACACAGGAATAGTTACAGGTGATCAGGGATATATAGGGAGGACAATTAACGGCGGAGTGAGTTTTGATTCTGTAAGCGCAGGTCTGCTGCCAACCAGCGTCAGATGCTGGGCTGTCTGGTTTGCGGATGCGAATACTGGATATGTAGCAGCCGGAGGTCAAACTTCATTTTTAACAAGAATTCTGAAAACAACCAACGGAGGAATCAACTGGACACTTTCGTTTTCATCATCTTCAAATTATGTAACGGCAATCAGCGGAACAGATGCTAACAATGTTACAGCTGCATATTCCAACGGCACGACCATAACAACATCAAACGGCGGATCAAGCTGGACTGAAACACTTTCACAGTTATTTTCAATTCCAAACAATATTTCCTTTTTAAATTCAAGCACAGGATTTGCATGCGGTTCGGGAGGTCAGGTAAAAAGAACAACAAACGGCGGAACTAACTGGGAATCAGTTAACACTCCTCAGGCAGACTGGTCTTTATTCCAGATTAAAATTGTATCAGCTTCGGAGATATATGCAATTGGTGATCCTTCATTTCTTTACAGATCTACAAACCTCGGAACGAGCTGGGACGCACTGCCGATCAGCGTAACCGGACCGGGACAGACTTTTATATGGTATTCTCTTGATAATATCGGTTCTACCTATGTACTTTCCGGAGATTACGGCGTTGTTGCAAAATCAACAGACGGATGCGCTACATGGAATTCCGAATCATTCCTGATTACAACACAGCTAAGATTCGGCATTACAACAGTTCCGGGAACCAGCAAATACTGGATTATAGGAAGACCTACAAACAACACCACAAAGCAAGTTTTATATTCATCCAACAGCGGAACGAACTGGACTGCCTATGATATCGGCGTTACTGGTGATTTCAACGATCTTACAATGATTAATGAAAACACGGGATATGCAACCGGCGCAAACAGTCAGGTTTATAAAACTACTGACGGCGGTGTAACATGGACAATGAAAACCAAACCGCATGCGACAAATTATACTCTTTATAATAATGAATTCATTGATGAGAATACCGGATGGGTGTTTGTAAATTTCGCGACAGTTCCGGGAGGTAATGTTTTTAAGACTACTAACGGCGGTGATAACTGGACACAATATACAACAGGCGCAACAAGTGAGAATATATATTCAGCTCAGATGATTAATGCAAATACCGGATATGCAACAATGAACCAGTCAAGCAGACCTGTTTACAAAACAACAAACGGCGGAGTAAACTGGACTCCTCTTACTACAGGTCTTACCGGAAGTATAAGAAGCGTTTCGGCACCGGATGATACAACTGTTTATGTATGTCAGACATCCGGTACAAGCAGAGTTGCAAAGTCAACGAACGGCGGAGCAAACTGGACGCTCATTACAATGCCTGTCGCAGCTGATTTTACCAGCATACATTTTAAAGACGCCAATACAGGTTACGCATGCGGAAACAGCACAACAGCTATCTGCAGAACAACAAACGGCGGAGCGACATGGACATTTCAAAACACTCATAACATCACGCTCGGAAAAGTATTTGTAACACAGGGAGACACAGCTTGGGCAATCGGCGGTAACTGCGCGATTATGAGATATACCGGAAATAATTCACAGCTTAAACTTAATATGAGCATACTTATGGAAGGTATGTATTCAAATGTAACAAATAATCTTTCACTTTCAGATGATGTGAAAGTATATCTGAGAAATGCATCTGCGCCATACGCAATTGTAGATTCAGCGACAGCAACTATTGATTCAATTACATTCAGCGGATTATTCACATTCCCGAATGCACAGTCAGGCCAATACTACATAGTTGCTAAATACAGAAATACAATTGAGACCTGGAGCAAGGCGGGCGGAGAGTTAATACTTGATAAAGGAACTATAAATAATTATGACTTTACAACATCATCCTCACAGGCATTCGGAAACAATATGATACAGAAAGGATCGAAGTATTGTGTTTACAGCGGTGATATAAATAACGACGGTACTGTTGATCTGGCTGATCTTGGAACGATAGATAACGATGTTTCAAATTTTGTAACAGGTTATAACACTACTGATATAAACGCTGACAATGTAGTCGATCTGGATGACTTGTCAATTACAGATAACAATGCAAACAATTTTGTACAAAAGATAACTCCTTAATTAATAAATGTACTGAAAAAATTATATCAGGCGGACTAAATCGTCCGCCTGTATATTTTAAAGCATTTAAATTCTCTGATGATAAAATATAAATTACTTCTTACCAGTTGTTATATATTGTATCATTCAAAAAAACGTGATTTAAATTTAACTCCGGTTATTCCTCATTTGACATATAAAAGATTCAGACATAAATATACAATTCATTGCTGTGATTAATATCAATTTATATTCTATAGATTAAATGTCTTTGCATTTATAACAATATCCACATCTTTTCCCTAAAATATCTTCTTATCTGTTTTTAACTTTTACCCTCATCTTACTGATAATATTTTTACTAATTTGTTTTTGTATTACATAATATTTTCGCAATTAATTTTATCTGAGGGGAAAATATTTTTTGATATGCTCTGATATATCAGGTATAAATATTTTGTATATTTTTAAAACATAGAAATAAGTAGATTATCAGCGGATAAAGATGAAGAGGTAATGAAATCATTAAAATATATATATTTCCTGACAAAAGTAAAAAAGCTCGGTAATAACAGAATTAAGAAGATACTGAAAGCCGTTCCGGATGAGGATGATTTTTTTAACTGCAGCCGGAATGATCTAAAAAGGATAGACGGAATAGACTCTATTATTTCAGCAGAAATGCTGAAGGAAACGCCGAACAGACAATATCATGAAAGTGAATTTGAAAAGGAATATGAGTCGGCATTAAAAAACGGGATAAGAATTGTTTCATTAATGGATGATGAATATCCTGAAAATCTCAAGATGATCTATGACGCTCCCGCCTTGCTTTTTATAAAAGGAAAAACAGATTTCACAGACAGATATTCTCTGAGCATTGTCGGTACGCGTAATCCGACAGAATACGGAAAATATACATGTGAGAAATTTACTCATCAGCTTTCAGAACTCGGAATTCCTGTAATCAGCGGCTTTGCAAGAGGTATTGATTCTATTGTTCACAAAGAATGCATTAAGAAAGGGAATCTTACCTACGCAGTTCTTGGAAACGGTGTGGATATTGTATACCCGCCGGAAAACAGAAAACTTTATGATGAGATAATTAATAACGGCGCATTTATATCTGAATTTTCAACCGGCACAAAGCCGGAGAAAGTAAATTTTCCAAGGAGAAACAGGATCATCAGCGGTATAAGTCTCGGGAGCATAATTATTGAAAGCGGTTTAAAGGGAGGCTCTCTTCTGACTGCGGAGTTTGCAAACGATCAGAACAGGGAAGTCTTTGCAGTGCCTGGTTATATTAACTCGAGACAATCAGAAGGAACCAATGAACTTATAAAAAACGGACAGGCAAAACTTGTTACAAAAATTGATGATATACTTGTCGAACTTGAATTTAAACTAAAAAATTATCTAAACCCCGGGAAGGAAATTAAAGAAAATAAAATAACAGCTGATCTTTCTGGAAATGAAAAAGTATTGTATGAAATTATCGGAACGGAAGTGAAAAATATTGATCTTCTGAATGAGGAAAGCGGTTGCCCCGTTTCGGATTGCTTAGTGAGTTTACTGAATCTGGAATTTAAAGGACTTGTAAGACAGCTTCCGGGAAAAAATTTTATTAGAATACAACAGTAATATTAATTTGGAAAAATTCATTATTGACGACAGAATATTCACTACGGATTTTGCATGTAACGTAAGCAAATGCAAGGGAGCATGCTGCACGCTTAAAGGAGCGGGTGGCGCGCCTCTGCTTGAAAGTGAAGTAAATACAATTAAATCAGTTCTAAAGTCAGTAATGAAATATCTTTGCGAAGAAAAAAGAAAGATAATAAACACAACCGGATTTACGGACGGAAAAGGAAAAGACCTGGAGATCAAAAGTCATAATGATGAGGACTGCGTTTTTGCTTTCCGGGAAGATGGAATTGCGAAATGTTCATTTGAAAGAGCTTTTTATAATAAAGAGATCGGCTTTCAAAAACCTATCTCGTGTCACTTATTTCCGATAAGAATAAGCGGTAAGAAAAGAAATATAATCCGTTACGAAGAGATCTATGAATGCCGTGACGCACTGGACGAAGGAAAGGAAAAAAAAATTAAAATGGCTGACTTTTTAAAAAACGCTCTTACCCGTGAGTATGGTAAGGAATTTTACAAAGGTCTTAAGGAAAAATTCAGCGGAAAATAATGTTAAGACAAAATATATCTCAGAAACAAACGCAGAAAATATTACCAAAGATAGTTCTGAATCAGAACATCCTTGCCATACCAACTCTTGCACTGGATAATCTTATCAAGAGAGAACTCGAGATGAATCCTATGCTGGAAGAAGGCGTCGAACCGGATATTGACGTAAATACAGATACAGAGTCTGCAGCAAATGCGGATACAGATACGGCGCAGGAAAAGCTCAGCGAAGAAAATACAGATTCTGAAATCACATCTGAAGAAATCCCGGAACCTGAATCAAAAACAGAAGATGAATATAACTGGGATGAATATTTTGAGAATGAATCCGAGAGTCAGACTAATTACAGATCGGGTAGTGATACTGAGTTTGATACAAATAATATAAAGGATGATGAACAGTCTATGTATGATAACCTGATTGTACAGCTGCATATGTGTGATATCCCGCAAAAGGAAATTTTTACAGGCGAAGAGATAATATGGTCTCTTGATAATGACGGCTACTTCCGTGAGGAGATCGGGACTGTACTCGAGGATATAAATCACAAAAAAGCAGGTATGGAATTTGAAAATGAAGAATTTAGTGAGGAAGATTTAATAAATTCGCTTGAGTATATTCAGAATAATCTGGATCCTCCGGGCATAGCGGCAAGGAATCTTGCAGAATGCCTGATCCTGCAGGTAAAGAGATCATCAATTGATGTAAGAATTAAGGAGCTGACAGTCAGGACACTTGAAACTTATTTTGAGGATCTGAAACATAAAAGATTTGAAAAACTTGCTGCTGAGCTGGGGATAAAACTGGATGAAGTGAAAGAGATTTTTGATATAATACATAAGCTTAGTCCGAAACCTTATTCGCAGGATAATGATGATTTTAACAGTTACATTGTTCCTGATCTTATTGTAAAAAAAATCAACGGAAAATATGAAGTGTATATGAATGAGAAATATATTCCGACTCTTACCATAAACAAGACTTACAGTGAAATGTACAAGAACCGTAAGAATACACTTGATAAAAATACAAAGGAATACCTTCTTAATAATTTTAATAAGGCAAAGTGGTTTATAGATGCGATCAATTCCAGAAGGGAGACGATGATCAAAATTACAGAAGCTATTATAAAAAGACAGACGGAATTTTTTGATAACAACGGAGAAAATCTCAAGCCCGTGTTTGAAAAAGATATTGCTGAAGATATTAAAATGGATACATCCACAATAAGCCGCGCTGTAAAGGGTAAATATTTACAGACTGATTTCGGAATTTATGAGCTCAGATCATTTTTCTCCAATTCAGTTTCAAAGGATGACGGCAGCGAGGTATCGACTATAGAAGTTAGAAATAAAATCAGGGATATCATTGAGAAAGAAAATAAGGAAAATCCTCTCACTGATCTGCAAATATCGGCAGAGCTTTCAAAGTCAGGAATTAATATTGCGAGGAGGACAGTTGCAAAATACCGTGAATCTATTGACATACCAATTTCAAAACAAAGAAGAGAAATTATAAATAAATAAAATAAATTGAACAATAAAAACAGGATAAGGTCAACAACAGTTATAGGACTTATTAAAAACGGAAAAGCCGTGATCGGCAGTGACGGTCAGGTTACACTGGGAAATACCGTGATGAAACATACGACAAAAAAAGTAAGAAAATTATACAACGGCAAAGTGCTTGCCGGATTTGCAGGTTCAACGTCAGATGCATTTACATTATTCGAAAGATTCGAGAGCAAGCTTGAACAGTATAAGGGAAATCTTTCAAGAGCGGCGGTAGAGCTCGCTAAGGAATGGAGAACTGATAAATATCTCAGAAGACTGGAAGCGCTTCTCGCGGTAATTGACAGTGAGAGGGCACTGATAATTTCCGGAAACGGTGACATAATAGAACCTGATGACGGAATAGTTGCGATTGGTTCAGGAGGTCAGTATGCACTGGTTGCTGCGCGTATGCTTTTGAAATATTCAAAGCTTTCAGCAAAGGAAATTGTAACCCAATCACTTGAACAGGCGGCTGACATCTGTATTTATACAAATAGTAATATTTCTATTGAAGAATTATAATTATATTTAAAAAGAAAACTAAAAGATAAATTGATAATAAAAGAAAAAGCAAAAAAGAGTAAAACAAAAAAGACATATTCCGATCTAAAGCAGCTAACGCCTTCTGAAATTGTGGAAGAGCTTGACAAGTATATAATAGGTCAGCAGAATGCAAAGAAGTCTGTTGCGATTGCACTAAGAAACAGATGGAGAAGGCAGAACGTAGCCGATAAAATGAAAAACGAGATCATGCCTAATAATATTATTATGATAGGACCAACAGGAGTAGGTAAAACTGAGATCGCAAGAAGAATTTCAAGATTGGCAAATGCTCCTTTTATAAAAGTAGAGGCTTCAAAATTCACAGAAGTAGGTTATGTCGGACGTGATGTGGAATCAATGATCAGAGAACTTTCCGATCTTTCCGTAAATATTGTAAAAACCAAGAGAATGGAGGAAGTGGAATTAAAAGCAATCGAAAATACCGAAGAAAGAATACTCGACATATTGCTGCCTCCTTTAAAAAAATCTGCTAACGGTGCTGCTAATGATATTCAGACTGCAGAAGAAAAAAATAATGCTCAGGAGCTTAATACAAGATCAAGAGAAAAACTTCGCGAGCAACTGCGTAAAGGCGAACTTGACGGAAGAACAATTGAGCTCGATCTTTCAAGTGAAAACTTCCCGATGCTGCAGGTGCTGGGACCAATCGGCCTTGAGGAAATGGGAATCAATCTTAATGATCTATTCGGTAATATGATGCCAAAGAAATCCAAGAAAAGAAAGCTGACTATAGCTGAAGCCAGGAAAGTACTTACGCATGAAGAATCCGGCAAGCTGATAGACATGGATGCAGTTATAAAAGAAGCTGTAGATAAAGTACAGAATTCCGGAATTGTATTCATAGATGAAATAGATAAAGTAGCCGGCGGAAATTCCAAATCACAGGGTCCTGATGTTTCAAGAGAAGGGGTTCAGAGAGATCTGCTGCCGATAGTGGAAGGATCTACTGTAATTACCAAATACGGACCTGTGCTTACAGATCATATTTTGTTTATCGCCTCAGGAGCATTTCATACTTCAAAGCCGAGCGATCTGATCCCGGAACTTCAGGGCAGATTCCCGATAAGAGTTGAGCTGAACAGTCTCGGAGAAGATGAATTTTACAAAATACTTACTCAGCCGGAAAATGCTCTGATTAAACAATATCAGGCGATGTTTGCTTCGGAAGGAGTTGAACTTTCGTTTGAAGAAGCTGCTATCCGTGAGATCGCAAAGACTGCGGCTGAAGTGAATGAGCAGGTAGAAAACATTGGTGCAAGAAGACTTCACACTATTCTTACAACCGTACTTGAAGAACTGCTTTTTGAAATCCCGGATAAATATAAAAATAAGAAAGTAGATATCTCAAAAGAATATGTTAACAAAAAATTAGATTCAATTGTAAGAGACAGAGATCTAAGCAGATATATATTATAAAATACAAATGAAAAAATTATTAATTGCGGTATTCGTTTTATTAATGTCAGGAAACGCTTTTTCACAGATAAAAAGCAGATCCAATAATCTGAATTTCTATACCGGAATCGGATATAAATTAGTATATCTGACGGATAATACAGCGAGAAACGCTTATCCTTTTTTTCAGCTGTCGCAGGGTGATTTTCTGAAAGAGATCACAGGACAATTCGGTGCGGTGCTAAATGAAGTAGCCGGTGTGGAATTTGCGCCGTCATATTTATTTACAACAGCATATTCAAATAACGGATTTTATTACACCAGTCCGACTGTAGGGAGGAGATATTACGTGCCTTCGGATTCCAGACTATTTGCATTACCGCTGAATCTGAGATTGAAATTTTTCCCGCAGGGAAAAAATTATGCATCTTTTCTTAATAAGGTGTATATAAGCGGAGGTTTCGGGATGATGTATATATCTGAAGAAGTAGTCAGTCAGGTTTATACGGACGATGTTAATTTCAATTATCTCGGCACAGTCAGAGCTGATAATGATTTCTGGAATATTAATTATGAAATAGCATTAGGACTTGCAAGCTATTCCAAAATCGGATACGGATTTGAATTAAGTTACAGATTTGTGCCGCTTGATAATGAAGTTCAGAAACCGCTGATAACTTCATTATCACCAAATTTCAACAGCGTTAATCTTACAGCGAATATAATTTTCAGTTTTTAAGTATTTCTCTTGCGATTACAAGTTTCTGAATTTCGCTTGTACCCTCATATATCTGTGTGATCTTGGAATCTCTTAAGAATCTTTCCACAAGATATTCCCTTACATAACCATAACCGCCGTGAATCTGAATTGCCTCAAGAGCGCAGCTGACAGCAGCCTGACTCGCCAAAAGTTTTGCCATAGAAGCTTCTTTAATATAACTTTTTTTATTGTCTTTGTTTAAAGCAGCTTTGTATATCATAAGTCTTGCGGATTCAATGTCGGTTGCCATTTCTGCCATCTTGAATTGAATAGACTGAAGCTCTGAGATAGTAGAATCAAAAGCTTTTCTTACTTTGGAATATTTAACCGAAGCTTCAAGACTTGCCTGAGCAATTCCCAGTGCTTGCGCTGCAACGCCGATCCTGCCGCCGTTAAGCGTTTCCATTGCAATTTTAAAACCAATGCCTTCTTCTCCCAGGAGATTTTCCTTCGGAACTCTGACATTATTCAAACCTAAAGTACATGTGTCAGAACTCCTTATTCCGAGCTTATCTTCTTTTTTTCCGATCTCAAGTCCGGGAGTATTCTTTTCAATAATAAAAGTTGAAATACCTTTATAACCTTTTGACTTATCAGTCATGGCTTGAAGAAAATAAACATCACACTGCACGCCGTTAGTGATCCAGTTTTTCATTCCGTTAATTACATAGTGATCTCCGTCAAGTACAGCTTCTGTATTCTGATGAGTAGCATCGCTTCCCGCTTCCGGTTCGGAAAGACAGAATGCGCCGAGTAACTGTCCTGAAGCAAGCGGCTTTAAATATTTTTCTTTCTGAAAATCATTTCCCCATTTTTCTATGCCGAAACAGACGAGAGAATTATTTACTGACATTATAACGCCGACAGAAGCATCGACCTTTGATATCTCTTCAATAGCAAGAACATAGGAAATAGTATCCATTCCGGCTCCGCCCCATTCAGGTGAAACCATCATACCCATAAATCCAAGTTCGCCTAATTTTTTTACAATTTCCTGCGGAAACTCAGCTGTCAGATCTCGTTCGACTGCTGAAGGAGCTATTTCATTTTCAGCGAAATCTCTTGCAGCATCTCTTATGGAAATCTGCTCTTCAGTTAGTTCAAAATTCATAATATTGTATTTTTATTTTAAAAGTTTATTTTTGTGAGTAATCGTAAAATCCTTTTCCGCTCTTTCTGCCGAGATGACCTGCAGCGACCATTTTCTTTAAGAGGGGACAAGGTCTGTATTTTGAATCACCGAGACCTTCATGAAGCACATTCATAATGGACAGGCATACATCAAGTCCGATAAAATCTGCAAGTGTCAGAGGTCCCATTGGATGATTCATTCCGAGTTTCATTACATTATCAATTGCATCCGGCTCAGCAACGCCTTCCATTACGCAGTACATTGCTTCATTGAGCATAGGAAGCAAAATTCTGTTTGCTACAAAACCCGGATAATCCTGAACTTCAACCGGAGTTTTTTCAATTTTTTCAGTCAGTGTTTTTATTGCATCATAAGTGTCCTGCGAAGTAGCAAGTCCTCTGATAATTTCTACAAGTTTCATCAGAGGAACCGGATTCATAAAATGCATTCCTATCACTTTATCCGGTCTTTTTGTGAAAGCCGCAATTTCAGTTATTGAAATTGATGATGTATTACTTGCTAAAATTGTTTCCTGTTTACAGAGCTTATCCAGTTCTGAAAATATATTTTTCTTTATGCCAATATTCTCTGTAGCTGCTTCAATAACCAGATCTGATCCGGAAGCATCAGCAATATTAACTGAAGTAACTATATTTTTTAAAGTATCCGATTTCTGCTCTTCGCTTAAAGTGCCTTTCTTAACCTGTCTGTCAAGATTTTTAGTAATAGTTTCAATTCCTTTATTTAGAAAATCCTGATTGATATCAATTAGCTTAACGCTGTAACCGAACTGAGCAAATGTATGGGCAATACCGTTGCCCATTGTACCGGATCCAATAACTGCAATATTTTTCATTTGAATTCTATAAAAGTGTTTTTAAAATAATTTAGTCTTTTTCTATAATTAATGCGCTTGCCTCACCGCCGCCGATGCAGAGCGTTGCCAGGCCTCTTTTTGCATTTCTGTTTTTCATTGCATGTACCAGTGTAGTAAGTATTCTGGCACCGCTTGCTCCGATAGGATGACCTAATGCAACCGCTCCTCCGTTGACATTTACTTTAGCCGGATCAAGTCCGGCTATTTTATTTACAGCGCATGCCTGAACCGCAAACGCTTCATTTGCTTCAATGAGGTCAAGATCTTTAACTTCAAGATTCGCTTTTTCAAGAACATGCTTTATAGCAAAAGCCGGTGAAGTTGTAAACCATTCCGGTTTTTGGGCGAATGACCCCTGCGCTACAATTTTAGCAAGAGGTTTAATGCCGAGTTCATTAGCTTTATCCGCTGACATTAGCACAAGTGCAGCCGCTCCGTCATTTATACTTGATGAATTAAACGCAGTCACAGTTCCGTCTTTTGCAAATGCGCCTTTTAATGTTTTTCCTTTTTCAAAATTAACTTTTGACGGATCTTCATCTTCAGTTACTGTTACATTTCCTTTTTTACCTGCAATTTCCACCGGTACAATCTCATCTTTAAATAATCCGTCTTTCGCAGCATTTAGCGCCCGTTTGTAACTTTCTTCCGCGAATGCATCCTGATCTTCGCGAGAGATGTTCATTTCTTTAGAACACATTTCAGCAGCGCTGCCCATATGATAATTATTATATACATCCCAGAGACCGTCATTTATCATTCCGTCGACTACAGTTCCGTTACCCATTCTGTAACCTGCTCTTGCCTTATCAAGATAATAGGGAACGTTGCTCATGGATTCAAAACCACCTGCAACAATAATTTCAGCGTCTCCGCATTTGATCGCCTGATCAGCAAGCATTACGGATTTCAGCCCGGAGCCGCACACTTTATTTATGGTAATCGCAGGAACTGAATCAGGAAGACCGGCGAAAATAGCAGCCTGTCTTGCAGGCGCCTGTCCCATACCTGCAGGAAGAACGCATCCCATTATAACTTCTGAAACATCTTCCGGTTTTATTCCGGCCTGTTTTATAGCTTCTTTAATTACTATAGCTCCGAGTTCGGGACCCTTTAAAGAAGAAAGACTTCCCATAAAACTTCCGACGGGAGTTCTCACTGCCGCTACAATTACTGTATCATTCATAACTTTATATTAATATTAATAAATTATTTTTTAAAATTTAGTTTATATCAGATGCCTGTTCAGCAATAAAAATAAAATCATCCGGCTTTAGACTTGCTCCACCTATCAGTGCTCCGTCAACGCCGCAAGCTGATAAAATTTCCTTTGCATTATCCTTATTCACGCTTCCGCCATACAGAATTCTTAAATTATCCGCAGCATTTTTATCAAAAATATCCTCTGCAGTGTTTCCGATAAGAGCGTGTATATGACTGACCTGTTCAGGAGCTGCATTAAGACCGGTGCCTATTGCCCAGACAGGTTCATAAGCAATAACTATATCAATCATTTTTTCAGAAGGAATATCTTTCAAAGCAACTTCCGTCTGTTCTGTTATTATACTTTCGAATATATCATCTTCTCTTTCCTGAAGAGTTTCTCCGACACAAACTATAACTTTCAGATCATTACTTAATGCCTGTAATACTTTTTTATTAACTAAGTTATTTGTCTCATGAAAATATTTCCTTCTTTCACTGTGACCAACGATTACATATTCGCAGCCGGCGGATTTCAGCATAGAAGCGGATATTTCTCCTGTATAAGCTCCGTCTTTTTCATAATGAAGATTCTGAGCGCCGAGTTTTATACCGGAATCTTTAATAATTCCTGATACCAGAGCGAGTGAAACAAACGGCGGACAGATCAGAATGTCTGTTTTCTTTAATAAACCCGGATTTACTTTACCCAGTATTTTCCTTGTAAGAACTCCTGATTCATTCAATCCTAAGTTCATTTTCCAGTTACCTGCAATTAATTTTCTTCTCAACTTTTATTCTGTTTCTAAATTTTTTAATAATAACTCATTAACAATTTTAGGATTTGCCTTGCCGCGGCTTTCCTGCATTATTTTACCAACAAAGAATCCGGCTAATTTTTTCTCACCTCCTTTGTATCTCTGGACTTCCTTTGGGTTTTCATCAAGCACTTTCAGAACTACGGATTCAATTTCACTGCTGTCAGAGATCTGTGAGAGATCTGATTCGGCTTTATTAAACAGTGATATCATTTCTTCTTCGGAATTTCCTTTGAGCAAAATATTAAAAATTTCCTTTGATGCAGTAACGCTGACTTTTCCGGCAAAAACCGAATCAGCTATCATTGAAACAACTTTCCCCGGAATGTTAAATTCTTTTATGCCAATTTTTTGTTCGTTAAGCACTCTTCTTACTTCAGCCCGGACGATATTGCTCACTATCCTGATGGAAGTTTCATCTTTTGATTTCAGACCGCTTACAGCTTCCTCAAAATAATCAGCAAAAAATTTATCCTGTGTGATTTCATCAGAGTCAGAAAAGGGGAGTGAGTATTCATTCATAAATCTTTTGCATCTCGCATCAGGAAATTCAGGAAGACTTTCCAGGATTTTTAGTTTCCACTCATCCGTAACGGTAACCTTTACTAAATCAGGTTCGGGAAAATATCTGTAGTCATGCGCTTCTTCTTTTGATCTGGTAGCTGAAGTAGTTTTCTCTTTCGCATTAAATGTCATTGTATTGAAAACTACATTCCCCCCTGATTCAATTACTTTAATCTGTCTGAAAATTTCAGCATCAATCGCATCTGATACATTTTTAAAAGAATTAAGATTTTTAATTTCACATCTGGTTCCGAATTCTTTTTCACCTTTAAGACGAACGGAAATATTTGCATCACATCTCAGCGAACCTTCTTCCATATTACCGTCATTGATCTCAAGATAAATCAGGGTCTGTCTGATTTTAGAAAGATAGCGGAACGCTTCTTCAGTCGAACGTATATCCGGTTCGCTCACAATTTCGATAAGGGGAACTCCGCATCTGTTAAAATCAACAAGAGATTCATCATCATGAAAATCATGAATTGATTTACCGGCATCTTCTTCCATATGAATTCTTGTTACTCCGATTCTTTTCGTTTCTTTATTTCTGAGTGAAATGTCAAGAAATCCGTTTTCACATATCGGAGTTTCAAACTGTGTGATCTGATATCCTTTTGAAAGATCGGGATAGAAATAATTTTTTCTGGCAAATATAGAAACTTTACGGATGGAGCAATTTAAAGCAAAACCCATTCTGATAATATGGTCAACCAGATTTTCATTAAGAACCGGAAGAGTACCCGGATAGCCGAGACATACCGGACAGACATTAGAATTCGGTGATGAATGAAATTCAGCGGAGCATTTACAAAATGCCTTTGACTTTGTTTTCATCTGAGCATGAATCTCAAGTCCAATGACGGGTTCATATTTTGATAAAACCGTATCCAATATAATCAGTTATAGCTAATTTTTTTAAATTCAGAAATTACATTATCTCTTACTTTCGAATGATCGACCATACGCCGGGGATAATCCTTATCTATTATTACGTTAAATTTTCTTTGTTCACTTTCATTCATCAGATCAGGTTCGTGTACATATTCCGGCGGCAGGTCCTTTAACTCAGGAATATATTTTTTAATATATGAACCGTCGGGATCAAACTTTTTACTTTGCAGATAAGGATTAAATATTCTGAAATACGGCTGAGCGTCAACACCTGTAGATGCGCACCATTGCCAGCCTCCGTTATTACTTGCAAAATCCAGGTCAATAAGTTTTTCCGCAAAATATTTCTCACCGAGACGCCAGTCTATAAACAGATCTTTTGTCAGAAACATGGCAACGATCATTCTTACTCTGTTATGGAGCCAGCCTTCTGAATTAAGCTGACGCATTCCCGCATCCACAATAGGATATCCGGTTATTCCCTTACTCCATTTATCAAAATGAATTTCATTGTAACTCCATTTCAGACCGTCATATTCTTTCCTGAATGATTCTGAAATCAGCTGCGGATTGAAATAAGTGATGTGGTAATAAAATTCTCTCCATAGTAACTCATTTATCCAGGTCTGAATGCCGGCTGCATCTGATTCTTTTTTTGATTTTTCAAGAGCGGTCACGGCGGTTCTCAAAGCTTCTCTTATACTGACAGTTCCAAAATGCAGATGGGCAGAGAGTCTGCTTGTGCCGTTCACAGACGGAATATCTCTTTTGATTTTATATTCAGAAATTCCGGTTGTATAAAAATCTTTCAGAAGACTCAATCCTTCTTTCCGACCTCCTGAAAAATAAGATTTTTCAATTAGTTCGTATTTCCCGGTTTTAATTTCTGAATCAGTATTAATTTCAACAATAACTTCATTACCTGAATCAATTAAATTTAGATCAGTTTTAACATTAACGTAATGATTTTTTTCAAGTCGGTTTAATGCATTTTTTTTAAAAGGCGTATAGACTTTGTATTGTTCACCGGAATCATTTTTAATTTCACCAGGCTCAAAAATAGTGCTGTCATTAAAATCACAAATCATACCATTCTTTGATTCTACAATTTCTTTTACAAGTCTGTCTCTTTTAATACAGTAAGGTTCTATTTGTTTATTGTAATATAAACTGATCTGACCGTATTTATTTATTAGAGAATTAAAAACATCAGTACTCTTTCCTCTGATTAATTGAAGATGCAGATTATAAGAAGTAAGTCCAGCTTCAAGCTCTGACAGTGTATTATTCAGAAATAAAATTCTTTTCTCTCCGAAATAATTAAAAGTATTTTCATTTTTAATATAAATGAGTGAGAATTTGCAGCTGCCAGAGACCTTGCTTAAAAATTCTGATAATCCTCTGTTATCTTCCAATCTCAGATCTTTTCTGAACCAGTAAATAAACAGCATCAGATCTGCGGCTTTCTTTCGTTAAAAGAATTACTGGTTAACTTTACAAAGGTAGCTTTGCTCTGATATTCTTTGATATTTCTTGAATTCAGATAGCTCATAGATGACTGCAGTCCTTCACGATATTCCGTAATTATTTTTGCAACAGCTCCTTTGTAAGGTACTAAAGATTCTTCACCTTCAATATAATTTTTCTTTTCCTGTTTAACGGCAAAGGAAGCACTTCCGCAATATTTTTTCCATCGCTGATTATTGTATTTCAAAACTTCACCGGGAGATTCTTCAGTACCGGCGAGCACTCTGCCGAACATAACGGCATCGCATCCCAGAGCAATCGCTTTGCACATCGCACCCGGAGTGGAAATACCGCCGTCAGCAATAATTTTAACATCGCTGTCAAGATCATTTTTCGCTTCGAGCGATCTTAAAATTGCATCCACCTGACCAATACCGATTCCGGATTTTACTGAAGTGGAACACATTGCACCGTTACCGATACCGACTCTGACTGCATCGACACCAATTTTTATCAGAAACTCCGTCGTTTCATAACTTGCTACATTACCTGCAATAATTTTAATCTGATATTCTTTTATAATATTCCCTGCAGCTGAAATAAATTCCTCAATCATTTTTGAACCGCCGTTAGCAATATCAATACAAACAATTTTAACTCCGTAATCAGCAAGTCGTTTAAGTCTATCCAGATCAGAAGATTTATTAATTCCGACAGCAGGACATTTAAAAGGTGAATCTGACATTCCGTTATCAGAAAATTCCCTTATCTGTTCGTCAATTGAATTAAACCTGTGAACAACGCCGAGGCATCCGAGCTCGGATAAAGCTTTAGCCATTTTTCCTCCGACAACCGTATTCATGGGCGAACCTATTATCGGGAGTGAAAGCCGCAGTCCGAGGAAGTCGACTGATGTGTCACATTCGGCTCTGTGTTCAATTTCAGAGATCTGATCAGGGAGAAGTGAAATATCATCATATGTAAATGAATAAGATTCCGAAATTTTAGATGCGAAAGTTTTTTTTCCGTTACCTGATATTTTAATATTTTCCATAAAGAATTAACCTTTTAATTTTAGAGATTACGCTTTGCCGAAAATAGATTAAGCAAGAGCTTCAGTAACTTTCTGAGCCGCTTCTTCAAGAGTAGTTGCCGAAATCAGATTTAGACCTGAGTTGTCAAGAATTTCTTTTGCTTCAATAGCATTTGTACCCTGAAGTCTGACTACAACAGGCACAATAATATTAATATTTTTAGCGGCCTGAACAACACCGTTAGCAACTCTGTCACACCTGACAATTCCGCCGAATATATTCAGAAGAATTGCTTTGACGTTTGTGTCTGAAAGGATTATGCGGAATCCGTTTTCGACAGTATCAGGAGTTGCAGTTCCGCCAACGTCAAGGAAGTTAGCCGGGGAACCGCCGGCTAATTTTATAAGATCCATTGTACCCATAGCGAGACCTGCGCCGTTAACCATACAGCCAACATTTCCGTCAAGCTTTATATAATTCAGATTATGAGACTTTGCCTCTGTTTCCAGCGGGTCTTCTTCATTTGTATCTGCAAGATCGCTGTATTCTTTATGTCTGAAATCTGCATTACCGTCCAGAGTCACTTTAGCATCAAGGGCAATCACTTTGTCATCATTTGAAATTACCATTGGATTGATTTCAAGTAAAGAAGCGTCAAGTTTAACATATGCGTCATATAACTTTGTAATAAATTTAAGGAAATCCTTAAACACATTACCTTCTAAACCCAGTCCGAATGCAAGCTCACGCGCCTGATATGAAAGAAGACCGACCGAAGGATCGACCCAGACTTTTATTATTTTTTCAGGAGTTTTTTCAGCGACAGTTTCAATCTCTACTCCGCCTTCAGTCGAAGCCATAATTACATTTCGTGAAACAGATCTGTCAAGAAGAATTCCTATGTAAAATTCTTTTTTGATATCAATACCTTCGGCAATAAAAATTGTGCTGACTTCTTTACCTTCACTGCCGGTCTGATGAGTTACGAGAATATTTCCGAGAAGCTTTTCTGCATAATCTTTTGCTTTAGCAAGATCGCTTCCCATATATTTAACACCGCCTTCCACTACAATTTCATCCGGTTTATCCTTTTTGTAGATCACTCCTTTTCCTCTTCCTCCGGCATGTATCTGGGATTTAACGACAAACTTTGTAATTCCTTTTGACTGAAGATATTCCACAGCTTCATCAAAATACATCATATCTTTTAAAGCTACGCCATCCTGAACACTGATGCCAAGATCCTTCAATAATGTTTTTGCCTGATACTCGTGTAAGTTCATGAATTTATTTTATGTTTTATTTAAAAATTATTTTAAACGTTCTTTTTGCTTTTCAATCATCTCTTTAATTTCTTTACTCGTTGAATCAAGTTTATACTTTACAGAATCCAGGGACTGAAAAGATTTAGTTTGCATGGTATCAAGCATTTCTTTTGACTGATTGAGTGCTGAATCAATTTTATTTAAGCTTTCATCAATTGTTTTGTCAACTTTTTCATTAACTCTCTGCTCAATCTTTTCCTGTATATTCCCGCAGCCATATTGCAAACAAAACAAACTGCCGAATACTGCAATAAAAAAAAGTTTATTCATTATTTATATTTTATTTAATTATTTAACTTTCTGCGCTATAGATTTTGCCTGCATAAATAATCCAAGATAGTCACGCCCTCCGGCTTTTGAATCAGTGCCGCTCATATTAAAACCACCGAACGGATGAACACCTACCAGCGCTCCGGTACATTTTCTGTTCAGATAAAGATTACCGACAAAGAATTCTTTTTCAGCTTTTTCAAGTTTCTTTTTATTTTTAGTATATACAGCTCCGGTCAGACCATAGATAGTATTATTTGCTATATCCATTGCATCGTCGAAATTTTTTGATTTAATCACGGCAAGCACCGGACCAAAAATTTCTTCCTGTGAAATTGTTGCATCTCTTTCCACATCTTTGATTATAGCCGGCTGTATAAAAAATCCTTCCGGACTCATCTCATCTCCGCCGTGAATTAATTTACCGCCTTCATCGATACCTTTTTTAATATATTCAGTAATACTGTTCATTGATTTTTCATTAATGACCGGACCCATATTCGGATTTTCGGCTGCATTCTTAACCGTAAGTTTACTGGTTTCCTGAACAAGCGCATCACAGAATTTGTCATAAATTTTTTCATCAACGATAACTCTCGAGCAAGCAGAACATTTCTGACCCTGAAAACCAAAAGCAGCCTGAACAACTCCTCTGACAGCATCATAAAAATCCGGAACTTCAGAATCTACAATTATAGAATCCTTGCCTCCCATTTCCGCAATAACTCTTTTTATCCAGATTTGAGAGGGTTGTTTCTTGGCGGCAAGTTCATTTATTCTAAGACCAACTTCCATAGAACCTGTAAATGAAACATATCTTGTAAGGGGATGAGTAACAATAAGATCGCCAATTGTGGAGCCGTCACCTGTAAGAAAAGTAAGAACACCTTTCGGCAAACCGACTTCATCCATAAGTTCTACAAACATCTGCGCAATAGCCGGGGAGTCGCTTGAAGGTTTCAGTACGACTGTATTACCGGTAATGATAGAAGCAGCAGTCATACCTACGAGAATAGCAAGGGGAAAATTCCAAGGCGGAATAACAACGCCAACACCGAGAGGGATATATTCAAGTTTATTTTTTTCTCCGGGAATTTTTACAACGGGCTGACCTTCATCATATCTTAGCATTTCTCTTGCATAAAATTCCATAAAGTCTATTGCTTCAGCGGTATCTCCGTCAGCTTCAGCCCAGTTTTTTCCGACTTCATAGACCATCATAGCTGAGAAATCATGCTTTCTTTTTCTCATTAACTTAGCCGCTTCTATAAAATATTTTACTCTTTTCTTAGCTGGAGTATTTTTCCATTCATGAAAAGTATTATTTGCAATATCGATGGCATTGATAGCCATTTCAGCAGTTGCTTTCTGAAACACTCCGAGCTTCTGATCTCTTTTAGACGGATTGTACGATATAAGTTTTTTTTCGGTAGTAAATTTTTCACCGCCAATGACAAGCGGATATTCTTTTGAAAATCTTTCAGTAACTTTTTTTAAAGATTTTTCGAAATCCTTTACATTCTTCTTTTTTGAAAAATCAGTAAAAGGTTCGTTTTTAAATTTAGGTAATTTCATATATGATTTATTTGAATTTATATTATTTTGATAAAGCTTCGATAACTTTATTGTGTACTTCAGGTCTTATCTCTCTGATACCGTTATTATCTCTGGAAGGATAGACTCTGTTTGTAAGAAAGATAATGATAATTTTTATGTCCTTATCACACCAGACACTCGTACCGGTATAGCCCGTATGTCCGAAAGAGTTTTCAGAGATAATTTCACCGCAGGGAATTCTGTATTTAGATTCTGACCCATCAGGTTTTGTATCCCAGCCGAGAGCTCTTGTATTCTCATACTGCAGATCGGAGAATTTTTCGGTAAAAAGATTAACAGTTTCAGCGTTAAACATTTTCTCATTTTTTAATCCTCTTGAATAAGGATTAAAATAGTTTCCTTCATTAAGCATCATCTGCATAAACTTAAAAAGATCTACTGAATTCGAAAACAGACCTGCATTACCTGATACACCACCCATCACAGCTGCTACTTCATCATGAACTTCTCCCTGCAGCTGACGAAATCTCCAGTAAGAATCATATTCAGTCGGAAGAATATTTTGTTTCATATTTTCATCCGGATCGAAGAATGTATTTTTCATACCGAGGATGTCAAAAATATTTTGTCTGCAGTATTCATCAAAATATTTGCCGGAAACTTTTTCAACAATAATACCAAGTAAAATTGCATTGAGATCACTGTAAACAAATTTTGAATTAGTTGGATTACTAAGGTCTGTATTACAGATCTCATACAGCACATCACTTTTTGAATAACATGATTTATAGAAAGGTATCCAGGCTTTCAGACCGGAATTATGCAAAAGGAGATTCAGTACAGTAATGTTATCCTTACCTCCTCCTGAAAATTCCGGTATAAATTTAATCACATATTCGTTAAGATCAATTTTATTGTCTTCATAAAGCTTCATAACAGCAGTTGTCGTTGCGACAACTTTAGTAACAGAAGCAATGTCAAAGAGACTATTATCGTTTACTTTCGGAGAAGAGAGATCATATGTAAAATTTCCATATGATTTTTGATATATAATATCCTTATCGTTACCCACTAATAACTGTGCACCGGGAAAAGCATTATCCGAAATTCCGGACAGAATTACATTATCAACTTCAGAAAAGTCCTGAGCGAATGAAAAAGAATTTAAATAAAACAGGATCAGAACTGAAAAAAAATTATTGAGCATAGGAATAAAATATACTCAAATTAGAATGCTTGTTCAATTTACTTTTGAGGATAAATCAAATAATAAAAGAGAGTAGTGCCGGGACAGAAAAAGAAAGAATATTATGAACAAAAAAAATAGCAACATAGATTGCAATAAACCACTGAAGTGGTTTATTGCATCTTCGCGGAATACAATTCCGCGATACAGGCATGAGACTGTAATACTGGTGATCGGAAAACGGATTTATCCGTTTTTCGCCATTTGATGCCAAATCTCATTTTTATCTGCCGGATCTCAATCTGTGACGCCTTAACCCGAATCCACTATATATTAATCCCAGCAGTAATATCCCCGGCAGCTCTATTCCAAACAAACCGCATGTACCTCGCTCATTCTTTATCTCCGCTGTCATGACAATGTCATCTTTTAATTGTGATAAAGATTTCTCCCATCTAACTGAATTACCGTCTATTACTCCGTTCGAAACAATTACCTCATCCGGAAAATTAAATCCGTAAATTAATTTATACTCGCCGGATGCCAGCTTGTCTGCACTAACAGTATCTTTGCCCTGTGTATAATTAAAAATATATTTCCCGTCATCCTTTTTCCATTCTGTCTTTGTATTTGAAAATCCCTTTGCTTCAGGTAATTTATTGAAATCCTTAAAGCTGATTTTCAGTCTAACATGTGTAGTCGAATCGGATTCTGTAAGTTCTGTCTTTAATTCCGTAACATCACTGTTTATCGAAGTGTAGTTTTTTCTGATCTGCTCTTCGGAAAAACTAAAACCTCCTAGTTCGTCACCAATTGATAAATTTGATGACCGTGTCCAGTAATGCAGTGATATTGTTCCGGAGCCGTCTTTATTAATGGTTGTCTGTTGCTCTAAGTTAATGCAGGACTGTAAAAATATAGAAGTAAAAATTAATAAAAGGTATTTCAAGTTTGACTTATTCATTTTTAATAAATTAATTTTTTATTTTACTTTAAGAGGAAAACTCTTCTGAAATCCATTCGCAATATCTGACATGCGTGATTTAAATCCTTCGTTATCTGATTCAGCAGCTTTCTTATTCAGTAATTCAATCAGATATAACTGTATTCCGTCATCATAGAATATTCCGAATCCTGATGAAAAATTTATAAAAGATTCAAATTTTTCTTCAGGCATATTACGCACTGATGTGAGAAGTGAATGAAAAACGGCTCTGTTCTGTGAAAAATCTTCCGAAGATTGAATATTAATAAATTCGTAATAATCATTTCCGTAAGAATTCAGATCTTCGGCTGCTAAAAATCTTGCCCCAAAATAATTACTTTTCATTAATTCCATTATTTCAGCAATGTTTGACGCCATTCTGTAATTCGTAAATGCAAATGCCAGATCTTTTTGGAAAATTTTACTCCCATTGTTTTCTTTCACAAGTTCTGACAGTCTTTTAGAAACTCTTTCTCCAAAGACAATATCGGCAGTATCTCTTTTAATTTTTCCGAGTGCATTCACTGCTGCAGTTCTGATCCTTATGTTATCACTGTATGTTAAGTCTAATAATTCTTCCTGACCTGCAGGATTCCCGGTTTCTCCGAAGAGGTAACATATATATGCAACTTCATTTTCATTGAACACCGATGAAGGCTGCATGGATACATTATAAAGCTTAAGTTTTTGACTGAATAAGTTTCCCATTGTATAACCAATTTTGAATGCTAGATTTCTTAAAACCAATCCGGCTCTGTGATCATCAGTTTCCAGATATTTTAAAATGAATTCGCTTGTATTTATACTGTCTTCAACAAGTTTTCTGAATCCGTATTCCTGCCATAGTGAAAATCTAGGTTCTATGGTTTTTGCCATTACAAAATATTCTTCCTCAGTATATTTTTTTAATGAATCCAAAGGCACTTTAAAATTTGAACCGCTGGGAGTAAAACTCTGATCAGTCTGATAGAAATCAAACATCACACCCCAGTTAGAAGAATTTATTATAATACTGTCTGATCTTTCGGAATAAAAATCTTCTCCTGAACCGTCTGCAAATATTCCAAGACTGCCGAATTCTCTGCGCGAATTTCCGTAACCTCTTGTATTTCCGGGTTCTTTACTTAAGTAACCGTCTCTTCCTTTCACATCAATAAATATTCCTATCCCGTTTGCATTTCCCGCTCCCTGCGAAAGTGAGTAAGCGGAATAATTATCATTGCCGTTTTCATCATATAATAATCCGAATCCAAAATCATGTCCGCATCCCTGCGACACTCCGTTGGATGAATAAAAATCCCAGCCCGATCTGTCATAAAGAATTCCGACTGCAAGATGTATCCCTGCGCCTTGTGCATACTGATAAGAATTATATTTATCATTTCCGGAATTATCGGAAATGATTCCTAAGCCGTACCAGTAACCTCCGCCCTGTCCGAAAATATCCGTATTATAAATATCGTTGCCTTCTCCTTCTATAATCATACCTATCCCTCCGGCATAATATGGCCGAAGTCCGAGTCCGTATCCCTGGCTCATCGAAACATAATGATCTTCATATCTGCCGATATCAAGAGATCGCGCATCTATCAGATATGAATCATTACCTTTTCTGTCTGATATTACTCCTATTCCTGCGGTCATTCCAAATCCCTGGGAATATGAATTCGCAATATACACATCATTTCCCTCAGTATCCATAAGTAATCCGAAACCGAATGCTGCAGCGCCTGTAGAAAATTTATCCGCCTGGTAAATATCATTACCTTTTAAATCCCATAAAACTCCTGTACCGAAAAGTGCTGCGCCAAGAGAAGTATTTTTCCCGCGGTAAGTATCATCTCCGTCTGCATCAAATATAAATCCGGATGAAAAAGAAGAACCGGCAAGTGTGAAATTATCTTCGGATGTATAAAGATCATTGCCTGATAGATCTATTATGCAGCTGAAGTTTTCCCTGAATAAATTCTTACTGTCGGATTTTTTGATATTATAAACATCATCACCGCCGGTATCAATTATAAAATCAAAATGACCGTTATAAATATTTCTTCCGTCTCCTCCGATGGCTATCCTGATATTATTTTCGTTAAAGTAAAAAATAAATTCACCTGATACATTCCCGTCATTTATAAATTCTGTATCCGCATTCTTAAGATTTACTGAAGAGTTCAGGATCAATTCAAAAACCGAAGCACAGAAATTCAGATCTCTTATACCTTCGATTATAATATCTTCGTCAGATTTCGAGGATAATATATCTAGCGTATTTTTAGAAACAGCTATTGAAGAGTCCCTTGCACGGTTGAATTTAAAAATATCGGAATTATTCTCATCGTCCGATTTACCGGATGATGAAGATCCGCTTTCTGAAATTATTGAAAATAAATTTTTCGAAATGAAATCGCGTTCTGTCTGTGAAAATTTCTTGGCAGTAATGCTGCTTTGTTTATTCTTGTCTGAACAGAATTTAATTAATTCACTGTATAGATTATCAGAATATTTAAAATTCAGATTTAATCTATTAATTTTTTCTCTGTTAAATTCCGGATTTTTGATTTTTATAAGTTCATTGAAAAGTTCTCGCAGATCAAGACTGCACAGATTACCTGCAGTTCCTGCAAATTCTATAGATGTCAAAGGTTCAGTCATTAGCCTGCGTACAAGAGGTAAAAGTAATTTAGAATTATTTGCAGGCGTCTTGTCCTTATCAAAGTTAACGGGGATTGTTATGTCTTCTTTCTCAAGCCCCCTGTAAGTTAAAGCCAGATCTAATATTGATTCAATATTTTCCTGAGAGTAAGAAATATTAATTCCGAGTATAAAAACTAAAAAGAAAAATATTTTCATTTAACGATTTTACAAGTTTGAATTATTATGATAGTTATATTCATAAATAATTAAAAGTTTAAATTAAATTTTTAAATTCTGCTCATATGATTCCTATGCTTTAAGGAATTTTAAAAAAACTGTTAACCGGGTAAACGTTTATAAAATAAAATATTTTATCAATTAATTTAAATACTTATATTATTACAATATAAAAACTATTTTTAGAAAAAAATTAATTATCTAAATGAAAAAATTTATTTTAGTATTAATCTGGATAATATTAGCTTCCGCAAATTCATATACTCAGACAGTAGTTGCGACTTATCCTTTTCCAAACTATTCACAGTATAATTCTTTCTGGGGTATTACAAAAATAGGAGATACTTTAAGAATAGCTACTGACAATAACGGAAGTATTTATAAAGTTACGGAAACAGGACAAATCAGAGACAGTCTTACTACTCCTTTTGATTTTAATCATGGACTTGTTTGGGACGGATCGGGTTACTGGGTAGCTGAAGATTTCAGAACTGCAGGAGCGCGACTTTACAAAGTAAATACCTCCGGAGCAGCGGTTGATTCAATTCAGCTTCCTTCGCTTATCGGCGGAGCATCAGGTGGTGTCGGTGATCTGGCTTATCACAACGGCGGTATATGGTTTACTATATATTCTCCGGACTTTACAACTTATCCTTTCGCTTACGCATACAAAATTAATCTTACGACACGTCTGATAACTGATACAATTCCTCTGCTCGGAAGACAGGTTCAGGGAATTGCTGTAAAAGGCGATACAGTATTTTATGTAAATGATTATTTTCATACTACTCCTTTCGTAGATCAGGAAAGAATTTATGCTTACAGTTTAACTACAAGGGATACTCTGTTTTCATTTCCATCTCCTGATCCTGACGGAAACTGTAATCCAAGAGGTCTTCACTGGGATGGTCAGCATCTCTGGCTTGTAGCCGAAAGAGTTGGAGGCACTGCTTCTGTATTCAGAACATTATATAAATATTCTGTAACCGGCGCCGGAAATCCTCAGATCACTACTAGCTTGAATTCGGCGGATTTTGGAAATACTATTATCGGAACTACAAATGACAGACAATTCACAATTACAAATACAGGAAGCGGCAGTCTGATAATTTCCGCTTACAATATTACTAACAATGTTTTTTCTCTTAACCCCAACAACGTACCGGATACAATCGCCCCGGCGCAGTCTAAAAATTTTACTTTGAAATTTTCTCCTGTTGCTTTCGGTGATGTTTCCGGACAACTCAGGATTAACAGCAATGACGGAGTTACCCCTGAGAAAATAATTAATCTTTACGGTAAAGGAATATTCAACGGAAGTTATATCGGCTCTTCTCTTTCATCCATAAATTATTCTTTGCGCAGGATAAACTCTCTTAGCGGCGGATATCTGAATATTACAAATCAGGGCAGTGCCCAGCTTTCTCTGAATTCAGTTACTTTCAGTTCGCAGAGATTCAGACTAGATACTGTCGGTCTTGTATTCCCGATTATAATAGATACTCAAAAGACCGTTCCTTTCAGGATCTGGTTCAATCCGAATACTGCATCAAATTTTACTGACACAGCTTCCTTCAATTCTAATGCCGGAAATACTTCGCAGTTGAAAATTCCGGTCTCAGGTACCGGAGTTAATAATCCTGCAGTTCTTGGTGAAATAATGTGGCAGGGAAGTATTCCCGATAATCCGAATGTTTTTTCTGATAATTTTAAGGTTATGGCAATGAAGGAAATACCTGATGTTAATTCCGACGGCGTAAATGACATGATGATCTCAACTGATAACTACTGGACTATCTGCTATAACGGAAATTCATCAGTAAGTGATGACATTTTATGGAAGCATAATACAAGGACAAGCAGTAATGTATCCGGCTCTGTTGTTTATGAAGACGGACTTCAGATTTTGGGCGATATTAATAATGACGGTATTCGGGATGTTGTGATAGGAACCGGCGGAAATAATGAACTGGTCTATGCACTTTCCGGCAGGACAGGAAAAGTCTTATGGACTTACGGTGATTCATCCATTACTTCAGACGGTGATATTAACGGTCTTAATGTAACTAAAGATTATAATAATGACGGAATTAATGACGTACTGGTAGCGGCAACAGGCGAAGGTATGGGTAACGGAAGACACGCTGCTATTTGTCTTAATGCTGTTAACGGAGCTGTAATTTTTTATGCTGTTCAGAACGGAGAGTTTACTCACAGTATTGCTCCGAGCTCAGTAGGAGGAGCAATTGATTTCAGCAGCAACGGCGGACCATACGGCATAAACGGATTTTCAAATACTGGTTCATTTTTATGGACGCTTCCTGTGACAAGCACTGTATGGAATTTAAAAGAAATGCCTGATGTAAATTCTGACGGAGTAACCGACATCGCAGCGTTTGTGGGCTTTAGCGGCTCTCTGAGAATGATCTCAGGAAGTAACGGAACACAGATATGGAATAATGATTACGGTCAGAGTATTGACGGAAATATCAGACTTATAAATGATCTTGATAATAATGGTTTTAAAGACATTATTTTTTCCGGCACTCAGTCGCTTTACAGGGTTGATCCCAGAACGCCGTCAGTGCTCTGGTCGGCATTCCTCGATAATAATTATATACACGGTGTAGATGAGCTTTCTGATCTTACAGGTGACGGTATCCCTGAAATTATAGCCGGTACTCAAAACAGTAATTTGTATGTTGTCTCCGGCGACAGCGGAAGAATTATTTTCACGCATAATTTCGGAAGCGCTACGAGTAACACTGTCGAACAAGTTGCAAGATTAAAAAGTATTGACGGTAATCTCAGCTCGGAATTTCTCGGCGGCAGCCGCACTGGAAGAGTTATCTGTTTTTCAGGCGGACCAAATGCAATGGTAGGTATAAATAATATTTCAACCGAAGTGCCGGATAAATATTCTCTTTCACAGAATTATCCTAACCCGTTTAATCCGGTTACCAAAATTAAATTTGATATCGCAGGCGGCTCTCAAAACGTAAAGCTCATAATTTATGATGCAGTCGGAAGGGAAGTCAAAACGCTTGTTAATCAAAGTATGAATGCCGGAAGTTATGTAGCGGAATTCCGGGGTGAAAATTTTGCCAGCGGGATCTATTTCTTCAGATTAACTGCCGGAAATTATTCGGAAATCAAAAAAATGACATTGCTGAAATAAATCAGTAAAGAGAAAATAATGTTTATTAGTTAACTGATGAAATTTAAACTGCTCTCACTTATTCTGTTTTGTTTATTGTTTCAGTTTAAAAAAATTTACTCTCAATCATCCGAATGGAGAGCTTTGCCAAACTCTCCGTTTACTTTTTCTCGATTTGAGGATATTTTTTTTCTTAATGAAAATACAGGATGGATTATTAATTATGACGGCGGAACTTACAGAACATTTAATGGTGGTCTGAATTGGCTCTTTGCTGAAAATATTGAATTAAACCGAAGTATAGGATTTTTTAATACGCAGGAAGGAATTATCGGAACACTTGATATTAACAGACCATTATTCAGAACTACAAACAGCGGAGCAAACTGGATACAGGTTACAAATCTGCCGAACCCTCCGCCGCGCGGTATCTGCGGTATATCAATTATTAACGGAACTACGGCTGTTGCCTGCGGGACTTATTCCGGAAACGCAAGAGCTTATAAAACCACTGACAAAGGAGTTTCCTGGAATCTTATATTTTCAGATACTTCAAAAGCAAGGTCTCTTGTCGATACTTATTTCTGGTCGCCCGATTCCGGTCTGATTGCAGGAGGATATAACACTTCCGTTTATTCCAACGGTGTTGCAGTTGTCTTAATGACAACTGACGGCGGATCCACATGGTTAACTGTACATAAAACTAACAGGACAAGGGAATGGTGCTGGAAAATAAATTTTCATTCCCGCACAAATGGCGTCATCAGCATTGAAAGAAGTTCAGGACTATCATACATTCTTAAAACTACAAACACAGGTTTAAACTGGACCGAAATTCCGTTTCTTGAATATGATCAGGAAGGAATTGGTTTCCTCAATGATAATACGGGATGGGTAGGAGGCTGGACAGGTCCGACTTATAAAACTACAAACGGCGGAACTAACTGGTCGCTTGCCGGTTGGGGTGAAAATCTGAACAGGTTCAGATTTCTTTCCGATACACTTGCCTTTGCAGTAGGTGACAGAATTTATAAGTATAAAAATTATCCTGTAAATGTTAATCAGGTCTCTTCAGAAATCCCTGATGAATATTATCTATATCAGAATAATCCTAATCCTTTTAATCCGTCTACAAAAATAAAATTTAAAATTTCAAAGTCAGGCAATGCTGTACTGAAGGTTTTTGACAATGCCGGAAAGGAAGTAATCACATTGATTAATGAAAACTTAAACGCAGGTAGTTATGAATTTATATTTAATGCTGCCGGTCTTTCGAGCGGAATTTATTTTTATACTTTAAATACAGGGGAGTATAAATCCTCAAGGAAAATGCTTCTTATAAGATAAATTAAATTTTAAAATCACATTTTAAATAATTAATATTTAAACCTTCTCTTAAACAAAATTTTGTTTTATGTCCGTTCAGTTCTGTCAATTGAAAATAATTTAATTTTAATCACTTTAAGTTCAGCCCGTTTATAAAATCTTTCGCAGACATTCGCTTCTTACCTTCCGGCTGAAGCTCAGATATTTCCAGTAAATTATCTTTTGTGTTCACATAAAGTTTTTTCCCGGTGATCAGAAATTCACCCGGTTGGCTGTCAGATTTCAGATCTGTCAAATTACTTTTGAAGATCTTTATAGATTTATTATTGTAATGTGTAAATGCTGCGGGATACGGTGAAAGTCCTCTTATTTGATTATGGATTTTTGCTGAATCATTACTCCAGTTTATCTTACAGTCCTCCTTGAATATTTTCGGAGCTTTTGTCGCTGATGAATCATCCTGATACATCAGAGTGAAGCTTTTGTTTTCAATCAGTTCAATTGTTTTCATAACGGCATCAGCACCGAGCTTTGATAATCTGTCGTGAAGACTGCCGGCGTCATCTTCAGGCAATATGTTTATTTTATCCTGAAGAATAATATTACCTGTATCAACTTTCTTTTTCAGAAAAAAAGTAGTTACGCCGGTTTCTGTTTCACCGTTAATTAATGCCCTGTTTATCGGAGCAGCGCCGCGGTATTTCGGTAAAAGTGATGCATGCAGATTGAATATACCGTAAGCCGGAATGTCAAAAATAATTTCAGGGAGAATTCTGAATGCAACTACTATTATTAAATCCGGCTTCAGTGCTCTTAGTCGGTTAATAAAATTAAAATCCGAAAGATCTTCCGGCTGAAGTACTTCTATATTTTTTTCAATTGCGTATTTCTTTACATCGGAATAACTCATGCTCTGTCCTCTGCCTTTTTTTTTATCGGGGACAGTAACAACGCAAACTAGCTCATGTTTACTTTCATTAATTGCAGTAAGAGAGGGGATTGAAAATCCAGGCGTGCCCATAAAAATTATTTTCATCGCAGACAGTTTAAACTCATTTCATTTGTTAAAATTATTTTGAGTTTTTAAAAAGTAAATACTCGGCTTCCACTTTACCTTTTTTAATCAGTGAAAGTTCTTTTTTAAATTCTTTAAGCTTTTCCTTCGGCAGCCGGTCAATAAATAAAATTCCGTTCAGATGATCGATCTCATGTTGCGCGACTCTTGCGGGAAAACCTTCCAGATCAACTGTTACTTCTTTTAAATCAAAATCAAAATATTTCAATGTGATCTTTTCAGCTCTTTCTACTTCTGCTTTTATAAACGGTATGCTTAGACATCCTTCCTCTTCAAATGACGAACCGGAAGAAGAAATAATTTCCGGATTTATTAAAGTCATAGGTTTGAGATCCTGATATTCCTCCAAGTATGAAACATCAATGACTGCGACAGATTTGCTGAGATTGATCTGAGGTGCGGCAAGACCTACTCCGGATGCTTTTTCCATTGTATAAAACATATTTTGTATCAGATCAATAAATTTGACATCTATTTTTTCCACAGGTTTGGATTTCATCCTGAGAATATCCATCCCGTATAAAGTAATGGGAAGCTGCTTTGGCAAGTTTGTAATATTAATTTATTTAATGCAAATATAACAAAAGCGTATATCTGTATAAAGTAACTTTAAACTTATTCTTCTGTGTATTATTTTAACTCTCTTAAATTTTAGTTAACAGTAACTCTGAATTTCACATGAGCAATGAATTATATCTGATCGGCGAAGAGTACTGGAATGATTTCCTCAGATTTATTCCGAAATTAACAGTTGCCGTAATTATATTCATTGTATTTTTTCTGCTGAGAAATAAAGTCCAGAGATTTGTATATAAAAGAATATTAAAATATACAAGAGATGTTTTTCTTTCGGGAATAATATCAAGAATTGTTAAATGGACTTTTAGCATAACTGGTTTTGTAATTGCTCTGAATATTATTGGACTTGCCGTATTTGCGGGAGGAATTGTTACAGGCGCCGGGTTATCGGCGATTATAATCGGTCTGGCTTTTAAGAATATCGGTGAAAATTTTGTCTCAGGGATCATACTGGCATTTCAAAGACCATTTGCAGTCGGTGATGTTATTCTTACTTCGGATTATACCGGAAGCGTAACTATGGTCGGACTGAGAACTACAAATATAAAGACTCTGGACGGCAATGATATTTATATTCCTAATTCCATTATACTTAATAATCCTTTGATAAATTATTCCAGGGATACGAAGCGAAGATTTGAATTTACTTTACAGCTGGATTACGGAGTAAATATAGAAGAGGTAAGGAAAATAATCCTTGGTGTTTTTTCAGAGAATAAAGATATTTTAAAAACTCCGAATGCTGTTGCTGCTGTTGAAAATCTTACATCAAATATAATAATGAAATGCTTTTACTGGCTTCAGACTGCTGAGCTCGAATCGTCATTGCTTGAAACTAAAAGCAGAATAATCGAATCCTGCCTTATAGCTCTGGAGGAAAACGGTATAGATGTTTCAGATGTAAGCAATATAAAATTATCCAATGAATCACTAAAGATCGAATCAAATCTTTTTAATTCGGAAAAAAAATAAATACCGGAATTTTTAAACTTAACTAAAGAAAGGAATTTTAAATCGTATGTCCATAAAATCTGAAAACATCAGAAACATAGCCATCACCGGACACGGCGGCTGCGGTAAAACTACTTTTACCGAAGGTATTCTTTATGCGTCCGGAGTTATTAACAGGTTCGGAAAAGTAGAAGACGGCAATACAGTAAGCGACTATCATAAAGATGAAATAGATAAAATGATGTCTATTAATTCATCGCTTACAAATACTCTATGGAAAAATTCCAAAGGAAATGATATTAAAATAAATATTATAGATACTCCCGGTTTTATGGATTTTGTAGGGGAAGTAAGGGCGGCATTATATGTAGCTGACACTGCTGTGATCATGGTAGATGCATTTAAGGGAATTGAAGTTGGAACTGAAGCTTCTTTTATGATGACAAATGAATTTGAGAATAATGTAATATTTCTTATAAATAAGCTCGATACTGAAAATGCAAATTATAAACTGACTGTAGAAAACCTAAAGGAAAGTTTTGGTTCAAGAGTCGCGGTAGTGCAGTTTCCGGTTAACGAAGGAGCGGGATTCGATGCTGTCGTGGATGTGATCAGAATGAAAATACTGAGATTTAAAAACGACGGCAAAGGGGAATATACAGAAGAGGAAATTCCCGAAGCACTCAAAGAGAAGGCGAATGAATATCATCAGAAATTTGTGGAATGTATAGCGGAAGAAGACGAAGAGCTGCTTGCAAAATTTTTTGAGGAAGGAGCAAATCTTACAGACGAGGAAATAAATTACGGATTATTAAAAGGAATGAGAGAAAGAAAATTATTCCCGGTATTCTGCATGAGCGCTTCATTGAATATTGGAACAAGAGATATTCTGGATTTCATTTCAAACTACACCGAATCTCCGATGGATAAACCTGCTGAAATAGGAAGAAGACCTAACAGCGATGAGCCGATTGAAATACCGCCAAAGACAGACGGCGAACCGACAATATTTATTTTTAAGACTGTTTCAGAAAAGAATATCGGCGAGCTGTCATTTTTCAGAGTGTATTCGGGTAAAGTATTTCCGGGACTTGACATGATAAATGAAGCGAACGGAAAGAGCGAAAGACTTTCTCAGTTATATTCGATGAACGGTAAGGACAGAAAAGAAATGAGTGAAGTAGTATGCGGCGATATTGCCGGAGTTGTAAAACTTAAAGATTCGCATACCAATAATACTCTTAGTTCAAAAAATTATCCCGTAGTCCTTCCTGAGATAAATTTTCCAAAGCCAAATATGACACTTGCGATTGTTGCTAAAAATAAAGGCGACGAGGATAAAATTGCGACGTCGCTTCATTCGCTGCATGAAGAAGATCCTACATTCATTGTGCATTATAATACGGAAACTGCGCAGACGCTTATCAGCGGACAAGGTGAAATACATCTTAACACTGTCTTAAACAGAATGAAAAGCAAATACAATCTGGAAGTGGATGTGACAGATCCTAAAATTCCATACAGAGAAACAATCAGATCTGCTGTTAATGATTCTGAATTCAAACATAAAAAGCAATCAGGCGGAAGGGGACAGTTTGGTCATGTTCATCTTAGAATTGAACCGCTTGAACGCGGTAAAGGATTTGAGTTTGTAAATGCAATTGTAGGGGGAGTTGTACCCGGCAGATTTGTTCCGGCGGTTGAGAAAGGACTTATTGAAGTATTAAATTCAGGTGTAATGATAGGCTGTAAAGTAATTGATGTAAGGGTTACTCTCTTTGACGGTTCTTATCACAATGTAGATTCGGATGAAATATCATTTAAGATCGCAGCTTCACAGGCATTCAGAAAAGGATTTAAAGAAGCTAATCCTGTAATTTTAGAACCCATTTATGACGTAGAAGTTGTATTCCCGGAAGAATTCATGGGAGCCGTTTCCGGTGATATTTCATCCAGAAGGGGAAGAATCCACGGAATGGATGTTTACGGAAAGCTGCAAAAAATAACATGTCAGATTCCGCTTTCTGAAATGAATGATTATTCCACAAAACTCAGATCGTTAACGCAAGGCAGAGGGTATTATGACAGAAAGTTTTCACATTATGAAGACGTCCCCAAAGATGTTGAAATGAAGATAATTGCAGAATATGAAAAGGAGAAAGAAACTGCTTAAGTAAACTTTAACTGATCTATTTAACATGCTTAAATATAAGCTATATAAATGTTATTGCTTAACTTTGAATTTAACATTAACCCGGTTAATTTGCCGGTTAAAAATCTTGTAAAATATTATTTAAACTGACACAATTCTAAAAAAGTAAACTACAGCTCAATTGTTTGAAATATTTGCGAACCCGGATACTTATATAAGTCTGCTCACTCTGACATTTCTTGAAATAGTACTTGGTATAGATAATATAATTTTCATTTCGATATTAACAGGAAAACTGCCGGCAGAACAGCAGAATAAAGCAAGAATAACCGGACTTATTCTAGCGTTATTATTCAGAGTCGGACTCCTGATGATGATCTCGTGGATAGCAGGATTAGTATACCCGATACTCACGATATTCGATTTTTCATTTTCAGGAAGAGATCTGATACTTATTGCCGGAGGATTATTTCTGCTGGTAAAGAGTACGCTTGAGATTCACAATAAAATCGAGGGCACTGAGGAAGGATTAAATAAAGACGTTAAGCAAAAATTCTGGAACATCATTGTACAGATAATTATAATTGATCTTGTATTTTCACTGGACTCTGTAATCACAGCAGTAGGATTGGTGAATGATCTGACCATTATGGTAATTGCCATAATCATTTCAATGATAGTTATGATAATATTTGCAAAATCAGTAAGCGATTTTATACATAAGCATCCTACTATAAAAATGTTAGCGCTTTCATTCCTGCTGATGATCGGACTGTTATTGCTTGTCGAAGGATTCCATGTCGAAGTGCCAAAGGGTTATGTATATTTTGCGATGTTATTCTCATTTATAGTAGAAATGCTGAATATAAAAATGAGGGAAAGAGAAAAGAGAAAATCAGGAAATAAATGATCTTCTCTTTATAGAATAAGACTAAACAAAAATTTATCCTTTATATAATTTCCATAGTCTGGTGAATACATCATCAAGTGCAGGTCCGAGCGTTTGCGGATCATCAGTTTTGGAAGGCATGTTTTCAAAAACTACGTACGGTACTTTTACTCCGTTTATATTAATATGAGTATCAGAGCCGGCAGATACTTCTTCCCAGTCAACGAACTTGTACATTTTTTCAAGTTTATCATCAGGCAGACCGTGTTCGAGAATACTGTCAGGTTTATTCGGATTAAATCTCTTGCGGTTTTTCCTTAGTGATTCTTCATACGGGACATTGATATAAACAAGAGCTGCATTTTCCAGTAACTCTTTAGACAAATGACTGAATGCGTCTTTATATCCCCCGTGCTCGCTGCCTCTGGAAAACTCTACAAGGGCAGTACTGTGATCATGAAATTTTGAATCATCACGGATTAGTTTAGCATAATCAAGTGATATCCTTTCTATAAGCAGATTCCACAGATACTGTTCAATAAAGTATCCTTCCTTATCAGTATGAATTCTGGGCTTTCCGAATTTCTTTTCAAGAATTGCATCTTCTTCAAACCATGTCCACAGCATAGGAAAATCGTCAAGTTCCTTTATGTTTCCCAGATGAAATCTCTTCAGCCTGTCTTCAGCATTCATGTTTTTAATATAATTTATTACTTCTGATTTACCGGATGCAGGTCTTCCGAGCAAAATTATTTTGTTGAAAATATTCATTTTAGAATAATTTAATTTTTAAAAAATTTAATTTAAAATAAATATTTATATTGAGTTTCTCTACTTAAAATAAAGCAGTCATTTTCCCTCCTTCCCAAACCAAGGAGGGAAGGAGGATGGAAAGTTGTTTGTCTTCCCAAACTGGGTTTGGGAAGGAGGAAAAAGGATAGGAGGAAAAGAGGAAGGGAAGTTGAGTACCTTCCCAAACTGGGGTTTGGGAAGGAGGAAAGAGAAGTTGAGTACCTTCCCAAACTGGGGTTTGGGAAGGAGGAAAGGAGGAAGGGAGGAAGGGAAGTTGAGTACCTTCCCAAACTGGGGTTTGGGAAGGAGGAAAAGTACCTTCCCAAACTGGGGTTTGGGAAGGAGGAGATAAAAATATGTTTCCCTCAACAGAGTCCGGCGATAAAGCTGCCGAGATTCTGACGTTGGAAAATGTTATTGATAAAAAGAAATAGATTTTATATGTTTTTTGCCGTTTATAGTCTCTGAAATTTCAATATCATATAAAGCAGATGCAGAAAATCAAATAAATTCTTTTTTTAATATATTAAAAAAAGATTAAATTCAAATTAAAAATATCAAATATTGAAAATAAATAACCTGTTAAATAATAAACTGATTAAAATATCATTTTTAAGTTTAATGATTTTGCCTTTTTTAATTCTCTGTTTTTATAATCAGCCTACACCGGAAGATTTTGTTTTCGGAAATGAAACTAATAAACTAGGATTTTTAAAAGCTCAGGAATTTTTTTATAACAACTGGAGCGGAAGATTTTTTTCTTACGCTGTTTTGTCACTAAACTCATTGATCTTTACTTTTACTGAAGGATATAAGATTACAACTATATTGTTTATGCTGTTATTCATTTCAATCTTTGTATTACTTTTTTCTGCTTTTTTCAAAAGGGAAATTAATTTTAGCGAAATATTGATTCTTTCTCTGTCCGTATTGTTTTTGTATTTTTATAAAGCTCCATCAATTTCTGAAGGGTTTTATTGGCTGACATCGACTGTGATTTACCATTTGGGATTTATTTTGATTTGTATATTTCTGATTTCTTATCAGAAGGTTATGACAGAAAACAGAAAACAGAAAACAGAAAACACTATATGTTGCTGTATGCTCAATAACAATAATCGGGATATCCGGTTCGAGTGAATTAACAGGAATTTTGTTCTTATTGATTTTTGTGCTTATTCTTGTTAACAGCTACGCTGATAATAAAATTATCAGCGGTGAATTGATCATCTTGTTAATAATTACTGTAATATCATTCTCATTTTCATTCTTTTCTACAGGTAATAATTTAAGAGCAGCATCCTCATTTCCTAATGACCATAATTTATTTTTTTCATTAATAAATTCAATAACTTTACTTTTTAAAAAAATAATACCCTGGACATTTCTTACGCCTATCATACCTGTTACAATTATTTTGATACCGGTGTTAAATAAAATTGTAAACAACGAACAAAATTCTATTTCAAAAGTTTTTTCCGTTAAACCTGTGTATTCTTTACTTTTGATGCCTGCATTCTTATTTGTTCAAAATTTCATGGTAACATGGAATACCGGTACTTTGCATTACGGAAGAACTTTGAATATATCATATTTAATATTCTTATTTTTATGGTTTTTTAATGTGATAGTAATTTTGAATTATATAAAAGTAAAAAATAGTGGAAAGGTTTTCAGAATACCTATGATTTTGAATGTATTATCTTATTTTACTATAATCATATTCTTATTCTTTTCGAATAATATCAAAACTGCATATTCGGAAGTAATTTCGGGAGAAGCAAAGAGATATAATTCTGAGTTCAATGAAAGGTATGAAACTATCAGAAACAGCAAAGAAGAGGATCGGAGAATTGATAAAATAAGTAATGTACCTCAGGTTTTCTTTTTGTATGATATTACAGAAGATCCGAATCATATTTATAATCTCTGGTACAGGGAATTTTTTAATAAAGGATCCATTGCACTAAAAAAATCGGAGAAATGATATAATTACTCTTGCTCAAAGTCCGGGGATAAAGCTGCCGAGAGTCTCTCTTTTACCCTACCTCTTTCCCAAACCCAAGTTTGAGAAGGGTGCATTCCACCTCCTTCCCAAACCCCGGTTTGGGAAGGGTAAAATTATTAAATTTAATAGAATGGTGTAATCTTCAATCCTGAACTTTTATTTTCCCTCCTTCCCAAACCCCGGTTTGGGAAGGGTAAAATTATTAAATTTAATAGAATGGTGTAATCTTCAATCCTGAATTTTTATTTTTAATATAAAAACCGGCAGAGCTATATTCCCAGTCCTCCGGTTTCTCAACCAGACCTCTTCTGACAGGATTATAATGAATATATTCAATTTTCTGTTCAAGCATTTTACTTGTCCTGATTAGTTTAGGGTGAAAACCTTCCTGCCATACCTGATAATTTGATCTTGTTTTATATTTGGATTTTCCGCTTGAAAGCATTTTTAAAATATCCTTTTCACTATCATAATTCAACTGCTCAAGTATCTTTTTTGCAGAGTAACTTTTTATATATTGAATTGCCTTTTGTAAATCCAAGCAATTGCAAATTGCATGAAAATGGTCAGGCATAATAACAAAGGCTATAACATCCATTTCGTATTTTTTCTGATAAAATCTGAAATTATCTAGTATTATACTGAAGTATTCAGAGCTTTTAAAAATGTTTATCCAGTTAATAATAGTGGATGTGATAAAATGTGGTAAATTGTTTTCCAGTATCTTATAAGTTGATCTCATTTGATTTGTCCTCCTAATGTAAATTAGATAATTTTAAAAATATTTACACAATGTAATTTTTTAGATTTGTGAAAGTTGTCTGCCTTCCCAAACTGGGTTTGGGAAGGAGGAAGAGAAGTTGAGTACCTTCCCAAACTGGGGTTTGGGAAGGAGGAAGGGAGGAAGGGAGGAAGGGAAGTTGAGTACCTTCCCAAACTGGGGTTTGGGAAGGAGGAAAGAGAAGTTGAGTACCTTCCCAAACTGGGGAGCCTGTGTGAAAACAGTATTCAGAATTCTGAATGGATAGTTCTGTTCTGAAT